>Ga0307289_10000001_pt1 | contig 124332 bp, 105 predicted proteins | sample ER_DNA_143_FD_194483 | JGI IMG/M metagenome (GOLD analysis project Ga0307289, IMG submission 194483) | Bulk soil microbial communities from the East River watershed near Crested Butte, Colorado, United States - ER_DNA_143 | ecosystem: Environmental > Terrestrial > Soil > Floodplain | place...
GACCGTGGTGAGGCTGCTGCGGGCCGGGGTTGAGGGCTCGACACTTGCCGTCGGCGACGGCGCAATAGGCGCGGCGCTGCTCGGTGAATCGACAGGAATACCAGCAAGCGGGCGGGTGAACTGAGCGACGAGGTTGCTGTCGGTCAGCACGGTCGGCAAGGTACGCAGGCAGAGCCCGACAAGGCCGAGAGCGATGATCCCAGCGATCAGGCCGGCCGCGCTCCGGCGGTGCCGCGTCGCGCGACCAATCCCAGCAGAGGGATCGGCCCGGATATGCCCAGGATGGTGTGGGTTAGATTGTGGGCTGAGTTTGCTCCTGGATGCCTGGCGAGCCAATGCGCGGTGCGGCCCGATGCCGTCCCGACTCGTCCCAGGTAGCCGACTCACGGGGACTAAGACTAGGCGGCATCGTGGCTCACTCACACTCGAACTCAGAGCATCTTCCAGATATCGGTCCGCAACCGCTGGTGAATCCCGATGAGCTGCGCCGCCACCAACGCGCGTTGCGCATCCTCATCGTGGTGCTCATCCCGTTAGCGATTTGGACCCTGGTCGGGTTGATTGCCTTTTGGCCGGGTGACATCTCACCCCATGTCAACTCCGACGTGGCCGGCTATAGCGTTCCTGGCGTCACGTACCCGACGGCGCGGATCACCGGCACCAAGGAGATCTCGTGCGAGGGGCTCTCAGGATCCACGCCAGGAGTGACTGATGCTCGCTGCGCTGACGTGACCGCGCAGCTGCTGGAGGGCGACGAGAAAGGCAAAGTCGTCACGGTCCCGATAACGGAAGCGATCTACTCGTCGGGCGCCAAGGTCGGCCAGGCCATCACGTTGGTACGTGTGCCGCCGTCTGGCGACCAGCCGGCTCAGTATCAGTTCTCTGACTTTGAGCGGAGTACGCCGCTGCTAGTCGTCGGGTTGATCTTCGCTGTTGTCGTGATCGTGGTCGCCCGCTGGCGCGGCTTCGCCGCGCTGATCGGCCTCGGCTTTGCCGGCTTCATCATGGTCACGTTCATGTTCCCGGCGCTGATTGCTGGGTCTAACCCGATCATGGTCGGGCTGATCGGCTCCGCGGCGATCATGTTCGTCGCGTTGTACGCCGCCCATGGCTTCAGCGCTCGCACGACGACCGCCCTGGTAGGGACCCTCTTCGGCCTGATCTTGATAGCGCTACTCGGCTATGCCGCGACCAAGTGGTCCCATCTCACCGGTGTCGCCGCGGAGGACGACTACGTACTGGCTGCTGCCGCGCCCGATCTTCAGCTCACGTCCGTAGTGATTTGCGGGATCATCGTCGCAGGTCTCGGCATTCTCAACGACGTGACGATCACTCAGGCCTCCGCGGTCTGGGAGCTCGCGGATCAAGGCGCGACGCATAAACATCTGTTCTCCCGGGCGATGCGGATCGGCCGCGATCACATTGCCTCGACTGTCTACACCATCGCCTTCGCGACGGCTGGCGCGTCGCTCGGCGTTTTCTTACTGATCAAGATCAATAACCGACCGCTGCTCGATGTGTTGCTCACTGAGCGGTTCGCGGCCGAAATGCTGAGCATTCTGGTGGGCTCGATCGGGCTCGTCCTGGCAGTGCCGCTGACCACTGCTGTGGGGGTGGCTGTGGTGCGTGCTAGCGGGAGCGGTCGGTCTCTGGTGCGCCCGGCCGGGATGGCTCGGACTGGTGACTCAGCTCGTCAGCTACGGCCGGCCGCCGTCAAAGAACAGGTATCTCCGAAGCACCCGGAGCGCCGCCCAGCCGCGATGCCCGAGCCGCGAGAGGCGGCGACGACCAAACTGCCGCGTGCCAGCCAGCCGCCCCAGCCCGCCGCATCGAACGGGGGTGAGCCGGCCCCTCCGGAGAGCCACGTCAAGCGCGGCCGCTTGGGCCGTCGTGCTGACGACGACTTCGGTGACTTCACCTACCTCCACGAGCCCAGCGAGAGTGAGCCGGGAGCGCCTGAATCTCGCGGTCGGCGCGCGTTGTAGATCTTTGTGAGCAACCAGGCCAGTCGCACGGAGATCCGTTTTCTTAGTAGCACTCGACACGTGGCTTTGCATACTTTTCTGACGGTCTGCATAGGTTGCAACCCATGCAGACCGCAGGCAACCTACGTGCACGTAGGTTGCAACGCCTCGCAGTAGGAGAGAGCGCCCTTGAAGTCAAGTTGACTTTAAGTTGAAGAATAGAGGCATGCCTCACGCACTGATTACCGGCGCCTCGCTCGGGTTAGGGCGTGCCCTGGCCTTCGAGCTGGCTCGCCGCGGCTGGAACCTCACCATCGACGCCCGGCATGCGGAGCGGCTTGCGAGCACGTCCTGGGCCTTGTCTGAACTCACCTCGGTGCGCGCCATTCCAGGCGATGTTGCCGACCCGGAACACCGCGAGCAGCTGGTAGCTGCCGTGGTCGCAGCAGGCAGACTCGATCTTTTGATCAACAATGCAAGTGATCTCGGTGGATCGCCATTGCCGCGGCTAGGTGATCTTGAGCCTGAGGCGTACGAGCAACTGCTGCGTACCAATGTCATCGCTCCGCAGCAACTGATCCGCGCATTGCTGCCCTTGTTGCATCCCAAGTCCGTGATCATCAACGTTTCCTCCGATGCTGGCATCGAGCACTATGAGACCTGGGGCGGCTACGGGTCCAGCAAGGCGGCGCTTGATCACCAGACGCTGACCTGGGCGGCGGAGGAGCCGGACTTCAGGTGGTACAGCCTCGACCCAGGCGACATGCGCACCGCGATGCAGCAGGCGGCTTTTCCGGGGGAAGACATCAGTGATCGCGCAGAGCCAGAGACGGTGGCGCCCATCGTCGTGGCCTTGATTGGCTCCCACCTGCCTAGCGGTCGCTATCGGGCTGCCGAGCTGATCGCAACCCTTGCTGCGAGAGCACGCTCGCAGTGAGCACCTTGCTGGCGACCCAGCCCTCTACGCATTTCGCGTCTCCTGAGGGCCACACGGCAACCGAGCCACCGGAGCTGCGAGGGCTGCGCCGCGACGGCGTACGGCTCATGGTGGCAACCCCGGCTGGCATCCGGCACACCGTCTTCTACCGCCTCGGCGACCAGCTGAGCGCCGGCGACGTGCTTGTGGTCAACACCTCGGCCACCGTTCCCGGCCAGCTTGACGGCAACCGCGACGGCTCAGCTGTCGTCGTGCACATCGCGAACCGGCTCGGCGACGGTACCCGGGTGGTCGAGCTGCGCACGGCGCCCGACGCCTCGGCTCCGGTTCTCGACGGCCGGGTCGGAGAGCAGATAGATCTCCCAGCCGGCGGAGTACTGGAGCTCATCGCGCCGTATCCCGAGCTGCGAGCGACGACGACGGCGGCGGATTCAGCGCGCGATGCGCGAGCAGCTCAACAAATTGCATCTCATTCCTCCCCGAACGGCGTCGGGAATCGGCTCTGGCGTGGACGGCTCACAATGCCGCAGAGCCTCTCCAACTACCTGCGAGAGCATGCGCGGCCGATCAGCTACGGCTACCTCAACGGCTCCTTCCCAATCTCGGCGTACCAGACAATCTTCGCCCTCTGCCCCGGCAGCGCAGAGATGCCGAGCGCGGGCCGGCCGTTCAGTGCCGAACTGGTCGCCCGACTGGTAGCACGGGGAGTGATCTTCGCGCCGATCACCTTGCACACTGGCCTGTCATCCCAAGATGCGGGCGAGGCCCCGCAGCCGGAATGGTTCGAGGTCAGCGAGACGACAGCCCATCTAGTCAACTCGAGCCGTGCGCGTGGCGGCCGCGTGATCGCAGTAGGTACCACCGCCACCCGTGCCATCGAGTCAGCAGCCCGGCCGGACGGGGTCGTGACAGCCGCCTGGGGATGGACCGACCTGGTGATCTCGCCGGAGCGACCGGTACGCGTCGTCGACGGGTTGATCACGGGATGGCACAACCCTGACGCGTCACACCTGCTGCTGGTCGAGTCCGTCGCCGGCGCCGAGCTGACCCAGCACGCGTACGACGCGGCCGTTGCCGAGCACTATCTCTGGCACGAATTCGGTGACTCCTGCCTGTTTTTCTGAGGCCGCTCGCGCATCGCGCTGTGCTTGATTGCTCGCTCCGCTCGCTGCGATGTTCGCTGGGTTGCCGCCGTCTTCCTCGGAGCTGACGGAACGGAAAAGCGTTGTTCCGTCATCTCCTCCTGCAGATCGGCGGCGCGAAGATCGAGGAGCCGCCTTGTTCGTCGACGCTCGCCGAGGAAGAGCGCCTCGGCTCTCTCCTCCTCACCACGCCGGCGCGCGATACCCGACGCTCGCAGCATGGATGGACAACTGAAGCGTTAACAGTCAGGTAACGAGACTGTGAGTAGGCTCCGCCTTATGGCGGACGTGCTCTCCAACTACCGAACAGGTGATGCGTTCGACGAGATGATGGATGCGGAGGGCAGCGTCCGGCCCTCGTACAAGGCGGTTTACTCCGCACTCAGCCGATCAACCTCAGACGATCTCCGCATGATCGCGGAATCTCTCGCCAACAACTACACCCAAGCCGGCGTGACCTTCGACGTTGGCGGCGTGGAACGGCCCTTTCCCCTCGACCTAGTGCCGCGGGTCATTGCTTCGCCGGAATGGGAGATCATCGAGGCCGGCGTCGCCCAGCGGGTGCGAGCGCTCGAGGCCTTTCTCGCCGATCTTTACACCGAGGCGCGGGTGATCTCCGACGGTGTCATTCCGAGCCAGCTAGTCACTTCCTCGACCCACTTCCACCGGGCGGTGTGGGGTATCACGCCTGCCAACGGGGTTCGTATCCACGTCGCTGGTGTGGACCTGATCCGCAATCCGGACGGCGACGTACGCGTGCTCGAGGACAACGTCCGCGTGCCGAGCGGAGTCTCCTACGTGATGACCAATCGCAACGCGATGATCACCGCGATGCCTGAGGCCTTCGCCAACCAGCGCATCCGACCCGTGACGGGTTATCCAACCCGCCTGCTCACGGCCCTCCGCATGGCCGCGCCTGCCGGCGTCGACGACCCAACCGTTGTGGTACTGACGCCAGGCGTCTACAACCCTGCCTACTTTGAGCACACCCTGCTGGCGCGCACCATGGGCCTCGAGCTGGTTGAGGGCCGTGATCTTGAGTGTCGTCGCGGCAGGGTCTTCATGCGTACTACTGCCGGGCTGCAGCGGGTGGACGTGATCTACCGCCGGGTCGACGACGACTTCCTCGATCCGGTGCACTTCCGCAGCGACTCGATGCTCGGTGTACCCGGACTGGTGAACGCGGTGCGTACCGGCGGTGTGGCGCTGGCCAACGCCATCGGTAACGGTGTGGCGGACGACAAGTTGATCTACACCTATGTGCCAGATCTGATCAAGTACTACCTACGCGAAGATCCGATCCTGCCCAACGTCGACACCTGGCGGCTCGAGGAGGACGAAGCCCGCGAGGAGGTGCTGGACCGTCTCGACGAGCTGGTCGTCAAGCCCGTCGACGGCTCTGGCGGCAAGGGCATCGTGATCGGGCCGCGGGCCAGCAAGAGCGAGCTGGATGCCCTCCGCCGTCGAGTGAGCGAGGACCCTCGCGGTTGGATCGCACAGCCGGTGGTCCAGCTTTCCACTGTGCCAACGCTGATCGAGGACTGCCTACAGCCGCGCCATGTCGATCTTCGACCGTTCGCGGTCAACAACGGCGAAGACGTGTGGGTGCTTCCGGGCGGACTCACCCGCGTGGCATTGCCCGAAGGAGAACTGGTCGTCAACAGCAGCAAGGGGGGCGGGAGCAAGGACACCTGGGTCCTCAGCCCACCCCCGCACAGATCGCCTTCAGGTCGGAACTCCACCGAGCACAAGGAGGAGGATGTTGATCATGCCGAGTCGCAGACGGCAGTGCCGCTGACCGTGGCCCAGATTCCTGTCGGAATGAAGCCGAGAATCAATTCCCAACGGCAGCAGCAAGATCAGCAACAGCAGGGTCCACAACGGGGTTGGACATGCTGAGCCGGATCGCCGAGTCCCTGTTCTGGATCGGCCGGTACGTTGAGCGCGCCGAGGACACGGCGCGATTCCTGCAGACCCACCTGAGGATGCTCATCGAGGACACCACAGCCGCCGAGGTGGATGCTTGTCGCAACCTCTTGGCGCTGATGAGTGTTGATGAAGTCGAAGATCCGACGCTGACCGAGTTGCTGCGGGTGCTCGGATACGACCCCTCCGAGCCGACGTCGATCTACTTCGCATACGCCGCGGCGCGGGACAATGCGCGCCGGGCTCGCGAGGTGATCCCGCTCGATCTCTGGGAGTGCGTGAATAGCACCTGGCACCAGCTCCCGACTACGCCTTTCGGGGCTAGCGGTGCCCATGTGTTCTTGAACTGGGTACGCGAGCGCAGCGCCATGTTCGCAGGAATCTCTCGCAGCATCATGGTCCGCGACGACGGCTGGGAGTTCATGTCGATGGGCCGATCTTTGGAACAAGTGGACATGACCTCGCGGCTGGTTGCATCGGCATCCCTTACTCACGGCAGCAGCCAGTGGCCGGCCGTGCTGCGCGGCTGCGGCGGACACGACGCCTTCCTGAGGACCTATCGGGGTCTGTACACCGATCGCGAGGCGGCGGAGTTCTTGATCGTGGACACCAAGTTCCCGCGTTCGATCATGCACGGGCTGATCGCCGCTACCGACAGCTTGGAGAAAGTGGCGCAGAACAACGTGCTGACCGCACGCCACGCCCAGACCGCCATCCGCTCGCTTGGTCAGCTCCGGGCCCGCTTGGAGTATGCCGATCTGGACGATCTGCTCGACAACCTCAACCATGAGATGTCCGCCGTGCAGGACGTCACGGCGGAGGCGACGATTGCCGTCGCCACCAGCTATTTCGCCGCCGCGGACCCGACCGCATGGATCACCGAAGGGACGCGCTGAGATGCGGTTGAGCATTGATCATCAGACCGGGTTTCGGTACGCCACACGGGTCAAGTCCTCCTACAACGAGGCGCGGATGACTCCGGCGGAGACCGACCACCAGACGGTGTGGAGCAGCCGGGTCACGATCGAACCTGCGGCGTGGAGCTTCAACTACACCGACTACTGGGGCACTCTTGCCACCACCTTCGAGGTGCACGAGCCGCACCATCGGTTGACAGTGCACGCACAGAGCGTCGTCGAGACCCATGGCGATGATCTTGCCTGGGACACCGAACGGCGGGTGGCGCCCAATGATCTTGGCTGGCCAGCGCTGCAGGACCGCGCCGTGGTGGACAAGATGGCTGAGTTCCTGACGCTCAACGAGCGCACCCTGCCTCCTGAAGAACTGACCCGCCTGGCCGCCGCGAGGATCGAGCAACCGCCGCGGTTGGCGGCCTTGGACGTATGCGCCCTGATTCATGATCGTCTGAGCTACGAGCGAGGCTCAACGAAAGTGACGAGCACGGCCAGTGAGGTCTGGGAGTTGGGTCGCGGCGTCTGCCAGGACTACAGCCACCTCGCACTCGGAGCCTTGCGTTCGATGGGCCTCCCTGCGCGTTACGTGTCCGGATATCTGCATCCGGGCGGCGGGGAACCGAACACGACCGTGGAAGGGGAAAGCCACTCCTGGGTGGAGTGGTGGTGCGGCAGCTGGGTGGCGTACGACCCGACGTTGTGCCGGCGGATCACCGACGGGTACGTGCGCGTCGGCCACGGCCGCGACTATGGCGACGTGGCCCCGTTGCGCGGCACGTACTCCGGCGGCCGTTCGGAGATGTTCGTCACTGTGGAGGTGACTGAGCTCGGCTAGACCGCACCGCACGCGTCTGGGCGCAGCTGTCCTGGGCCGATATCTTGTCGGCATGAGCAACTACGGGCAGCAGCCGCCTTACGGGCAGAATCCGGCCAATCCGTACGGGCAGCCGCAGCCCGGGCAGTACGGACAACCGCAGCAGCCGTATGGGCAGCCGTCCGCCGGACGCCAACCTCAGCCGCCATATCCGGGCCAACAGGGGCAGTACCCGCAGCAGCCGGGTCAATACCCACCGCCGCAGCAGCCGTACGGTCAGCCCGGCCAAGGCCCGTACGGGCAGCAACCAACACAGTGGACTCCCCAACCACCTGCCATGAGGCAGCCCGCTGTCGTGCAGCGCGCGCTGCCGGTCGTGACGATGGAGACGGTTCCGGGTCGCGAGATCTCCTCGGTGGTCGGAGACGTGGTCGGTGTCGTGGCGCGTACCCGTGAGCTGCGGCCCGACCTTCGCGGCGGACACCCGGTAGACGGCTACGTCGTGATGCTGACCGACTCACGTCAAGACGCGGTGGCGCGCATGGTTGAGATGGCGCTGGTCGCCGGGGCGGATGCGGTTGTCGGGCTCAGGTTTGACTGCAGCGAGATCACCCAGTCGCTCAGCGAGGTCGCCGCGTACGGCACGGCGGTGACGTTGGTGCCACAGAAGGAGGACGATGTGGCTGACTCCGGCGCAGCCGAGCAGAGCAGCACAGCGACCGACAGCGGTGATCAACCTATGGGCGACGAGGACACCATCCGGAGCTGGCCGCCGAGCTCATGGCCGTCGAACGAACCGAGACAGCAATCCGCTGGCTCGGCCGGTGATCAACGGTAGGAATGGAGCCCATGACCGCTCGCGACAAACCTGATCAAGATCAGGCGCCCGAGGACGAGACCAAGCGCAAGTTCCGAGAAGCACTGGCCGCGAAGCAGGGTCGTCAAGGTGAGGACCACATTGACAACGCTCCGCAGCACGTACACGGACACGGTCCGGCTGAGAGGAAGCGCACCTTCCGGCGCAAGACCGGCTAGCTCGCTGTGCCGTAAGCCGGTTGCAGAGCGCCAGCCGGCTCATGGACAAGCCTCACCCGGACGCCTTCCTGACTTACGTCGAATCGGACCTCCGAAAGGTCAGTGACGATGGCGTCGGCGTCGAGCATCTCGCGGGGTGTCGTCGTCACCACGGCCAGCGTGAAACAGCCTGCGGCCTGAGCTGCCTCTAGGCCCTTCGCAGCGTCCTCGACCACGAGGCAGCGCCGCGGATCGGCACCCAGCCGCCGGGCCGCCTCCAGGAACGGCTCGGGGTGCGGCTTGCCGTGCACCACGTCATCGACCGTCACTAGTACAGAGGGCGGCACGAGCCGCGCAGCCGCGATCCGGGCTTCGGCCAGTGGCACGGTGCACGATGTGGCGATTGCGTTCTTCGCACTTGCCAGGGACGCCAGCGCCTCGACCGCGCCTGGCAGCACCACAACGTCGTAAAGGTTGGCCATTTCCAGCTCAGTGATGCGCCGCATGGCGTCATCGTGCAGATGCTCGGGCATCAGAGCGCGCACCACCGACGCCGAGGGAATGCCATGGTGCTTGAGCAAGTTCATCGGGGCGAGCCCGTATTCGCTGCTCCAGGCGGACCAGGCCCGGATGACCGCAGGGGTCGAATCGACCAGCGTCCCATCCAAGTCGAAGATGACCGCCTCAAAGGCCTCATTGGCCAGTTCGCCCAAACCCACCGTCTACTCCTCACACAATTGCCCCTCGGTCACTGTGGCTAACCGGGGAACGCCCCCGGATAATCCAGCTGATGACGGATCACTCCCATTCTTCTGCGGAATTCGCTTGTTGAGTGAGTGCTCACTCACTAGGCTGGCTCGGTGACTCGTGCCGCGCCGTTGCCTCTCGATGAGCGCCGCGCCGCACTCATCGCGGCGACCGAGCCGCTGCTGGAACGATTTGGCCGTGAGGTGAGTACCCGGCAGATCGCCGAGGCGGCGGGGATCGCGGAGGGCACCATCTTCCGCGCTTTTGCTACCAAGGAGGCGCTGATCGATGCCGTCATCAAGGATTCCTTCGACATCCACCGCACCTGCGACGAGCTCGCGCAGATCGATCGGGACTTGAGCCTTCAGCAGCGGCTGATTGCAGCGGTTGCCATCCTGCAGGGCCGGCTGCGGCGAGTCTTTGCCTTGTTCGGATCGCTGGGGCTCCGTCGGGAGGCATCCGACCATGACAGTTTCCGAATCAAGCAGCAAGCCGACAATGAGCTGATCAACAGTGCGATCGCCTCGCTGATTCAGCCGGACCAAGATCAGCTCCGGCTGGACGTCATGGAGGCGGCCAGCGCTCTGCGTACGATTACCTTTTCGATCACCCATCCCATTCTCGGCGACCAGCGTCTCGCTGAACCACAGCAGATCGTTGATCTTGTGCTGCACGGCATCTGCCAGCACCCGGTACCAGACAGAGAACGGACATCATGCTGATCCGCTTGCTCCGTACCTACCTTGCTCAGTACCAGCGCCCGATCGCTGGACTGCTGGTCTTGTCTCTCGCCGGCACTATGGCTGCGCTGCTGCTGCCCAGCCTGAACGCGGCGATCATCGACGAGGGTGTCGCCAAGGGTGACACCGGCTACATCTGGCGTACGGGTGGCATGATGCTGGCCGTCACGTTGGTACAAGTCGGCTGCTCCATCTGGGCCACCTATCTGGGCGCGAAGGTGGCCATGAGCTTTGGCCGTGACGTACGCGCGGGGATCTTCGAGCGCGTGCTCTCCTTTTCTTCCCGAGAGCTCAACCACTTCGGGGCGCCGTCGCTGATTACCCGCAACACTAACGATGTTCAGCAGGTGCAGACGCTGGTGTTGCTGAGCGGCACCATGTTCGTCGCAGCGCCGATCACCATGATCGGCGGCATCATCATGGCGCTGCGTACCGACGTCGGCCTTTCCTGGCTGGTCGCAGTAGCTGTGCCGGTGCTCGCGTTCTCGATCTTCCTGGTGATCCGCAAGATGGGTCCGTTGTTCCGGCTGATGCAGACCCAAATCGACACGGTCAATCGGATTCTGCGTGAACAGATCACAGGCATCCGAGTGGTTCGGGCGTTCGTCCGCGAGCCGTACGAGACAGCGCGCTTCGCACGGGCCAACACCGAGCTCACCTCCACCACCACCTCGGTCGGACGGTACGTGGCCTCGATCTTCCCGATCGTGATGTTCATCCTGAACGTCTTCAGCGTCGCGGTGCTGTGGTTTGGAGCGCGGCGCATCGATTCGGGCGAGATGCAGATCGGAGCGTTGACGGCCTTTCTGACGTACCTGATCCAGATCTTGATGTCGGTCATGATGGCGACCTTCCTACTCATCATCGCGCCACGTGCCGCGGTCTGCGCCGAGCGGATCGAGGATGTGTTGAGCACCGAGTCCTCGGTGGTGCCGCCCCGGCATCCGGTCACGGAGTTGCCCGTCGCCGGCGTCGTGGCGTTCCAGGACACAGAGTTCACCTATCCGGGAGCCGAGTCATCCGTGCTGCAGAACATCAGCTTGACCGCTGAGGCTGGGCAGACAACGGCGATCATCGGCTCCACCGGCGCCGGCAAGTCCACGCTGGTCTCGCTGATACCCCGGCTGTTCGACGCAACCGGCGGGTCAGTCAAGGTGGACGGAGTCGAGGTACGGGACTGCGATCCTGAGCTGCTATGGAGCCGGATCGGCCTAGTACCACAGAAGGCCTTGCTCTTTTCGGGCACCGTCGCCAGCAACCTTCGGTACGGCAAGCCGGATGCCACCGATGAAGAGCTTTGGCGGGCTCTCCAGGTGGCTCAGGCCGACGACTTTGTACGCGAAATGCCCGGACAGCTGGAGGCCCCCATCTCTCAAGGCGGCATCAATGTCTCGGGCGGTCAGCGACAGCGTCTGTCTATCGCGCGGGTGCTGGTAAAGCGACCTGAGATCTACGTCTTCGATGACTCTTTTTCGGCGCTTGACGTTGCCACGGACGCGCGGCTGCGGGCGGCGTTGGAACATGAGACGGCCGAGGCTGCGGTGATCATCGTCGGACAGCGGGTGGCAACCATCGCCGACGCCGACAAGATCGTTGTGCTGGAGCATGGCGAGATCGTCGGCAGCGGTACACACGAGGAGCTCCTTGCCCACTGTCCGACTTACGTGGAGATCGTCGATTCCCAGCTCAGCGCAGAGGAGGCCGCCGCATGAGCGATGGGCGGGAACGAGGTGATCAGCAGCAAGTTGTGAGTGGCAACGGCCAGACGGCGCCCGCCAGTGGCAATGGGCAGTCAACAGCGCCCAAGGCGCCGGAGCGCCCGAAATATGGTCCGTCGGGTGGCGGGCGCATGTGGGGGCAAGCACGGCCGGTCGAGAAGTCGCTGAACTTCCTACCTTCGCTGAGGCGGCTGCTCGGGCACCTGGCGCCTGAACGGATGATCTTGACCCTGGTGGTGCTGCTTGCGGTCATCGGCATCGCGATGAACGTGCTGGGACCGAAGATCTTGGGCATGGCCACGGACGTGATCTTCACCGGCGTACTCGGCAAGAACCTGCCGAGCGGGGCGACCAAGGAGCAGGTGGTCGCTGCGCTGCGCGCCCAAGGCAATAACACCTTCGCCGACATGGTGGAACGGCTGAACATAGTTCCTGGTCAGGGCATCGACTTCACGCTGCTGGGCGAGTTGCTGCTGGTGGCGCTCGGCCTGTATCTGGTGGCGTCGTTGTTCCTGTGGTTGCAGGGTTACCTGCTGAACGGCGCGGTGCAGCGCTCCATCTACACCCTGCGTAGCCAGGTCGAGGAGAAGATCAACAGGCTGCCACTCAGCTATTTCGACAAGCAGACTCGCGGCGAGCTCTTGAGCCGGGTGACCAATGACATCGACAACATTTCCCAAGCGCTGCAGCAAACACTGAGCCAGTTGCTCACCTCACTGCTCACCGTTCTTGGTGTCACCGTGATGATGTTCGTCATTTCGCCAGTGCTAGCGCTGATCGCGTTGGTGACGATCCCGGTAGCAATTCTCGTAACAGCGCTGATCGGCAGGCGCTCACAGAAGCTCTTCATCGAGCAATGGAAGTCGACCGGTGAGCTGAATGGTCACATCGAGGAGGCGTTCACCGGGCATGCGCTGGTCAAGGTGTTCGGCCGTCAGCGTGAGGTCGAGGGGGTGTTCGCGGACCGTAACGATACGTTGTACAAGGCTAGCTTCGGCGCCCAGTTCATCTCCGGTTTGATCATGCCGACGATGTTCTTCATTGGAAACCTCAACTATGTGGCGATTGCCGTGGTTGGAGGGCTCCGGGTGGCCAGTGGCACGATGAACCTCGGCGACGTACAGGCGTTCATCCAATACACCCGGATGTTCACTCAACCGCTGACCCAGCTAGCCTCGATGGCCAACGTGCTGCAATCTGGTGTCGCATCGGCCGAACGGGTCTTTGAGGTGCTCGACGAAGAAGAGCAGGTGCCGGAGGAGGCGAGCTCGCTCAACCCGACCTGCGGGCGGGTGGCGTTCGAACACGTCTGGTTCTCTTACGATGCCGACACCACCAAGGGGGACGACCCCCATGAACCCCCGAAAAAGCGCAAGAAGCCACTGATCAGGGACCTGTCTCTGGTGGCCGAGCCGGGAAGCACGGTGGCCATCGTTGGTCCGACCGGAGCCGGCAAGACCACGCTGGTCAACCTGATCATGAGGTTTTATGAGCTGGATCGCGGCCGCATCACCCTGGACGGGGTGGACATTGCCACAGTGCCGCGGTCAGCGCTGCGCGCCAATATCGGCATGGTGCTGCAGGACACCTGGCTGTTCCACGGCACGATTCGAGACAACATTGCCTACGGCCGGCCGACGGCCACCGAGGAGGAGCTTCACGCGGCGGCCGAGGCGACCTATGTCGATCGCTTTGTGCATGCATTGCCGGACGGCTATGACACGGTCCTGGACGAGGAAGCCAGCAACATCAGTGCAGGCGAGAAGCAGCTGATTACCATCGCCAGGGCATTCCTGGCCGATCCGGCGCTGCTGATCTTGGACGAGGCGACTAGCTCGGTCGACACCCGCACCGAGGTGCTGGTGCAGCGGGCGATGGCTGCGTTGCGGACGGATCGGACCAGCTTCGTGATCGCCCACCGGCTCTCCACCATCCGGGACGCCGACGTCATCTTGGTGATGGAGGACGGCCAGATCGTCGAGCAAGGCACCCACCACGAGCTGCTCGAGGCCCGCGGGCCTTACTTCGATCTTTACAACTCGCAGTTCACCGCGGCCATCGAAGAGCCCGAGGAAGAAAGGCCCGCTGTACCGGTGGGTGCTGGACGAGGAGCCGGCCCGAGGCCGTTCTGATCCTTGTCAGGATTGCCTGGCCGTCAGTATCTCGATTGCCTCGCGCACCATGGCGATCACCCTTTCAGGGTGTTCCTCGATCATGGCCCAGGTGAACCGCAGCACAAACCAGCCGTTCAGGACAAGCAGGTGCTGCCGCCACCCGGTCGCTCTCGAAGACCTCGGCGCCGGTGTGGTTCTGCGAGCGTCGGTAGGCGCCCGCTGGTGATCGGAGGAACGATGAGCGGAACACGCTTTTGGTTTCGCGAAGAGTGACGACGGCACCAGCTTGCATGGGCGCCGCGCGAGCAGAAAAGGGCCAGCCGGCCGTCAATCTCGATGACGAGCTTGAGTTTGCGAAAGAGTATGTCGACGTAGAACGTCGAGTCATCCAGGACGACGGGTCGGTTTGCTTGCCATCCGGTGATTCCGGCATCTCGTAGATGGCGATGGAACAACCGCTCGGCCTTCGACCAGGGCTCGGCGCGGAAATCGAGCAGCAGCTGGCGCCTGGTTCGGTTGCCGACCCTTGCAGCTGTGAGCTCCATCGCCCGATGGAGCTGCGCAAGAGTGGTCGCTCGAGTCCTCAGCGCCTGGTCGATCGATCGCCACCCATGGCCCCGCACAGATCCAATGCCGTTAGCGCTGGAGACGTGTAGCGAATCCCGGAGCGGTTGACGACAAGCTCGGCCGGGACCTGCTGCCGAGTGAACTCATAACCCGCCTGAGGCCGGCGATGATGCTTGAGGCCGCACACTATGCGGGACACCCGAATCTCGGGCCAGAAGGACACCCAAGCGGCGGCTGACCCGATGAGCACGACGTCCGGATCCCAGCGCATGAGCGCTCATATCTGTCTTCGAATCGAGTCGCACGCTTCGGGGTGGGCGTAGACGCCTGGCAAGACTGGGCGAAGGCCGCCATTGCGGACCAGCCAGTCGATGGCGCTGATCAGCTTGGGGTGATCGCGTCGAACGACTATGCCCTCGGTGGCAAGCAGGTGCTGAACGTCATGTTGCAGAGTCCTCACACTTAGTGAAGGCCTCAGAAAGGACCCCGATGTTAACGGTCAGCCCAAATTCCCTCGAAACTTCACTCGACATGAGGTTCCGAGTCAGATTTGGGCCCAAACCGAGCATCTAGGGTGAAGTTTCCAGGGCGTCAGCCATCACTCGGCTGGAAATGTCGGAAGGTGAGGTTCATTCGGGGCCCGACCGGCCGTGACGTCTTCGGTACTGCATGCGCATAGTCGCTTTGCGACTCATCCCGCATGACCAGCAGGTCACCGTAGCCAAGATCCCAGCTCCATCGCTCGCGAGTCACACGATGCCGCAGCACGAACCGGCGCCGATCGCCGAGGCTGACCGACGCGATGGTCGGCCGCCGGCCCAGCTCCGATTCGTTGTCGCTGTGGTATCCGATCGAGTCAGTCCCGTCCCGATACAGATTCGCCAGGCAGGAGTTGAAGTCGACCCCGAGCTCCCGGCGAAGCCGGTGGCGCAGCTCGACCAGAGCCCCGGGCCATGGAGCTGGCTCGTTCACGATGCCGGAGTAGCGGTAGGCGCTGTCCCCGATCCACGCGGTCAGGCGGGGCGTGGGCGTCGTGCGGCCATACAGCGTCACGGCATGCTGCTCCCAGATCATCTCGTCATGAAGCACCCTGAACAGCCGGTCAGCATCTTCGACCCAGCCCGCGTAGTAGTCGACGCAGCCCGGCGGCATTGCCCTATTTCACCGCGATCCCGTGTGCTCGGCACCGCTGTGATGGATACGTAAGCACCAGTTTGTTGTCCGACGACCAACCGCAGCGCAGGATGGGGAGGTGCACAGGCGCGATGAGCGAGACGTAGCACGCGCCACCCGATGGTGGGCACGGCTCGCTGGAGCCGTCGCCGGCCTGGCCGGCCTCGGAATTGCCGGGCTTGCGGCCTGGATCGTCGCGGCCAGTGGATCCCCGGTACCCGCCGTCGGCGAACTGATCATCAATCTGCTGCCCGCTTCGCTGGTCAACTTCGGCAAGGAAACCCTCGGCCTGGCCGACAAACCCGTCCTGCTCGCCATCATTGTTGCCGGAGTCTTGATCATCTGCGCGATCGCTGGCGAGCTCGAGCTGCGGCGCCGCTTTGCAGGCGCAGCGCTGTTCGCCATTGTGGCCGTGCTCGGCCTGATCGGAGTCGGTGCGCAGTCCGAGGTCACGATCGCCGCGTTCGTGCCAACGATCGTCGGCCTGCTGCTGGGCTACATGATCTTGAGCACGCTGATCGGCAAGCTGCAAAGGTGGGGTCCGTCACGTGCCACCGCCGAGAAGGGTGAGGCGCAGTCTGCCGCGCGGCGCGACTTTCTGGGCTGGACGATCGTGGTTGGAGCTGCGGCGGTAGTGGCTGCCATTACCGGCCAGCTGCTGGCCAGCGCGTCGACCGCTGTCAACACCGCACGCGAGAAGCTGAGGCTCCCGACTCCGGTGAAACCTACGCCTGGGCCGCCACCGGGTGCCGACCTCCACATCGCTGGCCTGACCCCATACGTGACGCCGAACGGTGACTTTTACCGCATCGACACGGCACTCCAGGTGCCCGTGATCGATCCCCCATCCTGGAGCCTCCAGATCACTGGGATGGTGCAGAACCCCATCCAGATCAACTACGCCGAACTGATTGCCAAGCCGCTGGTGGAGCACCTAACCACCCTGACCTGCGTCTCCAACGAGGTTGGCGGCGATCTAGCCGGCAACGCGCTGTGGCTGGGATACCCGATACGCGAGCTGCTGGCCGAGGCGAAGCCTCTGGCGGGCGCCGACATGGTGCTCTCGAAGAGTCACGACGGCTGGACCGCCAGTACGCCGCTGTCGGCTCTTACCGACCCACATCGTGAGGCGATGCTGGCGATCGGCATGAACGGCGAGCCCTTGCCCATCGAGCACGGATTTCCCGTACGCATGGTCGTCCCAGGCCTCTACGGCTATGTGTCCGCGACGAAGTGGGTGACCTCGCTGAGCGTGACCACTTATGCCAAAGATCAGGCCTACTGGACGCCTTTGGGCTGGTCATCACGGGGGCCGATCAAGCTGGCCTCGCGGATCGATGTGCCACGCAAGTCGACCGTCGATGCCGGCCCGGTCGTCGTCGCCGGAGTCGCCTGGGCCCAGCACACCGGAATATCGGCCGTCGAAGTGCAGATCGACCAGAACGGTTGGCAGCCGGCCCAGCTTGCCGAGATCATCGGTCCTGACACCTGGCGCCAATGGAAATACGAGTGGGCGGCTACTCCGGGCACGCACACGCTCACCGTTCGTGCCACGGATGCGAACGGCAAGCTCCAGACAGCCGCGGTCGCGCCGCCCATCCCGGACGGCGCAACCGGATACCACTCAATGAAGGTCAAAGTCCGCTGACTCCACGCCGACTTGTCAGAATCTAGCTGAGCTATGGCTCAACTGGATTCTGACAAGTCGGCGTGCATTAGGTTCGTGATGTGCGCATCGCGGTAGCCCGGGAAATGGCTCCCGGCGAGGCTCGCGTTGCGCTGGTTCCCGACCTGGTGGGCAAGCTACGTGCTGCCGGTTACGAGGTCGCCGTACAGGCAGGAGCGGGCGCCGGGGCTTTCCTGACCGACGCCGCGTACGAGGCGGCGGGTGCCTTAGTCATCGAGCACCCCTTCGACGAAGCGGACCTGGTGCTGAGCGTGCAACCGCTCGACGCCGGATGCTTGGCGCCTTTGCCGTCTGGGGCTGCGACAATCTCGTTCTTTCCGCTGGCTGGGCGCCCGGGCGACATCGCCGTCCGCCGCGATCGGAAGATCACAACCTTCGGGATGGAGTATGTGCCGCGGATTTCCCGCGCCCAGTCCATGGATGCTCTGAGCTCCCAGGCCATGGTCGTTGGCTATCGGGGAGCAATTGTCGCTGCCGAGATGCTGGGTCAGTTCTTCCCGCTGAGCATGACCGCGGCTGGAACGGTGCCACCGGCCCAGGTGGTCGTGCTCGGTGCCGGCGTCGCCGGACTGCAGGCGATCGCCACCTGCCGACGCTTGGGTGCGGTGGTCAAGGGCTATGACGTACGCGCGGCGGCCGCAGAAGAGATTAGATCAATGGGCGCGCAGGCGATCGAGCTGGCGCTGCCGACGCTCGAGGGCGCAGGTGGCTACGCCAGGGAGATGACCGAGGATCACGCCCAGCGGCAACGCGAGCTGCTCGCCAGCCACATTGCTGCCGCTGACGCCTTGATCACGACAGCGGCCGTGCCGGGACGACGAGCACCGCTGTTGGTGACCACCGAGATGCTCTTGCAGATGGGGCCAGGGTCGGTTGTTGTCGACATTGCGGCCGAAGCCGGAGGTAACGTCGAGGGCGTGGTGGCCGGCAGCGTAGTGCAAGTGGGCCCCGTGCAGCTGTGGGGTGGTGCGAACGTACCGAGCCAGATGCCCGCACCGGCCAGCCGGCTCTACGCCCAGAACCTGCTGAATGTGATCATGCTGATGACCCGTGACGGTCGCTTCGCGCCCGACCTTGACGACGAGATCATCTCCGCGATGTGCATCACCCACGATGGACAAGTGTTTGACGGAACTAAGTCTGGAGCGAGCAATTGAACACTGGTACTGAGCCCATCATCTGGCTGACGATCTTCGTGCTGTCCATTTTCATCGGCGTGGAGGTTATCTCGAAGGTCTCCTCTACGCTGCATACCCCTCTGATGTCAGGAGCCAACGCGATCCATGGCGTGATCTTGATCGGTGCGATCCTGGTGGCCGGTACCGCTCAGTCGACACCCATTCTGGTGTTGGGTCTGGTTGCCGTGATCTTGGGATCGATCAACATGGTCGGCGGTTTCGTGGTGACCGACCGGATGTTGATCATGTTCTCGCGCCCCCGACGGGCGTTGGAAAAGCCGGTACGCCGAGAGCTCGACCAGTGACACCAGCCTGGGCCCAGCTCGGCTACCTCGTGGCCGCGGTCTGTTTCATCGTCGCTCTCAAAGGGTTGTCTTCACCCAGGACCGCCCGCCGCGGCAACCTGATCGGCGCGGCTGGCGCGCTCTTGGCATGCGTGATCGTCTTTCTGGTCTCCGACCTCAACCATCTGCTTCCGATCTTGGCGGCCATCGCAGCTGGCACGGCTATCGGCGTTCTCGGCGCCTACCGCGTCCAGATGACACAGATGCCGCAGCTGGTGGCGTTGTTCAACGGTGTCGGGGGTGGCGCCGCGGCAATTGTGGCGATCATCGAGCTCACTGAACTCGGCACGGGCTCAGCGCCTGTCTTCGATTTGATCGCCACGGCCTTCACCATCGTCGTCGGCTCAGTGAGTTTCGCCGGCTCCGTCGTCACCTTCCTCAAGCTGCAAGAGCTGATGACCACGCGGCCAGTGGTGTTCCGCGGATACCCGATCGTGTACGGGCTGGGATTGCTGGCCGCGGTCGGTCTCAGCGTCGGCCTGGTTCTGGCCCCCAGCATGCTGTTCGCGCTGCTGCTGGCAGCCATCGGCGTCGCACTGGGCGTGCTGCTGGTGCTGCCCGTTGGTGGTGCCGACGTACCGATCGTGATCTCGTTGCTGAACGCCTTCACCGGGCTGACGGTCGCCGCCAGCGGCTACTTACTCGAGAACATCCTGCTGCTGGTCGCTGGCACTCTGGTTGGCTCCGCCGGCACCTTGCTTACCCGCTTGATGGCCAGCGCTATGGGTCGGTCGTTGATCAACATCCTTTTCGGTGCGCTCAAGGGTGGGTCGACGCTCGGCGCGACCACAGTCAGCGATCGGCCCGTGAAGTCCTCCGGACCCGCCGATGTGGCGATCCTGCTCGCGTACGCGCAGCGCGTGATCATCATCCCCGGCTACGGGCTCGCGGTCGCGCAAGCGCAGCACACGCTGCGCCAACTGGTCGACCTGTTGATCGAACGCGGCGTACAAGTCGATTACGCCATCCACCCCGTCGCCGGCCGGATGCCCGGTCATATGAACGTGCTCCTCGCCGAGGCCCAGGTGCCGTACGAGCAGCTCAAGGAGATGGACGAGATCGATCCGGAGTTCAAGCAGGCCGACGTGGCGCTGGTGGTTGGCGCAAACGATGTCGTCAACCCCGCCGCCGAGACCACCCCCGGCGCGCCGATCTACGGCATGCCGATTCTGCATGCCAACCAGGCGCGTCAGGTCGTCTTCATGAAGCGTTCGATGCGCCCCGGCTTTGCCGGCATTGAAAACGAGCTCCTGTACGAGCCGACAACCACGCTGCTCTTCGGTGACGCCAAGGACACCATGGGCAAGCTGCTCGCCGAGCTCAAAGCCCTCACCGTCTAACCCCTCCGACTACGGCGGCAACCTAGGTGCACAGAGAGTATGTGAGGGTGACCCCCACATACTCTCTGTGCACGTAGGCTGCGACAGCGGCGAGAGGCTGTGTTACCAACCCAGGAATTCGCGGAAGGTTACCAACCCAGGAATTCGCGAAAGGATGAGCCGCCGATCTTCGCCGCCGGACCGGGAAGGTTAGCTCCGGCCTCGTACGCTCGAAGGGTGCCTCCAATGGCCGGCACCGTGATCAGCCGAGGTGCCGGCTTCACTTCCTTGGCGCGGATCAGCGGTACCGCTTCGGCGAGGCTGACCCGCTCCGGTCCGGCCCGATCAGGGGCTCGCTGATAGCCCGACGGTGCTGGCCCGAGTGCAATGTCGGCGAGCTCACTGGCGACCCAACAATGGTCGGAGGGCTGGAATGACATGCCTCTGGGCACGAACCCCAGCGGACCGCGCGTCACGGTCCGCGCAATCGCCGCGATCAAGATGTGGAACTGCGTCGCCCGTACCACGGTGACCGGCAGCTGGCTGCGCTCGAGCACCAGCTCGCAGGCATACTTCGCGCGGTAGTACCGCAGCGGGATACGATCGCAGCCCGCGATCGAGATGTAGACGACATGCGGCGGCGCGCGTCGATCGGCCAAGATCCTGATCATGCGGCGGGTACCGTCCAGGCCGACTCTGCGGGACCGCAGCCGATGGCTGGCGGTATGGACGACGCAGTCGATGTCGTCGAGGGCCGCCTCCAGTCCAGCGCCAGTAGCAAGATCAACACCGGTGCGCCGGCTTGCTGAGGTCACCGTCGCACCGCGCGCCTCAAGCCTCCGTACGACCTCAGTGCCCAGCGGACTGCTGCCTCCGGTGACCACAACCTTCATGCGGCGAGAGTATTAGGCAGGGGGTTGCCGGCTCCTTATGCATGAGGGCATGAGCACAAGGAGGTCACTATGGCGGTCGCTAGTCGAAGAGCGGCGCTGACCGCATTCCAGGAGTTGATCAATCATCAACCGGTGGAGGCTGGGACGATCCTGCGCCGAGAGTATCTGCCCGAAGGCCTGGAGCCCTCGGGCGATCCGGTCGGCATGGAGTCCTCGACGTTGATCGGCGGGTACGGTGATGAGGCGCGCTACATCCTGAGCGCAGACAATTCGGCGCCCATGCCTGATCTTGCTAAACCACCAGCAGATGTGCTGTACGGACGCCCATCGATCACCACCAGCGAGACGGTCGCGGCCTACGTGAAAACCAGCCTCGATCTCACCATGGAGGGCGGTACCACATCAGGCGTGGTCTACCCCCTGGCCGTGTGCGAGCTGGCCACGAGCTTCAGGTTCCGCAACGTCGGCGGCGCGTCGGCCGGCGCCATTGCAGCCGCGCTCACCGCAGCGGCCGAGTTGGGTCGCAGCAGCCGGATGCTGGCGTCCAGCAAACTGGACCGCCAGGAGAGCGCGCCAGACCAACCCCCGCCGCCAACCGACGGCAATCAGATACGCCAAGGTTTCACCGGCATGTCCGACATCATCAGCTGGCTGGTCCAGACGCGCCCCGACGATCAAGAGGCTGATGAGTATCGGCTCGCGCAGCTCTTCCGACCCGGCCGGGCAACCGCTGCCATCTTCCGGGTCGCCATCGCGATCATGCGCGGCCAGAGCTGGCCGCTACCGTTGCTGGCCTTGTTCGCGTTTGGATGGGCGCCACGCCTGTTCACCATCGCCTTGATCCTCGGAGCCGTGGTGCTCACCGGATACCTCGAATGGCGGTTCACTGGAGCGCCTCGCGCGGTGCTTGAGATGATCGGTTTGGGCGCGCTCGGCGTGGCCGCGTTCGTCGCCACGCTGGTCGGCTTTGCTCTGCTCACTCAGGGAATCCGGTCAGGTCTCCGCAAGGCGCCATCCGAAGATGACACCACGGAAGATCCGCTGCAACAGCTGCGCCGCTTTACCAGCACGTATGCCACTCCGCGCTCGACGACCGTCCGCCAGTTGATCATTGGCGTTGCAGTGATTATTGCTGTAGTGGTGTTCGGTTTCTGGCGACCGGCGCTCTACGCCAGCGCCGTCCTGGTGGGCCTGGCCGCGAGCCTGGTGGTCGCAGTTGGACTACTGAGCTCGATTGTGATCTACGTCGGCAAGTTCAAGTCCCGGGCTTTCGGCCTCGTGCCGGGCACCACGCCGCAGCGCCGTCGAAACCTGCTGGACGTCATGGCCGCCGCGCCCAAACCAACGGTAGAGAAGTCGCTGGTTCCCTGGCTCAACGACTGCCTCAACGCTCTCGCCGGCCTGCCGGATGATCAAGTGCTGCGGTTCGGGCATCTCTGGGCGGGTCTGGACTATGACGAGCGACGCAGCGCGAGCCAAGACGTGACCGATTGGCGGCTCATGTCAACCGAACCTGATCGCCGGCTGGTCAACCTGCAACTAATGACGACTGATCTGACGCGGCAACGTCCGTTCCGCTTCCCCTTGGACGCCAACGACGATGATGATCCCGAGCAGTTGTGGGTCTGCGTCGATCAACTGCGCGACGGCGAGTCGTCGATCTTCCCAGAGCCGATCTTGCAGGCGCTATCGAAGACAGAAAGCGTCAAGGTGTGTGATCGTCACGAACACGAGCTCAGGCTTCACAAGTTGCCGCAACCCTGGGACCTTCCAGTGATCTTCGCCGTTCGGATCAGCATGTCGCTGCCCGCTCTCTTCCAGGCTGTGCGGCTGTACCGTATCCGGCGGCCGTCACGGATTGAGGACGACCTCGGACGTACGCTCACCGATCATGGCCAGCCGCTGAATCTGCTCAGTCCGCTCGACTCCGCGCAGGAATTGTGGTTCTCCGACGGGGGCATTACGTCCAACTTTCCGGTGCACTTCTTCGACAATGCCCTGCCGCGTTGGCCGACTGTCTCGCTCAACCTCGGCGTCCATCCCCACGACGCACCACACCAGGACGTCTGGCTTGCGCAGGACTGGGACGATTTGAACATCCCCGTCAAGACGCTCGGGGACTCCGGGTTGGGGTTCGGCAAATCGATCTTCGACACGGCCATGTCGTGGCGGGACAGCCTGCAGTCTGCGTTGCCGGGCTACCGCAATCGGATCGCCCAGGTGCGGACGAATCCCGGGGAGGGGGGCACCAATCTGTTCATGCCGCGGGAGATCATCGCCTCCCTGGCTCTGCGCGGCGCCTTGGCCGGCGCGCGGCTGCGTACGCGGTTCATCAGTGACAATCAGTGGGACCGCTTCCGCTGGCTGCGGCTGCGCACCGCCCTGAGCAACATCGAGGAACTGCGCGCCAACACGTTCGCGCGGCGTGGGTTCTACGCAGACGCGTTCTCCACGGAGGAGTGGCTCGACAAGCTGGTAGATCGCTTCTGCGAGAAGCCTTCCGCCAGGGAGATCCCGTGGTATCGGCCATATCCGGGATTCTGGCCCAAGGCTGCCCGGCTCCTGAACACTTTTGCTGATGGATACCGGCCGGCGGAGGACCCGGAGAACGTGATGACGTGCCGAACGCCGATGCCGCAGCCCCGCATTCGCCAAGTTCCCCGCGAATAACACACAGTTGTCAGCATTAGTCTGGCGAGGGTGGAGGTCGTACTCGGGATTGACATCGGTACCTCCAGCACCAAGGGGTTGCCGTACGTCGGAATGAACCGGACGTCTGGCGCGCGGCTCGGGGCTGGTACGGCTGTCACTCCTTCGTCGTTGCCAAGCTGACCGGGGAATGCGTTCTTGATCATCACACCGCCAGCCAGTGTGACCCGCCCTACCGAGTGCCCGAGTTCGAGTGGCATCAGGACTGGGCGATGGAGATCTGATCGACGCCTTCGCCGAGGCGTTCAGCGTGGGCGTCCGCGATCCCGGAGATCTCATGATCATGTACGGATCCACGATGTTCCTGATCCAGGTGTTGGCGGACTATCACGTACACCCTGCTTTGTGGACCACCGCCGGAGTCGAGCCGGAAACCCACATGTTGACCGCCGGCACGGCCACCGCCGGCAGCTTGACGAACTGGTTGCGCGATCTGATGGGTGGCCTGGACTTCGACATGTAAGGCAGAGGCAGCAGAGCTGCCGCTCGGCGCCGAGGGATTGCTGGTGCTGCCGTACCTGGCCGGCGAGCGTACGCCAGTCTTCGATCCCGACCCACGTGGGCTTGGTCGCCGGGCTCACCCTGCGGCACAACCGCGCACATCTGTTCCGTGCGGCGTACGAGGGCATTGCGTTCGGGATCCGGCCATCCTCGATCTTTTTGAGGAGTCAGCGCCGTATGTGACGGGCACCCTGGCGGTCGGTGGTGGGGTGAACTCACCGTTGTGGACGTCCATCGTCAGTGATGTCACCGGGCGCACCCAGCTGATCCCCCGGGAGACCATTGGCGCGTGTACGGCGGCGCACTGCTCGCTGCAATCGGAATTGGACCTGTGGATCCGAGGACCGATTGGACGGTGATCGACCACAAGGTGGAGCCTGACCTGGCCCGTCGGACGCGCTATGGCGAGCTTTATCGACTATGGCTGGAGCTCTATCCCGCAACCGGCGAGCAGATGCACCGCGCAGGCGCCTGGGCCAAATAGGCTTACGCGCGGGCGAGGATGTCCTCGGCGGTACGCGGGTCGGTAACCAACTGGCTGAAGAGCTTCGCTCGCGCCGCGGCGATGATCGGTGCCACCTTGTTTGGTCCGGCGGCCACCGCGATCACTGTAGGAATGCTCTTCAACGTCTCCAAGTCGACTGCGATGAGCCGCTCGCTGTCCGGGAACAGTACGGGCTGTCCAGCCCGGTTGAAGAACCTCGAGCACACGTCCCCGACCGCCTCGATCAGATGCGGCGACGTCATGTCCACGAACTGCGGCGCTTCGGATCGCAGCAGTGGCGGGGCGCCGACACCGGTCAGTACGCAGCGCGCGTGCGGCCACAGCTGGAGCACCCGTTGGATCCCTGGGTCGGTCTGCAACGTCTGGAACAGGTCGGCGCCCGGCAGCGCCGGGGCGAAGAGGAACGTCGGTCGGCCGCCGATCCGCTCTGCAACGAGGCGAGTGATCTCATTCGTCTGGTACCACGCCTCCGGCTGGTCGGTGCCGCCCACGGTCGGTGCCACGACAACCCCGGGCAGATTCGGCAACTCGAACCGAGCGACCTCATAGACGGTGCGCCCGGACGAGACCAGCATCACGTCGCCGACGTCAAGACCCACTGCAAGCAGAGCCCGCGAAACCGCCGCCGCCAGGGTGCTACCCATCACGTCCTCGGTCGTTTCACCGCGGCTTGGAACAGGCGGCGGCTCAGAGATGTAGACGGCTGTCAATCCGAGGACTGTGGCAACCCGGCTACCAAGGTCGTGTGCGGCCTCAGTGTCGGTGGGGATTACCTCGATGCGTACGATGCCCCGACGCCGAGCCTCATAGAGCAAGCGCGAGATGGTGGCTCGGCTGGTCTGGAGGTGCTCGGCTACCTCGGCTTGCGTCGCCTCATCCATGTAGTACATCTTGGCGGCCGCATACAGCAGCGACGGGGGGAAATGACTGATCCCATTCGTGTTTGCTGGGCGCACTCCGCCCGCTAGATGCCTCCGCCGTTTCACCATGGCCATGCTTCCCTCTGCTCCCGCGGCACCCTTGGAAGCTGGTGTCGTCGCCTCTTCGCGAAGCGAACGGCGCGCTCCGCTCACGCTCCTCCGATCACCAGCGGGCGTCTACCGACGCTCGCAGAGCAAGTATTGCAGCGCTGTCGTCAGACCGTTGAACAATTGTTCAGCGTGCCGATAACAATCTGAACAAATGATTGCACAGATGTCAACAGTGCCATTAGTGTGCTAATCAGCGCCCCGAGTGGGCGGGGCGTGGTAGCGCTGGTTCGCTACCCGCGACGCAGCATGGAGGCTCGCATGTCCGAATCCTCGGCCGGTCAGGTCAACCAAATTCCCGAAACGATGCAGGCCGTTATCTGTCACGGACCTGAGAACTACCAGCTTGAGGAGGTCCCCGTCCCGAAGCCGGGGCCGGGTGAGGCTTTGGTCCAGGTGGAGGCGACCGGCATCTGCGCCAGCGACCTCAAGTGCTACCACGGTGCGGCGAAGTTCTGGGGAGACGCAAACCGTCCAGCTTGGGCCGAATCCGAGGTCATTCCCGGCCACGAGTTCGTCGGAACAGTTGTTCAGCTTGATGATGTGGCGGCGAATCGCTGGGGAATCGCGCTTGCCGATCGCGTTGTCGCTGAACAGATCGTGCCGTGCTGGAAGTGTCGCTACTGCCTGAATGGCGAGTACTGGATGTGCGCCCCGCACGACATGTTCGGCTTCAAGCGCCGTACGCCGGGCGGCATGGCGGAGTACATGGTTTACAACAAAGACGCTCTCGTCTACAAGATCTCCTCGGACCTGCCGCCCGCGCACGCCGCGTTTACCGAGCCACTTTCCTGTGCGCTGCACGCCGTGGAGCGGGCAGACATCAAGTTCGAGGATGTCGTTGTCGTCGCGGGCTGCGGACCAATCGGCCTCGGCATGATCGCTGGCTCGAAGTCCAAGAACCCCAAGTCCGTCGTCGCCCTTGATATGGCCCAGGACAAGCTCGATCTTGCCAAGGATTGCGGCGCCGACGTGATCATCAACATCGGCTCGGAAGACGCGGTGACGATGGTCAAGGACATGACTGACGGCTACGGGGCCGACGTCTACCTCGAAGGGACCGGGCACCCGTCCGCCGTCGGACAGGGTCTGAACATCCTGCGCAAGCTGGGCACCTACGTCGAATACAGCGTCTTCGGCAGTGACGTGAGTGTCGACTGGTCGATCATCAGCGACGACAAGGAGCTCGACGTACGCGGCGCTCACCTAGGCCCGTACTGCTGGCCCGCTGCCATTCGAATGATCGAGTCCGGCCGGCTGCCTATGGACAAGATCTGCACCCACCAGCTGCCGCTGTCGGAGTTCCAGAAGGGACTTGACCTGGTTGCCGGCGGCAAGGAATCAATCAAGGTCTCGCTGATCCCATGATCGTGTAACCGATGTCGGAGCCGATCGAGACGCCATGACACCGTCCAGTATTCGCCCCGTGTGGGTCGGCACCAGCTGGAAGATGAACAAGACGCTGGCTGAGGCGGCGACCTTCGTGGACGAGTTGCTGGCTGTCCCGATTCCTAGCGGCATTCAGGTGTTCGTGCTGCCGCCGTACACGGCGTTGGCGAGCGTACGGAGTCGCGTGCCGGAGGACTCTCCCATCCTGCTGGGCGCCCAGAACGCGCACTGGGCGCCCGAGGGGTCCTGGACCGGCGAAATCTCCATGAGGATGGCAAAGGACGCCGGCGCGACCTTGATCGAGATCGGCCATTCCGAGCGGCGGGAGCATTTCGGAGAAACCGACCGCACGGTCGCCCGGAAGGCGGCGGCTGCGGTCGCGTATGGCCTCATTCCGCTGATCTGTGTTGGCGAGCCGTTGGCGGTCCGTGACGAGGGCGGTGCGGAGGACTTCGTACGCGTCCAGTTGCAGATCGCTTTGTCGGAGTTGGCGCCGGCCGAGATCAGTCAGGTGCTCATCGCGTACGAACCCATTTGGGCCATTGGCGAGCACGGCATTCCAGCGACCATCGACCAGGTCGCACCTGTGATGGCGCTGATCAGTGATGTGGTCACTGTCGCGGCGGGTGGCCCGGTTCGTGCAGTCCTCTATGGCGGCAGCGTCAGCACGCAGAACGCCAGAGAGGTTCTCAGCGATCCGAATACGCATGGCCTGTTCGTCGGCCGCGCCGCATGGCAAGCATCAGGCTTCATCGAACTCCTGAAACTTTGTGCACCCCTCAGTGGAGCGGGAGCAGGCCAGTCAACCATCTACAGCCGAACCCTGCCGTGGACCACCACGGCAGCTCTTCTCTGAGGAGCACTGATGCTGATGCCAGCAACGAAAAAGAAGTCCAGGCGGAACTTTTTCATCGTCGTTGGAGTGATCGTCGTTCTTCTCATCGCCATGGTGTTGAGTACCAAGTTCCTGACGCCGGAGGAGCTTGCCGCTGTCGGTCCCAAGAAGTTCGACCCAGCGCAAACTGCATCCGATTTGTGGACAAAGGCTCAGACGGAGATCCCCGCCAACGCGCAGCCGCTTGGTCAGGTGGTGCCGGCCGTCCAGACAGATTTGAAGGCCGCCGCAACGAAGTACAAGGCGGTTTCGCCGGCGGAGGGTGCGTACGTCTTCCCGGTCAAGCTCGACGGCACAGTCGAGGAAGCGTCGGCTAGCTCCCTGCGTGTGAAGGTCTCCGGCGTGCCGGAGGAGACCCCAGTACTGATTCCGCTGACCACGGCCATCAACGGCACTGCCATCCGCGACGCGATGGGATTCAAGTTCGCTGACGCACCCGGCCAGACGGAGTACCAGTACGTCGGTGATGAGCTGAAGAAGCTCATGCAGGAAGAGGTCAAATCCGGCGTCAGCGACCCGGCATCGCTCAAGGGCAAGAAGGTCAGCGCCACCGGTGTCATCGTTGTCCTTTCTCCGACGGGCGCACCGCAGCCGAAGCCCAAGCCCGTGAACGTCCAGCCCGTCACGATCGAGGCGGGGTCGTGAGTTCAGAGGCGAGGGTGCTCGATCAGCACGAGGTTGCACCAGACGATGGGGCCGTCGTCCTGCAAGCCGTCGACATCGCCAAGACCTACGGTGTGACCCGAGCTTTGAAGGGCGTCAACTTCGAGGTACGCCGTGGCAAGGTCACCGTGTTGTTCGGGGAAAACGGCGCCGGCAAATCGACATTGATGAAGATCTTGTCGGGTGTTGAAAAACCATCAGCTGGCCAGCTGATTCTTGATGGGGAGCCAGTCAATCTTGAGTCGACCAACGATGCGGTGGCGCGCGGCATCTCGATCATCCACCAGGAGCTCAACCTGGCTTCGAACCTCAGCGTGCGGGACAACATCTTCATTGGCCGAGAAATTCGGACTCGTACCGGGGCCATCGACTACGGCAAGGAACGAGAGATCACCGAACAGGTAATGACGCGTCTCGAGGAAAGCATCTCACCCAACACGCTGGTACAAGATCTTCGCGTCGGCCAGCAGCAGGTGGTCGAGATCGCCAGAGCGTTGGCGGCGGACGCCCGCATTCTGATCATGGACGAGCCGACATCGGCTCTCAGTGCGACCGAAGTGGAGGTGCTGTTCAAGGTCATCCGGGAGCTGAAAGCCCACGGCGTCGCGATCGTCTACATCTCCCACCATCTGGAGGAGGCGCTCGAGATCGCTGACTATGCGGTCGTCTTTCGGGACGGTGAGCTGGTTGCCACCGAGAAAGCGGCCAACATCGATCTCGGCTGGGTCGTCAGGCAGATGGTGGGCCGGGAAGCCGACTACGACTTCCGCGACGAGCCGCGAGACTTCGGCGACGTTGCGCTGTCGATCCAGGGGGTCACCGTCGCGGAGCCGGACACCGGCCGGGTTGTGGTCAACAACGTGTCATTGGACGTACGGCAGGGCGAGATCGTGTGCCTGTACGGGCTGATGGGTGCCGGGCGGACGGAGCTCATGGAAGCCCTTGCCGGCCGGGACGCGATCTCTGGTGGTCGGGTACTGCTTGGTGATCAAGACATCCGGGATCTGACGATTCAGGAACGCATTGCCGCCGGCATGGGTCTGGTACCCGAGGATCGGCAACGCGATGGGCTGATCCAGATGTTGAGCGTCGGCAAGAACATGTCGTTGCCCAGCCTCCTCTCGACGGTCAAGAGCTTCTTCATCGCCCGTAAGATCGAACGAGAGAACGTCGATCGCCAGATCGCCGACGTTCGAGTCAAGACCACAGGGCAGGACGCATTGATCACCTCCCTCTCTGGCGGAAACCAGCAGAAGGTTGTGATCGGGAAGATCTTGCTGACCAATCCGAAGGTGATCTTGCTTGATGAGCCCACCCGGGGAATCGATGTTGGAGCAAAGGGAGAGATCTTCGCCTTGCTCTTCCGCGAAGCCAAGAAGGGTTTGGCCGTCCTCTACGTCACATCGGAGGTCGGTGAGGCGATCACCGCCTCACATCGGCTAATCGTGATGAGCAAGGGACGGCTCATTCGGGAGTTCGATCCGCGTACCGCTACCCGCGACCAGATCATGGCCGCTTCCGGCGAGCACGCCACCCACTACGACCACGAAGCAGCAGAAGGAGCCCACCAGTGAGTACGACGACTACGACTCCCGCGCCCCCGGGTGCACCGGCAGCGGAGGAGAGGAAAGGACTTGGCAGCCGGTTCAACATGAACACGCTCCTGGTCGAAGGTCGTGCACTCATCGCCTTGGTGATCATCATCGTGATCTTCGCCGTCATGAGCGACAACTATTTGACAGCAGGCAACCTGACGACGATCACCAAGCAGGTAGCCTTCAACGCCATCGTCGCGCTGGGGATGTTGCTGGTAATTCTCAACGGTGGTATCGATCTATCCGTCGGGTCGATCGTCGGCTTCACTGCAGCTGTCGCAGGTAATCTCTTCCGCGGCGTTCACGTGCCAGGCACGGATTTGACCATGTTTCCGTCGCTCTGGGTGATCATCGTCTTGTCGCTAGCGATCGGGATGCTGGTGGGGTGGGTCAATGGCTTGTTGATAGCCCGGCTCAATCTGGCTCCCTTCATCGTGACTTTAGGCATGCTCTACGTGGCGCGCGGTCTGACCGAGGTCTTGCTCAACGGCCAGAACATCACCAACGAGCTCACTGGTCAGCCGGGACTCAATAACACCGGCTTCTTCGAGATCTTCGCGAGCAAACCACTCGGGCTGCCGCTCGCTGCCTGGGTGATGATCATCCTCGCCATCATTTTCTCCATCCTCCTCAACCGCACGCCATTCGGACGATGGCTCTACGCCACGGGCAGCAATGAGCGTGCCGCTCAGCTCTCGGGTGTGCCCGTCATCCGGGTGAAGACCCTGATTTACGTTCTCTCCGGGCTGTGCGCCGCGATCGTCGGCATCCTCCAGATGGCCAACATCAGCTCCGCGACCGCTGATCTTGGGACGTTCTACGAGCTGAACGCGATCGCCGCGGTGGTCATCGGTGGTGCGGCGCTCTCCGGCGGCCGTGGCACGGTCCGCGGCACGATCATCGGTGCCTTCGTCATCGGCTTCCTCGCCAACGGCCTGGTCATCGTCGGCGTATCGCCCTTCTGGCAGAAGGTCATCACCGGTGCAGTAATCATCCTCGCTGTCGCGGTCGACCAGATCCAACAGATCGTCCAGCGGCGTCGGAGCGCTGCCAGGGCGGTCGCGAGCGCCAAGGCGGCAGCTGCCAGCCGGCAGTCCACGGATGGAACCAGTCCTAGCTCTTGATCAAGCGTACGGGCCGCCGTACGCACCACCACCCGCCAGATTTCCACCAATTGAAAGGGAGAGCGATGTTCAATCGAATCGCATCACGATCGCTGCTGGCAGGCGCGGTCCTGATCAGTCTGGCCGCTTGCGGCGGCGGCGGCTCTAGCAATGCCGGCGGCGAGGCCGCACCTTCCGGCTCAGCCTCGGGCGGTGGCGGTACCGCCGGGGGCCCCATCGCCGTGATCACCGTCGATCCGTCCAACCCGTATTGGAAGGCCGAGATCGACACTGCTACGTCGGAGTTCAAGAAGCTCGGCTATGAGCCCACCACGTCCGCTCACAAGAATGACCCGGATCAGCAGAACCAACTGGTGGAGACTGCCATCAACGACAAGGTCAAGGGTGTACTGCTCGACCCAGCCGGTGCTGACGAGAGCGTTGCTGCAGTGCAGAAGCTGGTTGATGCCAACATTCCCGTCGTAATGATCAACGCAGAGATCAGCAAGACAGGACTGGCGAAGGCGCAGATCGTGTCTAACAATGCCCAAGGCGCGACACTTGGCGCCGAGGAATGGGCCAAGGCCATGAACTACAAGGGCAGCTATGTCGAGCTGTTGGGAAAGCCCAGCGACAACAATGCCCAGGTGCGGTCAGACGGTTACAAGGGAGTGATCTCGCAGTACCCGGACTTGAAGCAGGTCGGCAAGGAGATCGCCAACTGGGATCGCCAGACGGGCCAGGACAAGATGGAGTCCTTGCTGTCTAAGAATCCCGATGTCCAAGGCGTCATCGCCGGCAACGACGAGATGGCCTTAGGGGCGATCAACGCCTTGAAGGACAAGGGCAAGCTTGCCAAGGTCAAGGTGCTCGGCTTCGACGGCAACCAGGATGCTGTCAATGCGGTCAAGAAGGGCGAGATGGTCGCCACAGTGCTCCAGCCGATCGTCGAGGGCACGAAGAAGGCGGCTGCGCAGCTCGACAGCGTGATCAGGACCGGCGAGACCGGCGTACCCGAGGAGAAGCAGGCCCTCGACTGCACGTTGATCACCAAGGAAAACGCGGACAAGGTGAACAACTTCGTCCTCACCGAACAGTAACTCCAAGGCGTTTTCTGAGCCTGTCGCAAGGGGGATCGACAGGCTCAGAGAGCCGTCGTCTAGCCCGCCCAGCTCAAGTTTCCGGTAGTCGATCGTCACATTCCCTGGAGGCTCCTATGACGCACATCTACAACGACCCCGCCGAGTTCAAGAACGACGTGATCAAGGGGTTCGCCGCGGCGTATCCACAGTACGTTCAGCGCGTCGAAGGTGCCTCTGGCTTCGTCCGGGCGGGCGGGCCGTTGGAAGGCAAGGTCAGTTTGGTCATTGGCGGCGGTTCAGGCCATTACCCCTCCTACAACGGTGTGGTCGGGACCGGCTTCGCCGACGGTGCCGTGCTTGGGGATCTGTTCGCGTCGCCGTCCGCGGAGCAGGTCTATCGCGTGACCAGAGCCGCCGATGGAGGCGCCGGCGTGGTGCTCGGGTTTGGCAACTACGCCGGGGACCGGCTGAACTTCGGGGTTGCCGCAGAGCGCCTGATCGGTGAAGGAATCGACACGCGGATCGTTTACGTGACCGACGACGTCGCTTCGGCCAGCCCGGAGGAGCAGCAGAAACGCCGCGGCATCGCGGGCACCTTCACGGTGTACAAGATGGCCGCGGCCGCGGCGGAGAACGGTTCGAACCTCGATGAAGTGGAGCGCGTCATGCGTGCGGCCAATGCTGCGACGTACTCATTCGGCGTCGCCTTCCACGGCTGCACGATGCCTGGTTCGGACCAGCCGCTGTTTACCGTCGACGAGGGTCACATGGACTTCGGGCTTGGCATCCATGGTGAGCCGGGAATCAGCTCGGCTCCCTGGATGTCGGCCAAGGACCTCGCCGGCAAGCTCGTCGAGACGGTTCTCGCCGAGCGTCCGGAAGGAGTGAGCGGCCGAGCTGCTGTACTCCTCAACGGGCTTGGCGCAACCAAGTACGAGGAGCTGTTCGTGTTATACGGCCACGTCAGCGAACTCCTCGAGGCAGCGGGAGTCGTGCAGGTGCTCCCTGAGGTGGGCGAGCTGGTGACCAGCCTCGACATGGCTGGCTGCTCGTTGTCGGTCACCTGGCTCGATGAGGAGCTGGAAAGCTATTGGGTCGCGCCTGCGGACACAGCGGCCTTCAGGCGCGGCACCGCAGTGGTCAGCGAACGGTTCATCACCCGGCGCGCCGCTGTGGATCACGTCGCGGAGGCCGTCAGGGCTGAGGCGAGCGAGGACTCAATCGCTGCAGCCGCAGTTGCTCGCAAGGCAGTCGATGCCCTTTACGCGGCGGTGGAGGAGAACAAGGAGTACCTGGGTCAGATCGATGCGATAGCGGGCGACGGTGATCACGGAATCGGTATGTCACGCGGCTCCAAGGCGGCCGCGGAGGCTGCCAACGAGACCCAGGGCGGCGTCGAGACGGTGCTGAGCGCTGCAGGCCACGCGTTTGGCGACAAGGCCGGTGGCACCAGCGGAATCTTGTGGGGGTTGCTCCTGGAGGGCGTCGGCAAAGGACTCGGCAATACTGAGGCGGTGACCCCGAAGCGTCTGGCTGATGCCGTTCAGGGTTCGGCTCAGCACTTGCAGGGATTCAGCAAGGCCGAGCTCGGCGACAAGACCATGCTGGACGCCTTGTTCCCCTTCGTCGACACGCTTGTTGGGCAGGTCGACGGCGGGGCCCCGCTCTCCGAAGCGTGGCGTTCGGCGGCGGACGCCTGCAGGACCGCAGCGGAGGCGACCGCATCGCTTGTTCCGAAAATCGGGCGGGCCCGGCCACTGGCAGAGCGCAGCGTCGGTAGCCCTGATCCGGGCGCGGTCTCGCTCGGCCTGATCGTCACCGCGATCGGTGATGTGTTCGGCGATGCCGAGGCTGCCACTCCCGAAGCAACAAAATCCATGGACAAGGAAGGACTAAACATATGAGCGGTCCCATTCGGCTGCTGGTCGGAAGCGACAGCGCCGGCTACGACTACAAGGACCACATTCTTGCCGATATGCAGGCCGATGATCGGGTCGAGGTCGTTGATCTTGGTGTGTTCAAGGATGATCTCGAGGGGTCCTCGTATCCGTCGGTGGCAATCGAGGCGGGAAAGAGGATTTCGGCTGGCGAAGCTGACCGCGCGATCCTGGTGTGCGGAACGGGAATCGGCGTCGCCATTGCAGCCAACAAGGTGCCTGGCATCCGCGCGACAGTCGCCCACGACTCCTTCAGCGTGGAACGGTCAATCCTGTCCAACGACTGTCAGGTTCTCACTCTGGGCCAACGCGTGATCGGCCTTCAGCTTGCTCGCAGGCTGGCCCGGGAATGGCTCGACTACGTCTTCGACCCGACCAGCCCGTCAGGTGGGAAGGTGGCCGAGATCAGCGATTACGAGGACTCCATTACCGGTTGACCGTCCAACCGCCCGGCGAAGTCGGGCTTGGTTGGACGGAACCAATCAAACGCAGGAGCGCAGCGACTTCCGCGCCTTTCTGGTCGGACGCAGTCCGACCGTGCAGAATCTCAGAGTGATCGAGTATCGGACGCCGACCGAGATCGAGCAGATGAGACCGGCCGGGCGGTTCGTCGCGGAGGTATTGAGCACGCTCATCGCTCGGGCCGAGGTCGGAGTGAACCTGCTGGAGCTCGACGAGTTGGCGCACCGGATGATTCAAGATCGCGGCGCGGAATCGTGCTACATCGACTATCACCCGTCGTTCGGGGCCAGCCCGTTTGGCAAAGTGCTGTGCACGTCGGTCAATGACGCGGTATTGCACGGGCTGCCTCACGACTACGAGCTGGTCGACGGCGATCTGATCAGCCTCGATTTCGCTGCATCGGTGGATGGTTGGGTGTCGGACTCGGCGATCAGCGTGATCGTCGGTTCGTCCCGGGAACAAGATCGGCAGTTGATCGCAGCCGCCGAGGCGGCACTTGCCGCCGGCATCGAGGCGGCGAAGCCCGGGAACAAGATCGGTGACATCTCCTTTGCCATCGCACGGGTGGGATCGCAGGCGGGCTACAAGATCAACACCGAGTTCGGCGGGCATGGTGTGGGCCGTACGATGCACGGCGACCCGCACGTACCGAACAACGGCCGGCGCGGCCGTGGGCTGCTGCTCCGGCCCGGCCTGGTGATCGCGATCGAGCCGTGGTTCCTCCAGGGCACTGACAAGATCTACACCGATGCCGACGGATGGACCTTGCGGAGCAGGGATGGCTCACGAGGGGCACACGCCGAGCACACCGTCGCCATTACCGCTGACGGCCCGCTCGTGCTGACGGCCCGCTCGTGCTGACCGACCGCTCGTGCTGACCGACCACTCGTGCTGACCGACCGCGACAGCGGATCGTAGGCCATGACAAACCATCGCTCGGGATCGGCTGGCGGCCGCTTGCCACGAACGCGGCGAGAGAAACCGTAGCGAGCATCGCCACAGTTCGCGCCCCCGCCGCGCCCGTGGTCTCTCCTTCGACAGCGTTGACGGTGATCGGCCCGGGACGCGGGGTCAGGTTCTGCCCGCGTCCAACTGGTACCACCAGTCTCAGCAGGTTCACCCTAATCGACGGCAAGGCTCTGCGTACACCCTGTCGTCGCCAATAGATGCTGGAGTGTTATTGGGCCTGCGCCAAAGGTTTGCCAGGCGACGCATCTCGTGACCGGCGCGTTACCCGCCAGCGACGTAGCCGTCAGCGCCGAGACTTGGCGGCCTGCTGCACCTTGCGGAGGCCGTCTTTGATCTTCTGCTGGTTTTCCGGCTTGGATAGTTCGCGCTGAGCGATCTCAGCGAGCTTGATCATGACAGCGGTCTTGAGAAGGCCCTTGATGAGGCTCATGAATTCTCCAGGTGAAACGGTGGGACAGTGCACTATGACGGGCGGCACGCTTCGCCGACTGCAGGAGCTCGCGGCTGTGCTGCGTGGAAGTCTGACCACGTAGCGGGCGACGAAGGAGGCGAATCTGGCGGCCGCCTGTCAGAGTGCAATTGGACACAGTGCACTCGACGATAGCCACCGTCTCCAACCGTCGGGCCGCGTTGGCCCGGCCCTCTGCGACACGTCGAGTGTTGTCTAACGAAATCTAAGGTTCCCGCTAGACAGGCTGATACGGTCCGAGACGTGGACCCGGTACGCAATCCGTACGCGCCTGGAGCGGGCCAGCGTCCACCGGAGCTTGCCGGCCGCGACGCTGAGCTGATCGCCTTCGACGTCGCATTGGAGCGCGTGGAGCGGGGCCGACCAGAGCGCAGCCTCGTGCTCACTGGCCTGCGCGGAGTCGGGAAGACGGTCCTGCTCAATGCGCTGCGATCCAAAGCGCTGGACCGCGGATGGGGCACCGGGAAGGTTGAGGCCCGGCCTGACACTAGCCTGCGGCGGCCGCTCACTGGGGCGCTGCACGCCGCCGTACGCGAGTTGTCGGTACGGCACCGTGCGCCAGATCGAGTGCGTGAGGTCTTGGCCACGCTGAAGGCGTTTGGGCTACGCACTAACCCACGCGGCGGGAAGCTCATCGAGCGCTGGACGCCAGCGATCGACGGGCCTCCGAGCACTGGCCGCGCCGACTCCGGTGACATGGAGATCGACCTGCTCGAGCTGCTCACCGATGTGGCGGGCCTCGCGGCCGATGTCGGCGTGGGCGTGGCCGTGTTCATTGACGAGATGCAAGATCTGACGCCTGAGGACGTCTCGGCGCTCTGCGCCAGTTGCCATGAGCTGTCCCAGACCGGTGCGCCGCTGATGGTGGTTGGCGCCGGGCTGCCACATCTGCCCAGCGTGCTGTCAGCATCCAAGTCGTACTCGGAGCGGCTGTTCCGATACGTCCGAATTGACCGCCTGGACTCGGCCGGCGTCCAGCGGGCGCTGCTGGCGCCTGCCGAACGCGAGGGTGCTACCTGGTCGACCGACGCACTCACGGCAATGGGCGCAACTTCGGGCGGGTACCCGTACTTTGTTCAGGCGTACGGGAAAGCGGCCTGGGATCACGCACCCGGTTCACCGATTACCGCGGCCGACGTTGCAGTGGCCGCACCTGAGGCCGAGGCTGAGCTAGCCGTGGGGTTTTTCGGCTCCCGATACGAGCGCGCGACGCCTGCCGAGCGGGACTATTTACGCGCCATGGCGGGCCTGACTACCGAGCACCCGCCCGACGCAGCGGTCTCGACGACTGATGTCGCGGATGTTCTGGGCCGCAAGCCGTCCTCACTCTCACCTGCCCGCGATGCCCTCCTGAAAAAGGGCCTTGTGTACTCCGCCGAGCGTGGGACGCTGGCCTTCACTGTGCCGCACTTTGCGCGCTGGCTGCGGACGCACCCGCCGGCCTGACTGGGAAGTGCTTTCGAAGGGCCCGGTGGACTGCATCTGGCTGCGGATCCGCCACCGCTATCGCCTCCTCCACCATGCGAAGGACAGCGGATGTGCCGGCGCCGAGGACAGGCTTGGTCGGCGCGGTCGCCATCATGTCTCGGGCGAGCATCAGCTCGATCGCCAGCAGATCCTCGAGCAAACCCACGGCTGCGTCAGTCTTGCGGACACTCAGCGGCGCGGCGGTGTGATGGTCTTCTACGCCGAGGTCCAGTGGCGGCGTGTCCAAAGTGGCCGGCGCGGCTAGTTGTTTAAGTTCCGGGAACACTGCTGCGGCCGTGTACCGCAGTCGCAGCCCGTACAACGCCTCCGTCGGTGGCCCGCTCATCTGCTGCATGCACCCGTCCCAGAGATGAGACATCCGGCGCTCGCTGAGCTGCCCTACCTGGGCGAGGGCAATCCGTAGCGCATCACAAGCAATGGCGAGCACCATCGGGTGGAAGTTGCCGTTGCTGATCATCATCTGGTCCGGCACGGAGACCAGCGGGTTGTCGTCCGAGGCGTTCAGCTCGGACGTCACTGCCGCCCGGGCGTACGCCACATACTCGCGCAGCGCCCCATGGACCTGCGGAACGACCCGGAATGACAGCGCGTCCTGCACCGATCGAAACCCGCCTGGCTGGAGCAGCGCGCTTCCTTCCAGGAGGCTCCGGATATGGTCGGCTGCCGTCGCCTGGCCCGGGATCAGCTTGGCACGGGCGACGGCGGGATGCAGGATCGACGGGTTGGCACCAGTCGCCTCCATCGAGAGCGCCGCAGCGACGTCCGCCGCGTCCACCACCCGCTCGGCCCGGACGACGACCAGCGCGGCCTGGCCGATTGACACCCCGTTTGCCGAGATCAAAGCCAGCCCATCCTTGCCGCTGAGTACCAGCGGCGAGATCCCGGCCCGCTGCATGGCCTCACCGCCTGGCAGCAGCTCCCCTTGGTACTCGGCCCGGCCCAACCCGACTGCGACCTGCGCCATCCCTGCCATCGGCCCGATATCGGCGGCCCCGACCGATCCGATCTCCGGGACGATCGGGTGAACGCCGGCATTCAGCATTGCGGCCAACACGTCGGCGACGGCAGGGGAGGCGCCGGACCCGCCCCGGGCGATCCCATTGAGTCGAACGGCCAGCGCAGCGCGTACCAACGAGGTGGGCAGCGGCCGCCCGACGCCGCCGCTGTGTGACTTCACGAGAAACATCTGCTCGCCGCGGATCTCCTCTTCGGTTAGCAGGGTGTCCTTGCCGTGGCCGACCTGCGTGGTCAGGCCGTAGACGGCTTCGTGGCTGGAGAGAGCGCGGTCTACGACCGCCCGGCTGGCGGCGATCGCCTCCCGAGTGCTGTCCGCGAGCTCCACCTTCGCGCCGTCGACCACGGCGAGCAGGTCTTCGAGGGCAAGCGGCTCCTCGGTGATCGTGACAGTGGTCATGGGCCTGCTCCCGATTGCAGAGGACGTGCGGGGCGATGTGGCTCCAACTCCATCAGACATACTGACGTGCCAAGAAATCGGTCTGTCTTGAGGAAAGGTGACCCATGCTCGAAGCGGAGCTGATGGAGCGGGACCGCTGGACCCGAGGCGACCTCCTCGCGTACCAGCAGGACCGAGTACGCGCGCTGGTCGCGCACGCCGCAACCAAGTCGCCTTACTATCGGGAGGCGCTGGGCGCTGATGCGGCCGAACGGCCGCTTGCCGAGCTGCCCACGTTATCGAAGGCCACTCTGATGGCCGAATTCGACCGGGTCGTCACCGATCCACAGTTGCGGCTGGCCGACCTACGAGCGCACCTCGCTAGCGCAGACCCGTCGCAGTCCTTCCTCGGTGCGTACCGAGTGGCGACCACCTCCGGGACCACCGGTCGGCGATCGATCATCGCGTTCACGAACGAGGAGGCGGCGGCCTGGCGGGCGGCGAGCGCGCGGCCCATGATGCGCCTGGGAATCGGACTCGGGTCGCGGTTTGCAGGGCTCGGCAGCCCCAGCCCGGTCCACGTGACCAGGCAGGTGCTCGTCCCACCCGGTGTGCCGGCGCCCCCAATGTCGGCCGCGACTCCGGTTCCCGCGCTGGTCGCGGCACTGAACGCCCAACAACCTGAGGTGCTCCTGGGAGCAGTGGGCATCTGGAGAGCGCTCGCCGAAGAACAGATCGCCGGGCGCCTGCGGATCGCGCCGCGCGCGGCTCTTTTCAGCAGCGAGCCGCTCACGGCCGATGTTCGCCGACACGTCCGGGAGGCCTGGGGAATCGAGCCGGTGAGCGGCTACGCCGCGACCGAGGCGCCGACCATCGCCGCGAGCAGTCCGGCACATCCGGAGCTGGAGATCGCCGAGGACGTCGTGGTGGTCGAGATCGTGGACGAGAACAACCGCGCGGTCCCACCTGGACGGCCCGGCGCCAAGGTCCTGCTAACCAACTTGATCAATTACGCCCAGCCGCTCATCCGCTACGAGCTGACCGACTCGGTCGTGGAGTCCCCGCTCCCTAACCCGGGGGGTCGAGCCTGGCGATGCTTGGTTTCCATCGACGGGCGTACCGCGGACATCCTCTATCTCCGCAGCCAGGATGGCGCGACGGTCGCGGTCCACCCCTCCGTACTGGGGTCGGCTGTCGCGCCCATCGCCGAGGTTGGCGAGTATTCCTTCGTGTACGACGGGCGCGGCCTGCACGCTCAGGTCGTCCTGGCGCCGGAAGCCGCCCCAGACGTCCCCGAACGGCTGCGCCAGGCGCTGATTGCTGCTGTCACGTCGACTGGTGCCGTGGCGCCCGCGGTCGATGTGCAGCCGGTCCCGGCTCTGCAACGCGAGCCTGGCGGCAAACTGCGCGTGGTTCGATCGGCCTGACGAAACCGTCAGCGAACCGCCGGCGGAGAGAAAGCATGATCAATTTCGAGCAGCGGAGTCCCGATCTGCTGCGCCGTCTCGTCCAAAAGGCTGCGGCGATCGTCCCCATGTCAATGGTGCCGGCGCGGGCGCTGCCTCGCATCGACCGCGGTTTCTACCGGCTCAGTCGCGGGCGTACCACCTTCTCCGCGTGGATTTCCGGCCTTCCGATCGTCATGTTGACGACCACGGGTGCTCGCACCGGTCAGCCGCGCACCCTCCCGCTGCTGGGGCTGCCGGACTGTGATCGTCTGGTTCTGATTGCTTCCAACTTTGGCCGGACGTCTAACCCTGGCTGGTATCACAACCTGCTCGCGCACCCGGATGCGGTGGTCACCTGGCAGGGCCTGGCGGTCAAGATGCGCGCCCGCGAGCTGAAAGGCGAGGAGCGGCAGCGATATGTCGCCCGTGGTCTCCAGATGTATCCGTGGTGGGAGCAGTACCACCAGCGCGCTGCGCCTCGCGAAATCCCCGTGATCATGCTGGAGCCGAGCTCCGCGGTCGCGCGTTGAGTCAAGTGGGTGACTCACTCAGCCCTCTTGCTCAACGACTTTCTTGAGGCCGTCAAGCATCATCTGCCAGTTAGCTCCGGAGTGCTCCGCCTCCTCGGCACTGCTGCTGTTGTCCTGGGTCAGCCGCAGTGCCGTGCCGCCATTGGTTTGCTGCAGCTCGTAGCGCACTCGGTGGTAGTTCTCCGGCCGGTCCTCCTGGCCGGTGAGCGGGCTGAAGTGGGTGACCTCCAGATGCCGCTCGGGCGCGAACGAAATGATCTCCCCTTTGTCCTCGTACGCGCGGCCCTCGAACTCGCCCTTCCAGGTGATCGGGCTCCCGGGCTTCCAGTCGGTCTTCACTTCTGAGCCAAACATGTATTTCTTGATGAGCTCGGGGTCGGTTAGCGCGCGCCATACCTTCTCGGGCGGTGCATCGATCTCGCACTGCGCGGTCGCAACGTGCCCTGACATGACAGTCCTCCTCGGTCCTCAAGCCCTGTGGCTCTACAAGCTGATTTTGCCCGATGACTTACCTGTCGGCGCTAGCGGGTAACCCCGAGAAGGGAACGGTAACGCCTCCGCTCGCTCCTTCTCCGTGCGGCGGCGCGCGATTCCCGACGCTCCCCGCGGCTGGGCACGTCCTGAAGTCACAAACATCTGGCTAAGCCCTCTCAAGCTGACGCTGCCCTCTCAAGCTGACGCCGCCCTCTCAAGCTGACGCTTCCGCCCCGACCTGCCAATTCGCTGATCTGTGTGCTGGCCAGGTCAAGCACGTGGTGATCGAAACACTAGGCCAGCTCTCTGACAGGATCTGTCCAGAGCTCTAGGCAAGTTCGCTCAAAGGAGACCCTATGACCTACACCGTCGGCTACATGATCGGCAGTCTCTCTGCTGTTTCAATCAATCGGATCCTCGCTCGCGCATTGGTCCGACTCGCGCCTCCGGAGTGGAACATGGTCGAGATTCCGATCAAGGATCTGCCGCTCTACAACCGGGACCTTGATAGCGACTATCCGTCTGAAGCACGCGCCCTCAAGGACGCGATCGCGGGGGTGGACGCAGTGCTGTTCGTGACCCCCGAGTACAACCGGGACATCCCGGGCAGCCTCAAGAACGCCATCGACTGGGCAAGCCGGCCATGGGGAAAGAATTCGTTTGCCCGCAAGCCGTCGGCCGTTATTGGCGCCTCGCCCGGCAAGATCGGCACCGCCGTCGCCCAACAGAACCTGCGCAGCATCCTTAGCTTCTGCAACTCGCCACAGATGAATGCTCCAGAGGCCTACATTCAATTCACGCCGGGTCTGATCTCGGAGGATGGCGAGGTCACCGACGAGACGACTGAAGCGTTTCTGCGGGACTTCATGGAGGAGTTTGAGCTGTTCATGGAACGGGTCTTTACGGTGCTATCCCGGGCTTCCCGGACCAGCTGAGTTTCAGGGACGCGTCTCGATCGCCAGCCGGACACCCAACGCGACCAGCACGATCCCCCGTAACGGCATCGAGCGTGCGACGTATACCTGGCTTATGGACGAAGGACCCGATCCGATCGAGAACTACAATTTCGTCTTGCAACCGTCAGGCATGTCCCCCGGCGGTGACAGTTCCGACAGTGAGCCTGGCCTCGCCCTCGAGGATCTCGCCGATCCGGGCGACCTGGGTTTCGAGAGTCTGGCGCTGACCGGCGGCGAGCCGGGTGAGCGGCTCGACGGTCACCGCAATCCGCCGGCCGGAGCGACGCTGGTGCCAGACGCCAGCGACCACGCCATCGATGAGCAGGACTGGAAAGTTGCCAGCCTGGCCAGAGGGGGCGAGTGCGCGCGCGGCGGCCTTTCGTGGGAAGAGCCGGTCGCGTGGGCGACTGCCGACCGCGTACGCGTCGAAGTAGGGCAGTAACAAGACGCTTCCCGCGGCCTCCTCTGCACGGGGCATCTCCGTGTCCCCGCGAAGCGCGAACGCGGGCGTGCCGTCGAACGTAACCTCGATCAGTTTCCGATTGTGCCGCTCGAACTGAGCGGCCGCCCACCCTCGCGGCGCACCAATCCACTGAGCGAACTGCTTCGGCGTGGCCGGCCCGTACGCGTACAAGTAGCGCTTGATCACCTTCCCAATGGCCTCGTCTACCGGTGCCGGACTAAACCCCGGGAGCCAGCGGCGCGGATTGGTATAAGTCACGCGGCGGTCCCGGTTCGGGCCGAAGCACAGCACGCCACGGTGAGCAGCCATGCCGACGGCCTGCCGCCACCGCGGCCACATGTCTTGGAACGCGGGCATGACTCGATCGCCTGCCCATGCTCCAAGCAGATCGACGACGGCCCGATCCAGGTCGTCGATCGTGAGTTCGGCATCCTCGAGCGCCCGACCGATGGCATCAACAATCTCTTCAGCCTGCGCCGGCGTGAGCCGTACGTCGTCGGGAAAGGGACTGTGCGCGGGGATTGCGGAGAGCGCAGCTGTCCAGATCGGAAGATCCTCGGTGGCCAGCAGATGCACGGTGCCTCGTGGACCATACGTCTTGATCAGCCGATGGTCATCCCACAGCGCGTGCCGAACTGTCGTACGCGTCGCCGCCTGAATGCGCAGCGCCAGGGATAACTCCGCCCCCGACAGCACCTGGGCGTGGGCGCCGCAGATGACGGCGGCGATCTCAGCAGGATCTGTTTCTGACGATGCCGGCGGTAGCAGCGCATGCCGCTGCAGGCGTCGGACGTTGGCCGCGGACCAGGACACCTCTTGGGCCATCGGGGTAGCGCCTTCCTGACGCAGGGCACTAGAACTGCATGTCACTGAATCGCGAATAGTGCCCCTGGAATGCGACAGTGATCATCTTCGTCGGGCCGTTACGATGCTTGGCCACGTCGAAATCAGCCTCGCCGGCCCGCTCAGACTCCCTGTCATAGAGATCGGGCCGGTTGAGCAAGATCACCACATCAGAGTCCTGCTCGAGGCTCCCACTCTCGCGAAGATCAGAGAGCATTGGCCTCTTGTCCGTACGCTGCTCCGGGCCGCGATTGAGCTGGGAGAGCGCGACGACTGGCACGTCGAGCTCCTTGGCCAGCAGCTTGAGTTGCCGAGAGAATTCGGAGACCTCGAGTTGGCGAGATTCGACCTTCTTGCCCGAGGTCATCAGCTGGATGTAATCGATGATCACCAGCTTGAGGTCGTGTCGTTGCTTGAGCCGGCGCGCCTTCGCTCGGATTTCCATCATCGTCAGGTTGGGCGAGTCGTCGATGAACATCGGCGCCTCGGAGACCTGACCCATCTTCGCGGACACCCGATTCCAGTCTTGGTCGCTCATGCGGCCGCCGCGAATGTGCGACAGCGGGATGCTCGCCTCGGCAGACAGCAGTCGCATGGTGATCTCGATCTGGCTCATCTCCAGGCTGAAGATCACCGATGTGAGCCCGTTTCTGATCGAGGCTGATCGAGCAAAGTCCAAAGCCAGCGTTGACTTTCCGACCGCAGGTCGCGCTGCAATGATGATCATCTGCCCGGGATGCAGGCCATTGGTCAGCTCATCGAGGTCGGCGAACCCGGTGGGCACACCTGAAAGCCCCGCCCCTCGCGACTCGATGGCCTCCATCTCGTCGAGGGTGGGTTGCATGAGCTCCGACAGCGGTTTGTAGTCCTCGGACGCCCGCCGCTCGGTGACGGAGTAGACCTCGGCCTGAGCTCTGTCGACGATGTCGTCGACGTCGCCTTCGCCGGCGTACGACATCTGCCCGATCCGTACCGAGGCATCGACGAGCCGGCGGAGGATCGCTTTCTCGTGCACGATCTGTGCGTAGTAGCCCGCGTTGGCCGCCACCGGGACGCTCGCCAGCAGGGTGTGCAAGTACGGCCCACCGCCGATTCGCAGCAGCTCGCCGCGCTTGCCTAGCTCATCGGAGACCGTGACCGCATCAGCGGGTTCGCCGCGTCCGTAGAGGTCGATGATGGCGTTGTAGACCTGCTCATGCGACGGCCGGTAAAAGTCGGCGCCCCGCAGCACCTCGACGACGTCGGCGATTGCGTCCTTGCTCATCAGCATGGCGCCAAGCACGCATTGCTCGGCCTCCATGTCCTGAGGCGGCGTACGGTCGGACAGTCGAGGCGCCTCGTCGCTGTAGGGGGGCATCACCTCGGCAACACTCACCCTTTACTCCTTACATCCGCTGGACGCCCCCGAGCCCGTCGGATACCCGCCCTAGCACCAATCGAATACGTGTTCGGAACATTAGTGATATGCACTGACACGTACGCTCGCGTGACGCCGGACAGGTCAACCGCGGGAAACCGTACGCTGTCGACGCTGGCCTGAACAGCCTGTTATCCACAAGGGCTGTGGACAACGAATCCTGCGCTGTGGGAGACACGCGGTGAGCCTGTGCAGACCCTGGGTACCGCTCTGGGGACTGTGTTCGGTCAACGGTCCGCAATGCGCGTCTGACAAGGAGAAATGAATCGAATAACGGGGTGGATGGAAGTTCTTTCCCGTCCATCTCACGACTCGGATGCGTTGTCTTGCTGTGTGGCGATTTTCCCGGGCGGAACGTATTACCCACAGGTTCATCCGCAACCTGTTGAAAACCGACTGCAACACTTTGGACGACTTTGATCGAACATCATCACATGAGCGTTGCTGCGAGCGTCGGAATCGCGCGCCGCCGCACGGAGGAGGAGCGAGCGGAGGCGTTCTTTCCTCTGCGAGTGACGACGACGGCGGCGGATTCAAAGCGCGTTGCGCGAGCAGTTTGAAAAATTGGGCATGATGGATTTGACGGTGGGATATACCCTTAGGGGGTACCGGAGAGATCAAGGAAGGTCGATGCCTGATCACGCCAGCCATCACGGCTACATTGCCAACAAGGATGACTACCTTAAACGATTGCGCCGCATCGAGGGGCAAGCCCGTGGTCTGCAGAAGATGATCGAAGAGGAGCAGTACTGCATCGATATCCTCACCCAGGTGTCCGCGATGACGCGCGCGCTTCAGTCTGTCGCGCTCGGCCTGCTCGAGGAGCACCTGAGCCACTGCGTTGTTCGCGCTGCGGCTGAAGGAGGACCCGAGGCTGACAGCAAGATCGAAGAGGCTGCGAGCGCTATCGCACGTCTGGTTCGCTCTTGATTTGTCGCTCTGCTACCTAGCAAAGGAAACGCCTATGCCTGTCACCAGCGAGTACGTCGTCTCTGGGATGCACTGCCAGCACTGCGTCAGTTCAGTGACCGAGGAGGTCTCTTCTGTCAGCGGAGTGACCGACGTCAAGGTCGATCTTGATAGCGGCCAGCTGATCGTGACCAGTGATGCTGAGATCCCGTTCGGCAGCATCGAGGCTGCTGTGGACGAGGCAGGCTACAGCGTCGCGGCAGCCTAGCCCGACGCGCGCAAGAAAGATCGCTGCCTGATCATGAATCCACCCGCCAAGCTGGTCGCCTTCCTGACGCTGCTGGCGGCCATTTTCGGCGTCTCTTACCTGATAGGCACCCAGTCCCAGGCGCTACTGGCGCCAGCGGCGACCCACAACTCCGAGATGGTCCCACCAGCGGGCACTGTGGAGGGATATGCGCTGCGCGCCGTGGAGCCTACCCAGAAGCCAGGCAAGGATGTGGTGGTCGAATTTGCCGTGACTGCGCCAGGCGGCCAGGTGATCTCGGACCTCGATGAGGATGCTGGCGAGCATATGCATTTGATCGCGTTCCGGCGTGACCTCACTGGATACCAGCACGTCACCCCGCAGCAGGGCGAGGGCACGTCGTGGTGGGGAATTCTCAACCTCACGCCAGGCCCATGGCACGTGATCATCCATTTCCAGTCGAAGACGCTTGGACGGGAGATCGCCCTGGCCACCGACTTCACGACCAGCGGTGAGTATCGCCCCAAGCCGCTTCCGCCGGCTGCTGATCAGATCCAAATCAAGGACCTGGCGGTGACGCGCACCGGCGAGCTCAGCACCAGGGCAAACAGCAGCACCACGATCACGGTGACCGATCAGGGTCAGCCGGTGACCAATCTAGAGCCGGCGCACGGGGAAATGGGCCACAGTGTGCTGATCCGCCCGGATGATCTTGGCTATCTGCATATGCACTCGAACTCGACGGGCACCGGGCCACGATTGGACTTCCTCGGCGCCGTGCCTGCTCCGGGCAGTTATCGGCTGTTTGTTGAGTTCTACCGGGGCGACAAGCTCTATCTGGCCCCCTTCACTGTGCAGGTGACCCGATGACACTGGATGTGGCGGTGCAGACGATCGAGCTTGACGTTCAGGGCATGACGTGCGCGTCGTGCGCTACGCGGATTGAGAAGAAGCTCAATCGCCTCGAGGGCGTCAATGCGACAGTCAACTATGCGACGGAGAAGGCCACGGTTCACGCCGGAAAGGGCACTTCGGCGCAGACCTTGATCGAGACCATCGAGAAGACCGGCTACCACGCCACGCTGCCCAGCGACAGCCAGCGTGACCCTGACCAGGAATTGCGTCAACTCCGTCGTCGGTTGATGATCTGCGCCGTGCTGAGCCTGCCGGTGATCATGATCTCGATGGTTCCGGCCTGGCAATTTCCCTGGTGGCAATGGGTGTCGTTCGCTCTGGCATGTGTGGTGGTCACCTGGGGCGCCTGGCCGTTCCACCGCGCCACCTTGCTCAACCTGCAGCACGGCAACGCAACGATGGACACGTTGATCTCGATCGGCACCCTGGCTGCATTCGGCTGGTCGGCGTACGCGCTGCTGTTCGGGGCGGCGGGCGAGATCGGCTTCACGCACCCATTCGAATTTCGGCTGGTCAGGCATGCCCCGACGGCGAACCTTTACCTCGAGGCCGCCGTCGGAATCACCACGTTCATCCTCCTCGGACGCTATCTGGAGGCACGGGCAAAGCGCCGATCCGGCGCCGCAGTGCGGGCACTGCTCGACCTGGCCCCATCGGAAGTCACGCTGCTCACGGCGGACGGCGAGACGGTTGTCGACATCTCCCAGCTGCACGTGGGCGACCGGTTCGTCGTACGACCCGGCGAACGAGTGGCAACGGACGGGGTGATCGTCTCGGGGCATAGCGCGCTGGACACCTCGACGGTGACGGGCGAGTCGGTACCGGTCGAGGTGGGACCTGGCGATGCTGTGGTCGGAGCCACAGTCAATACCAACGGCAGGCTGGTGGTGGAGGCCGCTCGAGTGGGCGCTGACACCCAGCTTGCGCAGGTCGTCCGAATGGTGGAGGCCGCGCAGAGCGGCAAGGCGGCGGTGCAGCGGCTGGCTGATCGGGTCTCGGCGGTGTTCGTGCCGATCGTGATCGCGCTGGCCGTGGCGACTCTCGGCTTCTGGCTCGGGCAGGGGTCAGGCATGTCGTTCGCTTTTACCTCTGCTGTGGCGGTATTGATCATCGCCTGTCCGTGCGCGCTCGGACTGGCGACGCCGACCGCGTTGCTGGTTGGGACCGGGCGGGGCGCCCAGCTGGGCATCCTGATCAGGGGTCCGGAGGTGCTGGAGTCGACCCGGCACCTCGACACCATCGTCTTGGACAAGACCGGGACTATCACCGAGGCCCGGATGGCTGTGGTTTCCCTCACCGCCGGCGCAGGAGCCACCACAGCGGAGGTGATCAAGGCAGCCGGTTCGGCTGAGTCCGGCTCAGATCACCCGATCGCCAAGGCCATCGCAGAGCATGCGCGCACCCATGGCTCCTTGGACACCGTCACGAAGCTCGACAACCACCCCGGCCTCGGCGTCCTCGCCGAGTTGTCAGCGTCGGCGGCTGCTGGAGCGACCACCGACGCTGACACGTCGGTGGTTGTGGGGCGGGTGAAGCTGCTGGAGGAGGAAGGGCTGCAGGTTGCCGGCGAGCTGCAGCAGGCGTACGCGGCGGAGCAGGCACAGGGACGTACCGCCGTGCTGGTCGGCTGGGGTGGCGAAGCGCGCGGCGTGATCGCGGTCGCTGACGTGGTCAAGCCGACGTCCGCCGAGGCCGTGCGCGACTTGCGATGGCTGGACCTGCGCCCGGTGCTGCTCACTGGTGATCATGCAGCCGCCGCCCGGACGGTAGCGGCTGAGGTCGGCATCGACGATGTGATCGCCGACGTACTGCCGCAACAGAAGGTCGCCGAGGTGGTCCGGCTGCAGGAGGAGGGGCATCGGGTAGCCATGGTGGGTGATGGGGTCAACGACGCGGCAGCGCTGGCTCAGTCTGATCTGGGTATCGCGCTCGGCACCGGCACGGATGCAGCAATTCATGCCAGTGACCTGACGTTGATCAGTGGAGATTTGCGGGTAGCGGCCGACGCGGTCCGGCTTTCCCGAGCGACGCTGCGAACCATCCATGGCAACCTCTGGTGGGCGTTCGCCTACAACGTCGTGGCATTGCCACTCGCTGCGGCCGGCTTCCTGAACCCGATGATCGCAGCGGCCGCGATGGCCCTCAGCTCGGTCTTCGTCGTGACCAACAGCATGCGCCTACTCAGGTTTCGCTAAGTCTTGCGCACGGCATAGCGCAGCATCACGAAATCCGCCCCGTACGCGGTGGCATCGAGGAGCTGTAGGGGCGGGGTTACGATCTTCCGCGGCAGCAACTGGGCGCCCGAGCCGAGCGTTACGGATGCCATGCCGATGATCACCTCGTCGAGCAGGCCCTGATCATGGAATTGGCCAACCAGTTCACCGCCACCCACCAGCCAGACGTTCCGGCCATCCGCGACCCGCAGCATCTCTTGGTGGACCGGCGCGACATCGCCAGAGACGAACTGGATGTCTGGGCCCTCCACACGAGGCAGCTCCCGACTGCTGAACACCCACGTTGGGATGGTGTACTCCCACTTGCTCGGGTCGGTGAGGAAGCCGGTGTGTTCTGCGACCCACTCGTACGTCGTGGAGCCCATCGCCATCGCTCCAACGTCCGCGATGAACCTCGGATACTGATCTTCCATGCCACTCGGCTCACTGAACTGGAAGAGCCAGTCCAGCGAGTTGTCCGAGTCGGCGATGAAGCCGTCGATACTGCTTGCTGTGTAGTACTGCGTTGACATGTGGCTGTACTTCCTGTGCTGCTCGCGCATCGCGCTTTGAATCCGCCGCCGTCGTTGTCACTCACAGAGGGAAGAGCGCCTCCGCTCGCTCCTTCTCCGTGCGGCGGCGCGCGATTTCCGACGCTCGCAGACTAGCCTCGCATCGGCATCTGACACTCATGCGTGGTGGGCGGCCTCGTGCTCTTGGTGGCCAACCGGCTCGAGCTGGAAGGTGCAGTGCGAGACGTCGAAGTGCCCACCAAGGCATTCGCCGAGCCGATCCAGCACCTCGCCAGAGCGGCCCTCGTTGATGCAGGCCTGATCGACGATCACGTGCGCGGACAAGACGGGTACGCCACTGGTGATGGTCCAGGCATGCAGGTCGTGGACATCGACCACCCCGCGTACTCGCTTGATGTGTTCACGTACTTCAGCAAGGTCCACGCCATGCGGTGTGGCTTCTAGCAGTACGTCCACGACCTCGCGTAGCAGCGACCAGGCGCGGGGGATGATCACCACCACGATGAGGAGCGAAGCGATCGCGTCGAAGGGGGTCCAGCCTGTGATCAAGATCAGCACTGCGGCGGCCACGACAGCCAACGAGCCGATGAGGTCGCCGAGCACCTCAAGATAGGCGCCACGCACGTTCAGGCTCTTGGCCTGCGCGGGGCGGAGCACCAGCAGTCCGGCCAAGTTGGCCAGCACCCCAACGACAGCCACCACGAGCATCAGACTGCCGTCGAGCTCGGCAGGGTTGCGCAGCCGCTCGACAGCCTCGATCAGCACCCAAACGGCAACGCCAACCAGCAGCAGGGCATTGCCCAGGGCCGCCAGCACCTCGGCGCGTTGCAGTCCGAACGTGCGTCTCGCCGTGGCGGCGCGCGTCGCGAGGGAGGCCGCGATGAGTGCCAAGAGCAGCCCGGTCGAGTCGGTCAGCATATGGCCGGCGTCGGCCAGCAAGGCCAGCGAACCAGCAATGAGTCCGCCGATCACCTCGGCGATCAGCACCGCGCAGGTGATCACCAGGACCACGACGAGCCGTTTCCGGTGTTCACCGGTCGCGGTCACCTCGTGGCTGTGTTCACCGCCCACTCCCCACCTCCCTCCCTAGTCTCCTGCTCGCGCCCGATCGCGCCTTGAGGACGCTGTCTTCCTCTCTCGCAGGAGTTACGCCGACTTGTCAGACTCTCAGCACGCTATAGCCTGCTCAGAGTCTGACAAGTCGGCGCAAGGCGGCTATGAACTGGTCGGTGGTTTCAGGCTCGCGTACGGCGATCCGGATCCAGTCCGGCCCGAGGCCGGGGAAGGTCTCCCCGCGGCGTACGGCGAAACCGTGGTCGCGCAGGGCGAGGCGGACCCAGCCAGGTCCCTGATCACCGCGTACGCCGCTGGTGTCGACCAGTACGAACGGAGCCTGCGGCTGGCCAGCAACCTCCAGGCCCACATCGGCCAGCTGCTCCATCAGGTAGGTCCGCCGCCCGGCGATCTCCTCAGCCGCGGCGGCGGCAAGGTTGCGGACTTGGGGGGTCAGGCAGGCGACCATTGCCGCCAGCGCTGGGCTGGATACCGACCAGGGTGGTTGCTGCAGCCGCATCGCTGCGATCAGGCTCGGGTCGCCGATCACATAGCCCGCCCGTAGCCCGGCCAGGCCCCAGGTCTTGGTCAGCGAGCGAAGGACCAGCAGCCCCGTCAGGTCGTCGCTGATCATGCTCTCTGTCTCTTCTGGCACGGCGTCCATGAAGGCTTCATCCACGACGACGACGCGTCCGGCCCGCCGTAAGGAGTTGATCAACACAGCCGGATGCAACACGCTGGTCGGGTTGGTCGGATTGCCGATCACAATCAGATCCGGCTCGGCAGGTATCTGGTCCACATCGAACCTGAAACCCGCAGCGGGCGACAGGATCAGTCGCTCCGGCCGGTGGTCAGCCGCAACGAGCGCCACCTCAGGTTCAGTGAACTGCGGATGAATGATCAGCGGCTTTCTTGGACGCAACGCGCGAGCAAGCAAACTGAAAGCCTCGGCGCCGCCTGCCGTGGGCAGTACTTGATCAACGGTGACACCGTGCGCCTCAGCAATTGCCTTGGTTGCTGCGTCGGTGTTGGGATACGCAGCGAGGTACTGCGTCGTGCTGTTGATGATTGAACAGAGCCAATCCGGAGGTGCAGACACGCGGACATTGACGGCAAGGTCCACCAGTCCCTCGGCAGTGTCCCGGTCGCCGTGGTGATGAAGATCATGAACCGGCTCGTGGGAGGCTCGGCGCCCGGCCTGCGGCAGGACTGATGGGCGTTCACGATGGCTCGCGGCGTGATCATGGACGGCGTTGGCGAACCGCTGTGCCAGATCGGGATATCCGGCCCAATGCACGTGCAGATAGCTCGCGTGCACGGTTTTCCGGCCGACCCTCGCAGGGTCAGCTGAGAAACCGGTTGGCTCACCGTCCACCCGCCAGGCAGCAGCTACGCCACTGCACGGCTGGACCGTGGTGCGGTGGAACTCGTGGCCAGTCACCGAGACCCCGGCGCTCGCCAAAAGTTGATCATGGCCCGTAGTCATGGCCCGGTAGCGCAGCGTCAATCGCTCGGTCATGATCGCGTCAGCCTCGATCGCACCTACCATGGGGAGCCCGTCCATCGTCTGGCACAGATAAAGCAGCCCGGCGCACTCGGCGACCGTCGGCGTACCGGCTTCAACCGCCGCTCGGATGTCACATCGCAACGCGTCGTTCGCCGCCAACTCGGCTGCGTGCACTTCGGGAAACCCGCCGCCCAGGTAGAGCCCAGCTGTCCCAACAGGAAGCTGCTCATCTGAGGTGGGGTCGAAAACCACCGGCTCGCATCCAGCTGCGCGTAGCAACTCGTCGGTCTCGGCGTAGCGGAACGTAAAGGCCCGACCAGCCGCTATCGCCACCACGGGACGCGCATCTGATGGTGGCTGTACCTGGTCGGTGGGGGACCAGGGCGTTGCCTCGAGCGGCGGTGCCGACTGTGCGACAGAGATGATCGAGCTGAGCGACACGTGATCACTGATCCGCCGTGCCAGCTGAGCAATCGCCGCCGCCGCCTCCTCACGCTCCGCAGCCGGCACCAGACCGAGATGCCGGGAAGGAATCTCAATACCGGCATCCCGCGGCAATACGCCGAGCACCTCGAGGCCGGTCGCCTGGATCGACTCGACGATCTCCCGTGCGTGTCGCTCCGATCCGGCCTTGTTGATGATCACACCGCTCAACCGGACGTGCGGGTCGAAGGTGCTGAGCCCGTGCACGATGGCCGCCGCCGTACGCGAGGTGTGGGAGATGTCGATCACCATGATCACCGGCGCCCGCACCAGGCCGGCCACATGTGCCGTAGAAGCAAACCCCTGGCTGCCGATCTGTCCATCGAAAAGCCCCATGACGCCTTCGATGATCGCGATGTCGGCGCGTTCCGGTGCTTGCGCGCCATGCAGCAACAGCGGCGCGATCTGGTCTTCGCCACAGAGGTAGGGATCGAGGTTGCGTCCCAGCCGGCCGGTGGCGAGCGTGTGGTAGCCAGGGTCGATGTAGTCCGGCCCGATCTTGAAGCCCGCGACCTTCCGACCTGTCGCAGCCAGCGCGCCCATCAGTCCGGTGGCAACGGTGGTCTTACCGTGGCCCGAGCCGGGAGCGGCAATCACCAGGCGGGGGAGCTGGTGCGCGGACTCTTGCGGTGTCGGATCGATCACCACTCAATCCCTCGCTGGCCCTTCTGCCCCTCGTCGAAGGGATGTTTGATCTTGGTCATCTCAGTCACGAGCTGGGCCGCCGCCAGGAGTTTCGGGTCCGCCCGTCGACCAGTGATGATCACGTGCTGGTAGCCGGACCTTGTCGTCAGCGTGTCGATCACATCGTCGACATCCACCCAGCCCCAGTTGATCGGGTAGGTGAACTCATCCAGCACGTACAGGGTGTGCTGCTCCTCGCCGAGCCGTCGCTTGATCTCCTGCCAGCCTTCCGCCGCGGCCGCGGCATGATCATCATCGGTCCCCCCTTTGCGGCTCCACGACCATCCGGCGCCCATCTTGTGCCACTCGATCGAGCCGCCGCGGCCCGTCGCGTTGTGAAGTTCGTCGAGCGACTCCAAGGCAGTCTGTTCGCCGATCCGCCACCGGGCGGACTTGACGAACTGGAAGATGCCCACAGACCAGCCCTGATTCCACCCGCGCAGCGCCAGGCCGAACGCCGCGGTCGACTTGCCTTTGCCGTCGCCACTGTGGATGATCAACAATGGTCGCTGTCGTCGTTGCCGGGTGGTCAGCCCGTCCGCCGGAACCAGCTCTGGAATGCCCGCTGGCATCAGGCAGCCCGGCCTCGGCGTACGGCATGTACCAGTTGATCAGCGCCCACCTCATCAACCGTCACATACTGCGCGCCAAGGTGGACGCTCAACCTCTGGGCTAGGCCCAATGACATGCGGCCGGACTCGCAGTCGATCACCAGCGAGGCCACACCGGTGCGGCGCAGTTGATCAGCCACCAGTCGCGACCGGGCGACCGCGTCGGCGCCGTGAGTTGCTCGGCCGTCCGTGACGAGCACGAGCAGCGGGCGGCGGCGGGGGTCGCGGATGCGCTCGAGCCGTAGCGTTTCGGCGGCGCAGAGCAGGCCCTCGGCCAACGGCGTACGGCCACCACTGGGCAGGTCCTCCAACCGGCGCGCCGCTGTGTCGATGGAGGATGTCGGCGGTAGCGCGAGCGTCGCCTCTGCTCCACGGAAAGTGATCAAGCCAACCTTGTCCCTGCGCTGGTACGCGTCCAATAAGAGGGAGAGTGCGGCGGCCTTGACGGCCGCCATTCGGCGCCGCGCCGCCATCGACCCGGACGCGTCAACCACCAGCAACACGAGGTTGGATTCACGCCCCGCTGTCACGGCGAGGCGCAGGTCCGGGGTGGACAGCCGGAGCCGCTCGTCCGATAAGCGGCCGCGCCTTGCCTGGTGGGGTGCGGCCGCGCGGATGGTTGCTGTGAGGTGCAGCCGGCCGCCGTCGCGATCGGCCGCGATTGCCCCGACCGTACGCCCGCTCGACGTCAGGGCGCGGCTGCGGCGGCCTGCCTCACCGACGCCGATCCCAGGCGCGGTAAACAACTGGGTGCGGTAAGCATCGCCGGCCGAGACAGTCCGCGCGGAGGCCTGCCCGTCGTCTGCCGGCTCTGTCGAAGAGCTGTCGACGGGCTGGGGCTCGGGGTCCTTGCGCTCTGAGTTTGTCGAATGGCCATTGCCATGCTCGGGCGGCTGGTTGATGGGCTCTGAGTTAGGCGAGGAGTCTCCGGGCGGGCTGCCCTTCGGTGGGGTTGGCTCCGGATCTGGTTCCTCATCGAGAAGTCGATCAAGGAGATCCTTGTCCAGGCCTGGAGCGTCGAAGGGATTGCGCCGGCGGCGATGCGGCAACGCCAGCCTGGCCGCTGCGCGAATATCCGACGTAGTGATCTCGCGGCGACCATGCCAGGCGGCGTGAGCCGCCGCCGCTCGCGCGGTCACGATGTCTGCCCGCATGCCGTCCACATCGAAGGCGGCACACACCCTGGCAATGGTGGCCAGTTTTCGATCATCCAGGCGTACCGACGGCAACAGCGATCGGGCAGTAGCAATCCTGATGCGCAGCGCCTGTTCGTCGGCTGCGTATGCGGCGACGAAGGAAGCCGGGTCGCGATCAAATCCCATGCGGCGACGGACTACCTCTGCTCGCTGCTCCGGATCGCGCGGGGCAGTGATCTCGACCGTCAACCCGAAGCGGTCGAGCAGCTGTGGACGGAGCTCACCTTCCTCCGGGTTCATCGTTCCGATCAAGATCAACCGGGCGGCGTGGGCGACCGAGACTCCGTCGCGTTCGACAGTCGAGCGGCCCATCGCCGCCGCATCCAGCAGCAGGTCGACCAGATGATCATGAAGCAGGTTCACCTCATCCACATAGAGAATGCCGCGATGAGCCGCGGCCAAGAGTCCGGGCTCGTAGACCACATTGCCAACGCCAAGGGCTTGCCGCAGATCAAGGGAACCGATCACTCGATCTTCAGTAGCACCCACCGGAAGCTCAACCAACCTTGCGGGCCGTGACCGTGCAACAAGATGATCATGCGGTCCGTCCGGGCATGTCGCATCGAGATCCAGCGGATCGCAGCTGAAGCGACAGCCCTCGACCACAGCGATGCTCGGCAGCACCTGTGCGAGAGCACGGACCATGGTCGTCTTTGCGGTGCCCTTCTCGCCCCGTACCAGAACGCCGCCCACTTCGGGTGAGACGGTGGTCAGGATCAGGGCGAGTGCCATGTCTTCGGAACCGACGACGGCGGAGAACGGATACGTCCGCACCTCATACCCTTCCTGCGGGTGTCCACGCCCACGGCATCTCTGGGTTGGGCCGGCGTACGCGGGTGCGACAGCGGCCAGCAGCGGCAGACGTCCTGACTTCCCGGGTCCTTGCTGATGGCGGTAAACGCCCGGGTCACAGTGGCGGGACCGCTCCGGACTTGCACCGGATTCCTCTGCCGTCGCCGCCCTCGATGATGTCACATCCGGATGGATCGCGAGGCGCCCGATCAGACTCCCTCGGCAACCCTCGAGCCGAAGGTCGAGGTGCGGGAAGAGCGGAGTTGGGCGGAGTGGCAGGCATACAGTCTGAGGCGTGATCGAGGTGGTTGGACTGACCGCGCGGGGGTGGAGCGATCTTCCGGAGCGGCTGCGCACAACGATCCAGTACGCGGAGGTGCTGCTCGGCAGCCCTCGTCTCATCGATCTGATCCCGCCATTCCCCGCTCAGCAGCGACTGTCCTGGCCGAGCCCCTTGCGAGAGGAGCTGCCGATGCTCCTCAGCCGGGTGGAAGGACGACGAGTCGTGGCGCTCGCCTCCGGTGATCCGCTGCTCGCCGGAATCGGCAGCACGCTCGTCGAGATGCTCGGCGCTGAGACAGTTCGCGTCCATCCTGCGGTGTCCTCGGTGGCGCTGGCACGCGCTCGGATGGGCTGGCCGGAGGAGTCCACGCAGCTGGTTCGGCTGCGCGGCGGCGACCTTGACACGGTACGGCGGTATCTGTCCCCTGACCGTCGCTTGATCATCTTGTCGCGCGATGCTGACAGTCCTGCCGCGGTGGCGGAGCTTCTCACCGACGAGGGCTACGGCGATAGCAGATTTACGGTTTTGGGCGATCTTGATACCGAAACCGAGTCCCGGACCGATCTTGTAGCGCGAGATTGGAGGGGCGCGGCGCCGACGCTCAACCTGATCTGTGTGGTCTGTGCCGGGATTGGCCCGGCCACCTCACTGGCGTCAGGTTTGCCAAACGAGGCTTTTGATCATGATGGGCAGCTGACCAAACGTGATCTTCGCGCGTCGGCACTGGCTCGCCTGATGCCGCGGCCGGGTGAGTTGCTGTGGGATGTGGGCGCGGGCGCCGGCTCGATCGCGATCGAGTGGCTGCGCTCGGATCCCGGAGGCCGGGCAATCGCGATAGAGCACAACCTCGATCGGGTCAAGCGAATCCGTAGGAATGCCGAAGCGCTCGGCGTGCCTGGTCTCGAGGTGCTGCATGCAGAGGCGCCTGATGCTTTGGCGTCGCTGCCGCTGCCGCATGCGGTTTTTGTCGGCGGGGGAGCGACCGGCGAGACACTCGAACGGTCATGGTCGGCGTTACGACCCGGCGGTCGGCTGGTCGTTCATGCCGTGACCCAGGAGACCGAGATGATCATGGTCGATTGCTGGAGACGGTACGGCGGGGAGCTGTCCCGACTGTCGGTGGAGCACCTGGAGTCGATTGGTCGCTATCACGGCTGGCGACCGGCCCGAGCCGTGGTGCAGTGGAGCGCGGTCAAGGATGTCGAGTGACCGTTCATTTCATTGGAGCAGGTCCGGGTGCAGCGGACCTGTTGACGATCCGCGCCGTACGGCTGATCGAGTCTTCTCCGGTCTGTGTCTATGCCGGCACTTATATCAATGCTGAGATCTTGGCTCATTGCCCGCCGAGAGCGACCTTGATCGACAGTCAACACCTTGATCTTGACCAGATCACTGATCACCTGGTTGCTGCTGATCAGCGCGGGGAGGATGTTGCGCGACTCTGCTCTGGAGACCCCTCGATCTATTCGGCAGTAGCCGAGCAGACCCGGCGGCTCGATGAAGCAGGGGTGGACTGGGATGTGACGCCGGGTGTACCTGCGTACGCGGCCGCCGCGGCGATCATCGGGCGCGAGCTCACCGTGCCCGAGCTGGCGCAGACAGTGATCTTGACGCGCACTCAGGCCGCTTCCACGGCAATGCCTGAGACGGAGTCGTTGGCCTACCTGGCCGAGACTCGGGCCACCATGATCATCCACCTGGCGATCCGGCGGGTCCGACAGATCTGTGCCGAGCTGACCTCCGCGTACGGGCCCGGCTGTCCGGTCGCGGTGGTCGCCAACGCCACTCAGCCCACAGAGTTGGTGCTGCGCGGAACCCTGTCGACGATCGCCGACCAGGTGGAGAATGCCGGACTGCGGCAGGCGGCAGTGATCATGGTTGGGCAGGCGCTGCACGCCGAGGAGTTTGTGGAGTCGCACCTGTACGGGAAGCGCCGTCGCTAGCTGTCGTTGATCAAGATGTATGAGAGCGGCCGGTCCACACCGTCGCGCTGTGCCCGAGCCGGGTCTGGCTGGAACCAATGATCAGCAGACAGCTCATGTCGATGCTGTCGGGCTCGAGTGTTTCCAAAGTGGTAATTGTCAGATCCTCATTGTCGCGGCCCACCTGACGTCCCACGACGACCGGCGTTTCGGGTGGACGGAACTCGAGCAGGAGCTTGCGTGCTTGCACGATCTGCTCCCGCCGGGAACGCGAGGCTGGATTGTAGATCGCGAGTACCAGATCAGCACTAGCGATCGCGCGCAACCGTTGCTCGATCACCGACCACGGCTTGAGTCGGTCCGACAGCGAGACCACCGCATAGTCGCCGCCAAGTGGTGCACCAGCGCGGGCGGCAACGGCCTGCGCCGCTGTCACCCCTGGGAGCACCGTGATCTTGACCTTGGCGTAGCGGTCGTCTTCGGCTGCCTCGAAGACCGCCGATGCCATGCCGAAGATTCCGGCATCTCCACCGGAAATCACGGCCACCCGTTCGCCGCTCAGCGCAAGATCAAGAGCGCATCGGGCCCGTTCGACCTCGACGGTGTTGCCCGAAGCATGCCGTTGCAGATTTGGTCGAGAGGGAAGCCGGTCTAGGTAAGGTCCGTAGCCCACGACATGATCAACCTCGGCCAGTACCGCCGATACCTCCGGGGTCGTCCAGCTGTCGCCTCCAGGCCCAAGACCGACGACAAGAAGCCGCGGCATATCGACATGATCAAGGTCCAAGGCCGGCCGAAGCGCTGCTGAACGCCCTGCCGAATCGAGGCGTCGATCACGACCTGGTACAACGATCATGGAGAAGTAGGGGACCGCGCCGGCGTCGATGTCAATCACCGGCATGACGCGCTGCTCACCGGTGGTCGCCCGCTCCACGTAGAGGGCCTCGGAGAGCCGCCCGGCTTGCCGCAACGCCTCGCGTACGCCCGCGAACGTCCTACCCAGTTTCATGATCACTGCTGCGTCGGTATCAGCTAGCCGGCGCGCGAGCTCCGGTACCGGGAGCGTTCCGGGCAACACGGTCAGGATGTCTTCATGCCGCGCCAGCGGCGCCCGCAGCGCGGTAGTAGCGGCCGTTAGGGACGTGACTCCGGGCACGATCTCGCTCGGAAAGAGCGGCGACAGCCGGTCGTGCAGGTACATGTATGAGCTGTAGAACAGCGGGTCGCCCTCAGCTAGAACGACGACAGTGCGGCCGGCGTCGAGATGCTTGCTGAGCCGCTCAGCAGACTCGTCATAGAAGTCGTCCACGGCGCCGTAATAGCCCAGCGGATGGTCAGTGGAACCTGTGGTAACGGGATAGATCAACAATTCTTCAATCGCGTTCTCGCTGATCAACGAGTCAGCAATGGAGCGAGCGATCGACCGGCCGGCGGTGCCTGAATGATATGCGATGACGTCTGCGTCTTTGATCAGCTTCGCGGCTTTGAGCGTGATCAACTCAGGATCTCCGGGTCCAACGCCCACCCCGTAAAGCCGTCCGGTCATCAGAGCTCAGCCTCCTGCGCCAGGGCGTTGACGGCGGCCGCGCACAGCGCGGAGCCGCCGCGGCGTCCGTGCACCACGAGCGAGGGAATGTCCCAAGGATTCTCGGCCAGTGCGATCTTCGACTCTGCCGACCCGACGAAGCCGACGGGAGTCCCAATGATCGCGGCGGGATGTGGCGCGCCGTCGGCGATCAGTTCCAACAAATGGAATAGCGCGGTTGGGGCGTTGCCGATTGCCACCACAGCACCCGCCAAGCGGTCCCCCCACAGCGAGACAGCAGCGGCTGACCGCGTCGTTCCCCACTGCTCTGCGAGCTCGCCTGCTCGCGGATCGTCGAGCAGGCACAGCACGTCGTTGGCTGCCGGGAGCCGCCTCCGGGTAATGCCGGAGGCCAACATCTGGGTGTCGGTCAAGATCGGCGCCTGAGCTGCGAGCGCTGTGCGGGCAGCGGGCACGAGCTCGCGATGGAACACAAGGTCGTTGATGAGAGTGACGTCCCCGCAGGCATGAATCATCCGGACTGCGACCGTGCGCATGTCCTCGGGCAGCCTGGAGAGATCTGCCTCCGATCGAATGGTCGCAAACGATCTCCGGTAGATCTCAGCAGCCGTCGTCACGTAGTCATAGCGCCGTGTCGGTGCGAACATCACTGAGCCTTCCCGACGAGCGTCAGCAGCTCGGCGTCACGGGGCGCGACAAGATCATGATGATCAAGAGCTGGCGCGCCGCAGCGCCGTTCGCAGCCGCTAATGTGGGTCCGCTTGAGTGGCAATCCGGACTGAGCCAGGGCGGTCGCGTACGCGCGCGTGTTGATCAAGGACTGCTCGCAGGATGGGGCGCCGACGCACGCCGAAATAGCAGACCAGGATGAAGTGGGATCGTCGACGAGGCCTGTTGCGGCAAGTTGGGCCAAATGGCGGGCGGCTCCAGGCAATACGAGTCCCCTCGATGGCGTGATCACCACCCGCCCTGTCGCACAGACCTCGACCCTCTCAGCTTGAGCCGGCGTTAGCAATGCCAACGGGACTTGGACCGAAGCCGCGCCGGCAATCGCACCGAGTGGGGTGCCAGTCATCGCATGCTGCAACGTGATCGCGCGTACACCAGCGATCCCCGTCGCCCAACTCGCGAGGTCGCGGACATGCCAGACGCCGCCGGATCCCTGGCTGGCCTCCAGGAACTGGTGTGCAAGATCGAGCAACATTTCGACGGCGTCAGTCGCCGAGACTGGGAGTCCCCACCCGGAGCCGCCAATCAAGAGCCACCCCTGATCAGGATCAACAGCCCGGTAGCCAAGATCGAAAGGCATTCCGCTCACGTCGCCGCGGCCGTCGTCGATGGCAAGGAGAAATCGACTGGGCAAGCTGGCCAGCCGCGGCGAAGCGCAAAGCCTTGCGTCGAGAGTGGCCACCATGGCTCGTACGTCGACCATTCCACCGCTGATGCCGGTCAGTGGCGACGCGATGATGTTGCGGACCCGCTCGTGGGTGTCGGAGGGCAGGAACCCGGCGTTGCGTACCGCACGGATGAAGCCATCCGGCAGCGGGTCCGGCAGGCCGCGAAGCTGCAGGCTGGCACGCGAGGTGAGCTGAAGTTCCCCGCTGCCGAACTCCTGCGCGATGCGGCTCAGCCGACCCAGCGCCGTACCGGTCATCTGCCCGCCAGGAATGCGAACCCGGACGACGGCCCCATCTTGTGCCAGATGGGGCCGTAGCACTCCTGGGCAGCGGTCCGCGCGAGTCACGCCCGCCATCGTAAGTGACCGCAGCGTGCCGGCGAGGCAGCAGTCAGATCCGCGGCGCGCGGCGATAGCCCAGCCAGCCCAGCGCCACGAACCAGGCCTGCACCTCGATCAGCAGCAGGCGCTCCGGGATTCCGGAGATGCCCTGACCGACCGTAATCGCCGCCTGGTCGTAGCTGAGGAAGAACCAGGCCAGCATCGCGACGGTGACCGGTACGGCCACAAGCAGCGCGGTGCTGAACCGACGCCAGCCTGGCACTCGCCGGAGGAAGCGTGCGGCGACCGGGAAGCTGATGAAGGGGGTGAGCACGAACAGCACGAAGCAGACCAGGTGTACCAGCGGGTACTCGATGGTGAAGATCCCGCACAGCCCGAGGCCTAGCGGTGACAGGCAGAGCAGGCCGGCGCAGACCGCTCGGCGTACCCGCCCGCTGTAGGCGCGCAGAGTGGCGAAGACGCCTACGACCCCGATCATGGTCAGCAGCCCGGCACCGAGCACAAACGCGGCGTTCATGTACGGCGCAGTGACCCCCATGCCGAGCCCGCTGACGGGTTGGCTGATCGGTGAGTAGGGCGCGATCCGGGTGCCATAAATGGTGTACCCCGGGCTGAGGAAGCCGAGGACGAGCCAGGCAAGCGTGAACAAAGTCGGACCGGCAACGGCGCCGAGCGCGGCCAGACGTGCGGCTCGGGAGCGCGCTAGCGAGGTCTGCGCGGGCGACGTATCCGAGCGTGCAGCCGGAAGAGTGTCGAGGTGGTTCATGGTGGATTTCCTTTCGAGAAGTTGTGAATGGTGGACTCAGGCCTCGGCGGCCGGTTAATAGTTACAATAGAACTAGATGATAGGAAACTAGTTAAGAAGATGCTAAACTCCCAATCCATGGTCGGTGTTGGTTTGCGGTCCCCGCTAGCGCTCACGGTGCTGGGCGTGCTCGAGTACCGGCCGGCGCACCCATACCGGATCCAGCAGGTGATCCGTGAATGGGGCAAGGACAGGGTGATCAACGTTGGTCAGCGGGCGAGCCTTTATCGAGTGATCGAGCGGCTGCTGGCGGCGGATCTCATCCAGGTGCGCGAGACTCAGCGCGACAGGCTGTACCCCGAAAGGACGGTGTATGAGGTCACCGACGCCGGCCGGCAGGCGTCCCGCCAGTGGCTGCTGGAGATGCTGCGCACCCCACGGCAAGAGTTCCCCGAATTTCCCGCGGCGCTGTCCAACCTGCTGCTGCTCCCGCCGGCAGAGATAGCCGACGCCCTCGATGAGCGTGTGCGACCGCTCGCGGCAGCGCTGGCCGAACTCGAAGCAGGACTGGCTGCCGAGGCCGCCAGTGGCCTGCCGCGGATTGCTGAACTCGAGGACGAGTACCGCCGCGTGGTGATCAAGGCTGAGCTCGACTGGGTGACCGCCGTGGCCACCGATCTGCGCAGGGGACGCATGAAGTGGTCACCCGAGGCGCTGTCCGCCCTCGCCGACGCCCGCGCTGTCGACGCTCCCGCCGGCTGAGGCGACTGAGCCCTCGTATGCCGGAGACCGGGCAACCCCGATCCGAGACGCAAGGACCGGTTAGGCTCCCGTGGTGCCGCGGATCGCCCTGCTCTCGACCTCTGACACGGATCTGTTGTCTGCGCGGGGGAGCGGCGCCGACTATGTCGTGGCCAACCCGGCGAGATCGACGCATGCGGAGCTTGGCGAGGTGCTCGAGGCCTGTGATCTGATCGTGGCGCGGATCCTCGGCTCACCGCAGTTGCTGTGCAGCGGCTTCGAGCGGTTCCGTGGGACCGGCAAACCGATGGTTGTGCTCGGCGGCGAGCAGGCGCCGGACGCCGCGCTGATGGAGCTGTCAACTGTTCCGATCAGGCTCGCTGCGGATGCCCACCTCTACCTCGCCCATGGTGGGCCGGGCAATCTGCGCCAGCTGCACGCCTTTCTCTGCGACACCGTGCTGCTGACCGGTCTCGGCTTCGAGGCGCCCCTCGAGCAGCCGGCCTGGGGCGTGCTGCCGCGCCCACTGCCTGACGGAGAGTCCCGCCCACGCATCGGCATCCTGTTCTATCGCGCCCAGTACGCCGCCGGGAACAGCGCGTACGTGGAGGCGCTCGCCGACGCCGTCGACGCTGCCGGCGGCATCGGCGTACCGATCTTCGCCACCTCATTGCGCGATGCTCCTTCGGACCTGCTCGAGTATCTGGGCAGCTGCGACGCGTTGATCACCACGGTGCTTGCGGCGGGTGGCACCAAACCGGCGGCCGCGTCCGCCGGCGGGGACGACGAGGCGTGGGACGTACGCGCCTTGGCGGCCCTCGACATCCCCATGCTGCAAGGCCTATGTCTGACCTGGGACCGGGCGTCATGGGCTGCCTCCGACGAAGGCATGACTCCGCTCGACGTGGCCACTCAGGTAGCGATCCCGGAGTTCGACGGCCGCATCATCACGGTGCCCTTCTCCTTCAAGGAAACCGATGCCGATGGCCTGCCGGTCTACGTTGCTGATCATGAGCGCTGTCGGCGGGTCGCCGAGATCGCCGTCAACCACGCCCGCTTACGGCACATTCCGGCCGAGCAGCGGCGCATCGCAATCGCGCTGTCGGCGTATCCGACGAAGCATGCGCGGATCGGCAACGCCGTCGGGCTGGACACACCCGTATCCGTGATCAAGCTACTGCGAGCGATGCGGGCGGTCGGGTACGACCTGGGTGCGCCGGGTGAGATTCCGGGAACCGGTCCACTCGATCCGGTCGAGGGAGAGCATCCGGACACCACCGCGGGCAATGCGCTGATCCACGCGCTGATCGCGGCCGGTGGGCAGGATCCCGAGTGGCTCACGGCCGAGCAGCTGTCTGGCCAGCCGGTCCGCATTCCGGCGCGGACCTACCGCCGCTGGCTGGCCGAGCTCCCTGCCGATCTGGTGGGGGCGGTCACCGATGCGTGGGGCGAGGCACCGGGCGAACTGTTCGTGGACAGCAGCAGGGATCCAGAAGGTGAGATCGTCGCCGCGACTCTCCAGGCAGGCAACGTGGTGATCTTGGTGCAGCCACCGCGGGGTTTCGGGGAGAATCCGATTGCGATCTATCACGATCCTGATCTTGCTCCGTCGCACCACTACTTGGCGGTGTATCACTGGCTGGAGCGGGAGTTCGGCGCGCACGCCGTGATTCACGTCGGCAAGCACGGGAACCTGGAATGGCTGCCTGGCAAGAATCTGGGCATGTCCGCCTCCTGCGGCACGGATGCGGCGATCGGCTCGCTGCCACTGATCTATCCCTTCCTGGTCAACGATCCGGGTGAGGGGGCCCAGGCCAAGCGACGCGCGCATGCCACGATCGTTGATCATCTTGTGCCACCGATGGCGCGCGCCGAGACCTACGGCGACATCGCGCGGCTGGAGCAACTGCTGGACGAGTACGCACAGGTCAATGCGATGGACCCGGCCAAGGCGCCCGCGTTACGTGGAGAGATCTGGACACTGATCCAGGCCGCCCAACTGGATCACGATCTCGGCCTAGATGCAGCTCCCGACGAGGAGGTTTTCGACGAGTTCGTCCTCCATGTCGACGGCTGGCTGTGCGAGATCAAGGATGCGCAGATTCGCGACGGGTTGCACGTCCTCGGGCAGGTGCCTGAGGGCGATGGGTTGATCAACCTGGTGCTGGCGGTGCTGCGGTCATCTCAGATCTTCGGCGGCCAGGTCAACGGAGTGTCGGGGTTGCGGACGGCGCTCGGGCTCGAAGAAGAGGCATCACTTTCCGAGGTGGACGCCGTTGAGGCGCAGGCGCGTGAGCTAGTTGCTGCGCTCGCCGCAGCGAGGTGGTCCGCCGACGCTGTCCCCGAGATCGTGGAACGCATCGTGGGAGCGCCGAACGAGGCGGTCTCTACGGCACTGCGTTTCGCATGCCAGGAAGTGGTACCGCGGCTCTCACGCACCAGCGAGGAGATCAGCGCGATCTTGCACGCCCTCGACGGAGGTTACGTGCCGGCGGGGCCGTCCGGGTCGCCGCTGCGCGGGTTGATCAACGTGCTGCCGACTGGCCGCAACTTCTACTCCGTCGATCCCAAGGCGATCCCTTCCCGCCTGGCGTACCAGACCGGCCAGGCAATGGCCGAATCCTTGCTGCAACGGCATCTTGACGAGGCGGGAGAGTATCCGCAGTCGGTGGGGCTGTCTGTCTGGGGCACGTCGGCGATGCGGACCAGCGGAGATGACATTGCCGAAGTATTGGCCCTGCTCGGGGTGATGCCTGTCTGGGACGACGCGTCTCGCCGCGTAGTAGGACTCGAGGCGATCGATCTCAGTGAGCTGGGCCGTCCGCGGATCGACGTAACAGTCCGGATTTCTGGCTTCTTCCGCGACGCGTTCCCGCACGTAGTGGCGATGCTGGATGATGCGGTACGCCTGGTAGCCACTTGCGACGAGCCGAGCCATCTCAACTTCGTCAGACGCCATACGCAAGATGATCTGGCAGCGCACGGTGACCAGCGGCGGGCCACTACCCGGATCTTCGGCTCCAAGCCTGGTTCGTACGGAGCAGGGATACTGCCGCTGATCGAGGCAGGCAACTGGCGTAATGATCATGATCTTGCCGAGGTCTATTCCGCCTGGGGTGGTTTCGCGTACGGTCGTGATCTTGACGGGATCCCGGCTCGCCAGGATATGGAAGCCAACTATCGGCGGATCGCGGTGGCTGCCAAGAATGTGGACACCCGAGAGCATGACATCGCCGATTCAGATGACTATTTCCAATATCACGGCGGCATGGTGGCGACCGTTCGCGCGCTGACCGGCGCCGAACCGAAGGCGTACGTCGGCGACTCGACGACTCCAGACAGTGTCCGGACCCGTTCGCTGACCGAAGAGACGGCCCGGGTGTTCCGGGCCCGGGTGATCAACCCACGCTGGATTGCGGCGATGCAGCGGCACGGCTACAAGGGCGCGTTCGAGCTGGCAGCGACAGTTGACTATCTCTTCGGCTTTGACGCGACCGCCGGTGTGGTGACGGACTGGATGTATGCGCAGCTGGCTGAGAGTTACGTGCTGGACAAGGACAACCAAGACTTCATGAAGCACGCCAACCCCTGGGCGCTGCGCGGCATCATCGAGAAGCTCAGTGAGGCTGTTGATCGCGGGCTGTGGCAAGAGCCGGATCCGGAGTTGATCACTCAGCTTCAGCAGGTCTACCTCGATGTCGAGGGCGATCTCGAGGATGTCGTGAACTAACTTCCGATAGACCGCACTCGAGACAGGATGGCGTCGGCCACCGCTTCAGGCTGAGTCTCGGGCAGCCAATGGCCAGCGTCCAGCTCGACAACCTCGTACGGGCCCACGACATAGTCGGCGGTCAGCTCGACGGCAGCTCGGGCGAGAGCAAAGTCATCCCGCCCCCAGATGTAGCTGGTAGGCACCTTGATCGACCCGAGCGGCGGCCGCATGGAGAAGGGAAGGCCGCGGTACCAGTTGAGGGCGCCGGTGAGGGCCCCAGGCTCGGCCATTGCGTCGGCGTAGCGATCGGCAAAGTTGGCCGGAAGACCATTGTCCTGCAGTGACTTCGCGAGCGTACGCCGAGCGACCGCCTCCGGAAGCGCCGGCAACTGGAAGAGCGCCATGTACCACGAGAGCAATCCCTGCTTGCTGGTCCACAGCGACTTGGCGAACGCGACAGGGTGCGGCGTCGACAGCACCGTCAGCGAGGCGACGCGGTCTGGGTACCAGCCGGCCGCTCCCCAGGCTTGGTTGCCGCCCCAGTCATGACCAACAAGATGGGCTTGGGCAACGCCCGCGGTGTCCAGCAGCGCCACGACGTCGGAGGCAGTCGCGGCGGTTCGATAATCCCGGCGCCGCGTGGGTCGCGCGGCTCGGGTGTAACCGCGCTGACTCGGAGTGAGCGCTCGGAGCCCTGCCGCGTTCAGCCGACTCGCGACCGCCTCGAAGCTGGACGGCTGCTGTGGGAATCCGTGCAGCAGCACGACAACCGGTGCGTTCGCAGGTCCCGAGTCGACAACGTCGAATCGCAGCCCGGGGCGTACGAAGTGGTCCATGACTCTCCTCCCAATCACCGCAGCGCCGCTCTGAGACTCGAGCTCTGCACAGCTTCCTTGCGCACTGCATAGGTTGCAACATGTGTGAGGCAAGTGGAACGTGGGTTAACCCAGTTTCCAACAGGTGGGCCGGAGTCGGCTGCGAAGAGGGAGTGAGCGATGACGGAGGATCGAAAGATCTTGCAGCGTGTGCTCGAGGAGGCCACGGGGTTTCTCGACGGCCTGCCTGAGCGGCAGGTCGCGGCGCGTACCGACGTTGACGGCGTGGCGGCCGCCTTGCGGCGCCCCTTAGCCGAGGAGGGTGCGGAGCCGCTGGAGGTCATCGAGGAGCTGATCGCCGGCGCTGGGCCGGGGCTCGTGGCGATGCCGTCCGGCCGGTTCTTCGGCTGGGTGATCGGCGGCACACTCCCTGCCGCACTGGCCGCCGACTGGCTGACCTCGGCGTGGGACCAGAATGCGGGCCTGATCGTGATGTCGCCGGCCGCCGCGGGCGCGGAACGGGTGGCCAGTGAGTGGCTGCTCGACCTGTTGGGCCTGCCCAGCAACTCCGCGGTCGGCTTCGTCACCGGCGCGATGGTCGCCAACTTCACGTGTCTCGCGGCGGCTCGCCACGAGGTGTTACGCCGGGTCGGCTGGAATGTCGAGCGGGACGGTTTGCACGGCGCGCCGGAGGTGACGGTCGTCGTTGGCGAGGAGCGCCACGAAACCGTCGACGTGGCCTTGCGGTTCCTTGGCCTCGGCGAGGCTCGCAGCATCGCCGTTCCGGCTGATGATCAAGGTCGGATCCGGCTCGACGCGCTGGCAGACGCGCTCGCGCCGGCCAACGGCAACCCGTTGATCGTGTGCCTGCAGGCAGGCAACGTTCACAGTGGAGCGTTCGATCCGATCGGCGATGCTGTTGATCTTGCCCATCGGAACGGGGCCTGGGTCCACATTGATGGCGCGTTCGGCCTATGGGCGGCCGCGTCGCGCCAGTACCGCACGCTGGTCACTGGCGCAGAACGGGCCGATTCCTGGGCTACCGATGCCCACAAGACCCTTAATGTGCCTTATGACAACGGGATCGCGATCGTAGCCAACGCCGAGGCGATGTACGCCGCAATGGGTGCCCACGCCGCGTACATGATCCAAGACGAGCGACCGGACCCATTTTCGACGGTCCCCGAGTTCTCTCGACGCGCCCGCGGCTTCACCGTCTGGGCCGCGCTGCGGGCGCTGGGTCGCCGCGGCGTGGCCGAGATGGTTGAGCGGTTCTGCGCGCATGCTCGTCGCTTCGCGGCGGGATTATCCGAGATGGATGGCGTACGCGTCGTGAACGATGTGGTGTACACCCAGGTCTGCGTGTCATTCGGTTCGGACGAGGTGACGCGTGAGGTGGCCGCGCGACTGCTGAAGGACGGCACCGGGTGGATGACCCCGTCGACCTGGCATGGACAAGCTGTACTCCGGATCTCGGTTTCGAACTGGCGAACCACAGAGGAAGACGTGGACCGGACCCTTGCCGCCGTACGCCGGGTGCTCGCCGAGGTTCGTGCCGGCTGACGTCAGTGCAGGCTAGCTTTTAGCCCGACGACCAAGAGTCCGAGCCCCGCGCCGATCGCTGCGCTTATCAGGCTGCCTCCGAGGCCGAGGCCGCCGCGACGGCCCGCCAGGAAGCTGTAGACGGTCAACAACACGGTGCTGGCGATCACGGCAATCCAGGCACCGGTACGGATCTGGACCCCAACGAGCTGGGTGACCAGCAAGATGGCGGCGGGCACAAGGGCCGCCGCGAGGATGGGCCACGTCTCTGCGAGCGCCTCTTTCAGTGCGTCCATGGGATGGGTGCGGTGTTTGACGGCCTCACCGAGGGTCCGAGCGTGGAGGTGCGCCAACCAGTAGATGAACGCGGTGCCCAGAATGGCGAGAACGATCCGCGTCTCTTCCAGATGCCCAGCTGCCGCAGCGATGACTGCAGCGGACACCACGGTGCCCGTGATCACACCCTCGCCGTTGATCATCCCAAGTGGGTCGCGTTCACGTGCCACCTTGGGCGCCGCGGGGCGGCCTTCATTGGTGGTCATTTGGCGGCAAGTCAATCCAAGCCTCTGGGCCCGCGTCAAGCACCTACGAGGAGCGAGAAGTCTGGGCCACTGCCGCTCGCGTCACGGGATGGCGAGCAGAGCTCGTTGCCGGGCCAGCACCAATCGGCGCCCCGTTAGCCGTAGCACGCTGTCCCGTACTGCCGGCGTCAGGCCTCCAGCGCTGTCGCGGCGATGGTTTTGCGCGCGAACCCAGGCAATCCGCGGAGCCCGCCGTTGCTCGTACGCGGGAAGCGCCTCTCTGACCGGAAGACTGCTAAGCGTCTCGGTGAGCACCAGTACGTCCTCCAGAGCAAGTGCAACACCCTGGGCCATCGACTGCGACATCGCATGCGCGGCGTCGCCGATCAACACGGTCCGACCGAGGAACGCGTACGGCTGATCAACTTCGGTGATCGGGGTGCCGTATGCCGGGCAGGCCTGATCCAGCAGGTCGCTGATCGGCTCTCCGAAGCCGTCGAAGTAGTCGCGCCAGTCGGCCGGCGGTCGGCCGTTCCCGCTCGCGATTTCGGCATAGCAGTAGACGGCTCCTTCGCCGAGCGGAATGGTGAGCAGGCTGCGACCTGAGGCCAGTCGAGCGTGCCACGTGTCGCCCTCGCCATCCCAGCCTTCGGCGATGAAACGCCAGCACCAGCGGCCAGTCGGCCTCGAATCGCCACCACCAATGCCGGCGGTGCGCACCACGGAGTCAACGCCGTCGGCGCCGACCAACACGTCGTAAGGCTGAACCGACCCGTCGCTGAGCTTGATTTCGCCATCGCGGAGACGGGCGGCGATCGTGGTTCCGAGGCGGATGGAAAGGTCCGAGGTTGCCGCACGCAGCACCTCGTGCAGGCTGCTGTGACGGATTGCCGCGCAGCTGGCGTCCTCGCCCCAAATGCTCGCCACCGGAAGATCGACCAGGGTCCGCCCGGTAGCTCCGGTGACCCGTTGGCGGCTAATCGGGTGAGCAACCGCGGCGACCGCCTCTCCGAGACCAAGTTGATCTAGGGCTCGTATGGCGTTGGCCGGGAGATAGTGTGCGATGTCCGCCGTCGTCGGCCAATCCTGGCTGCGCTCAATGACCGCCGGCTCGTGACCGGCGTCCTTGAGGGCTCGGGCCAGGCTCAGTCCGGCGATGCCAGCACCGGCGATGAGTACGCGTCGTCCGGTTTCTGGCCTGGAAGCTGGGTTGATGATCATGATGTCCTCCGATGGATCTCTGCCTTGATCAATTTCTACGCGCCCGGGCATGCAAGATCATCGGCAAGCACTACCGAAATCGAGGCGATGGACTACCCAGATCGAGGCACTGCGGCTGGGCCCATATGGGTAATTCGCCGACTGTTCGTTAGCCGCGTGGTACTGAAATCCCCAGCGCTTCAGCCTGCGCAGCAGCCTGGCGGCGAGATGTCACACCCAGCTTGGCCAAAATCTCGGCGACGTGACGGTCGACCGTGCGTACCGAGAGCACGAGCTCCGTCGCGATCTCTCCATTGGTCAAGCCGCCAGCGAGGAGGCGCAGCACCTCGAGTTGCCGATCGGTGAGGCCGGCGGGATTCTCCCGGGTGCCGGCCATCGGCCCGCGTGGCACGTTCGGCACTCTGAGCTGGCGAAGCGCTGCCCTGACCTGTCGTGCCAGAGGGGTCGCCCCCAGCGAATCCAAGATCGACAACGCTTGGAGTAGCGCGGCTGGATCCTGACTGTCGGCCAGCGCCCCGGCCTGGTGGTACGGACAACCCCGCTCCTCCCAAGCGCTGGCCGCGGCTTGCCAGTCACCTCGGGCCTGCAAGGCGAAAGGATGATCAACATCGGGTGGATCGATGGCGTGCCCGGCCTGCCGCAATCGGTAGGCCAATTCCGCCAGCAGGTTCAGATCACCCAGCCCTAAGGCTTCGGCAAACACCGGCTGGGCGATCTCGATGACCGTTGCCGAGTCACCCCGCAAGGCGGCTTGTTCGCACCGCGCGGCGGCCACCGGGCCGATCCGCTGCAGCTCATCGATCTGCTCGGCCAGCCGCCGCGCTTCCTCGAGGAGCTCGGTGGCACCTGTCTCGCCACGCCGGATTCGCACCGTCGCCAGGACTGTCAATGCGGCGCAGCGAGAGGCCGGCTGTGACTTCGACGGCGGCTCCGCGGCCGCGACTGCGGCCTCCCAATGACTGCGGGCAAGCTCAAGCCGCCCCCGGCATGCCTGTAAATAGGCGTGAAAGCCGATGAATTCGGCTTGTTCGGCCAACGCCAACGCCGCGATCATGAACGGCTCGGCCTCATCGAGACGAAACTCGTCAAGCAGACTCCAGACCAGTCCTACGTACGCCCGACATGCGTCCTCAACATCATCAATGGATAGCGCAACGCGCACGGCTTCCCGCAGATCCTCGTGGCCGCCGCGGTCCCCGCTCTGCCACCTGGAGAGACCGAGATTCGTCAGCGCGTGGGACAGCACGGGAGTGGCACCCGCAGCCGTTGCCAGCGCGATGGCCCGGCGAGCCAGGGCTGCACCCTCCTCTGTGCGGTGCGCCAGCATCGCCAGCTGCGATTGGTTGCTCAGCGCGAACGCGAACAGGCCTTCATCTCCGACCTCTCCGAGAATGGCGGTGGCTTCTTCAGCTGCCTTGTCTGCGCTCGCTCGCTTCCCGTCGAACCACATGATCCTGGACAACCAGCGCAGGCTGAGCCCGAGCGCGCGGCGGTCCTGCAGCTGCCGGCGTAAAGCGACGGCACGCCGTTGAGCAGTGACGGCGTCAGCGGCAGCCCCGATGGTGTATCGCTCGACGGCACACTCCTCGAACAGGTCGGCCAGCTCCGCTGGTGTGAAGCGGTCCTCATGCGCCAACGCGAGTGCGTAGTGGGCGGCGGCTTCTCGATGGGCACCAGATGTGGCGGCGTCCCGGGCCGCCACTGGCGCATACCGTACGAGGGCGTCGACGTCGCCCGCCTCGGAGGCGTGATGGACCAGCCGGCCCGCGTCGGAGATGCCGAGGTCTTCCAGCGCGGCCAGCACGCGGGCGTTGAGCTCTAGGCGCCGCGCCACTGGCAGGGCATCCACGATGGCCCGGCGGGTGAGCTCGTGACGAAACAAAACCTGCTCGGGGTGGACAGAGAGCAGCCCTCGCTCTTCGGCAGCCCTGATTGCGGAGCGGTCGCTCGCGAGAGCGTCGACAAGCTGACGGTCGAGGGCAGACGGCACTACGGCGAGCAGTTCGACAGTCTCCTGATGTGCGGGGGCAAGGCGACGAAGTCGGCCCAGTACGGCATCGACGACCGTCGGCGGCACGCTGGAGTCCACGGCCGAGGCGACCAGCTCGCTGACGAAGTATGGGTTTCCGTCGCTGAGGGCGTAGATCTCGTCAGCGTCCAGCGAGCTGCCGGCGACAAGTGTGCGTACGGCCGGCTCAGTGAGTCGTTGCGGGCTGAGGTGACGCACCTGCTCGGCGTGCGAGGCGTCACCGAGCAGCTGGGTCAGGGCGTGATCTCGGGTGATCTCATCGTCGCGGTAGGTGAGTAGCAAGACGACTGGCAGCTGAGCGATCCGGCGTACCAGGAAGCGCAGGGTGTCGACCGTAGCCTCGTCGGCCCAGTGGACATCCTCGATCACCAGCGTGCTTGGCGGCGGCCCCTGCAACTCCTCAAGCAGGGCGTCCATGACCTGATCGCGCTCGCCTGATTGCAGCGCCTGGGCCAGACGCGGCCCAACTGCGGCCGTCAGGTCGCGAAACGGGCCAAGTGTCCGAGGTGTACTGAGCGCATCACAGGAGCCGACCAGCATCCGCGTCCCGTCGGGCAGCTGCGATCGAATTGCTGACACCAGGCTGCTCTTGCCGATGCCGGCCTCGCCATGCAGCAGCACAACCGACCCGGTCCCGGCCGCAGCTTCACGAGCCGCATCCATGAGGGTGGCCAGCTCTTGATCACGCTCCAGCAGGCGTCGCGCCACCCTCTGATGCTATGGCTATCGGGAGGAGGTGCCTGCCAGCGGCAGGGCGTCCAGGCCGACCGTACGCGCAATGAGCTGCGGGCGGCGAGTGAAATCGCCGCGTGGCGTACGAGCGCCGATCGGTTCCGCCGGCTCACGCCGGCTCACGCCTCAGGAACTCCAGGTCGTCCGCCTGGCGGCCACCGGCGCCACCAACCGTGAGATCGCGGGGCAACTCTTCCTCAGTCCTCGCACGGTCGGGTATCACCTTGAGCCGGCGGGACGTTTTAGGCATGAGCGCGTCCCGAGCCCATCACAATGGCGGATTGTGCCGCATACTCGCGGCGTGATCCGCCCTGATATTGAGGTATCGGCGGCGGCGGACGCTCCTCACGTCGCAGGCCAGTCGCGATTTGTGGGATTTCGGGTGGGCGCAACTCCTGAAGCAAGGGAGCAAACTACCGTGGGGCGGGTGTCCAAAAGGAAGCACCGCTCATCGAAGCACTCGTCCCGACGCTCGAGTCATCCAGTCCGCCGCTCCCCGCGACAGCATGCTGCGGACGAGTGGGATCTGCTCGACGAGGTCGACGTTGCCCTGGCGGCAAACCACCCGTTGGCAATGCTGCAGACGGCCAGCGCCGTGCTCAACGTCGTGGATCCGCGCCACGATGATCCGTTTGATCGCTCGTCGCAGCGCGAAGAAGTGCCACTGCCCGACCTGCTGACCGCGCTCCTCGCTGGCGGCGCCCCGGCCGCAGCTGCACTGGCCTGGACCATGGCCCATCTGAGCGGAGACGAGGTGCTGCGGGCCCGCGTCGTACGTGATCTTGGGCCTCGAAGCTTCCTACTGCCATCCTGGATGCATCAGCTGAACACGGTCGAGATTGTCGCCGCGGAGCAGGTGGCAGACACAGTCCGTGACGGATACGACATTGTCATTCATGCGCGGCTGGCCGGCCACGACCTGACGATTGTGACGTTCATCGACTTCAATCTCGGCATGCTCGTCAAGGACAACTTCGTGTCCGACAAGCCGCTCGAAAGCTTCAATGAGGTTTGGCGTGAGCACGCCGATACCCGGCACACCGCTCTCGAAGCGCTGTCACCCGCCGATGCACGCGCCAGGATCAGCGACGCGATCGAGGTCGGGGCTAGGACCTGGCCCCCAGTTGAGGCCGAGGACTGGCCGGCCAGCCGGCCATTGCTGGAGTGGATCCTGCGACAGATACCGGAGGGCGGGACAGGTTTCATACGCCCCGAGTGGTCTGACGCGGATCGCGAGGCGCTGGCGGAGCGCTTCCTGGCCAGCTCGTACGGGGCGGCTCTGGACCAGCAGGACGACCGGTCGATCGCGGGCAACCTCATCTGGTATCGCGCCGACTACGGGTATGGAGATCCGCTCCGCTGGAGTCCCACTGCGATTGAGATCTTGATGCTCGACTGGTATCCCCGCAAGATCGTCGCGGACCAACGGTATCTGCGGCGTATGCCGATCGTGCTGCGCGACTTCGTGCGGTTCGTGCATGGCGAGGTCGGCGTGGCCGAGGAGCTGACAACCGAGGCTCTGGACGCGATCGACTTGTATGAGTACGAGTATCGGGAAACGATTAGCAAGCCGCGGCGTCAGGGTCCAGAAGCAATCTTGGAGGCGGTGGGCGCCCTCGATCCGCTGGATGGTGGGCTGCGCTAATGTTCCCGATGCATCATCCGGCAGTCGGCTTCGCGGCGGTGCTCTTGGTGATCGTGTACTCGGGCAGGTCGATGGCATCAGCCTTGCTGAAGACGTGCTCCATCATGGGTCGCATCGGCCAGCGCTGCGACCAGCGCATCGAGGCCCAGCCGAGGACGATGCGGAGCCTGCCCATCGGGGCGTACCCGTCCACGCCGCCCGGAGGCAGCTCCTGGCTCTGCTCGACGTACGGCCGCATCCGGATCTCGTAGCGGTCGAAGGCGCCTTGCATAGCCTGCAACTCGGTCGCAGCCGTTGGGTCCGCCGAGGCGGCGGCGAGCTCGCCGGCCAAGATGTATGCGCCCACCAGGGCGAGGCTGGTGCCGAGGCCAGTAAGCGGACTGGGGCAGTAGCCGGCATCACCCAGCAGCACCACCCGGCCTCGTGACCATCGGTCCAGCCGGACTTGTCCCATCGAGTCGAGGTAGAAGTCGGGCGCGGTTCGGGCAGCTCGCAGCAATCGCGGCGCCTCCCAACCGACATTGGCGAAGTGGCGTTCAAGCAGCTCGAGTTGGGAACCGATGTCTCCTCGATCGAACGCCTCGGTCGATCGCACGCTGAGTGCGGCCTTCTGCTCGCCGGGGAGCCTGCCGGGCCGGATGGAGACCACGCGACCTGCGGGCGCGTTGTGCATGAGGTACCAGTCAGCCAGGTCGACGTCGGCGGGAATCGTGAACCAGGCATTGATCAGACCTAGCGGATGGAGGGCGGTTTGCTGTTGTCCGAAGCCCAGCCGGCGCACCGCGGACTGCAGTCCATCGGCCCCGACCACCACATCGAAGCGGCGGGCATCAGCCTTCTCGAAACTGACCAGCACGCCGTCTGTGTCCTGTTTCAGATCCGTGATCGTGTCGTCGAACAGATAGCTCACGCCCGGACGGCTCACGTCATAGAGGATTGCTCCAAGATCGCCGCGGAGAATTTCGTCGGCCGACACAATGCCTCGTCCACCGAAAGCGTCGACCGGCATTTCGGCGCGGTGCCGTCCAAATGCGTCGACCCAGGCAATGCCTCGCTGGGTCACGGTCCTGGCGCGGATCTGGCCCAGCAAGCCCATCCGCTCCACCACAGTGCGCCCAGCACCGCGAAGATCAACAGTCTGCCCGCCCGGGCGTGGAGCCGGCGCACGCTCGACGACGGTAACCGAGAAGCCAGCTTCGCGTAACCAGTACGCAGCAGTCGCACCTGCTATGCCGGCGCCCGAGACAAGGATTTCATGAGTAGTCACAGAACTATAGTACGTCGTACGCAATGCTCTAAACCAGCGGGAGTTGGACCAAATCTGAAGAATGCACTAGTGCGCTGCCCGTCGATGGCCCCATTCCGGCTCGCCCCAGCGAGTAACCTAAGTCGAAACTAGTGCACTAGTGCAGGAGAGCAGATGAATGATCTGGCTGGCCCAGTGTCTACCCGAATCGCCGCTGAGATAGGCGGCCAGATCCGGTCCGGTGAGCTGGTGGCCGGCGAACGGGTTCCCTCGACCAGGGAGATCACCCGGCGCTGGGGTGTTGCCATGGCGACAGCCTCCAAGGTGCTAGCGACGCTGAAGGAAGAAGGACTTGTCCATGCGCGGCCGGGCGTTGGCACGGTGGTCGCTGGAACCAGCTCATCGCGGCCGAGAGGCCCCGCCCGGGCTCGCGACGCCGAAGCAACGTTGACCAGAGAAAGCATTGTGGCAGTCGCGATCGCGGTCGCCGACAAGGAGGGTCTGGGCGCGCTGTCGATGCGCCGGGTGGCGGTGGAGCTTGACGTTGCGACCATGTCGCTCTACCGCCACGTCCGGGACAAGGACGACCTGCTCACTGCCATGGTGGACGCGGCATTCGGCGAGTGGCAGGCGCCGTCGCCGAGATCTGGTGCGGGTTGGCAGGAGCTTCTCACCGAGGCCGCTCGCGAGCTATGGCAGATCTTCCGCCGGCATCTTTGGCTCGCACCGGCGTACTCGCTAACCCGGCCGTTGGTCGTGCCCAGCGGCCTGGCGTACACCGAGCGTGTGCTTGCAGCGTTGCTTGATCGCGGGCTCCAGCCGACGACAGCGTTTTCCATGCACTTGATCTTGTTCAACTTCGTCCGGGGGTTTGCGACGAGCTTGGAGATGGAGGCTACGGCGGAGGCCGACACGGGAGTGACCGCGGACGAGTGGATGGATGTTCAGAAGCCGGCGCTGGAGGCAGTGCTGGCCGATCGGGAGTTGCCGGCGTTTCGCTCCGTTTTGGATTCGTTTGAGCTGCACGGCTTCAACTTGGATCTCGATGAGTTGTTCGAGGCCGGGCTCCTTTATCTGCTCAATGGGTTCGAGCGGGCCAACTGAGGCGCCTGACTCGAGGAGTCGCCCAAGGGTTGCGGCTCTCACCAGCATGCATGCAATGAATGCACGTGGACTAGTCTTGTCACCCAGAGGTGATTCGCTATGAGCATGCTCACGGTTCGCGATCTCGATCCCGAAGTAAAAGAAAAACTGCGTCGACGGGCGGCTCGCCATGGTCGCTCAATGGAGGCCGAGGCGCGACTGATTCTTGCGGCGGCGGTAGAGGCGGTGGACGAACCGGTGGACCTCGTGGCAAGCATTCGTCAGCATTTTGCGGGCACTGGGCTTCAACTCGAGCTGCCCGACCGCAAGAGCGCGATGCAGCGGCCCATCACGTTTGGCTCATGATCGTTCTCGACACAAATATCGTGGCGGCCCTGATGGCCAATGGAGCGGACATCGACCCCTGGCTTGCAACCGTCCCGCGGCACGAGCTCTATACGACGGTCATGACTCGAGCAGAGATTCGCTACGGCCTCTCGCGACTCCAGGCAGGTAGACGCCGCAGCCGCCTCACTGACGAAGCTGATGCTTTGTTCAGCGAGACCGAGGAGCGCCTCCTGACTTTCGACGCCAAGGCAGCTGATCGCTATGGCGAACTTGTCGCCGCGCGCGAGCTTGCAGGCCGACCAATCTCAGTGGCCGACGCGATCATCGCCAGCATTGCGTGGGTTCATCGCGCGACTCTCGCAACGAGGAACAGCCGTGACTTCGATGATTGTGGACTGCAAGTCGTGAATCCCTACGGCTTCTGACGGGTCCCGCACCTTGTCTATCGCTCCACGAAGCGGTGCCCAAACTCGATCAACTCACTCTCGTCAGTAGGGGTGGACGCAGCAGGTAGGTGTCCATCACCCAGCCGCGAGCCTCGCGTACGGCGGCGCGCTTGGCTCGGATCTCGTCGATGACCTCGCTCAACCGCCCGGAGACGAGCGCTTCATCGGGGAGCCCCAGTTGGGCACCCCAGAAGATCATGAGATCACCGAACCGAGCAACCAGGCCGCCGCACGCCAGCTCACCATCGAGCATGACGACCACGTCGCCGAGGGCGGGGGTGTACTCATCGAGTAGCCGCCGCCCAGTCGTCACATGGATGGGTTGGCCGACGCTATTCAGGATGATCTTGTGCCGCGCGGCGAGCAGTTGGATGCTGCTGATGCCGGGGATGACCGTCAGGTCAAGATCAACTCCAAGATCAGCGATCGACCCGACGATGCGGATTGTGGAGTCGTAGAAGGCCGGATCGCCCCACACCAGGAAACCGATCGTGCCTCCATCGGCCACCTCGGCGCTGATGATCTCGGCATACCGCTGAGCTCTGGCATCATGCCAGGCCGCCACACCAGCCCGATAGTCCGCGGCATCGCGCTCGCGATCGGGTCCGCGCTCCGGGTCTGGCACCTCGACGAAACGATAGTGATCATGAGTGATCACCGTCCGGCAAAGCTCTTCGCGTAGCTCGACCAGATCGTGCTTCGCTGCTCCCTTGTCGGCCACCAGAAACACGTTTACCCGGTTCAGAGCCGCCACGGCTTCGCGGGTCAGATGATCGGGGTTTCCGCTTCCAATGCCGATGACCAGGGCCTGATTCGTCACAGCCGTCCAGCCGCGCGGGTGCCTGTCAGCAGTACACCAAGATCGACATGCTGGTCTACTGCGTCCGCCAGTGTATTGATCATGGTTTCTCGTCGCACCCGATACGTCGGTGCGTCAGGATCGGGACGCCACGGCGATCCAGCGGCTGCGGCGATCTCAGCCAGCCAGGCCCGCCGAAATCCGTCGTTCTCCCACGCCCCGTGCCACATGGTTCCCCATACCTGATCTCGGCGCCAGCCGTCGAGGAATGGTTCAGCGTCGCCCTCGAGCTCGGCAATCCCGTGGTGGATCTCATACGCCTCGACCTGTTGCCCATGCCACCTGCCGGTCGGTCGCCGGAGCACCTTCTCGGCAGCGAACCTGATCTTGATAGGCAGCACGCCGAGCCCTGCGACTCTCCCATAAGCGGACTCGATCGAGTCATCGATCACTCGCGCCAGCATCTGGTATCCGCCGCAGATCCCCAGTACCGGCGCGCCACGTCGTACGCGATCTTCGATCACCTCCGCAAGCCCGGTCCGGCGCAACCAGTCCAGATCGCTGATGGTGGACCGAGTGCCCGGCAGTACTACAAGATCAGCATCAGCAACTGAATGCACATCCGTTGTGACGAGTACGTCTACCCCCGACTCAGCCGCCAGAGCCTCCACATCGGTACCGTTCGACAGCCGCGGCAGTCTCACCACCGCCACTCGGAGTGCCCCCGCCACTTCACCCTGACGCCGCCAGGCCGCCACCGCGAGGGTGTCTTCCGCATCCAACCAGACATCGGGAAGCCACGGCAGCACTCCCGCGAACGGCACGCCGGTCCGGCGGGCGAGCTCGTCCAGCCCTGGCTGGAGTACCTGGACATCTCCCCGGAACTTATTGATCAAGAAGGCGGTGATCAACTGCCGGTCCTCGTCATCGAGCAGCGCCACCGTTCCATAGAGCGAAGCAAAGACTCCCCCGCGATCAATGTCCCCGATCACGACGACCGGCAGCCTCTTGGCCCGCGCCAGCCCAAGGTTGACGTAGTCACCCGCCCGCAAGTTGATCTCCGCAGGGGATCCGGCGCCCTCGCAGATGATCAACTCGAAGCGACTCGCGAGTTCGTCGTACGCCGCGAACGCTGCGGCCGCCAGATGGCCGCGCCCGCTCACGTACTCGCCCGATTCCAACGTGCCGCTGGGTCGGCCCCGGAGCACGATGTGCGCCCGGCGATCGGAGCCAGGTTTCAGGAGCACGGGGTTCATAGCCGATTCAGGGGCGAGGTTAGCGGCTTGCGCCTGCAGGTATTGCGCACGACCGATCTCGGCGCCGTCGCCGCAGACGCAGGAGTTGTTCGACATGTTCTGGGCCTTGAAGGGAGCGACCGCGATGCCCCGGCGCGCGAGAGCCCGGCACAACCCGGTGACTACCAGCGACTTTCCCGCGTCGGAGGAGGTGCCCGCTATCAGGACGCCGCTCGACTCACCGGTGTCGCTGCCCACCGGCGCAGTGTACGGCGTGTCCACATGACGACCGGCGCTTGCTAGAACCGGTCCGACTATGTTTGGCTTGCTCGGGTCGTTATCTAGTCGTTATTTAAGCGTGACCAGTTCGGGGGCTGTCGTGCGCGATGAAGGCAACGTGACCAGCACAGGACTACGAATCGCCTCTGCGAGTGCTGCGGTGATCGTCAGTGCGGCGGTTGCTGGAGCTGCCCTATTCGGCGGCTCGGTAATCGGCGACCCCGGTGCGCCCGCGGACCAGGATCAGCGACTCGTGGCCGCTCCGGCCACTCCGTCGGCGTTTTCCACGGTCACATCGAGCGGCAGCAGCCGTGCGCCTAGAGCCCGCGCGCACTCTCGGCCAAAGTGCCAGCGAGACGAGAAGCCTGCCGTATGTCATGAGCTGAAGCAGCGTCGGACTGCAACGCCAGTTGGACGGTCGACCAAGAGTCCCGGCACCATATCGACGGCCGCTAAGCGGCGGGCAGCGACCGCCACTCCGACCCATCACGCCAAGCCGACTCCTAAGAAGAAGTCGACTCCCACCAGGAAGCCGACCCAGGCCGCAACGTCGGCGCCTGCCAAGACGGCGTCCAGCAGCGCTTCCGGCTACGCGACGCGCTCCGACTGGGCGAAGGCAGTGCTCGCGGAACTCAATGCCGAGCGTGCGAACCATGGACTGTCAGCCTTGAAGCTCAACAGCAAGCTCGTCTCGTCCGCGCACACCCACAACCTGGCTATGGCCAAAGCCAACAAACTGAGCCACCAGCTGAGCGGCGAGGCGGCCCTCGGTTCGCGGGTCTCGGCTGCCGGATACCGCTGGAGCGCTGTCGGGGAGAACATCGCCTACAACAGCAGCCGTTCGCAAGGCGGCGTTCTCGCCGTGCAGAAGGCGATGTACAACGAGAAACCGCCCAACGACGGCCACCGCCGCAACATCTTGAGCAAGACCTACGTTGATGTCGGAATCGACGTGATCAACGACTCGGTACACGGCAAGGTCTGGTTGGTCACCGACTTCGGCAGATCCTGACTGAGCTCAGTCTTGCGGCCTAGCAGGCCGCTGTACGAGGGCGATCCCGGCCAAGATCAACGCGCCGCCCAGCAGCTGCATGAGTCCAGGACGCTGGCCGAGCAGCACGAAGGCAAAAATCACCGCGAAGATGACCTCGGTCAAGGAGACGAACGATGCCAGTGAACTGCCGAGGCGACGTACCCCAACGATGCCAGCCGGATAGGCCAGCACGGCGCTGATCAAGATCAACACCATGACCGGGAGCCACCAGCCGACAGACTGGTCGGCCAAGATCGTGACCCCGCCAGACGCGGTGAGCGGCAGGATGCCGGCTGCTGCGGCAGCCAGCAGGACGCCCGCTCCGATCCCGGTACCGGCCGTCGTCAGCAGCAGCGGGTGGATCGGTGCATCGCTTCCGTTGTCTTCACTGAGAAGGAAGTAGGCGCAGAGGCACAGAGCCGCACCTAGAGCCCAGGCGACGCCGATCGGGCTGAGCGTCAGTCCCTCGCGAAGGTCGAGGACGAAGGCCAGGCCGACGATTGACAGACCAGCTCCCACAAGCACTGACCAGGTGGGCCGGCGGTGGGTCCGTGCCCAGTGCCAGCCGATCAACATGACCGGCGCCAGGTATTCCAGCAGTAGAGCGACGCCGACGGAGAGGTACTGCACGGCGCTGAAGTAGCAGAGCTGCGCCAACGCGATTGCGACCACCCCGTACGCCAGCATCCGCAGCGACTGCCCACGGGTTGGCAGTCCAATCCGGCGGAGTAGGGCCAGGCATGGTATGAGAAGGATGAGGAATGCGCCTCCAACACGAGTCGCGACGACCGCCGCGGGCGACCAGCCCAGATCCAGCAACGAGCGGGCGAGCGAGCCAGAGAGTCCAAAGAATGACGCCGAGACGAGCGCAAGGGTCAGTCCCGCGCCATAGCTCCGGTCGGCGACCGTTCGGGCTTCTTCCCGAGCAACGGTCGTCATCTCCCTCTCCTCCTCAGCTTGCCCGCCATATCCCTGTCATGACCAAAATCGAGTACACTAATGACACTAGAGCACATCATGTCAGGAGTCAAGATGCTTTTTAGTCATGACAGCGAGCGCGCTCTTGCTGAGGCCGCGGCCGTGGTGAACACTGTGGGGCTCGAGGGTGACACGCTGGTCACCTTGGCTGATTTCGACGACTTCCTGGCCCGCAGTCCCTACTCGGGTGTCGTTCGCCGGAACTATGAGGAGCTCGAATCAGTACGTGTCCTGCGTCCCCGACTCCGCAGATTCTGGACAATCAAAGATCGCGACGAGGCAGCCGCTCTGGTCAACCAGATCCTCGAGGAGGCCGAGGCCCGGCCTTACCTGGCCCGCCACGACGAGTGGGACTGGCACCTGCACGTCACCCGCCCAGACGCGCCGCTTGCCGACCGGATCGCGGCCGAGGCTGCGATGGCCTTCCTGGATCTGATCAGAGCCGACGAGCTCGGCCGGCTGCGGATCTGTGCCGCCGAGGACTGTGAAGATGTGCTGGTCGATCTCTCCAAGAACTCCTCGAAGCGCTACTGCGATACCGGCAACTGCGGCAACCGGACCAACGTTGCCGCATACCGCGCGCGCAAACGCCTGCAGAACGCATGAAACCGTCGCACCGGGCCGCCGTTCCGCCTTTCGCGGTCATGAGCATCCTCAACCGCGTGGCACAGTTACGTGCTCAGGGTCGGGAGGTCATCTCGCTCTGTGCCGGCGAGCCGTCTCAAGGGGCCCCGGCAGACGTCCGGCGTCGGGCCGCCGAGCTGATGGTCGACCGTACGCCGCTGGGCTACACCGAAACCTTTGGCATCAAGCCGCTGCGACGCGAGATCGCGGCACACTACCGGCGCTGGTACTCGCTAAACGTCGATGAAGATCAAATCGCGTTGACCACGGGTTCATCGGGCGCCTTCCTACTTAGCTTCCTGGCCGCTTTTGATCATGGTGACCGGGTGGCATTGACCCGGCCGGGCTATCCGGCGTACCGGAACATTCTGGCCTCGCTGGGATGTCAGGTAGTCGAGCTGGCCTGCGGTCCAGCGGAACGCTTCCAGCCGACGGTGGAGATGCTGGAGCAGGCACACGCGGCCGCGCCTCTGGCCGGCTTGGTGATCGGCTCTCCGGCCAATCCCACGGGGACTATGGTCACTCCTGATCATCTCGCGGAACTCGCAGCCTGGTGTCGTGATCATGAAGTTCGGCTGGTGAGCGACGAGATCTACCACGGAATCACCGACCATACGGTCGCAGCCAGCTGCGCCTGGGAGCATGATCGCGAAGCCATCGTGATCTCCTCTTTCTCCAAGTACTGGGGAATGACAGGCTGGCGGCTCGGATGGAGCCTGGTGCCGGCCGATCTGGTGGCGTCCTTCGACGCACTGGCCGGGAACTTCGCTCTGTGCCCGCCAGTACCAGCCCAGCATGCGGCGATCGCTGCCTTCACTGAGGAGTCCTACCGGGAAGCTGATGCCGCGGTCTCAGCCTTTGCTGATGCCCGAACGATTGTGCTTCAGGCTGTTGATGATCTTGGCTGGACTGGCGTCGCACCTGCCGATGGCGCCTTCTATGTGTATGCGGGCATCGGTGGCCAGCTCGGCCCGCATCCCGACGCTGAGTCGTGGTGCGAGGCGCTGCTGGAGGAACACGGTGTGGCGCTCACTCCGGGTACCGACTTCGACCAACGAGACGGTGGTACCGCCGTCCGCGTCTCTCTTGCCGCCGGCCCCGAGGCGGTCGCAGCGGCCCTGATCCGCATTCTGCGCTTCCAGCAATCCCTCAAAAGCTCACGCTAGCCGCGCTTCCACTCGGCGTGTCGGGCCGATAGCGAGCGGCTGGCGTGAGGTTTCCAGGGAATCGTCAGGCGACCCGGCGATCAAAGGTAGGACATACAAGTTGTTTTCCCGCCTCGGAAAGCGAGGCGGTACGTTGGGGTGCGGCTGGCCCGGTGCACCCACAAGGAGCCGCCGTGCCAGTCCTAGTCCGCTCGCTGGACATGGCGAGCCGGAGCGAAACCAACGCCCCGGAGGGTGGTGGTACCACCCAGCGCGGCGATCCCGCACCGGGACCGATGAGATGCGGAACCACCGCATCCGGTGACGAGAGGATGCACCAATGAGCGACGCCAGCGGTGCGAGCGGAGAGGTCGAGCTGGTCCAGCTGCTTACACCGGAGGGTGAGCGACTAGAACATCCCGAGTACTCCTTCAGCGGCGACGACGATCAGATCAAGAGCTTCTACCACGACATGGTGCTGACCCGCCGGGTCGATTCCGAGGCGACCGCCCTGCAGCGCCAGGGCGAACTCGGACTGTGGGCTTCGTGTCTAGGCCAAGAGGCGGCCCAGGTCGGCTCGGGCCGCGCGCTCGGCAAGCATGACTTTGTTTTTCCCACCTATCGAGAGCACGGCGTGGCGTGGTGCCTGGGTGTCGACCCACTGCACCTGCTGGCCCTGTTCCGCGGAGTTGATCTTGGTGGCTGGGACTCTCAGAAGAGCCGCTTCCACCTCTACACGGTCGTCATTGGGGCGCAGACCTTGCATGCCACCGGCTATGCGATGGCGGTAGAACGCGATGGCCTGGTCGGCACCGGCGATCCCGACCGCGACATGGCAGTGGTGGGTTACTTCGGTGACGGCGCAACCAGCCAGGGCGATGTCAACGAGGCTTTCATCTTCGCCAGTTCCTACAACGCGCCCATCGTCTTCTTCTGCCAGAACAATCAGTGGGCGATCTCCGAGCCGATCGAGCGGCAGTCTCGAATTCCCTTGTATCGCAGGGCTTCTGGCTTCGGTTTCCCCGGCGTGCGCGTCGACGGCAACGACGTGCTCGCGGTATACGCGGCCACTACGGCGGCCCTCGATCGCGCGCGCACGGGCAGCGGCCCATCCTTGATCGAGGCCTACACCTATCGCATGGGCGCCCACACCACCTCCGACGATCCGACGAAGTACCGGCTCGCTGACGAGCTTGAGCATTGGCGGTTGAAGGATCCGATCGAGCGGGTCAAGGCGTATCTGACGCGCAGCGGCAGCGGCGATGAGGCCTTCTTCGCCGAGGTGGAGGCCGAAGCTTCCGACTACGCTGCCGACCTTCGAGCCCGCTGCCTCGCTCTGCCTGACCCCCAGATCCTCGACTGCTTTGACTATGTGTACGCCGAGCAGACCCCATATCTGGTCGAGCAGAAGGCCAACTTCGCCGAATACCTAGCAACCTTTGAAGGCGCTGACTCCTCCGACGAGTTGCGACAGGCGGAGCCGGCATACGGGGGAGGCGTCTGATGACCATGCTGACCATGGCTAAAGCGCTCAATGCCGGCCTTCGCAGAGCACTGGAAGCCGATCCCAAGGTGGTGGTCGCTGGTGAAGACGTCGGCAAGCTCGGTGGCGTCTTCCGGGTCACCGAGGGCCTTCAGAAGGACTTTGGTGAGCATCGGGTGATCGATTCGCCGCTTGCCGAATCCGGCATCGTCGGCACCGCCGTGGGGATGGCGTTACGCGGCTACCGTCCGGTGTGCGAGATCCAGTTCGACGGGTTTGTCTACCCAGCGTTCAACCAGATCGTCAGCCAGGCCGCGCGGCTCCATTACCGCTCACGTGGGCTGCTGCGGATGCCGATCGTGATCAGGATCCCCTACGGCGGAGGCATCGGAGCCGTCGAGCACCACAGCGAGTCCCCCGAGGCCTACTTCTGCCATACCGCGGGGCTGAAAGTGGTGACCTGCGCCAATCCGGTCGACGCGTACTGGATGATCCAGCAGGCCGTCGCCTCGGACGACCCGATCATCTTCTTAGAGCCCAAGCGGCGCTATCACGAGCGGGGCGAGGTGGACGAGTCAGCCACTCCGGCGCCCTTGCATTCCGCGCGGGTGGCGCGACCTGGAACCGACGTCACCTTGATCGCGTACGGGCCGATGGTCAAGACCTGCCTGGACGCGGCCGAAGCGGCCAGCGAGGAAGGTCATGATCTTGAAGTGATCGATCTCCGTACGCTGTCGCCGCTGGACATGGCGCTGGTGGACGAGTCGGTACAGAAGACTGGCCGGGCGATCACCGTGCACGAGGCTCAGTTGAATCTCGGGCTGGGTGCCGAGCTTGCAGCGCGGATCACCGAGCAGTGCTTCTACTCCCTGGAGGCGCCGGTGCTGCGGGTTGCTGGTTTTGACATTCCGTATCCGCCGAGCCGCGTCGAGGAGGAGTATCTTCCTGATCTTGATCGGGTCCTCGATATGGTCGATCGCTCGCTGGCCTACTGAGGGGGAGGGCTAGCATGGCACTGCACACATTCCGGCTGCCGGATCCGGGCGAGGGACTGGTCGAGGCAGACATCGTCACTTGGCGGGTTGCGGTCGGCGACCAGATCAAGATCAACGACATCCTGGTCGAGGTGGAGACAAGCAAGTCGTTGGTCGAGCTGCCGACACCGTACGCCGGCACAGTGACCGAGCTGCTGGTGAACGAGGGTGACACGGTTGATGTCGGTACGCCGATCATCTCGATCGAGGATGGCGTGGCGGAGACATCACCGGCGGAGACCAACGGCGGCGGCGAGGCTCAGGTGCCAAACCTGGTCGGTTACGGGCCGCGAACCGGGTCGGCCAAGCGTCGCCCACGGCGCGGCGCGGGGGATGGACCTGTGGAGGCGCACGACCAGGTTGCGGACACATTCTCCACCCATGCTCCGGTATCGCGACGTGCCGACGACCGCGAGCCGTTGCAGGCCGAGCAGGGTGCGCCAACCGGCGCCCCGCTGCCCGGGCCGGGTGAGACGGCGCCCGCGCCCACACCGTCTGGTGGCGCAGTACTTGCGAAGCCGCCAGTGCGCAAGCTGGCCAAGGATTTAGGCGTTGATCTTGGGAGCCTGATTGGCAGCGGGCCGGGTGGAATGATCACCCGCGATGATGTGACCGCGGCGAGCAAGCGAGTCGAGACCGTCGAGGAGATCGGCACTCCTCGGGTGGAAGCTCGAGCCCCGCGCGAGGACGTGCGGATCCCGATCAAGGGGGTGCGCAAATCGACGGCGGACGCAATGGTGCGCTCGGCGTTCACGGCGCCGCACGTCTCGGTGTTTCTGGACTGCGACGTGAGCGCGACGATGCGGCTGGTGGAGCGGCTCAAGACGCGGCGAGAGTTTGCTGATCTTCGGGTTTCCCCGCTCTTGATCGCCGCCAAGGCGGTATGCCTGGCGCTTGGGCGTACGCCAGAGCTCAATTCGTTCTGGGATGAGTCGGCTCAGCAGATCGTGCTCAAGAGTTCGATCAATCTTGGGATCGCCACCGCGACCCCGCGCGGGCTCATCGTCCCGAACATCAAGGGCGCCGAGTCACTCAGCCTGGCCGAGCTGGCGGCAGCACTGCAGGAGGTCGTGGCAACGGCGCGCGAGGGCAAGACTCAGCCGGCGGATACGGCTGGCGGCACGTTCACGATTACAAATATCGGGGTGTTTGGCGTCGACGCCGGCAGCCCGATTCTCAATCCGGGAGAGTCGGGCATTTTGTGCATTGGCCAGATCGCCCGGAGGCCCTGGGTGGTCGGTGACGGATCTGATGAGCGGATTGAACCGCGTTGGGTGACCACCCTGTCGGTCTCATTCGATCATCGGCTCGCCGATGGCGCCCAGGGTTCGACCTTCCTCGCCGATGTGGCCGCAATTCTCAGCGACCCCGCCCTCGCCCTTCTCTTCTAACGCCCTCATCCACGCTGACAACTCGGCGTAATAGGAGAGGAGGAGTCAGGTTGCGAGGAGCTCTTTGTCGGGGACTTGGCGGCCGGAGTCGACGAGCTCTTGAAGGGCGTCGCCGTCGTCCCACTGATTCACATTCATCGCAGCTGCCACGGCGCCGTCACGTAGCCAGAACGCGGTGAACTCCCGAGACGCCAAATCCCCTCGTACGACGAGCCGGTCCTTCGCCGGGTCGGCGAGCCCGCGATATTCACAGCCGAGGTCGTACTGGTCGGAGAAAAAGAACGGTCGCAACTCATACGGTGCCTCGGCGCCCAGCAGGTTGCCCGCCACATGCGAACCTTGATCCTTGGCATTGGCCCAGTGCTCCACACGGACCCGGTGCCGATACTTCGGATGGTCCTGGGCCGCGACATCGCCGGCGGCGTAGATGTCGGGATCGGAGCTCCGGAGGGTTGCGTCAACGGCGATCCCGCCGTCGGCCAGCTTGAGGCCGGCCGCGTCGGCGAGGGCGATGTTGGGTGCAGCGCCTACGCCGATCAATATCGTGTCTGCGGGGATGGAATGACCGCCCTTGATCAGAACCGACGAGGCCGTGCCCTCGCCAGCGAAACCTTTGACGCCGGTACCCAACCGGAGGTCCACGCCATGATCACGATGGAGCGCGGCGAATGTGGCGCCGATCTGCTCACCGACGACACCGAGCAAAGGCTGTGACCGCGGCTCGACAATCGTCACGTTGGCCCCATGCTGCCGTGCAGCCGCCGCGGCCTCGCAGCCGATCCAGCCGGCTCCTACGATCACTACGCTGGCACCCTCAGTGAACCGCTCTCGAAGCGCAAGCGACTCTTCAAGCGTCCGCAGCGTGAGTAGACCGTCCAATTCGGAGCCGTGTACGTCCAGCCGCCGGGGCGCCGAGCCGGTGGCAATGAGCAACTTGTCATATGGATACTCGTGACGACTCGCGACGACGACCTTGCGACTGCGGTCAATCCGGGTAGCCGTCGTCCCGAGCCGAAGGCCAATGGCCTTGTCAGCGTAGGTTGCCTCGTCGGCGACCCAGTCCGGTTCATCCCGTTCCCCTAGCAGCAGAGCCTTAGATAGGGGCGGCCGCTCGTAGGGGAGTTGGCTCTCCTCACCAATCAACGTCAGCTCGCCCTCGTATCCCTGATCTCTAAGCGCGATGGCGGCCGTGCCACCCGCCAGTGAGGCTCCGATAATGACGATGCGTGACGGCTGCGAGCTGGCGGGTTGAGTCATGCGCCAATCGTCTCTCGCCCTCCGCTCTGATGCGCTATCGACCCACCAAGATTTGTGCGGTCAGAAGGCGGCTTCGTCCAGATCCATGACGGCGAGATCAGTCGCCTCTGCGATGGCACGCTCGGCCGCCAGCTTGGGCAGCACCGTGCGCGCAAACCAGCAGCCCGAGGCGACCTTGCCCTCATAGAAGGACTTCTCGTCAGGTGAGAGCTCCTCATTGAGCCGCTCGAGTGCCACCTCAGCGCCGCGGAGCAGCAGCCACGCACAGATCACGTCGCCGAGCGCCATCAGCAGTCGCGTGGTGTTCAGGCCAACCTTGTAGACATGACGCGGATCGCTGCGAGGTGTCCCGGGCAGTGAGACACCAAGATCGTTGATCATGGTCGCCACGATTGCGCCGACGTCGTCCAAGGCCTGCTGCAGCAGGGCGCGTTCCTCTTTGAGCTGACCATTTCCGCCTTCGGCGACAACCCATTCACTGATCTGCGCCGAAAGATCACCAAGCGCGCGACCTTGGTCTTTGACGATCTTGCGGAAGAACAGATCCTGGCCCTGTATGGCGGTTGTGCCCTCGTAGAGAGTGTCGATCTTGGCATCGCGGACATACTGCTCGATCGGATAGTCGGTAAGGAAACCTGAGCCCCCAAAGGTCTGCAGCGATTCTGTTCCGAGCAGCACCCAGGAGCGTTCCGAGCCGTAGCCCTTGACGATAGGCAACAGGAGATCGTTCAGCCGCTCAGCCGCATCATCGGTGGTGCCGTGTGCCCTCGCGATGGCGTTGCGGTCCTGGATGGTCGCGGCATAGAGCAGCAGAGCCCGCAACCCCTCGGTGAAGGACTTCTGTGTCATCAACGAGCGCCGCACATCAGGATGGTGAGTGATCGCGACTCGCGGTGCGGTCTTGTCGGCAGTCTGAGTGAGATCAGGACCTTGGACTCGCGTCTTGGCGTATGCCAAGGCATTGAGATAGCCGGTGGACAAGGTGGCGATCGCCTTCGTGCCCACCAGCATCCGGGCGTGTTCGATCACGCGGAACATTTGCGCAATGCCGTCGTGTACCTCGCCCAGAAGCCAGCCCTTGGCAGGGACGTCTGCCTCGCCGAAGGTCAGCTCGCAGGTCGTGGAGGCCTTGATACCCATCTTCTTCTCAAGGTTGGTGGCAAAGACACCATTGCGCTCACCGGTCAGCTCACCGGTCTCAAGATCAAAACCGAACTTGGGCACGATGAACAGCGACAGACCCTTGGTGCCCGGTCTGCCGACACCCTCGGCGCCCTGCGGTCGGGCCAGTACCAGATGGATGATGTTCTCGCTCAAGTCATGTTCGGCCGACGTGATGAAACGCTTGACGCCCTGGATGTGCCACGTGCCATCTGGTTGGGGAATTGCTCGGGTACGCCCAGCGCCGACGTCGGAGCCCGCGTCCGGCTCGGTCAGCACCATCGTGGCGCCCCACTGCCGCTCAATCATGATCTTGGCGATGCGTCGATCACGCTCGTTGCCCGTTGCCCACAACATGTACGCGAACTTGGGGCCGGCTGAATAGAGAGCTGTCGATGGATTCGCCCCGATGTTGAGCTCGTGGACCGCCCACTGAACCGATGGCGGAGTGGCCTGACCGCCAAGCTCTGCCGGCAACTCGAGTTGCCACGTCCCGGAGTCCATGAGTGCACGGAAAGACTTCTTGATGTCCTCGGGCACTGTCACCGAATGCGTCTTCGGGTCGAAGATCGGCACGTTATGACCCGCGTCGGAAAACGACTCGGCGAGCTTTGTCCTAGCGAGGTGATCGACTTCAGCGAGGATTTCCGAAACCGTCGCCCGGTCAAGGTCGGCGTATGGATCGGTGCCTAGGATCTCTTCCCGCCCAAGCACTTCGAAGAGATTGAACTCAATATCCCGGACATTGGACTTGTAATGGCTCATCCGGCACCTTCTGCGGCAAGTTACTTTTCAGTAACTTCCATTGTGCTTCTCGCCGGTAACCAAACCAAGCTGCGAGCGTCGGAAATCGCGACGACGACGGCTGATTCCCAAGCGCGATGCGCGAGCAGCTGCAAAACAGCTGTTATCGAACAGCTAGAGCTAGATTGACAAAGGCGGCGGTACGGCGATGGAGGGCAGATGCGCAAGGCGCGAGGGGACGAAGCCAAGATCGGCATATCCGAGCCGGACGACCATGCTGCTGGGATTCCTGGCGTAGCTGTGGGGCTGAAACGCTCAGTACAGAAGATGGGGCCCAGGCGGGCCGCGCGTACGCTGCTCAAGCTCAATCAGGCCGAAGGCTTTGACTGCATGAGTTGTGCCTGGCCGAATCCCGATCCCGGTCATCGCCACACGGCCGAGTTCTGTGAAAACGGCGTCAAGGCCGTCGCGGAAGAAGCCACGACGGCACGGGCGACGCCCGAGTTCTTCGCTCACCACAGCATCGCCGATCTGGACGGCCACGACGAGCACTGGCTGGGGCAGCAGGGCCGGATCACCCATCCCTTGATCAAGAGACCGGGAGCGACGCACTATGAGCCGATCGAGTGGAACGAAGCATTCCGGTTGATCGCGGATCAGCTCAATGCGCTGGCGAGTCCGGACGAAGCGATCTTCTACACCTCGGGCCGTACCTCCAACGAGGCGGCGTTCTGTTACCAGCTGTTCGTGCGGGCGTACGGCACGAACAACCTGCCTGACTGCTCCAACATGTGCCACGAGTCGACGAGCGTTGCGCTAGCCGAGACCATCGGCATCGGCAAGGCGAGCGTCACTCTCGACGACGTCCATGCCGCGAGGCTATTGATCTTGGCCGGCCAAAATCCGGGGACCAACCACCCCCGGATGTTGTCCGCACTGGAAACCGCCAAACGCCACGGCGCCAAGATCATCGCCGTCAACCCGCTGCGCGAGGCGGGATTGATCAACTTTCGCAACCCGCAGACGCCACGCGGACTTATCGGCAAAGGTACCGACCTCGCAGACCTGTACCTACCGATCAGGATCAATGGCGATCTGGCTCTTTTCCAGGCATGGGGCGCTCTGCTTCTGGGGTGGGATGCCCTTGATCATGAATTCATTGCGCGGTATACGCGCGGTTTCGAGAGCTGGCGGGCGCATGTGTCGGCCATTGACTGGGCCTTCGTGGTCGCGACCACGGGGCTGTCCCGCGAGCAGATCACCGAGGCGGCTCGACTGCTCCGCGACTCCGATCGGACGGTGTTTTGCTGGGCTATGGGGCTGACCCAGCATCACAACGCGGTAGCCACAATCTCCGAGATCGTGAACCTAGCCCTGGCCCAGGGCAACATTGGCAAGCCTGGTGCGGGGCTTCTTCCCGTACGGGGTCACTCCAACGTGCAGGGCGACCGCACGATGGGCATCTGCGAGAGCCCGCCGGCCCATTTCCTCGACCGGCTGCAGGCCGAGTTCGGTTTCCAGCCGCCGCGAGAGGACGGCTATGACACTGTGGATGCCATCCGCGCGCTCCGCGACGGACAGGCCAAGATCTTCATCGGGCTCGGCGGGAACTTCGTTCAGGCCGCTCCGGACACCGAGGTCACTGCTGCAGCACTTCGCCGGGCGGACCTTACGGTGCACGTGTCGACCAAGATCAACAGGTCGCACCTGGTTTGCGGCACGACGGCGTTGATCTTGCCAACCCTGGGGCGTACAGAGATTGACATTCAGGCAAGCGGCCCGCAGTTTGTCTCGGTGGAGGACTCGACGTGCTCGGTGCACGCGTCACGAGGACCGTTGTCTCCAGCCAGTCCTCATTTGCGATCGGAGGTGGCGATCGTCACCGGGCTTGCCGAGGCGACATTGGGTGATCGCTACAGCATTGACTGGCGAGGTATGCGGGACGACTACCGCCGGATCCGCTGGTACATCGCACGTGTGGTGCCCGGCTGCAAGACCTATGAGGTGAACGTCTCTCGGCCTGGCGGCTTCGTGATGCCACATCCGCCGCGAGACACGCGTACCTTCCAGACCGAATCCGGGCGTGCGGAGTTCACGGTGTCGACGATTGAGGCGCTGCAGGTTCCGCCAGGTCATTTGATCTTGCAAACCTTGCGCAGTCATGATCAGTTCAATACGACGATCTACGGATTCAGCGATCGCTACCGCGGCATCGAGGGCGGCCGGCGAGTGGTGTTCGTCAACCCGCGCGACATCGAGGAGCTCGGTTTCCACGACGGCGACATCGTCGATCTGGTCACCCACTGGGCAGGTGATGATCACGTACGCCGGGCGCGGGGCTTCCGGATCGTCGCGTACCAGACGCCGCGCGGCACGGCGGCGGCTTACTACCCCGAAACCAATCCACTGGTTCCGCTGGACTCAACGGCTGTCGGGAGCAACACTCCCACCTCGAAGTCGGTGATCATCCGGCTGCTGCGGCCAGGAACAGTGCAGTCGACACAAGCCGGCGGCCAGGAGCCGCTGGGCGCCGATGATCATCACAAGAAGGATCCTGAGCCGTTCCACTTGTCCTGATCCGCACTGCGGCGGGTTCTCGATGTTCGCGCCGCAGCGAACATCGCCGCGAGCGGCAGCGAGCAATCAAACAGCGGATCGCGCGCCGCCGTGCTGCGGAGAAGCGAGCGGAGGCGTAGTTCCCTCTGCGAGCGACGACAAAGTAGGCGGCCTCCTGGCGCGATCCGCCGCGAGCGGCAGCGAGCAATCAAACACCGGATCGCGCGCCACCGTGCTGCGGAGAAGCGAGCGGAGGCGTAGTTCCCTCTGCGAGCGACGACAAAGTAGGCGGCCTCCTGGCGCGATCCGCCGCGAGCGGCAGCGAGCAATCAAACACAGCGCAAGCAGCTCCAATCAAATCTGCCGCTAGGGTTCGGTGATATGACTGATCATGCAAAGCAGATTCTGGTGGATGCTTTCGGGCGGATACGCGAGCTGGTGATCGATCTCACCGACGGGCTGACTGATGAGATCGCCACGTATCGCCCCGATCCCGGGGCGAACTCGATTGCGTGGTTGGTCTGGCATCTAAGCCGGATTCAAGACGATCACGTCGCCGGCGTGGCGCAGGTCGAGCAGGTGTGGCCGGAGTGGCGGGAGAGGTTTGGGCTGCCCTTTGGCAAGTGGGCCACCGGCTGGGGCCAAGGCCCCGAGGACGTAGCGGCTGTCGGAGTGAGCGGCGATCTCCTCAGCGGATACCATCAGGCGGTTCACGACGTCACCCTGCGCTATCTGGAAGGCATCACGGCAGCCGAGCTGGATCGCATCGTCGATACCCGCTGGGACCCGCCGGTGACGGCCTCAGTCAGGCTCGTCAGCGTGATCGGGGACACCATGCAGCACGCGGGTCAGGCTGCCTATGTACGTGGCCTGGCTGAACGGCGGGACAGCGCCTGGCATCAACCGGGCGCCGCCGATCGCTAGTGTCGCCGCAAGGTCAACGGGTGCTGAACCCGGCATTAGGCTCGAGCAGGTGACTGAGCTCGCAGACCAGGACCGTGATCGCGTCGCGCATCCTAGGCACCGCTTGTACGGTGAACTCGCCTCGTGGTGGCCGCTGATCTCCCCGCCTGAGGAGTACGCCGAGGAAGCAGCGTTCGCGGCCTCCTTGCTACGCACCGCCAACCCCCCGGCTCGCACAGTTCTGGAGCTAGGGAGCGGCGGCGGTAACAACGCTTTCCACCTCAAGAACGAATTTGAGATGACCCTGGTCGACCTATCAGACGAGATGCTGAGAGTGTCGCGGCAGCTCAATCCTGATTGTGATCATCTGCGGGGAGATATGCGAACGCTCCGTCTCGGGCGGAGCTTCGATGCAGTTTTCGTCCACGACGCTATCGACTACATGATCACGGAGGCCGATCTACGGGACGCGGCAGGCACCGCGTACGAACACTGCCGGCAAGGTGGTGTCGCGGTACTCGTGCCTGACAACATCGCCGAGAACTTCGAGCCCAGTACCGATTACGGCGGCCAGGACGCGCCGGACGGCCGCGGCGCGCGCTACCTCTCCTGGTCCAGCGATCCGGACCCGACTGATACTCGCACCCACGCCGATTACGCCTTCTTGCTTCGCGAGACCGATGGCGTTGTGGAGGTGGTGCACGACACGCACGAATTCGGACTCTTTCCGCGTGCCCTCTGGCTCCGGGTGCTGATTGATGTCGGGTTCCGCGCGCGTTCGGTTGCGGAGGTGACAACCGAGAACCGCCCGCCGCGTGAGTTCTTTGTCGGGACGCGCGTCTAAGGCCAGTGGAGCCATTTCTTGAGCTGCTCGCGCATCGCGCTTTGGATCCGCCGCCGTCGTCGTCGCTCGCAGAGGAAAGAACGCCTCCGCTCGCTCCTTCTCCGTGCGGCGGTGCGCGATTTCCGACGCTCGCAGCTGTGATGGAGTACCACCATGACCTCCGCGTACGTCCTCAACGGGCCGAATCTGAATTTGCTTGGGATGCGTGAGCCAGAGATCTACGGCACGACGACCTTGGCCGATGTCGAGCGTTCCTGCCTCGAGGTGGCGAACGAGCTGGGCTGGACTCTGGAGTTCCGTCAAACCAACCGGGAGGGCGAGCTCGTCGATTGGATCCAGGAGGCTGGCCGAGCTCAGTCGGCCGGTGGCGCGGTCGGCGTCGTGCTGAACGCAGCGGCGTACACCCACACCAGCGTCGCACTACATGACGCCATCGCCGGGTCGGGAGCTCGGGTGATCGAGCTGCACATCTCTAACGTCCATCGCCGTGAGCCGTTCAGGCATCTCTCGTACGTGTCGCCGGTTGCTGCCGGCATCATCGTCGGCTTGGGTGTTGCCGGATACCCGCTGGCGCTCCGCGCCCTGGCCGACTTGTCAGAACCCAGTTGAGAGATACCTCGACTGGGTTCTGACCGAGCGGGTGGAGCCGGAGGTGTCTACGGCGAAGAGCACCGGGTGATCTCCGCTCGCGATGCGCGCCCTCCCACGAGCAACTCCGCGGAGGCCGAGGCCAGCGAGGACGCCGCGACCGACTCGGGCAACGCGATTCGGCTCCGGCTCAGTTCGCGGACCGTTTCGGTGGGAGCCGGCGGTCCGGGACTTGAGCAGCTCACGACCATGATCATCATCAGCAGTACCAAGCAGGGATTGGCCAGCTTCCGGGGAATGGTCGCACCGCCCGTACGCTTCTGATGCCTCGGCATGATCGGTCCGAAGTCTAGGCTTCGCCGCCACGCAACATCCCACGCAGCTGTGGGATGCTCGCGGACGACGGCAGTGTCTTCGAGGCTCATGTGGCCCGTGTGGCTGCCGTTAGCGCTGTGCTCCGTCGGGCGGTGATGCGCCACATCCGGCCAAGTTGGCTTGGTCGCGTCGCACGCCAGAGTGTCCTAATTGTGCAAGAGTGAGGGAAGGCGCAACCGCTTGTTCTGGAGTTCACGAATGCTTGCCCCCCTGCTTGCAACCGAGGATCCGTACGCCGCCGCGTCGATCTTCAGTCAGGCAGGCTGGAAGGTGGAGTACGAGTCCGCCCGAGACGGGGATCAACCCCGGGCATGCCTCTCATTGGCCCATTCGCGGATCGAGCTGGTGCCCCCGACTGACCCGTACGTTGTGCCGCGTGGGCTCGGCGTCGAATTCCTGATCCATGTGCCTCCGCACGAGCTGAGTGGGCTGTTCTTGCTGCACCGCGCAGCCGGCGTGGTATTCAGCGAGATGCGTGAGCGGCGACCCGGTGAGCGAGGGTTCAGGGCAGAGATCATCGGCTACCGCTTCGCCATCCTGGGTGGCGACCCTGACCCGGATTTGGCGATGGTGGCCACTGATCCAAGGATCATGGCACTCGCGGATGGTCTTCGTGAGCGGGACGGCGAGGATTGCCTGACCGATAGCGCGCTGCGGCTGGTCGAGAGTTCCGGCGAAAGCGTCAAGACCTTGCGGCGAGCCATGGGTCAAGGCCTGGGCTTCCGCACCAACAATGAGGTCGGCGGTCAGCTGGCCGATGTCGTGATCGCAGCCGCAATCCTCGCACGGCAGCTCGGTGTTGATCTTGACCAGCAGGTCGAGGCGAAGCTGGGCAGCCCGAGTTGGCAGGCCCAGCACTGACTCCGTGCACTATGACGAGCTGTTCGCTCCGACTCCTGCAGGAGCTTGCGGCTGCGGCCACGTGTCGGGTTCTGTGGTAGAGCGCAAGCGACCAAGGAGTCGGAGCGTCCGAACAGCTTGTCAGAGTGCCAATAAGGACCGTGCACTAGCCTGAGCAGCGTCGGCAGTGTCCCGACCAGACCGGCGCGAACAGGGGGGCCAATGAGTGAGATTGACGCGGATCCACCGGCACCTGAAGCGCAGCAGGCAAGCGAGACCAACGCTGACCAGGCGGCGCCTTTGGTGCACGCAGCAAGCGAGATCAGCTACGACGAGCAGCGCTATCCCGCACGGCCCAAACGGCTGCGACCGAGGGGTCGGCTGCGCGATCTCTTCTCGGTGAAACCGAAGGTCGAGCGCGTTGGAAAACCGAGTGGCGACAATGCCGCGTACGTCGACTGGCTTATCGAGCAGTCGATGCTCGAGGACGCAAAGACATTCGCCAGGCAGTTCTCCGGCCAGGGCAGCATGTGGCAGAACCCCTTTGCCAACCCGGATCCGCGGGCGGCCATCGAGAAGGCGTCGGTGTGGTTCACGGCGTATCCGATTTCCATGATCACCAAACCTGGCACCTCATTCCTGGGCACCCTTGGCGACGACGATCTGTGGACTGCTTTCGAGGCGATCGGCATCGACGGCGTACACACCGGTCCGGTCAAGAAGGCTGGCGGTCTAGTGGGCTGGGACTCCACGCCGAGCGTCGATGGGCATTTTGACCGGATCAGCACACAGATCGACGAGGCATTTGGGACCGAGGAAGAGTTCCGGTCGATGTGCGAGGTGGCGGCTGGCCACCTCGGGATGGTAATTGACGACATCGTGCCGGGCCACACCGGCAAAGGCGCGGATTTCCGGCTGGCTGAAATGAAGGTGGGCGACTATCCGGGGATCTACCACATGGTCGAGATCGACCCCGAGGACTGGCATCTGCTACCCACGGTGTCCAAGGGCGATTCGATCAATCTCGATCTTGAGGCCGAAGATCAACTGGCCAAGCACGGCTACATCATCGGGCGGATGCAGCGGGTGATCTTCTACGAGCCCGGTTTCAAGGACACAAACTGGAGCGCTACAGCGCTGGTACGCGGACCGGATGGTGCGGAGCGCCGTTGGGTCTATCTGCACTACTTCAAGGAGGGCCAGCCGTCGATCAACTGGCTGGATCCGAGTTTCGCCGGCATGCGACTGGTGATCGGCGACGCGCTGCATTCACTTGGTGATCTTGGTAGCGGCGCGCTGCGGCTCGACGCCAACGGCTTCCTTGGTGTGGAGAAGAGTGCCGAGGACTCGCCTGCCTGGTCGGAAGGCCATCCACTTTCCGAAGCCGCCAACCAGCTGATCGCCAGCATGGTCCGCAAGGTCGGCGGCTTCACCTTCCAAGAACTCAACCTCACCATCGACGACATCCAGAGTTCCGCCGAGCGTGGGGCCGATCTTTCCTACGACTTCGTCAACCGTCCCGCCTATCACCACGCGCTCGCGACCGCGGATACCGAGTTCGTACGCCTCACCCTCAACCTCGCGATGGAGCACGGCGTAGAGGCCGCCTCGCTGGTGCACGCGCTACAGAACCACGACGAGATGACCTACGAGCTGGTGCACTTCGAAACCCTGCATGCGCGAGATCTGTTCACTTTCCGCAGCCAGCAGCTCACCGGTCACCAGCTTGCTGTCACCATCCGTGAGGATCTTCTTGATCATCTGACCGGAGATGCAGCGCCGTACAACGCAACCTTCACCGAGAACGGCATCGCGTCGACCACTGCGACGATCATCGCCGCCTCGCTGGACATCCCCAGCATCGCCAAGCTCACTGAAGAACAGGTGGAGCAGATCAAACAGGCGCACCTGTTGCTCGCAATGTTCAACGCACTGCAGCCAGGGGTTTTCGCACTGTCTGGTTGGGACCTATGCGGGATGCTCACCCTGGACCGTAAGCAGGTCAGCCGCCTCCTCGCAGATGGCGACACTCGCTGGATCCACCGCGCGGCGTACGACCTTATGGGCTACCGGCCCCATGCTCACGAGTCGCTGTCCAAGATGCCCCGTGGCGTCAGCCTCTACGGCTCGCTGCGCGACCAGTTGCAGGACAGCTCGTCGTTCGCCCGCCGTCTGGCCGAAATTCTGGCCGTTCGCAAGCGGTACGGGATTGCGACCAGCGTCCAGCTAGATGTGCCGCAGCCGTCCAACAAGGCCATGCTGGTGATGGTGCATCAGCTCACCGACGCCGAGCAGGTCACAGTGCTGAACTTCTCGGCACATCCGATTTCCGGCAGCGTCCGTTCGGAACATCTCGTGCCAGGCAGCGCGCTGGTCGACATGTTTACCGATCAGGAGGTGGGTGAGGTCGACGACCTGCACACCTTCTCCATCTCCCTCGAACCGCATGAGGGCAAGTCGCTCCTGGTGCTGTGTCCGGGTGACCACCTGGCCGTCGCCCACCCACAGGCTGCTGACCGGCCCAGCGTACGAGCCGAGGTTGGCTGAGCTAACTGCCCTCGCACAGAGCTCAATTTCCGACCATTGCGGATTTTTCGAGATCGAATGCGGCCACCTATGGTCTAGATTCCGACCGGTTACAAGTTTCAGACGACCTTGTCCGGATTGAGCAGGGTTGAACTGAGAACACGCCGCTGTCGTCCTCATCGGTGAAAGATGAGGGCAGGGCAAAGAGTGGCTATGGCAGTGAGCCTGCGGACGACAGCGGGCGTGAGGTCAGAGGGAGGCTCGGTGGTCGGCGGACAGCGTGAGGCCGCGCTGCAGGAGTTGCACGACCGACACGCGAGCGAGCTGTGGCGTTTCGCCATGCGGCTGACCCGGGATCGCCAGCTATCCGAGGACGTCGTCCAGGAGGTGCTGCTCAAGGCGTGGAAGGATCCCAACCTCGGGCAGCGCGACGATGCTGCAGCGCGCGCCTGGTTGTTCACGGCGTCCCGGAACCTGATCATCGACCGCTGGCGTAGTGCGGCGTCGCGGCACGAGCAACGGATGGAGGATCCGCCAGAGGAAAGCGCCGGCGACGCGACCAGTGTCGTACTCGACCGATGGTTGATCGCGGAGGCGCTTGGCAGCCTGTCCCTGGAGCATCGCTCCGTGATCAACGCCGCCTATTACGAGGGCAGATCGGTGGCCGAGATCTCCGCCCGCCTCCGAATCCCAGAAGGCACCGTCAAGTCCCGGCTGCACTACGGACTCAGAACTCTCAGGTTGGCACTACAGGAGAAAGGAGTGACTCGGCCGTGAATGCAATCCCCGACAAGTTCGCGCAGTGGGATGCCGCGTACGTGCTGGGCGGCCTTTCTCCTGCCGAGCGACGAGAGTTCGAGGAGCATCTGGCCAGCTGTCCCCCCTGCCAGGCGGCCGTATCGGAACTGGCTGCCCTTCCTGGCCTGCTGGCGCAGATCTCACCAGCGGACGCAGCGATGTTGTCGTTGGCGGATGACAGCGCGGGGTACGCCGAAACGTCAGAGTTGGGTGCTGCCCAGGCCGATGTGATCGATCAGGGACCGCCGCCCTCGCTGCTACCGAAGATGATCAAGACGGTGCGGACGCGACGGCGTCGGGTCGTGGCCGCAGCCGCGGGGATCGCGGCGGCCGTTGTCCTCTTGATCGGCGGGATAGCGGTCGGAACCGGGCTGCTCCCCCTGGGACCGGAGGAACCGCATCGGGTCGCCTTCTCACCAGTCGCCCCATCGGGGATTACTGCAATCGCTGATGTCATCCCGGTCCAGGACGGCACCCAGATCAAGGTGGAATGCGTGTACGCAGAAGTTAACGATCCGCGGCCCGGTGGCAGTCATGAGACCTATTCGATCTTCGTCGTCGACCGGTCGGGTGCCGCTTCGGAAATCAAAGAATGGCCAGCCACGCCCAACAAGCAGATGCGACCGAGCGGCACAACTCCGTTGCAGGTGTCTCAGATTGCCGACCTGGAGATTCGTCAGTCTGACACCAACGAGGTCCTGCTTCGCGCCCCGCTCCGCTGAGAGCCATTGCGCTGCCCAACTCCTTGGCCGACCTCGAGACGCTCGGGGGCCGTTGGGCTTACAACTTCGAGTCGCTCTCTCGCGCAGAAACTGGTTAACCCACGTTGCAGTCACTTTGCACATGTCGCAACCTGTGTGAAGTGTCCGAAGAGTGGGTTAACCCAGGTTTCCTCCGGGAACGAGTCGTGGTGTACGCGACCGAGTTCTGCGTGGGCAGGACTTGTGGCTAGCCGCGGGAGATCTCGCTCGTCAGTGGCAGGTCCACGACCGAGTGGCCGGCTTGCAGCTGGTAGGTGCCGGGCTCGATCGTCCAGGTGTGGGCGGAGCTGTCCCAGTGTCGGAAGTTATGGTCAGCCAGGGTGATGGCCGCGTTCGCCACCTCGCCGGCCGCCGCGTCCACAACCGCCGAGCCGACGAGCCAGCGCGGAGCCCGCTCCACGGCACTGTCGGGTCGGCTGGCGTACAGCTGTATGACCTCACGACCCGGCCGATTGCCAGTGTTGCGGACGCTGACCGTCACGGTGTCGCCATCGACCGCCATTCCCTCGTAGGCCCACGTGGTGTAACCCAGCCCGTGCCCGAAGGGGAAAAGCGGCGTACGGCCGGTCGCGAGATACCAGCGGTAGCCGATTAGCAAGCCCTCGTCGTAGGGCAGCTCGCCATTCATCGGCTGCACCGACGGCAGCCCTTCCTCAGTGTTCGGCCAGGTCACCGGCAGCCGTCCGCCCGGCTCGGCTGCCCCGCTCAGCACGTCGCCCAAGGCTTGGCCGGCCTCCTGCCCCGGGAACCACGACACCAACACAGCAGCCACCTCGTTCGCCCACGGCAGCAGCACGGGCGCGCCTGCGTTCACCACCACGACGGTTCGCGGGTTGACAGCGGCGACGGCGCTGACCAGCTCGTCTTGCCGGCCCGGCAGCTCCAGGCTGGTCCGGTCGAAGCCCTCGCTCTCTACCTCCTCATTGGTGCCGACCACGACCACGACGACATCCGAATCGCCTGCCAAGGCGATCGCGCGATCGAACTCCTCCTGCTCGTCAAGTACCGGCGCGACATTGAGCTGCACGGTCAGCATCGTCACATCGGCACCACCCAGCACCGCAGCTCCGCCCGTCGGTCGATAGATGAGCTCGACCGGCACCTCCCGCCCAGCGTCCATTTCCACGATCGCGCGCTGCTGTGGCGGCTTCATGATTCCTTCGACCACATCGGCACCAGGGGGGAGTTCAATCGCCTCGTCGACCACAACCTCGCCGTCGATCACCAGGCGGAATTCGCCTAGACCGGAGGCGCCGACGCTGTAGCGACCAGATTCGGGCACTCGCAACCGGGTAGTCAGCTGTAGATGATCAATTTGACCGGCGGTCAGACCCTCCTGCACCCGACCCCACCACATCATGCTGGCTGCCTGTCGCTGCTCCCGACCCAGCTCACGGTCCTCTGCATCGAAGAAGATCACTTCGACGCCAGGGCCGCTGCCATCCGGGAGCCGCAGCAGCTCCTTCGAGGCGATTTCGATGCGCTCACTACTGCGGACGCCCAATGCGTTGACAACCTCAATCCCTTCACCGAGGGCGTCACGCAGCCCGTCAAGCGGAGAGATGACGTAGGACGGAAAGACGGTGGCACTACCACCACCCAGGGTTCGCGCCGTCGCCGCATTCGGCCCGATCACAGCGACTTGCTTGACTGAATTCCCCCCGAGCGGAAGTGTGCCGTCGTTCTTGATCAACACCATGCCGGCCGCCGAGGCTGCCCGCAGCTCGGAGCTCAACTCCTCCTCGCTCCAGCGCCGCGCCGGTGGCGTCGCCGGTTCGAGCCCATCAAGTGCGCCGACCCGAGCCGCCAGTCGCAGAATGCGCAGTACGTGCCCGTCCACAGCAGATTCGGAGATCTGACCAGACCGAACCGCCTCAAGCAGTCCTTCGGTCCAGGGACTTTCGGGTCCGGGCATCGCCAGATCCAGCAGGTCCTCACCAGCAGCTGCCACCGAGCGGGTGGCGTACCAGTCGGACATGATCACGCCGTCGAACGCCCACTCGCGCTTGAGCAAGTCGCGTTGCAGCGGGTTCTCCGTCATCGTCGTCCCGTTGACTTTGTTGTACGCGGCCATGACCGCCCAGACCCCGGCAGCGACAATGCGCTCGAACGGCGTGAGATAGAGCTCTCGCAAGACCCGCTCGTCGACCAGTGCGTTGACGCTGAACCGATCGGTCTCGGAATCATTGGCTACAAAGTGCTTGACAGTGGCGGCCACGCCTTCGGCCTGCAGCCCTTGGACGTACGCGATGCCGATCATGGCCGTGAGCTCGGGATCCTCGCTGAAGCACTCGAAGTGCCGACCGCCGAACGGAGTCCGATGCAGGTTGACGGTGGGGGCCAGCAATGCATCGACGCCCTTGCGGCGCGCCTCGCTGGCGAGCAGTCGGCCCATCCGCTCGACACGGACCGGATCCCAGCTCGCGGCCAATGCGGTAGGTGAGGGCACATTCGCAGACGGGCTTCGCTCGTCCCAGGTCTCGCCACGAACCCCCGCCGGCCCGTCGGAGGTGACAAGACGCCGCAGGCCAATCTCGGGGATCGGATGCAATGCCCAGATGTCCGCGCCGGTCATCAGCCGAATTTTTTGCTCCAGGCTCAACTGCGACAGCCTGCCAGCGACTTCTGCTTCATGATCAACTGCTGTGGTCTGGGTCATAGCGGTTATCTTGTCAGCCACGCCGCCGCCGCTACCTTAAGGGCATGTCCTCACCAGACCTCGGCATCCCTATCTCTGCGCTCGCCACCGAATGCGACCGACTCCTCAACTTCGGCGGCCACTTTCCGCACCCGCTCGGCGGCGCTGCCTGGCTCGACGCAACTGGCCAACCGGACCTGACTCGGCCCGTCTACACATGGATCACCGCCCGGATGGTTCATGTCTATGTGCTCGGTCATTTGCTCGGACGATCCGGGAATGCGGATCTGGCGGCGCAGGCGTTGGCTGGTCTGACCGGCCGGCTACGGGACAACGCGAGCGGCGGCTGGGTGACCAGCATCGACACCACAGGCCAGAGTCCGGACGAAAAGGCGTGCTACACGCATGCCTTCGTGGTGCTGGCGGCCTCGTCCGGCACCGTCGCTGGGTTGTCCGGCGCTCGCGATCTGCTCTCCAAAGCGCTCGACATCTGGGACCAACGGTTCTTCGACGACGCTGCCGGCATGTTCGTCGACTCCTGGAACCGCGACTTCTCCCACCTCGACGACTACCGCGGGGTCAATGGCAACATGCATGCGGTCGAAGCCTTGCTGGCCGCAGCGGACGTGACTGGTGATCATGTGTGGCGCGCGCGTGCTCTCGAAATTGCTCGCCGGGTGGCGCTGGAGTTCGCTCAGCCGCATTCCTGGCGGATTCCCGAACACTTCGATTCGAATTGGGAGCCGCAGCTCGAGCACAACCGGGATCGCCCGGACGACCAGTTTCAGCCATACGGGGCCACTGTCGGACACGGTCTGGAATGGTCGAGATTGCTGCTGCATCTCGAGGCGTCTCTGGCCGACCCGCCGGACTGGCTGCTGCCGGCCGCCGAGGCGCTCTTCGATCGTGCGGTAGTCGACGGCTGGGCGGTCGATGGTGCGGACGGCTTCATCTACACCACCGATTGGGAAGGCACGCCGATGGTCCGAGACCGGATGCACTGGGTGGTCGCCGAGGCGATCGCCGCGGCCGCGGCGCTACTGAGACGGACCGGCGACGATCGCTATGCCAACCTAGCCGCGACCTGGTGGGCGTACGCCGAGCGCTACCTGTTCGATCGGACGTACGGCTCCTGGCACCATCAGCTCGACGCCAGCAATCACGTCATCGAGACCGTCTGGCCTGGTAAGCCGGATCTGTATCACGCGGTGCAGGCAACATTGATCCCGCGATTGCCTCTCGCCCCGAGCATCGCAACAGCCCTGGCCGTGGATCAGTCAAGCGCCTCCACGCGATAGAGGATCGCATGCTCGGGATGAATGTCGGCGGCCATCACTCCGGTCGATGCCAACGCAGCACCAGAGAGCACCAGGCCGTCGCCCCCGTCTGGGGGCAGACCCCAGCCGAGCGCGCGGCGTTCGCCTGACGGCTCGAACTCTGTCGTGATGGCCCGCCACCATGGAGGTGGATTCAAGCCCGATGGTGGGCTTCCGACCGGGATGGGACGGATACGGTAGCGCCGGTCTGGATCCAAACCCGGGAAACGGAGGCGGCCAGGCAGCATGACCTCTGATCGACCCATCGAGACGACGGTGTAGATCGCCGACGAGCGATCGGGGGCGATCACGCCGTACGCGAGGAGGTTGGGGTCTGGGAAGTCGAGGCGCACCAGGTCGCCGCCCATCAGCAGCCCTCGGTTGGCTTTGTAGAAGCTGATCCACTCCTTGAGCTGGGCCAGCTCTTGGGCTGTCGCAGCCGAGATGTCCCATTCCATCCCAAAGTGCCCGAAGATCGCCGTCGCGGCACGGAAGGATAGGTCGTGCACCCGGCCAGTGGTGTGGGAGCGACCCGACGCGATATGCGAGCCCAGCAGCTCCAGCGGGACCAGCTGCGAAGTCCAGCGGTTCATCTGCTGCCGCTCCAGTGGATCGATGCAGTCGCTCACCCAGATGCGGTCGGTCCGTTCTAATACACCAAGATCAACGCGGGCACCGCCGGAGGAGCAGGTCTCAATCTCCAGTCCGGGATGCGCGGCCTTGATCTCGTCAACGAGCCGGTAGAAGGCCAAGGTCTGCTCGTGGACCCCGGGCCGGCCGTCTGGGGCGCTGCCAGCATCGATCAAGTCGCGATTGTGATCCCATTTGATGTAGCTGATCTTGTACTCGGTGAGGATGTCGAACATCGCATCCCGGATGTAGGCATAGCACTCCGGTAGTCCCAAGTTGATCACTTGCTGATGGCGGGACTCGACGGGCAGCCGGTCACCGGTGGACATGATCCAATCTGGATGGGCGCGAGCGATTGCAGAATCCAGGTTGATCATCTCGGGCTCGAACCAGAGACCGAACTCCATGCCCAGCCCGGTCACCTTGTCCACCAAGGGATGCAGTCCATGCGGCCATACCGCCGTGGAGACGGTCCAGTCACCGAGCCCGGCATGATCATCTCGGCGGGCCCCGAACCAGCCATCATCCAGCACATAGCGCTCCACGCCAATGGCTGCAGCGCACTCGGCAAGCTCAGCTAGGTGGTCCAGATCATGATCGAAATAGACCGCCTCCCACACGTTCAGTGTCACCGGACGGGTGGCCGAAGGGTGGTTCTCCCGGGAGCGGAGGAAGCGGTGGAAACGCCGAGCCAGCGCATCGAGCCCGCGTGCGTACGAGCCGTAGATCCATGGGGTGCGGTAGGTCTGGCCAGCCTGCAGGATCACTTCCCCGGGCAACAGCAGTTCCCCACCGCCGATCACCTGCGCGCCGGTGAAAAGCCTCTCCGCATAGTGCGTGTGGTTTCCGCTCCACGCGGTATGCACGGCCCAGATCTCTCCGTCGGCGAATGTGAATCCCGGTACCCCGACATGGAGCAGGGTGGCTGCGTCCGGTCCTGTCCGGCCCTTTCGCCCCTCACGTACATGCGCGCCTACAGTAAGCAGTCGCCGTTGCGGTACTCGCTCCTTGCCCCAATGCCCGGCGAAATCCAGGATTTCCTGGGCATTCTGCGGGATCGGGAACGCGAGCACACAATCGCCTACGGCGTACGGATCATCGCCGGTGTTGATCACTTCGGCGCGTGCCCTGATCAGCCCACCCGTCGTCAGCTCGATGGTGATATGTAGCCAAAGCCGGGCCACCTCGTCGGCCGCCTCCACCTCCACCGATGCCATCCCCGCGTTGATCACCGTAGCCGGGCCGTCCGTGGCGATCACCGGTTTGCCGTCGACCCGGACCTCCGTCGAGGTGAACTTGGGGGACCATGCTCGGCCGCCTCTAGACCCGCTCAGGCCCGGGCGACCCACCCAGCCCGTCCAGTGCTCAGGCAAGATTGCGAGACGGACCGGCTCGTCGACGACGTTTGCGCCACCGGGGTCAATGTTGGAAAGGATGAGCGCCTCAGCGTCGGCGAGTTCGAGAGTCCCCAGGTCCGCACCCCAGTGCACGATTGCGGGCAGCTGCCCGCCTGAGACGTCGAGCAGAAGCGAGACGCCCTCCGACCGAAGGGCGATCACGCAGTTAGCACGCTCGACCATGGTTTCGTCCTTCCGCTCGAGCGCGATTCCGAGCGGCCTACCCTACTCACGCCAGGTAAACCCTCCTGCAACTTCCGCAGAACCTCACTCGAGCAGCCGTCCGCCCGCGAGATTCGTGCGTGGCACTGCGATCGTAGCGTCGCCTCGCGTGCGATTCTGCGGGAGTCAAGCGGCACCCAGCATCTGCAATGCGTTGCGCACCATCGAGATGACTTCCTCAGGCCGATCGTCGATCATCGCCCGGGTGAAGCGCAGCACACACCAGCCGTCCAGGATGAGCAGATTCTGACGCCAACGATCGGTCTCAAAGACCTCCGAGTCGTTGTGGTAGAGCCGGCCGTCGATCTCGATGGCTAACTTGACGTGGCGGAAAGCGACGTCGATGAAGAACAACGAGCCACCGATCACTAAGGGCCGGTTCGCCTTCCAGGCGGTGATTCCGGCAGCTCGTAGCAGTCGGTGAAACTTCCGCTCCGGTGCTGACCACGGCTCATCCTTCGAGTCGAGGAGGAGGCGGCGTCGCTCCGGGTTTCCGACTCGGGCCCTCGTCAAGTCCAGCGCCCGGTGCAGGTGCCTCAGCGTGGTGGCTCGGGCCCGAAGCGCCTCATCGATGGCGTCGCCGCCAAGGGAATCGCACAAGTCCAGCGCGGTCAGTGCCGGGGAGGTAAAGCGCAGACCAGCCCTTCTGACGACAAGTTCAGCTGGTAGCTGTCGGCGGCTGAAGCGGAATCCATCTTGCGCCTGGCGATGGTGCTTGAGCGCGCAAGTGATCAAGGGAACTCGAATTGTGGGCCAGAAGGAGACTCGAGCTGCGGCCCCTTCCACCAGCACTGTGTTCGGGTCCCACGCCATCAGGGCCCGAATTCGCGTGTCGATTGCAGTGGCCGTGTGCGGCGGAGCGTAGACCCCTGGCAGGACCGTCTGCAGGTCGCCACGTCTCGCGAGCCAGCGGATAGCACCGGCGAGCTCGGGATGTTGGCGGAGAGTGATTACGCCATCTTGAGCAAGCATGGCCTGGATATCGAGATGAGAAGTCTTCACATCTAGTGAAGGCCTCAAAACAGGGGCGGATGTTAACGGTTGGGCAGATCTTTTTTCCCGCGAAATCACACTTCAGGTGGCGCCACATCCCTGGGATCACGCTTGGGCGCGGCTTGTTGCCGATGGCTGAGGTGTGATTCTGCGGGACACATGTGTCTGCGGCTGGACATATCGTCTTTATGCGTTATGGACGCGCGCCCTATGGCGCTGCCATCAGGAGTGTGATGAAGCGATCTCAGGTGCTGGCGTACCGCATCCATGCACAGCAGCTCGACCGCCCGGAAGCCGCGCGAGCGATCACCGATGCAGCCATCTTCGACTTCGGTGTGCAAGACACCGGTCGGGACGGCGCGAGCTGGGCGCTGGCCAACCGCGGTGTTCCGGTACGGGATGCGACGGAGCTCGAAGCCAGCCCGGACGTGGCGTTGGTATGGACCCTGCGGGGCGCGCCCCATTACTACCGGCGCACCGAGCTGCCTGAGGTTCTCGTGGCGACCTCGCCGCTGTCGGATCGGGATGCGGCCAAACGAGTGATCGGTGCTGACAAGCCGCTCAAGGAGGCCGGAATTCCCACCCTCGCGGGTCTTACCGAGGTCGCTACTCAGATGCGCCACGTGGTAACCCGGACATTGGACAAGGGCGAAGTGTCCACCCAACTCACGGCGCTCCTGGATCCTCCCTACCTCCGGTACTGCGGGGCCTGCAAAGCGACACATTCATGGGAAGTACCTTTCCGCATTGGTGCCCTCTACGCCGGGCTTGAGCTGGAGCCCGGCACCTCACCACCTGTGCTGCGTCGCATTCCGGGCTGGTCGAGACGTACGCCTGGACCTGCTCCGGACCCACTGGCCGCGCCGAAGTCGCTGCAACCGATTCGCAATTACCTCAGGTTCCTCGGCCCAGCCACACCGAGCGACGTCGCCGCGTTCCTCGATTCGCCGGTCGCCGAGATCAAGGCGCACTGGCCTAAGGATGCGGAGGAAGTCCCCGTTGCTGGCCGGCAGGCTTGGGCGCTGGGCGAGGTAGGCGACATCGAGCAAGATCAAGAACTGCTGCGGCTGCTTGGCGGGTTCGATCTCTTCCTGCAGGGGAAGGATCGAGATTTGATCGTGCCCGATGTCAGTAGGCACAAGGAGCTCTGGCCGATTCTCGGCCGGCCCGGAGCTGTGCTCCATGGCACAGACATTGTCGGCACCTGGCGACCAAAGGCGACCAGCCGCGCGTTCACGCTCCGCCTATCCCTCTGGACCGCCCTTTCGAAGCGGATCCGCAGCCAGTTGGAGATTGAAGCCGAGCGGCTGGCGGCGCACCGTGGCCTCCAGCTTGCGGGGATCGTTGAGGAATGATGATCATGTCAGGCCGACCAGCCGGCCTTCGATCCAATGACCTCGGCACATGACGGCCGGGGCAGGAGTCCCATCGGACGTCCCGCGTTGGACGACTGGACTTGCCGAGGCGACGTGGGTCGAGCTGGGCAAGGCCGCCAGTCCTCGGGCCGGGCGGTGGCTGCTCATTGCGGCCGCCGTCCGTCGCCTGACAAGGGCATCGTTAGTGTCCGCTCATGGCACGTAAACCCGAAGCAGACGCGGCCGAGGTGATCGCATTTCGCGACGCCGCCGAGTTCGAGGCATGGCTGGCGGAGCATGTAGACCGGAGCGCCGGAGTATGGCTCAAGATCGCAAAGAAGGGTTCCGGCGTCGGGTCGCTGACCGATGACGAGGCGGTTGACGTCGGCTTGTGTTATGGCTGGATCTCCGGCCAGCGCAAGGCGCTGGACAAGACGTACTACCTGCAGAAATACGTCCCGCGCCGGCCACGGAGCCGCTGGTCGCAGGTGAACGTGCGCAAGGTCGAGGAGCTCATGGCCATGGGGCGGATGCGACCGCCCGGCCTCGCCGAGGTGGAGGCTGCCAAGGCCGACGGACGTTGGGACGCCGCGTACGAGTCTCAGAAGGAGGCCACTGTCCCGCCCGATCTTGCCGCCGCCCTGGCGGCGAGCCCTGTGGCGGCTTCGGCCTTCGAATCGCTCAGCAAAACGAACCAATATGCCGTCATCCTCGACGTCGTGACGGCCCGTACTCCCAAGACCCGGGCTGCCCACATCCACAAGGCCATCACCGCCTTGGAAGGACGCGGTCAGTAAAAGGGTCCGTCGGTCGGGCCGTCAGGTTTCGGGCGGACGCTCCCAGACCACCTCATCAGGCGACTTGTCCGGCCGCAGTCCACGCCAGACCGGGTGGCGTAGCCGCCCTGGCTCCGTGAGCTCGCCGTACGTCACCTCGCCAACCAGAGACGGCGTGACCCAATGCGCGTCCCGAGCGTCCTCCCGCGGCACGTCGATGAACGGCGAGGTCTTGCGCATCAGCTTCTCCAGCTTGGCCTGGATGTCGTCGAGCTGGCGGTCGTTGAACCCCGATCCGACACGGCCTACGTAGTGCAGGCCGGCCTCGGTCGGCAGTCCCATCAGCAGCGACCCGACTCCGCCGCCACGGCGGCCCTGACCCTCTCGCCAGCCACCGATCACAACCTCCTGGGCACGGTGTAGTTTGATCTTGAGCCAGATGTGTGTACGTCGTCCCGGCTGGTAGATCGAGTTACGGCGTTTGGCGACCACACCCTCGAGTCGAAGTTGATCAGCTGTCTCCAATGCCGCCCGCAGATCGCCTTCGAAAATCGGTGGTACCTGGATCCGTGATCCGGGCTCCGGGGGTATCAGGTTTTCCAGGATCTCTCGGCGTTCCTGGTACGTCTTCTTGATCAATGACTGGCCGTTCAACTCGAGGATGTCGAAGAGCATCAACTGTGCCGGGTAGGTCTTGGCAGTGCGCTCGATGTCAGCCGGCTTGGTGAGGTTGATCCGATGCTGCAGCAGGCCGAAGTTGGGTCGTCCGGCAGCATCAGTCACCACCACCTCACCGTCCAAGATCGCCGTCTTGGCGTTGATCTTGGGGAGCTCGTCGGCAACGTCGAAATAGGCCTTGGTATCGTCACGGCCCTTTCGGCTGAGCAGCTTGACACGCCCGGCGGCTAGATAGGCAACGGCGCGGACGCCGTCCCATTTCATCTCGAATGCCCAGCCGGACTCATCGCCAAAGTGGGCGGCGTCGGTCAGGGTCGCCAGCATGGGCTCTACCTGCTCGGGAAAATCGGCTTCTTCAACGGAACCTCGCTCTTCGACATGATCACCGCGCGCTGCCAGGTCTTCGGGATCGGTGTCCATCAGGTGCATCAGCCAGTTCTTCTCCGGCTGCGAATCTCCACTGCCGGTGTGGATCAGGGCGAACTTGCGCACCCCGCCAAGTCCGCCATCCGGCTGGCCGAAGAGCGTGACGATAACTTCTTTGCCCTCACGCCACTTGTGCAGGCGATAGGTGCCGGTGTCCCAAATTCGCATCGCGCCCGCGCCGTACTGACCCTTGGGGATGCTCCCGTGGAAGGTGAGGTACTCCATCGGATGATCTTCGGTCCGCACCGCGAGGTGGTTGATCTTCGGGTCGGTGGGCGGTGCCTTGGGCACTGCCCAGCTGGCCAGCACACCGTCGTGTTCCAGCCGAACGTCGTAGTGCAGCCGGCGGGCATGGTGTTCCTGGATGACGAATCTGAAGCCGTCTCGCTGCCCATCCGTGGGCCCTCCGGGCACCGGCTCTGGTGTCTTCGCTGGATCGCGCATGCTGCGGTATGTAGCGAGCCGATCCCGGCCGGCGTCCGGAGCCAGTGGGGCGAGTAGGTCACCAAGATCGGCCACTCTTGTGATCACTTCTTCGTACTCAAGCTGCCGCAGATCCGGATCCTCCAGTTCATCCCAGGTCCGCGGCGCGGCAATCCAGGGCCGCTCCCGGCCGCGCAGCGAGTAGGGCGAAACGGTGGTCTTGGCGCCGTTGTTCTGACTCCAGTCGATGAACACCTTGCCGTCCCGCTCCGAGCGTTTCATGCTGCTGATCACGAGGTCAGGATGATCAGACTCCAGCGCGAGCGCGAGTTCACGCGCCACCTCGGTGGCCTGCTCCGAGGTCTGCGAGCGATCCAGCGGCGCGTACAGATGGATGCCCTTACTTCCGCTGGTGACTGGTACCGGATCGTGCCCGATGTCGCGCAGGATGTCTCGTACGAGCATCGCAGTCCAGGCGCACTGCGCCAGGCTCACGCCAGGACCGGGATCAAGATCAAGGACCAACCGGTCAGGATTTTGAGGCTTCCCGTCCGGCCCGAAACGCCACTGCGGCACATGAATTTCGAGGGCGGCCAGCTGCGCCAGCCAGGCAAGAGTCGCAAGATCATTGATCACCGGATAGTCGTTGTCGTGATCTCTGTGCGCGATCGTCCGGCGCTCTACCCAATCCGGGGTGCCTGCGCCCAGATCTTTGTTGAAGAAGACGGTCGGCCGCTTTCCCTTCACGTCGCCGACGCCGTCAGGCCAACGTTTCCGCGTCGCCGGCCGATCACGCAGATGCGGCAACATCGTTGTACCGACTTGCGCGTAATAGGACAAAACATCGGCCTTGGTGGTCTGCGTCTGGGGATAGAGCACCTTGTCGAGGTTGCTGAGCTTGATCGTCCGACCCTCGATGGTCACTACCTGGTCACGCGACGCCTTGCCCATAGAGCCAGTATCGACTTGTCAATCTGGGCGGCAAAACTCCCGGGCGGGCGGATTCCGATCAGTCGGAGTGGGTAGTACCAGGGCATGAGAGCCCTCTGGAAGGGAGCCATCACATTTGGCCTGGTGAATGTGCCGATCAAGCTCTACGCCGCGACCGAGGACCACGACGTCGGCCTCCATCAGGTACACGATGCCGATGGCGGACGGATCCGCTACGAACGGCGGTGTGAGGTGTGCGGCAAGGTGGTCGAGTACGCCCACATCGACAAGGCGTACGCGGACGGCAAGACCACTGTGGTCCTGACCGAAGACGACCTCAAGTCGCTGCCGGAGGAGCGCAGCAAGGAGATCGAGGTCGTGGAGTTCGTGCCATCGGAGCAAATCGATCCGATCATGTTCGATCGCAGCTACTTCTTGGAGCCGGAGAAGCCAGCCGGCAAGGCGTACGCTCTCCTTCGGCGCGCCCTGGAAGAGACTGATCGGACAGCGGTGGTGCAGTTTTCGCTCCGGCAGAAGACCCGGCTTGGAGCGCTGCGGTCCCGCGGAAAGGTGCTGATGCTGCAGTCACTGCTGTGGGATGACGAGGTGCGGGAGGCTGATTTCTCGATCCTCAAGGAGGACGTAGGGGTCTCGCCTCAGGAGCTCAAGATGGCGTCGTCACTGATCGACAACATGGCCGCCGACTTCACCCCCGACAAGTTCAGCGATGAGTACCAAGATCAATTGCGACAGCTGATCGCTGCCAAGCTGGAGAAGGGGGATGCCGTCGACACGGCCGCCACCTTCGGCGAGGAAGGCGAAGAGCAGGCCGACCGTGGGGAAGTGGTCGACCTGATGGAGGCACTGCGACGCAGCGTCGAGCAGAACCGCGCTGCCAGGAAGGCGGCGGAGACCAAGCCCTCAGCCAAGAAGGCTGCGGCGAAGAAGGCCCCGGCTAAGAAGTCGGCGGCCAAGAAAGCCCCGGCTAGGAAGGCATCGGCGAAGAAGGCAACGACAGCGAAGTCAGCCAAGAAGGCCAGTTGACCTGCTCACTCGGGGGAACAGGTAGGAGGAACACATGGGTATCGGAGTTGGCATTGTCTTGATCGTGATCGGTGCGATCCTGCTCTTTGCGCTCAACATCAACCTTCCGTTCGTGTCCGACGACACGCTCGGCATCATCCTCATCGTGGCTGGTGCCTTGGCGCTGATCCTGGCGCTGGTGATGCAGGCGCAGCGCAGTCGGACTCGGCACGTGCAAGAGAATCGCTACGACGGTTCTCCGCCAGTCGTCTGATTTGCCGACTTGTCAGAGTCTCAGAGTGCTAGGACTCGCTGAGACGCTGACAAGTCTGTATTCAGCCGGGGACGCAGACCGTTAGAGCGCCAGGAGACACCTCGGCCCGCAGGCTGCTGCAATCTCCCATCACATCACCGTCCAGTTGATAGGGGTCTGGGTGCCTGAGGTGTACCTCGACCTGACGGGCTTGCCATAGGTCCACGTGATCATCGGTGCGCGGGCGCAGCGTGATCAGGCGGAGGAAGACACGTATCCAGTGAGAGAGGCGATGCGGCGACGCCACATACACATCGAGCCGGCCGTCGTCAGGCCGCGCGCTCGGGATCAAGGTGAGATTGCCGGCCAGCTTGCCGACATTGCCAATCGCGCAAATCATCGCATTGCGGTGACGGGGACGATGACCATCAACGGCAATCCGCATGTCAATCGGCGTACGCCCCATGGCCTTCGCGGCGGCAATGAAGTACGCCCCTGCACCGATCGTGTCCTTGAGCTCCGGCCTCGTCTCATCCATGATCATGGCATCGACACCCAAGCCCGCGATGACGGCGAAGTGCTCGCCCGGCCTCCCGTCGATAGTGACCTTGATCAAATCGATGGTCGACGTGTGATCCCCGAATGCGACCTCGAGAGCCTCCGCCTCCGACAGTGGGATATCGAGGTTGCGGGCGAGCAGGTTTGCAGTGCCAAGCGGCACCACTGCCATCGGGATACCGGATTGCGCCAGTCGGTCGGCAACGACTCGCACCGTTCCATCGCCGCCGACAGCGATGACGCGATCCACTCTCGCCGAGACCACTTGATCGGTGATCGCCGGGCCCGGATTGTCTGCTGGGGTCGCCAGCCAGATGGCGTCGTCCCAGCCGGTCGCTGTGGCGTGCCGAGCGATCGCCTGGCGGAGCTCATCGGATGTCTTGATCGGGTTATAGACCACCGCGCAGCGCCGCTCTGAGGGCCCATTCACAAGGGCGCCCCCTTTCGCTCAGATCCGTGCCAGCCGATCAGCCGATCAGCCGGTCGACCAGATACCCAATACCGGTTGAGATATTGCGTGTCTCAACCCAGCCTCTCGACCACATCCACAAGCCGCCTTCAAAAAGCCGCCGACACGCGGCGCCGCGTCGTGTAGTGGTGACAAGCGTGCCATCTACGATGGTGCCGATCGCGCGATGGCGGCGTCGAGGCGCGGGATTTCTCGATGTTCCAATACCGACAGACCCGAGCACCTTGTCGAGGAGGAAGCTTTTGCGCTCGGCGGAGAGATCTTGTTCTTGGGGAGAATCCCATGTCGGTAGAGGATGCTGAGGCGACCGTGTTCCCGGTCGAGCATGATGCCGTGGCTTCGCTTCTCCATATGCGTGTCCAGGGTGTCAGCCTCCTCTTGCAGCTAAAGCCGACCGGCCTTCCGGTGATCTTGCATTGGGGCGCTGATCTTGGTGATCTTGATGGGCTATCGGCGGATGCACTGCTCGCCGCCTTCGGCCCGACTGGCCTCGATCCGCTGCCGTCGATGATGTCCTCGCTGGTACCGGAGCTTTCGGCTGGTTGGAGCTCGCGCGCGGCATTGGCGGGATCTCACGATGGCTACACATCCGCGGCGTCCTTCACCCGGAGCCAGGCACGGTTGATCAGCGACACGCCAGTACTACCCGGGCTCACCGAGGTCGGTGCCGACACCGTGATCATCGAAGCTGAGGATCGAGTGAACAGGCTGAGCCTCGACCTCGCCATCCAGCTCACGGACAATGGTCTAGTCCGCTGTCGTGCTGGGGTCACCAACAAGAATGTCGCCGACTACCGGCTTGAAGCCCTGGAGCTTTTCCTACCGGTCAGTGATCTGGCCACGCACCGAATCGAGTTCGACGGACCCGCGTTGTCTACCGCGGCGTTGCGGTCTGGCTCCTGGTCTGTTGATCATGTTGGGTTTGACGACCGGCCAGCCCAGCTAGCTCTGGCGGAGGCAGGAACCGGCTTTCGTCGCGGTCAGGTATGGCAAGTGCATGTTGCTTTCAGTGGTGCTGTCCAGCATCGGGTGGAGCGCACGGCCTACGGCAGGACCTATCTCGGTGGCGGGGAGTTCTTGCAGGCGGGGGAGATCGTGCTGGGCATCGGTGAGGCCTACCACTCCCCGTGGGTCGTGTGGGCTTGGGGCGACGGGCTCGATGCAGCAGCCGCGCGCCTGCACCGGCACCTGCAGCAGGAAGCGCCCCGCGACAACCGCATCATCTTCGACGCCGGCGCTCCCGCGTTCGCTCACCATGATCGGCAGGCAATGCTGAGCCTCGCCGAGTACGCCGCGGCTGTCGGTGCCGAGACGTTCCTGCTGGACATCGGTTGGTGCTCGCGCGCCGGCCTCGACCCGTACGCCGACAGTGCCGGCTTGACCGACACGGGATCGTCAGCCGATCTTGATGGGCTGCTGACGCGGATCCGCAACTTTGATCTTGAAGTCGGATTCGTGATCGAACTTGAGCTGTTCGAGGCGGACCCCGCCACTGCCCGTGATCATCCGGACTGGCTGCTGACTGTGGAGCGCGATGGGGTGAGGCGACAGGTGCTCGATCTGTCGGTGCGCCCGGCGATGGTGCACGTGTGGGAAAGGCTGACCAAGCTCCTTGACCGCCACCACGTGTCGTTGCTGAGCTGGTCGCCGCCACAAGGTGCACACCGGCCGGGAGCCACCCCGGCCCAGCATAAAAGCACACTGGCGGCGTACCGGCTGCTCGATGCGCTGCGTGAGCGTTATCCGCAGCTCACCATTCAGACGACGAGCCTCGACCTGGCGATGGCCACCAGGGCTGTCGGCGCTGATCTGTCTGGTGACTCCACTGCACGGCATGCCGACTTTGCCGGCCTCGTGCAGCTGCTGCCGCCAGGGCTGGTGTGGCAGCCAGCGCTGGACGAGCCCGACGACGCGACCTCCTCGGCGTACCGGGCGATCTCAACCTTCTTCGGCCGGCTCGGTCTGGGAATCGATCTTCGGAAGCAAGCTCCGGGCAACTTGCGCGCCATCCATCGATGGCTGGGGCTCTATAAGAAGTTTCGGGCGTTGCTGCACTCCGGAACCACGGTGCGCTCAGACGAAAGCGATCGGGGCTTCCTGGCCCACGGCGTGGTGGCCGCTGATCGCGACGAGGCGCTGTTCGCTCTGGTTTGGCTGGAACGGACGCTGGTCAGCCGGCGGATCCGCATCGACGGACTCGACCCAGCCACGTCGTACCGGATCGAAGTGATCGGGGCTCGCCCCGGCGAGGCGCAGACCGTTACACCGTCGTGGGCGTCAGGTGCTCCGGTACTGACGGGCCAGGCGCTCGGCGCGGCCGGCATCCCCTTGCCGCCGGCGCGCCGCGGCTCGGCGCTGCTGCTGCATCTCCAATCAGTCGCCTAGGCGTGTGATTTGCCGCTACTCCTCAAGGGCCTGTTCCGCAGCAGCTGCCGCCTGCTCGGCTGAGAGGGCGGCTTGGCGGAGTTCTTGGTAGTGCTTCCTCGCGGCTCGCGCCGCCTCACGAGCCTCCCGCTCGGCGGCTTCGGCTTGGCGCAGTTGGCTGCGGAGCGACTCGACCTGGTCGGCCTGTTCATCCGCGTGCTGGGTGGCCGCTTCTGCCTGCGCCTCCGCTGACTCAGCGGCTTGACGTGCGGTCGCGGCCCGTTCCCGTGCCTCGGCCGCTGCTTTCTCGGCTGCGCGACGCTGCTTCGGATCCAGTGCGTGTGCCGGCTCGGCGGGCGCCTGCTTCGCCGGCCGGCTAGGCGCCTTCGGCGGGGGCGGCGCACCAAAAGCGGACGCCAGATCAGTCGGCCCGAAACCCCCGTACGTAACGGCCTGGCTCAGCCGTCCGTTGCGTACGAGCTCAGCAATTTCGGGGTCGCCTAGCGCTGTTTGCAACGTCTGGCTGGCTTCTTGTACCGCTCCGTCCGGCGGACTGTAGCCATGCTCACGGCCTAGCTCGATTGCCCGCCGCGCCAGCGCGTCAACCGCCTTACGACGTTGCGTGGAGAGCTGGCGCAGTTCATCCCCGGCCATCCGCTGCTGCGCGTCCTGAAGGGCGGCTCCGAGTTCGAGGAGCGCGCTGACCTCGTTCGGTTCCTCACGAGCGAGCAGGTTGATCAGCCAAGCACTGCGGGTGGGTCGCCGCAGCTTGCCGATCTGCGTCGCGAGCTGGCGATCCCCCGCCTGTCGGGCCTCCGCAACGAGCTGTTGCCGTCGCTCGACGAACTCATCGGGAGAGCGGGCGTAGAGCTCGTTGGCTGCAGTCTCCAGATCCACGGGGCGGCGCCAAGTACGTCAAGCCCACAGGGCGGGTGCGAAGTTGATCGTCGTGTTATCGATCAAGCGCGTTTCGCCGACGCGAGCCGCCACTACGAAGCTAGCAAGCCCAACGTGATCATCTGGCACTTCAGCGAACGTGGCCGGATTGACGATTGTGGCGTAGTCCAGTTCAAAACACGGCTCAGCCTCGGCCCGATCCAAGACCTCGTACGCCGCCGCTCGGGCCGCAGGAACCGAGCTTTGGGTTGCCGCTTTCTCCAACGCGGCGGAAAGGCTTCGCGCCACGGCGCGTTCGTTAGCGGTGAGGAAGACATTCCGACTGGACAGTGCCAACCCGTCAGGCTCTCGGACGATCGGTGCGCCGATGATCTCTATTGCGATGTTCAGGTCGGTCACCATTCGCTGAATGCAGGCGAGTTGCTGCGCGTCCTTCTCGCCGAAGACGGTGACGTGCGGGCGGATGATGTTGAACAACTTCAGGACGACCGTGAGCATTCCGTTGAAGTGGCCGGGCCGGGAGTGTCCCTCGAGCACCGACCCGAGGGTGCCGGCGTCCAGGCTGACCTGGCGGCCAGGGGGGTATAGATCCCTGACGCTCGGCACGAAGACGATGTCGACGCCGTCAGCCTCGCAGACGCGAAGATCGTCCTCGAGGGGTCGTGGGTAGCGGGCATAGTCCTCGCCCGGTCCGAATTGCAGCGGGTTGACGAAGATGCTGATTACAACGACATCGCCCAGCGTCTTGGCCAGCCTGATAAGCGAGCGATGTCCGTCGTGCAGAGCGCCCATCGTGGCCACGTAGGCAACTCGTCGGGCTGTGGACCCCTCGAGGGCGCCGCGGAGCGCGGCGTACTCGGCAACACTACGAGCGATCTTCATGACCTGCCCTCGAGACTAGGAATCGTTGAAGCGAACGTGTGCTGCTCGCTTGGGAACGTGCCGTCCTTGACATCATCGACGTACGCGGCGGCCGCGTCGCCGATGATCTTGGCCAGATCAGCGTACTGCTTTACAAAACGCTGCATCCGGCCGCGCCGCAGCCCGGCCATGTCTTGCCAGACGAGGACTTGTGAGTCGCAGTCCGGGCCGGCACCGATGCCGACCGTTGGGATGTCGAGTTCAGCTGTGACTTGTCGAGCCAGGTCACCGGGCACCATCTCCAAGACCACGCCGAACGCACCCGCATCCGCGACGGCGTGCGCGTCGGTCAGCAGCCGCCGCGCGTCATCGCCGCGGCCTTGCACCCGATAGCCGCCGAGCTGGTGTTCGCTCTGAGGAGTGAACCCGATGTGCGCCATCACCGGGATGCCAGCGCCGGTCACCTTGCGGATCTGCTCAGCTACGCGTCGCCCACCCTCGAACTTCACAGCGTGGCAGCCGCCCTCCTTCATGAAGCGGATCGAGGTCTCCAGAGCCTGCGAAGGGCCGTCCTCGTACGAACCGAAGGGCAGGTCGGCGATGACGAAAGCTCGTTTCGTGGACTTCACCACGGCGCGCACCAGTGGCAGCAGCTCCTCAACCGTGACGGGCAGCGTGGTTTCGTAGGCGTAGACATTGTTGGCCGCGGAGTCACCGACCAGCAATGCCCAGACGCCGGCCTCGTCAAACAGCTCGGCGGTGTACTGGTCGTAGCTGGTCAGCATGGCCCAGCGCTCGTGTTGGCGCTTTGCGTTGTAGAAGTCGGTGATGCGGATCCTGCGCACCGGCGCCGCCGCCCCCGGGCGGCCTGACTCAAGAGGAGGACTGGTATCGGTCACTGCTTCAGCCTCACATCTGCTGAACCTAACGCATCACTCCACACCGCGGGTCTCGTCCCGGACACGCGAAGACGGTGCCGGATTGTGCCGCTTGGTAGCGGCGGGGCGGATTGTGCCGCATAGTAGTCGCGGCATAACCCGCCCCGTTATCCGAAACTGTTCTCAGAGTCGGGAGAGAACCAGCGAAGATCGGGTACGAGAGACACCCGGATGGTTGCGGATGATACCGAGCACCTTCTCGAAGTGGTCCGTGTCGGCGGCTCGTACCCGGAGGATCCCGTCTGCTTCGCCGGTGACGGTGTACGCCTCAACAACTTCGGGGATAGTGCTCACCATTTCGCGCATCCGGTCCGGCGGCACTCGGCCCTCGCAGTAGACCTCGACAAAGGCCTCAATCGTCCAACCCAGAGCCGCAGGCTCAATGTCGGCCGTGAATCGCCGGATCACACCGCTTAACCGGAGCCGGTCAACGCGTCGCTTGGTGGCCGCTGTGGACAGCCCAACATGATGCCCGAGCATGGCGAAGCTCTCCCGACCGTGGTCTGTCAGCCGCGCAAGAATCTTGTGATCGATCTCGTCAAGACGCAACACAGTCTCCTCGGTTTCATTGATCACACTATCTGACTTGCGCCCTTTCGGACCCTACCCTTCAAGAGTGACAACCACAGTGCTGAACCACGCCGGGCACCCGGTACGACGGGCGAAACTTCGGCACTATCTGATGTGCCCGCCGACCTATTTCGACGTGGCCTATTCGATCAACCCGTGGATGGATCCGAGCGGGCATATAGACCATGCCCTGGCCGTCCGGCAATGGTCAGGGCTTGTTGACGCTTACCGCTCGACAGGCCATCGAGTTGACCTTTTGGAGCCGCTGCCCGGCCTGCCAGACATGGTCTTCGCTGCGAACGGCGCAACAGTGGTGGATGGCTGCACATTGCCGGCCAAATTCGCCAACCCGGAACGCGAGGCAGAAGCCGCGATACACACGGAGTGGCATCAGCGGAACGGCATCTTGTACGGCGGCGGAGCTGTGCAGCCGGCGGTCGCCGTCAATGAGGCCGAGGGCGACTTCGCCGTGCTGTCGAGGAGCATCCTCGCCGGCTACGGCTTCCGAACAACCCCAGAAGCTCATCGTGAGCTTGCCACGCTGACGGGTCGCGAAGTGATCAGCCTTGAGCTGGTGGACCCGCGGCTCTTCCATCTCGATCTTGCTCTGGCCGTGCTCGATGACGAGCGTGATCACATTGCGTACTATCCGGACGCGTTCAGTAAGGGGAGTCGTCGGCTGCTGGCTGGACTGTTCCCCGATGCTCTCATCGCGAGCGAACTTGACGCGTACGCCTTCGGACTCAATACGGTCAGCGACGGGCTGCACGTGTTCATCCCTGCGGGTGCACGTCAGCTGCGCGAAGGACTTGCTGCCGCCGGGTACTGGCCGATTTCGGTCGATCTCAGCGAGCTGATCAAGGGCGGTGGCGGCGTGAAGTGTTGCACCCAGGAGATCAGGCCTGCGCGCAACACTCGTGCGACGAGCGTCGGACTCGCGCCGCTGCTGCCCGACGAGCGAGTCGAGCGGCCAGCGCCTTTCCGCCTGCGAGCGAGTGAGGAAGACAGCAGCTTTCAGCGCGACGTGCGCGAAGAGCACCACATAAGAAGGGCAGGAGCATCATCGTGATCACCACAGACCACACCCTTACGCATGCCAGCCACTTGCTTCAGCTCGAGGATGAGCACGTCGCTCACAACTACCACCCGCTGGACGTTGTGGTAGCAAGCGGATCCGGCGCGGTGCTCACCGACACCGACGGTGAGCAGTACCTGGATTTCCTCGCGGCGTACTCGGCTGCGAACTTCGGACACCGTCACCCGGCACTGGTAGCCGCCGCCAAGGAGCAGCTCGAGCGACTCACGCTGACGTCACGTGCCTTCCACCATGATCAGCTGGCTCCCTTTGCGGAAAGCCTGGCTGCGTTGCTCGGCAAGGAAATGGTACTGCCGATGAACACCGGCGCCGAGGCTGTGGAATCCGCGATCAAGGTCGCGCGCAAGTGGGGTTATGAGGTCAAGGGTGTGCCAGATGGTCGGGCTGTGATCATAGTTGCCTCCGGCAACTTCCATGGCCGTACGACGACGATCATCAGCTTCTCCGACGATCCATTGGCGCATGATCATTTCGGGCCGTACACCCCGGGTTTCGTCTCGGTGCCTTACGGTGATCTTGAGGCGCTCCGCGACGCGATCACCGATGATGTCGTCGCAGTCCTGCTGGAGCCGATCCAGGGGGAGTCAGGCGTACGGATCCCGCCCCCGGGGTACATGGCTGGAGTGCGCGAGCTGACGAGTCAGCATCGGGTGCTGTTCATCGCCGACGAGATCCAGTCCGGGCTCGGGCGTACGGGCCGCACTCTCGCGTTGGAGCATGAGAATGTCATCGCTGACGTCTACCTGCTGGGCAAGGCGCTGGGCGGTGGCCTCGTGCCGGTGTCAGCGGTCGTTGCTGATCATGACGTGCTCGGTGTACTGCAACCGGGCCAGCACGGCAGCACCTTCGGTGGGAACGCGCTCGCCTGCGCGATCGGGCTCGCCGTCGTCCGGCTGCTGGAGACCGGCAGTTATCAGCAGCGCGCAGCCGAGTTAGGCCTTCAGCTGCGGGAGCGGCTGGATCGCATGGTCGGACGCGGCGTGGTCGCGGTCCGCTCACGCGGCTTGTGGGCCGGCGTTGACGTCGATCCCCGTCTCGGCACCGGTCGTGACGTCTGTGAGGCGCTGGCCCGGCGCCGTGTGCTGGCCAAGGACACGCACGGCTCAACGCTCCGGCTGGCCCCGCCCCTGGTGATCAGCGAAGCGCAGCTCGATCACGGTCTCGACCAACTCGAACTGACGCTGCACGACCTCAGCT
>Ga0307289_10000002_pt1 | contig 111174 bp, 110 predicted proteins | sample ER_DNA_143_FD_194483 | JGI IMG/M metagenome (GOLD analysis project Ga0307289, IMG submission 194483) | Bulk soil microbial communities from the East River watershed near Crested Butte, Colorado, United States - ER_DNA_143 | ecosystem: Environmental > Terrestrial > Soil > Floodplain | place...
TCTCATTGGTGGTTTCTTGTGGCGGTTGTTCCCTTCCGTGCCCGCACGGGCGCTTCGCGGCCGCGCCGCCATCACTTCGCCTGCGGCTAAGCCCGGCTTCGCCTGGTCTTAGCCTCCGGCCTTGGTCGTCTGCTGGTCGGGCGGTTCCTTCGGTTGTTTAAGTTGGGAAGGTCACTTCGGCTCGCATTTCGTCTTTGCTGCTGAGCTCGAGGCGGCCTTGTAGTTCGTCTCGGACCAGGGCTCGCACGATGGAGAGGCCCGTGCCTGTGGCGTCGCCGTCGATTCCCTCGCCGTCGTCTGCGATTGCGAGGACTACCTGGCCGTTCTTTTGTGCGAGCTCGATCCTCACGCTGTTGCCGCCGTGTTCCAGGGCGTTTTGCAAGAGCTCACTGAAGACCAGCGCCAGGGCGGTTGCACGGTTGCCTGCGATCGAGACCGAGTCGAGCTTTGCATGGACTTCCTTTCCGGCGGCGAGGCCCTGCACGAGCATCGCGCGCAGCCGCTCGAGCAGCTCGCGCAGCTCGACGACCTCCTCGCGCTGTTCCGTCAGGACCTCGTGCACTGCAGCGATCGCGAGGATGCGATTCACGGAGTCCTCGAGCGCCTTCCGGGGGTCCGTGCCGGGCGCTCGTGCTTGTAGGCGCAGGAGCGACGCAACCGTCTGAAGGTTGTTCTTGACGCGGTGGTGGATCTCTTGCGCCAGGACGCCTCGCATCACGGCCCGCCCGTGCTCCAGCGCGACCGCGGCGTGATGTGCGATTGACGCGAGCAACGCGCGCTCCTCATCCGTGAACGGCGTGTCGCGGTCGCAGACGAGCTCGCCGATCTGGCGCCGCTTCCAGCGCAGCGGCAGGCGGACGTTGTGAGCCCCCGGCCGCCCCTCGGGCCACGCGATGTTGCCGTCCTCGAGCACGAGCGCCGCGCCGGTCGCGCCGACCGCCTCCATCGTCGTCTTCACGATCGCCTCGAGCGACTCTTCGAGATAGAGCGACTCGGAAACCGCCTCGGAGATCTTCGCGAGCGCCTCCAGCTCGGCGACCCGGCTCTGGGCCTGTGCGTAGAGCTGGGCGTGTTGGATCGTCTGGGCGACCTGGTCCGCGATCGCCACCAGTAGCTCGATCTCGTCCTGGGTGAACTCGCGCGGCTCGAGCGTTCGCACGTTGAGCGCGCCGGCGAGTTGCTCGCGCGCGAGGATCGGCACCGCGAGGATCGACTCGTAGTCGTCCTCGGGGAGATTCGTGAACTGCTTGAAGCGCGGGTCGAGGTGGGCCTGCGAGGGGATCATCACCGGGGCCCGGTCCGCAGCAGCGGTGCCGGTGATCCCTTCGCCGGGCCGCATGCGGGGCCGCTTTGTCATCTCCTCGACGCCTGTCCCGTGCGTGGCGCGGAGGACCAGCTCGTTGGCGCGCTCGTCATAGAGGTAGACGAAGCAGGCCTCGGTGCCGAGAGCGTCCGCCACCTTGCTTGCCACCAGAGCCAGCACCTCTTCGAGGTCCAACGTCGAGTTCACCGCGGCGATCGTTTCGGTGAGAAGGCGCAGGTGACGTGCTCGTACGTCCACCAGAGGTCTTAGGCTAGTCGCCGTGAACAAGTACGACTGGCTCCTGTTCCTCCATGTCACCGGGGCGTTCTTCGTCCTCGGCGGCGCCGCCATGGCAGGCATCTTCAACTTCGCGGCCCTGAAACGGGAGCGTCCCAGCGAGATCGCAGCCCTGTTCCGACTTGCCCGCGTCGCCGTGGTCGCCATCGGAGCCGGGATGGGGCTCACGCTCGTCTTCGGGCTCTGGCTCGTGCACAACGTCGGGTACGGCTGGGGGGAGACCTGGATCGTCCTCGCGCTCGTGCTCTGGGTGCTCGCGAACGCCATGGGCGGCGTCGGCGGCGGGCGTGAGAAGCGGACACGGGAGCTCGCGGAACGACTCGCCCTCGAGGGCGACGCACCCAGCCAGGAACTGTCCGCCCGCCTACGCGACCCGATGTGGCTCGCCCTGAGCTGGGGCAGCGGGGTCGTCGTGATCGCGATCCTCGCCCTGATGATCTGGAAGCCGGGCGCGTGATGCTCGCACTCGTCCGTCCAGACAGCTGGAACTTCCCGCTCTTCCTCCACGTGCTCGGTGCCGGGGTGCTCGTCGGCGCGGTCGGCGCGACGGTGATCATCGCGACTCGCGCTCCCGCCCTGCGGAGGCTCCTCGTCCGGACGATCGGCTTTTGCGTGATTCCGGCGTGGGTGTTGATGCGCTTCGCCGGACAGTGGATCGACTCTCGAGAAGACATCCCTGGGGACCCGGCCTGGCTCGGAGTCGGCTTCATCGTCGGAGACGCCGGGCTCGTTCTCCTGGTGGTTACAGCACTGATCGCATGGTGGGGCCTGCGCCGCCCGGAACGCCGCTGGCCCGTCAGAGCCGTTGCGGTGATCTCAGGGCTCTACCTGATCGCCCTCTTCGTCGCGATGTGGGCGATGACCACGAAACCGGATTGAACCCCGTTAACACAACCCTTACCCTCCGGAGGGGATTTTCCTTGCAGACGGGGAATAGGTTCAGACCATGTCCGCACTCCCTCTGAATCTCGTGGACACGGCGGGGTTCCTCGTGGCCGACAACCGCGGCCGCGTCATCGGCAAGGTCGAGTGTCCGATGTACGGGACGCTGCCGGACGTGCCCGACGCCCTCTCCGTCCGCGCAGGCTTCTTCTCACGCCATCGCCGCCTGGTCCCCGCCGACACGATCGCCGACGTCGACCGCACGAGCAAGGTCGTCGGCCTCCGAGTCGCCCGCGAGACAATCCGCCGCTTCCTCTAACCAGGCAGCTTTTCCCAGCCGGCTGGGTGAGGCGCCAAACCGCGCGCGGAGGCGTGACCGCGTCACGCCGGGAGCGCTACCAACCGCAAGCCTCGTCGACCCCAGAAGAAGGGGGCCCACGGGGGAAACATGGTTTCCCCCGTGCTCTTTCCCCCGTTTTACGACCACGAGCTGCGCAAGAATGCAGCAGCTCGCAGTCGGCCGTCAGTTGGATCTCGTAGGCCGCAGAGCTCACGAGATCAGGGTTCATTCTCTCTCTTTCTCGGAGCGGCTACAAGTTCTTATCGGCCCTGACCGGGGGACTAGAGAACAGCGAGGTACTTCTTGAGCTCCCAATCCGTCAGCTGGACGCGGTAGTCGTCCCACTCGCCCCGCTTCAGCTCGACGTAGCGGTCGAAGATGTGGGGCCCAAGCGCCTTTCGGGCCAGGTCCGACTCGGCCAGTGCGTCGATCGCCTCGCCCAGGGTCTCCGGGAGCGAGACGATGCCCCGCTCCTTCCGCTGCTCCGGGGTCAGGTGATAGAGGTTCGTCTCCATCGGATCCGGGAGCTCGTACCCCTGCTCGATCCCCTCGAGGCCCGCGTGTAGAAGCGTTGCGAATGTGAGGTAGGGGTTGCAGGCGGGATCGGGACAGCGGATCTCCGCCCGTGTTGCCTGTTCGGCACCGGGCTTGTAGAGCGGGATTCGGATCAGAGCCGAGCGGTTCCGCCGCGACCAGGCGACGTACACCGGAGCTTCGTACCCGGGCACGAGCCGCTTGTAGGAGTTCACCCACTGGGCGAAGACCGCGCTGATCTCCCGCGCATGGCGAAGCTGGCCCGCGATGAACGCCTTCCCTGCGTCAGAGAGGCTCCACTCGTCGTCCCCGTCGAAGAACGCGTTCCGCCCGTCCTTGAAGAGCGACTGGTGCGTGTGCATCCCGGACCCGTTCTCGCCGAAGATCGGCTTCGGCATGAAGGTCGCGTGGTAGCCCGCCTTTTTCGCGATCTCCTTGACGATCAGGCGGTACGTGACCGTGTGGTCCGCCATCGAGAGCGCGTCCGAGAACCGCATGTCGATCTCGTGCTGCGACGGCCCGACCTCGTGGTGCACGTACTCGATTGGGATGCCCATGCCCTCGAGGGCGCGGACGGTCTCCTGGCGCAGCTCGCTGGCCGCGTCGAGCGTCGTCATCGCGAAGTAGCCGCCCTCGTCGAGCGTCTCGGTTCCCTTGTCGTCGCGGAAGAGGAAGTACTCGAGCTCGGGGCCGACGTTGAAGGTGTCGAAGCCGAGAGAGGCCATGCGGTCCAGAGCGCGGCGCAGGACGTACCGGGGATCGCCTTCGTACGGCTTGCCGTCGGGCGTGACGATGTCGCAGATCATCCGCGCCACCTTTGTCTCCCCCTGCTTCCACGGCATCAGCTGGAAGGTCTCGGGATCGGGGATCGCGACCATGTCCGACTCCTCGATCGCGTTGAAGCCGGTGATGGAGGAGCCGTCGAAGCCCATCCCGTCGTCGAGCGCCGCCTCGATCTCGCTGGGCGTGACGGCGAAGCTCTTGAGGTGACCCTCGATGTCCGTGAACCAGAGGAGGACGAACTCGATGCCCTCCTTCTCGATCCGGGCGAGCGTTCGCTTGCGCGAGTCCTCGCTCGACGTGGCTCTGTTCTTTGTCTCGACCTGCGCCATGAATCCTCCCTTGAAATGCGAAAAGCCTCAGGCGCGGACGTCGCGCCCAAGGCTCCATTGCCTTGCTGACGGATGAAGTCTATACCGTGGCGCCGTGCGCCTTCTCGTGACCGGGGGTGCGGGGTTCATCGGCTCGCACTTCGTCAAGCGGATGCTCGCAGCCGGCGAGGACGTCGTGGTGCTCGACAAGTTCACGTACGCCGGCAACCCGGCGAACCTGCCCGGAGAGGTCGACTGCCGCCGCGGCGACATCGCGGTCCGAGAGGACGTCGACCAGTGCGGCGCGCTCGATGCGATCGTCAACTTCGCTGCAGAGACCCACGTCGACCGGTCGATCCTCGGCCCCGAGGACTTCGTGCGGACGGACGTGCTCGGGACGCTCGTGCTCCTCCAGGCGGCGGAGCAGCAGAGCGCCCGGTTCGTGCAGGTCTCCACCGACGAGGTCTACGGCGACGTCGAGCCGGGCTGGTCGTCGCGCGAGGACGACCCGCTCCGCCCGTCGAGCCCGTACAGCGCGTCCAAGGCGGGCGGCGACCTGCAGGTGCTGGCGGCGGTTCGGACTTTCGGCGTCAACGCATCGATCACACGCGGCTCGAACACCTACGGCCCGAACCAGTATCCCGAGAAGGTGCTGCCGCTCTTCGTCACGAACGCCCTGGACGGACAGCCGCTACCGCTCTACGGCGACGGCCGCCAGGTACGCGACTGGCTGCACGTCGACGACCATTGCGCGGCGATCGACCTCGTCCTTCGGCAGGGTGAAGCAGGCGAGGTCTACAACGTCGGTGCGGGAGAGGAGCACGAGAACGTCGAGCTCACGCGCCTCATCGTCGAACAGCTCGGCGCGGACAACACTCTCGTGCGCCACGTCGAGGACCGTGCCGGCCACGATCGCCGCTACTCGCTCGACACGACGAAGATCCGGTCACTCGGCTGGCAGCCTCGTCGCAGCTGGGACGAAGGCGTCCGTGCCACCATCGACTGGTACCGCGACAATCGTGACTGGTGGGAGCCGATCAAGCGCAGCAGCGGTTACCGCGACTACTACGACAGGCAGTACGAGGCGCGGCTCACCTAGCGCACGCCGCCGTCGCCGCCGGCGGGGCGGGACCACCAGGCTGCGTTGTCGCTTCCGGACATGACGCCCTGAAGCTGGTCGACGTAGCTGACGAGATCGCGTTCGCGTCGCTCTAGCGTCTGCTCGAGCTCCTCGAGCTCGGTGCGCCAGCGCTCGATCCGATCCTCGCGGAACTGGACGTCGGCTTCGAACTCGGCCTCGCGCTGGTCGAGATCGGTCTCGAGCCGCTTCAGCTCCGTCACGCGGGCATCGGCTGCCACGTCGGAAATCGGTCGGATCCCGACATCCTCCGTCGCCGCCCCGAAGAGGGGCGCGAGCGAGGCTGCCTGCTCCGCGGAGATTTCCACGCGGAGGACGAGGGGCTTCGGGGTGCTGTATTCGTGGTCAGACATGGGGCCGCACTTGAGGAATCGTTCCCGGGCACTCCGGCCCCTATCCCTCGGCTGAGCGTTTTCCGCCAGACTCACCCAAAGTTGAGGATTCTGGTCGCCGAAGACGAGACGATCATCCGGCTCGACCTCCGGGCATTGCTCGAGCACGCCGGTTTCGAGGTGTGCGCCGAGGCCCGCGACGGCGAAGAAGCCGTCCGCCTGGCCCGCTCCGAGCGGCCCGACCTGGCCCTCCTGGACGTCAAGATGCCGAAGCTCGACGGGATCGAGGCCGCCCGGCGCATCCTCGACGAGCGCCCGATCCCGATCGTGATGCTCACCGCCTACGGGCAGGACGAGCTCGTGCAGCGTGCGGCGGAGGCCGGCGTCTTCGGGTACCTCGTCAAGCCGTTCCGCGAGCAGGACCTCCTCCCGGCGATTCGCACCGCCCGGGCGCGGTACGAAGAGCTCGTCGCACTGCGGGAGGAGGCGGAGTCGCTCGCGGACGCGCTCGCCTCTCGCAAGGCGATCGAGCGCGCGAAGGGATTGTTGATGGAGAAGGAGGGCCTGTCGGAGGGGGACGCGTTCGCGCGGCTGCGCAAGGCGAGTCAGATCTCCGGCCGTCCGCTCAAAGTCGTCGCCGAGGCGCTGATCGCGACGCTCGAAGGCTGATCGCTCTCTCTAGAAGGAGTAGATGTCGGCGAGAACGCCGAGCGCGATCAGGACCGCGCCGACGATGAACGTCGGATCCTGCCGCGCACCGGTCGGGCGTCGCCTTGTCATCGTTCCGCGTACGAGGGAGAAGCCGCCGGTGGGGAAGACGCCGATCAGGACGAGGATGCAGCCGACGAGGTAATACGCCACAGCGATCGCGTTCGAGACCCGGTGACCGGTGGCGAACCCGATCAGAGCTGCGAGCAGCCCGAGCGCAGCCGCGACGGCCACGCAGACCAGTGCGAAGCGCAAGAGCGCCTCGCCGAGGCCGGTCAGGCGGCTCGGCGTCGATTCCTCGTTCACGTGTGCGCTCGTTCGAAGAGTCGCTCCCATCGTTGGAGCAGCGTCTGCAGCTCGTCACGGGCTCGGCGGTGTTGAGCAAGCGTCTCGACGTCGTTCCAGTCCTCGGCGAGTTGCCGTTCGAGCTCGGCCACGGTTTGCTCGCGCTCGGCGATCTCCGCCTCGATTCGCTCGAGCTCCGACGGGCCCTTCGCTTTCGTCGTCGCCACCTTGCGCACCTTCGGCGTCACCTTCGGCTCGGGAGTCGGTGTTGCGGCCACTCGCCGCGCCTCACGCTGGCGGACGTACTCCGCCCAGCCGCCGTCGTACGAGTTGAGGCGCTTGTCCTCGATTGCAAGGGTGCGTTCGGCGACGGCGTCCAGCAGTGCGCGGTCGTGCGAGACGAGCAGCACGGTCCCCGGGAACGCCTCGAGCGCCGCTTCGAGCGCCTCCCGGCTTTCCAGGTCGAGATGGTTCGTGGGCTCGTCGACGACCAGGAAGTTCGCGCCCGAGGCAACCACGAGCGCCAGCGCAAGCCTGCGTCGCTCACCGCCGGACAGTGCCACGACTGGCTTCTCGTGCTCGGCCCAGCCGGAAAAGAGGAAACGGCCGAGGAGCTTCTGCGCGTCGGGCCGCTGCAGTCCGGTCGCGCGCTGCACGCATTGCAGCACCGAACCGCGAGTGTCGAGCTCCATCTCTTGCTGCGAGAAGTAGGCCGCCTCGACGCCGTGCCCGAGGCGAACCGAGCCTGCGTCTGCCTCGCGGCGTCCGAGAATCGTCTCGAGCAGCGTCGTTTTGCCGGATCCGTTCGGGCCGACGAGTGCCACGTGCTCGCCGCGCTCGATTGCGAAGCTCGCTCCGTCGAGGAGGACGCGGTCGCCGATCCGGACCTCGAGACCCTCGGCCTCGACCACGGTCCGGCCGCTGCGAGCCGGCTTCAGGAACTCGAAGCCGAGACTCCTTGTTCGCCGCGTGAGCAGATCGATCTCGGCCTTCGATTTCGAGCGCTCCTTCTCGAGCCGTTCGATCTGGGTGAGCTTGACCTGCGCCTTGCGTGCCATCTTCTCGCTGGAGGCGCGAAAGCGTGCGACAAATCGCTCCAGTCGCTCGATGTCGCGACCGACCCGCTCGGCCGCCTTCGATGCGGCGTGGAGGCGCGACGCCTTCTCGAGGCGCCAGGAGTGCCAGGGTCCCTTGAAGTACGTCGAGCGTCCGGCGTCGAGCTCGAGCACGACGTTCGTGACCGCCTCGAGGAACCAGCGGTCGTGCGCGACGATCATGATCCCCGCGTCGAGTGACGAGAGCTCGCGCTCGAGCCACTCGAGGCTTTCGACGTCGAGATGGTTCGTCGGCTCGTCGAGCAGGAGCAGGTCCGGATCTCCGCCGAGCGCGCGCGCCAGTGACGCCCGGGTGAGCTCCCCTCCCGAGAATGTCTCGAGCTGTCGGTCGAGGTGCTCGTCGGCGAAACCGAGGCCGCGGACGACGGCCGTCGCGCGCTCACGCCAGTCGTAGCCGCCGGCGTGCTCGAGCCGGGCCTGCGCCTCCCCGTAGCGCCGGATCGTGGCCTCGCCGTGATCCCCGGCCGCCATGACCTGCTCGAGCCGCCGGAGCTCCTCCTCCAGCGCGACCAGGTCGCGGGCTCCGGACAGGACGTAGTCGCGCAGGGTCAGACGCCGCTCGAGCGGGGGGCGCTGGTCGTGCAGGGCGACCCGGGTTCCCTTCTGGAAGGCGAGCTCACCGCCCTGGAGGTTGGTCTCGCCGACCAGCGCGCGCAGAAGGGTCGTCTTGCCGGCCCCGTTCGGCCCGGCCAGCGCCACGCGGTCGCGGCGCTCGACCTTGAACGACACGCCCTGGAACAGCGGATCCCCGGAGAACTCCTTGCGGAGGCTGGATGCGATCAGGACGGCCATTGCGCAGAGGGTAGTCGGCACCGTTCCTCCGAACGAGCGCGTTATCGTCGGTCGGTGACCTCGCCGATCGTTCTCGCACTCGACGTCGGCACGTCCTCGGTGCGCGCGCACCGCTTCGACGGAACCGCCGCGGAAGTGGGTGAGCCCGCGCGCCATGAGTACGAGGCAGAGATCGATCCCGACCGGCTCGTCGATCGCATCCGCGAGGCGATCGCAGACGCGGGAGGCGCCGAAGGAGTGGAAGGGATCGGCACTTCCTGCTTCGGCCATAGCCTGCTGGCGCTCGACCGGCAGGGCCGGCCGTTGACGCCGGTCCTCTCCTGGAGGGACACGCGCTCGGCCGACGCCGCAGACAGCTTGCTACGCCGGGTCGACGGGGATGCGGTGCATGCCCGCACCGGCTGCCAGATCCACACGAGCTATTGGCCGGCGAAGCTGGCCTGGCTCGCGCAGGAGCAGCCCGACGTGTTCCGCTCCGCCGCGCGCTTCGTCTCGTTCTGCGACTACCTCTACGAACAGCTGCTCGGCCGCGAGGTCGCAGCGGGCATCTCGATGGCATCTGCCACCGGGCTTGTGGATCTTCGGACACGCGTGTGGGACGAGGAGCTCCTCGACACGCTCGCCCTCGATGCCGAGCGTCTGCCCGAGATCTCGGATGCACCGATCGACGGGTGGTATCCGGCGCTACTGGACGGGGCGTGCTCCAACTTTGGCGCCGGCTGCCTCACGCGCGAGCGCGCGGCTCTGATGGTCGGCACCTCGGGCGCAATGCGGATGGTGTACGAGACGGAGCGCCCGCAGCCACGCGCAGGGCTCTTCCTGCACTGGGTGGACGACACGCGCGTCGTCGAAGGAGGGTCACTCTCCGACGGCGGCAACCTCCACGCCTGGCTCGAGCAGACGCTTCGAGACGCGAGCGGATCTCTCGCAGACCGGGATCCGAGCTCGCACGGCCTGACGTTTCTCACCCTGCTCGGCGGCGAACGTAGCCCCGGCTGGCACCAGCATGCAAAGGGGGCCGTGCACGGCCTGACCTTCGACACGACGCCGCTCGACCTGCGTCAGGCCGGCCTCGAGGGGGTCGCCTTTCGCTTTGCCGAGATCGCCGACCTGATGCAGGGAATCGAGGAGATCGTCGCCACCGGCGGCGGCCTGGTCGAGGATCCCGACTGGGTTCAGATCATGGCCGACGCGCTTGCGCGGCCGGTGACGACGTCGGCCGTCCGGGAGGCCTCTCTCCGAGGAGCGGCCGTGGTCGCGCTCGAGCGAATCGGAGTCGAGGCCGAGTTGGCGCCACTCGGTGGCGTCGTCGAGCCTCGTCCCGGCAAGGCAGAGGCGTTCCGCGAGGCGCGCGAGCGCCAGCGACGGCTTTACGAGGTCGTGACTTCGGAGCCGACCAGCTGACGGGCCGCGGCCGCGATGTGCTCCGCGTCGATGCCGTAGGCGTTCAGTAGCTCGTCCGGCTTGCCCGAGCGAGGCATCTCGCGTACCGCCAGCTTGAGCACGTGCGGGTGCTCGTCCTTCTCTGCGAGCGCGGCCAGCACTGCATCGCCGAGCCCGCCCTCGGGGAAATGGTCCTCGACGGTGATGATCCTGCCGGTCGCTTCGGCAGCCGCCTGCAACGTGTCCGCGTCGATCGGCTTGACGGAGTAGGCGTCGATCACGCGTGCGCTGATTCCCTCCTCGTCGAGCGTTGCAGCAGCTTCGAGTGCCTCGTGCACGGTGACTCCGATGCCGACGATCGTGACGTTGTCGTCCTCGGACGACCTGATCACCTTGCTGCCGCCGACTTCGAACTCCTCGTCCGGGCCGTAGATGACCGGCGTGTTCGGGCGCAGAGTGCGAAGGAAGACGATGCCTTCCGTGTCCGCCATCTCGGCGACGAGCTTCGCGGTCTGGTTTGCGTCGCAAGGATGGAGCACGACGCTGGAGTGAATTGCCCTGAGTGAGGCGATGTCCTCGAGAGCCATCTGCGACGGGCCGTCCTCGCCGATCGAAACACCGGCGTGCGAGCCCGCGAGCCGCAGGTTGACGCGGCTGATCGCCGCCATGCGGACGAAGTCGTACGCGCGCGAGAAGAAAGCGGCGAACGTCGACCCGAATGCATTCCAACCTCGCGCGTGCAGACCGACCGCCGCCGCGATCAGCTGCTGCTCGGCGATGTACATCTCGAAGAACCGATCCGGATGCGCCTGCTTGAAGATCTCGGCGAACGTCGAGTTGCTGACCTCGCCGTCGAGCGCGACGACGTCGCCTCGAGCCGTCCCCAGTGCCGCGAGCGCTTCGCCGTACGCCTTTCGCGTGGCGACTTCCTGGCCGAGCTCGTAGCGGGGTAGCTCCAGTGGGCCGTTCGGGAAAGTGTGCGGCTCCGCCGGGTCCGGCTTGGTGACGTCGACGTGGATGTTTCGGATGCCTCCGAGCTCCTCGATGGCCGCATCCGGATCGTCCAGCGGTTTGCCGTGCCAGCCGTCCTTGTCCTCGACGGCCTTGACGCCCTTGCCCTTGATCGTGCGGGCGACGATCACCGTCGGCCGTCCCTTCACCTCCTGGGCCTGCTTGTAGGCGCGGTCGATCTCCTCGACCTCGTGACCGTCGACCTCGATCGCGTTCCAGCCGAAGGCGCGCGCCCGTTCGACGTAGACGCCGGTGTTCCACCCGATCATCGTCTCGCCGCGCTGACCGAGCCGGTTGACGTCGATGATCGCCGTCAGATTGTCGAGCTCGTAGTGCGAGGCATGCTCGAACGCCTCCCACATCGAGCCCTCGGCCATCTCGCTGTCTCCGCAGAGCACCCACACATGCGATGGAAGCCGGTCGAGGTATTTCGCGGCGAGGCCCATGCCGACCCCGATCGGAAGGCCCTGGCCGAGGGAGCCGGTGGCGACGTCGACCCACGGGATGATCGGCGTCGGATGCCCTTCGAGCATGCTGCCGAACTTGCGGTAGGTGAGGAGCTCCTCGTCGCTAATCGCCCCGACCGCCCGGAGGATCGCGTAGTAGAGGGTCGACGCGTGGCCTTTCGAGAAGATCAGCCGGTCGTTGGCGGCGTTCTTCGGGTCGCCGAAGTCGTAGCGCAGGTGGTTCGCGACCAGGACGGCCATCAGGTCGGCGGCCGACATCCCGGACGTCGGATGCCCGGACTTCGCAACCGCCGCCGGGCGGATCGAATCGACGCGGAACTGCTGGCCGAGTTCCCGGAGCTCGTTGGCTTCCATCGCAGCCATTCTAGGAGCCAACCGGCTTACTCTGCCGCCGTTGGGGTACGGTCATGCCGTGAAGGTGGCGATCGCATTCGACCACCGCGGAGTCCATCTGCGTGACGCTGTGCTGGAGGCGCTCTCCGGGCACTCGGTGGTGGACCTGGGAACCGATACGGATGCGAAGCGGATCGACTACCCGGAGAAGGCACGCCAGATCGGTGAGGCTGTCCTCCGTGGAGACGCAGAGCGTGGGGTGTTCGTGTGCGGCTCCGGCGTCGGCGCCTCGATCGCAGCGTCCAAGCTGCCGGGGATCCGCGCGGCGATCTGTCACGACGTGTACTCGGCCCACCAGGGCGTCGAGCACGACGACATGAACGTGCTCTGCCTGGGCTCCGAGGTCGTCGGGCCCTCGCTCGCGTGCGAACTCGTCACGACCTTTCTCGCGGCACGGTTCGACGGCGGCGAGCGTTATGTGAAACGACTGCAGATGATCGAAGACATTGAAAGGAATCCCGCCCATGCCTGAATCGAACTTGCACAAGCTGTCGGCGCTCGGCCAGAGCGTCTGGATCGACTACCTCTCGCGACAGATGCTGAAGAGCGGAAAGCTCGCGCGGATGATGGAAGAGGACGCGGTCGTCGGCGTCACGTCGAATCCGACGATCTTCCAGAAGGCGATTGCGGAAGGCGACGCCTACGACGAACAGCTCAGAGAGATCCTCGAGACGGGCGAGGAAGATCCCAAGGAGACCTTCCTGCAGCTCTCTTCGCACGACATCTCGGATGCATGCGACCTCCTGCGGAAGGTCTGGGACGAGGGAGAGGGTCTCGACGGTTACGTGTCGTGGGAGGTCGACCCGACGCTCGCGTACGACCGCGACGGCACGGTCGCGCAGGCCAAGCGCCTGCACGACTGGATCGACAAGCCCAACCTCTACGTGAAGATTCCGGCGACAGAGCCCGGCCTCGGGGCGATCGAGGCGATGATCGCCCTCGGCAAGAACATCAACGTCACGCTGATCTTCTCGCTCGAACGGCACAAGGAAGTGATGGAGGCGTACCTCCGCGGCCTCGAGCGGCTCGTGGAGAGTGGCGGCGACCCGAAGCAGGTGCACTCGGTGGCGAGCTTCTTCGTGTCGCGTGTCGACACGGAAACGGACAAGCGACTCGACGAGATCGGCGGGCAGGCGACGAAGCTCAAGGGCTCACTCGGGATCGCCAACGCCAAGCTCGCCTATCAGAACTATCTGGAGGTCTTCGCGGGCCCGCGGTGGGAAGCGCTCGAGGCGAAGGGCGCGACGAAGCAGCGCTGCCTCTGGGCGTCCACGTCGACGAAGAATCCTGAGTACCGAGACGTCATGTACGTCGAGGAGCTGATCGGGCCGGAGACGGTGGACACGATGCCCGAGGAGACGATGGTCGCGTTTCAGGACCACGGCAAGGTCGCGCTGACCCTGACGGAGGACATCGACGCAGCGCGGAAGCTGTTCGAAGACCTCGCCGCGGCCGGCATCGACTACGACGACGTCTCCGAAACGCTCGAGCGCGAGGGCGTGCAGAAGTTCGCGGACTCCTTCGATGAGCTGCTGGAAGGAATTCGGGCGAAGCGCGGTCAGCTGGCGCCGGCTTGATGTCGGTCGCGACGCAACAACAACTGGTCGAGCGAATCTGGGCTCGCGACGCGACGGTTTGGACCGGCGCCGACGAGGACCAGTGGCTGGGCTGGCTCGACGAGCCGCAACGGATGCTGGAGCGCGCAGGTGAGGTCGCCGAGTTCGCGCAGGCTGCGCGCACGAAGTTCGAGACGTTCGTGCTGCTCGGCATGGGTGGCTCGTCACTCGCGCCCGAGGTCCTGAAGCGGACGTTCGGCCAGAAGCACCTGCACGTCCTCGACACGACGCATCCAGAGATGATCCGGCACGCCGAGAGGTCGCTCGATTTGGCGAACACGATGTTCATCGTCTCCTCCAAGTCGGGGACGACGCTCGAGACGCTGTCCCACTACGCCTATTTCTGGGAGCAGACCGGCAATCCGGAGCAGTTCATCGTGGTCACCGATCCCGGCTCGAAGCTCGAAGGGGTCGCGGGCGAGCGGGGAATGCGCGTCTTCCACGGCGAGCCGACGATCGGCGGCAGGTACTCGGCGCTGTCGCCCTTCGGGATCGTCCCGGCGGCTCTGATGGGCATCGACGTCGAGCGTCTGCTCACGAACGCGCAACGCATGGCGGAGGCCTGCCGCAGCGAGGCGAACCCCGGGCTCCAGCTGGGCCTCGAGCTCGGCGACGGCTGGCGGCAAGGCCGCGACAAGGTGTGCATCGAGGAGACCGACGGGAACTTCGGGCTCTGGGCCGAGCAGCTGATCGCCGAGTCGACGGGCAAGCAGGGCAGAGGGCTCATCCCGGCGCCCGGCGAGACCTTCGACGGCCCGGACCGGCAAGGCGCCGAGGTTCATCTGGCCGACTCGTATGCGATCGGCGGCGAGTTCTTCCGCTGGGAGTTCGCGGTCGCGGTAGCCGGATCGATTCTCGAGATCAATCCGTTCGACCAGCCGGACGTGCAGGCGGCAAAGGACAAGACGAAGGGAGTGCTCGCCTCGGGCGACGATCCGCAGCTCGAGCCCCAGGGCTCGCTGGACGAGCTGCTCGCCTCGGCGGAGCCGCCGAACTACGTCGCGATCCAGGCCTTCATCGATCCGCTGCGCGAGCGTGAGCTCCAGCCGCTCGTCGACCGCGCTCACGAGACGAGCTGCGTGGTGACGAAGGGACTCGGTCCGCGCTACCTCCACTCGACCGGCCAGCTGCACAAAGGCGGCCCGCCGACGGGCCTGTTCGTCCAGGTGGTCGACGACACGGGAGAAGAGATTCCGATCCCGGGCGAGGACTTCGGCTTCGGGCGCTTGATTCGCGCTCAGGCCGAGGGCGACTATCGCTCGCTGCAGGAACGTGGCAGGAAGATCGTGCGGCTCAGACTGGAGGATCTCTGATGCAGCTCGGAATGATCGGGCTCGGGCGCATGGGACACGGAATGACCGAGCGCCTGCACGAGCACGGACATGACATGAAGACCTACGACCCGAAGGTCGCGGAGCGCACGTCCGGGTCGCTTGCAGAGTTGAAGGGGCAGCTGGAGGCGCCGCGGGCTTTCTGGATGATGATCCCCGCCGGCGCGATCACGGAGGACACCTTCAAGCAGCTGCTCGAGATCGCGGACGAGGGCGACATCATCGTGGACGGCGGCAACTCGAACTTCCGCGACTCGAAGCGGCGCTACGTCGAGGCGAAGCACAAGGGCATTCACTTCATCGACGCTGGGGTCTCGGGCGGGATCTGGGGGCTCGAGATCGGCTTCTGCCTGATGGTCGGCGGCGACGACGAGCCGGTGCAGCGGCTCGAGCCGATCTTCGAGGCCCTTGCGCCGGAAGCCGGCTACGCGCACGTTGGTCCCTCGGGCGCAGGCCACTTCGTCAAGATGGTCCACAACGGGATCGAGTACGGCCTCATGCAGTCGTATGCGGAGGGCTTCGAGATCATGAATCACTCCGAGTACGACATCGACGCGCTTCAGGTCTCGGGCATCTGGCGAAACGGATCGGTCGTGCGTTCCTGGCTGCTCGAGCTGTTGCACGCGGCATTCGAGTCTCACGGTTCGAAGCTCGAGGACATCGCGCCCTACGTCGAGGACTCGGGCGAAGGGCGCTGGACGATCAACGAGGCGATCAACGAGAGCGTCCCGGCACCGGTCATCTCAGCGTCGCTCTTCGCACGCTTCGCTTCACGCGACGAGATCAAGTTCTCCGCGAAGGTCGCCTCCGCACTCCGCAACCAGTTCGGCGGTCATGCGATCAAGGCCGTCGAGAGCGCGAAGGCCGGCCAGGATCCGCGGTGATGCGTGACGCTTCGTCGCATGGCCGACAGAGCCCAGTCCCGGTGTCGGACATGGTGACGAAAGTGCCACAACTGTTCCACAGGTCTTCTCGGAGCGTCACGTGACGACCACCCCCCTCGAGGACAACCCGCTGCTCGAAGGGCTGGAGATCCGGCGCGCGGCGGACTCCTGCATCCTCGTCATCTTCGGCGCGTCCGGCGACCTGACGAAGCGCAAGCTGTTCCCGGCGCTCTACTCGCTCGCCTATCGCGGCCTTCTGCCCGAGCACTTCGCAGTCGTCGGCGTCTCGCGCTCGGAAGAGACGGACGACGAGTTCAGGGAACGGATGAAGGCTTCGGTGCAGGAGCACTCACGCGATCCGTTTCGTGACGACGTCTGGGAGCCGCTTGCGGAAGGCATGCATTACGTGGCGATGGACTTCGCCGACGAGGAGCGCGAGGACAACCTTGCCGCGACGCTGACGAGGCTCGACCAGGAGCGCCAGACGGGGGGCAATCGCGTCTACTACCTCGCGACCCCACCCGCTGTCTTCGAGACGGTCGTCACGGCTGTCGGCAAGCGCCGCGCTGCGGAGGGCTGGGCGCGACTGATCATCGAGAAGCCGTTCGGCCACGATCTCGCGTCGGCCAAAGAGCTGCAGAAGGTGCTCGAGACGTACTTCGCCGAGAACGAGATCTTCCGAATCGACCACTACCTCGGCAAGGAAACGGTCCAGAACATGATGGCCCTTCGGTTTGCGAACGGGATCTTCGAGCCGATCTGGAACCGCCAGTTCGTCGATCACGTCCAGATCACGGTGGCCGAGACCATGGGCATCGAGGGTCGCGCGGAGTACTACGAACGGGCCGGTGCGATCCGCGACATCTTCCAGAACCACATGTTGCAGCTGGTGGCCATCACGGCAATGGAGCCGCCGATCGACTTCACGGCCGACTCGGTCCGCAACGAGAAGGTGAAGGTGCTGCGCGCGATGCACACGCCGGGCCCGAAGTCGGTGGTGCGCGGTCAGTACGGGCGCGGCTACATCGAAGGCGAGGAGGTGCCCGCCTACCGCGAGGAGTCGGGCGTCGACCCGAACTCGATGACGGAGACGTACGTCGCCGCGAAGCTGTACGTCGACAACTGGCGCTGGGCCGACACGCCGTTCTACGTCCGCACGGGCAAGCGCCTCGCGCGCCGTGAGACGACGATCGCGATCCAGTTCAAGCGCGCGCCTCACCCACCGTTCGAAGAGCTGTCGGCCGAGCGGCTGAAGCCGAACGTTTTGATCGTCCATGTCCAGCCCGACGAAGGCGTGTCGCTCGCGATCGGAGTCAAGGTGCCGGGGCAGGGGATGACGATTCGCACCGTGCACATGGACTTCCTTTACGGCGGTGCGTTTCGCACGGGGCTGCCTGAGGCTTACGAGCGGCTGATCCTCGATGCGATGCTCGGCGACGCGACGCTCTTCACCCGGATCGACGAGGTCGAGGAGCAGTGGGCTCTCGTCGACGCGATCGTCGCGGCCTGGGCGCGGGACCGGCCCGCGTTCCCGAACTATGCAGCCGGGACGTGGGGGCCGTCGGCGGCGGACGGGCTGATGGAACGAGACGGGCGGGCATGGCGGCGCCGCTAGGGTCGGTGCGGGAGATCGAGCGCGAGGTCGCAACGCTACGCCTCGCGCCGGGCGAAGACGTGCCCTACCAGCGGACGAGCGTGATGACGCACACCGCGTGGGTTCCGCCGGAGTGGGTCGAGGCAGCGGAGGACGTGCTCGCCGGTCTTGCGGAGCGGCACCCGTCGCGAACGATCGTCCTCGTGCCCGAGCCCGACGCCGAGGACGGGCTCGAGGCCGAGGTCAACGTCGACGTCTTCCAGGCGGGCGAAGGCCGGCAGATCTGCGCCGAGACGATTCACATCCACCTCAAGGGCAAGCGCGCCTCGGCGCCCGCGAGCGTCGTGCAGCCGCTCTTCCTGCCGGATCTGCCCGTGTTCCTGCGCTGGCGCGGCGTCCCTTCCTTCGGGTCGGACTCGTTCCGAAGCCTCGTCGACGTCGTCGACCGGCTCATCGTCGACAGCACCGAGTGGCCGGACCTGCCGGACCCGTATGGCTCGCTCGCTGACGTGTTCGACCACGTCGTGGTCTCCGACATCGCATGGGCGCGCACGAGCCGCTGGCGCAGGGAGCTCGCCTCGCTCTGGCCCGGCATCGCGGACGTCAAGACGATTCGTGTGACCGGCACCGCCGCCCAGGCGCAGCTGCTTGCCGGATGGCTGCGTTCGCGACTCGGCCGCGACGTCGAGCTCGAACACGAGCACTCCGATCATCTGGTCGGCGTCGAGATCGACGGCAACCCGGCGCCGTTTCCTCCCGGCGACCCACCGCCTGCGTCCGACCTGCTCTCCGCGGAGCTCGACCGGTTCGAGCGCGACCGGGTCTACGAAGAAGCCGTACGCTCGGCAGCGAGATGAACGTCGCTCGCCTTCGGCTCGCTCCCGTGAGGGAAACCATGTTTCCCTCACGAGCTCCCTTCTTTAGAGATCGCCTCAACCCCCGCGCCGCTGCGATCGCCGCGTGGGCTGAGGAGAAAGAGGGGGGAAACCTCCCGGTTTCCCCTTACGCCCCTTCCACAGTTCATCGCCCGAAGATCGACAGATGAACGACTTCACCGAGCAGGTCAAGCCGCTGATCGCGGACGTTCCCGGCTGGTTGACGGACGAGGAAGGCGAGGCACTCTACGAGCTGGCGCGCGGGTGTACGGGTAAAGGTGTGATCGTCGAGATCGGCTCGTGGAAGGGCAAGTCGACGATCTGCCTCGGCCGCGGCTCGCAGGCCGGTGCGTCCCTGCCGATCTATGCGATCGACCCGCACGCCGACTACCGCTTCGGTGACTTCAAGGCGAACGTCGACCGGGCCGGGATCACGGAGCTCGTCAACCCGATCGCGTCGCTCTCGCAGCCCGCCGCCGACGACTTCCACGAGCCGATCGAGCTTCTGTTCGTCGACGGCTCGCACGAGTACGACCTCGTGCTGGAGGACTTCGAAAAGTGGGTGCCCAAGGTGGTCGACGGGGGATGGGTCGCCTTCCACGACACAACGTGGACCGCAGGACCGCGCAAGGTCGTGGGACAGGCGATCTACAGATCGAACCGCTTCAAGGATGCGAGGTTCGTCGTCGGCTCGACGACGGTCGCGCGGAAGGTGGAGCAGAACACGTTCGCCGATCGCGCCCGCAACAGATACGTCCTCGGGGTGAAGACCGCGTTCTGGCTCGGGTCGACCGCGGTGAAGAAGCAGCGTCACCTGCTTCCGAAGCAGGTCGAACGGCTCGGCCGCAGGCTGCTACGCGCGATTCAGTAGCGCTTACTTGCCTGGCTTGACGACGCGGAACTTTGGCTTCGCGACGACGATCCGGGCGGGATCCGACCAGGACATCTGCTGTGCGCCGGTCGGGAGTGCGAAGTTGAACCCGCGCACGCGGTAGTACCAGGTGCCGGGCTTCAGCGGCAGGACCGTCGAGGTTCCGAGCGTGAGCGTCCCGAGTGCATTGTCGTTCTGCGGATTCGGCTCGGGTTTGAACGGATAGCCCTTCTTGCTCCACTGCACCTCGTACACACTTGCGCCGAGCGCGGGCGTCCAGGCGACGAGCGGCGCACCGTAGAACGCCTGGCTCGACTGACCCGCGGTGAGCGTGCCCTTCGTCGAGAGACCGGATGCGAACAGCTCGCCTGCCGCAGTGAGCGACGGCTCGCTGTTCTTGCCGAAGCGGGCGACGCGGTTGTACGGAGGAGCGCAGACGTCCTGCGGCAGCTCGAGATCCTGGTACTGCAGGTTCCCCCCGGTGCGGATGATCGGCTCGCCGGCGCCGTGTGCGAAATGGAGCGGCGCGGAGAGCGTCAGCGACGTGCCGCTGACACTGACGACGGTGACGGGTTCCTGATTCGAGGCGTTCCCCAGCTGAACGACATCCCCGCTCGAGAAGCCGACCGCGCTCACGACGGTGATGCCTGAGGCGCCGATCGCCGCGCCGGCTGCAGTGCTCGTGGTCAGCGCGCCGGGTGAGACGGCGGCCACCGGAATGACCGTCCAGTAGTACCCGCTTCCCGGCCAGTCGGTGTCCCAGAGGTCGACCGGTGCGCCGAGGACGCCGCTTCCGACCTGAATCTGTTGCGGGCTCGCTGCGGGAGCGGTGGTCGTGCCGGGATTGGAGTCGGAATCGGACGGCACCGACGTCGTCGGCGTGGCGGGAGCCGTTAGCTCCGTCGAGAGAACCTTGACTCCGTCGAACGTGAAGCTGTCGGGCTCGGAGCCGTCGCGCAGATACGAGGCGCGCGCCGCCGGGAGGGCGCCCGGGAGCGCGGGGAGCGCAAGCGGGCCGAACGGACGCGGCGCGTATGCAGGGCCGCCGATGACGGCGCTCGCGAACACGCGGTTGAGGCATTGCCGGTCGGTGAACACGTAGATGCGGAAGAGCTCGCTGCTCGTCCCGTCGATTGCCTGGTCACCGCTGAAGGTGAACGCCGGCATCAGGCGATGGGCTTGCGAAGAAGCATCGCCGCTCGACACGACGTCGGAGATCGTCTGGCCGAGCTTGATCGGACCGCCCTGATACGGAGGATTGGTCGAGCTGTACACCGGGCTCCAAGGGCCGTAGCCGACGGCCGGCAGTCCGTTCTGGCGGGTCTGCTTGTTGTCGTCGGTACGGTCGGTGCGCAGCGCGCGGATTCGCCAGCGCACGGTCGTCGTCCAGTCCGGTGTGCGATGGAAGGTGTAGAACTCACGCTCGTCGAGGACGTTCGTGAAGACGGTCTCCATCTTCGGCGTCGGGTTGTTGATGTCGACGAACCAGACCTGGTAGCCGTCGGCTCCTTCGACCGGAGCCCAACGAAGCAGGCCCGGAGCGGCCGGAAGCGGCTTCGGCGGCGGGCCCGGCGTCATGTCGAAGCCGAACGCCTTGCTCCAGGGCGTGGTCCCGGAGGCGGTGACGCCACGGACCCGCGCGAAGAGCGCGTGCGGATTGCCGGTGATCCACGGCAGCATCACGGTCGGTGCTGCGACGGGAGTCGTCAGCGCGCCTGTCGAGTAGACGATGCCGCTCTCGCGGAAGGTCGAGCTCGTCGCCAGCTGGAACTGGTAGCGGACGGCGCCGGGCACCGGACTCCAGGCGAACGCGGGCGTGCGCGTGAAGGACGTGTCGGAAGGCTCGTCCGCGCGCAGCAGGAAGCCGTGCAGGTTGGCCGGGGCGGCGCGGCGGACAGGCTTCGCCGCCTCGGCGGCAGGCGCGAGTGTGAGCAGGCCGAAACAGACGGCGAGAAGAAGAGAGGTCCGCATGGTTCTCTTTTGGTAGTCGGCAGGCGCCGACGGCCTGCTGTCCCTCGATGGAGGGATGCCCGGGGCGTCAGTTCAGTGCAGCGGCGAGGCGGGTCCCGGCGGCAAGGACGAGAGCGTCGGCTCCGCGCCTGCCGATCAGTTGCACGGAGGCCGGGAGACCGTCTTCCGCGGGCCCGGCGGGAAGCGCCAGGGCAGGCCAGCCGAGCGTGTTGAAGGGCAGCGTGTTGGCGATCAGCCGCTCTCTCAGCGCGAGGTCGCCGATCCCGGTGGGCGGCGCGACGCATGCGAGTGTTGGGGTCAGCAGCAGGTCGAGCCCGTCGAGGAGCTCGAGGCAGCGGTCGACGTACTCGGTCCGCGCTTGCTCGGCACGTTCCGCTTCCGCGTCGGACACGGCGAGACAACGCTCGATCTTGATTGCGATCTCCTCCCCGTACAGCTCGCCCTGTTCGGCATAGAGCTCGCGGTGCACGTCTGCGACCTCACGCATGAAGAGGGAGCCGATGTGGGGCCGCGGCCAGTCGAGTGCGCCGCTTCGTGGAAATCGCGCCGCCGCAGCGGCGACGCGTTCGGCGACGAGCGGATCGGCATCCTCGAGCCAGGCCACGCCGACGGCAACGTCGTCGAGGGAGCTCACCTCCTCGGCCCTGAACTCCGGGGCGATGGCCTCGAGGAGCGCAGTGCAGTCGGTGACGCTCCGTGCCATCGGTCCGACGTGGTCGAAGCTCGGTGCGAGGGGAAAGCAGCCCGCGGTCGAGACGAGGTCGAAGGTCGGCTTGAAACCGACCACGCCGCAGCACGCTGCAGGAATGCGGATCGAGCCACCGGAGTCGGTTCCGAGCGCGGCGTCGGCGAGGCCCGCTGCCAGCGCCGCAGCGGAACCGCCGGACGAGCCGCCGGCGATCCGGCCGGGAGCGAGGGGATTCGGGACGGTGCCGAAGTGTGCGTTCTCGGACGTGACCCCGTAGGCAAACTCGTGCAGGTTCGTCTTGCCGACGTTCGCATATCCCGCCGCCTCGGCAAGGAGGACGGACGCTGCACTCCTGGTCGGGACGTGCTCCACGAAGATCGCCGAGCCGTACGTCGTCGTCAGGCCTGCAGTGTCGAGCAGATCCTTGACCGCGAGCCGGGTTCCCTCACCTACAGCGGCGGGGGTCGCAAGGAAGATGCCGCCGGCCGCCATTGGCCGACCTTACTGGCTACTTGCGGCGCTTCGGCTTCGCCGGCTTCTTCACCGGCTGCATCGCGACGCGCCGTATGGTGCTGGCACCCTGAGTGCCGCCGGACGAGTAGCTCGTGAGCGTGAGGACGTTGGCCGGCGTGTTGGTCTTGCGCAAGCTCTTGAACAGTTGAGTCGGCAGCACGAAGCGGATGTCGTTGTTACCGACGTGCAGTCCTCCGGAGCCGAGCCAGGTCGAGCCGAGCGTTGCCTTGAGCGTTCCGTCTCCGTTCGAGTAGACGATGAAGCGAAGGAGTCGAGTCTTCGAGGAGACACGGATGAGCTCCGGCGCGTGCACGGTCAGATCCGGTGCTGGATCGGTTGTCGGCGCCTGGATGACCGGGCCGGTGATCTTCACGCCTGCTGGCGGCTCGCTGGCGCTTGCGGGCTTCGACTTGTCGACCGTGACCGTCCCGGAGACCGTGAACTCACGTCCGTCCAGTGCGGGCGGCACCGCGTCGTTCGTCTCGTTCGGTAGCGACACGTAAGCGTGCGGGCTGGCTGCACACGTGTTCCAGGGGACCGTGAGCGCTGCGGTGCTGCCTGAGACCGTGAACGGTTGGGCGCTCGCGCCCTTCGTGTTCGCGTAGTAGTAGGGCGTCGAGGCGACGCCTGCGGGCAGCGCGACCTTGAGCGCGAGTGACGCCGAGTAACAGGGCCCGGTGTCGGTGTCGGCACCGTGCGCGAGGTCGACATAACGAACGGCGAGGTGGTTGACTGCGAGGGTCACCGGGGAGATCGCGCCGCTCTTGGAGGCCACGACGATCGAGCCCTGGGTTTGTGGCAGCACTCCGGCGAGAAGCTCTGAGGTGAAGTTCCCGGTCATGCGGGCGGTTGTGTAGTCCTCGAAGAACTTCCCGAGCGTCGTGCCGAGTGGCTGGACGACGGCGGAGAGGGCTTGCGTTCCCGAAAGAGCAGGAGTGGCGGCGGATGTGTCGAGGACCGACTTGACCGCGCCGTCGCCGAAACGCTCGGCGAGATACTCGAAGAGCATCCACCCGGGGTAGCCGTTGCGATCAAACTCGGTGTCGCCGCACGAGGAGCCGACGCAATCCATCGTTCGGTCTGGGTTCTGCTCGAGGCCGCCGATTGCGCTCTCGGCGCGAACCGCTGCCCATTCGGCGAGCCCTTCGTGCAACCACTGGTTGGTGTCGGGCGGAAGTACCGCATCCTCGAAGAGGTGGAAGACCTGGTGCGCGACGATGTGGTAGCCGAGCCCCGTGGCGGCATTGAGATGGATCTCGCCTGCGCCGGCGGGGGCCACCGGAGTGATGACCGCGTCCCAGCGGCTCAGCGGCACGGGCACCCCAATGCCGATGGAGCCGTAGGTGAGGCAGCCTGTGCCGAAGCCGTCGACGGAGATGTCGGTGAGCCCGTCGCCGCTGTCCGGGACCGGGGTCGTGTAGCCCCAGTTGCTGTAGAGGGCGTAGGCGCGCTCGGCCATGCCGAGCAGGTCTCCCGCGTGCTCCTGGGTGATCGTCGCGGTCGGGCAGGGCGACGTGTCGCCGCTCAGGTGAACCTGGAAGTGATCACTCGAAAGCGTCGAGGGCCCGGTCGGAAACGGGTCGGTGGCCGCGGCCCGCGGCACGCCGGCTGCGAGCGACGCCGCCACGACGACCAGGGCAAAGGGCAGCAGCAATCGGGATGACCGCATCATCAGGAGCCAGATCGGCGCCCGCGCGCGATTCCTTTAGCCGCGGGTCAGTCGTAGTGGAGGTAGATGAACGACACCGCGATCGTGCCGAGGACGATCAGGAGAACAACGCCTACCAGCGCGAGTGCCAGAGTGATGTTCTTGCGGGCGATTTCCCCGACAGGTTCGACGGGGCCCACGGTTGTGCTCGGTGCTGGTGCTTCGGCTTCGGGCTCGGTCATCACAGCAGCGGGTCGACCGCCATCGCCGCGAACAGCAGCGCGAGATAGAGGAGCGAGAAGTGGAAGAGCAGTGCTGCCCGGCGGGGCGTCGTTTCGCGGCGCAGAGCGAGCGCGAGCCAGAGGAATGCCCCGCCGAGGAGGAGCGCCACCCCGAGATAGACGAAGCCGAGTGGCCCCCAGACGACCGGGCACACGGTCGCGGCGACGAGCACAGCCGCGTACAGGAGGATCTGCCGTGTCGTCTCGCGCTCGCCGCGGACGACGGGCAGCATCGGAATCCGCGCCGCCTCGTAGTCGCGCCGGATCAGCAGTGCAAGCGCCCAGAAGTGTGGCGGAGTCCAGAGGAAGACGATCAGGAAGAGCCAGAGCGCCGGCAGCGTCAGATTCCCCGTGACTGCCGCCCAGCCGACGAGCGGCGGGACGGCCCCCGCGGCGCCGCCGATCACGATGTTCTGCGGCGTCGAGCGCTTCAGCCAGTGCGTGTACACGAGCACGTAGAAGAGGTTGCCGACCAGAGCCAGCGTCGCGGTGAGCACGTTCACGAACGACGCGAGCAGGACGAAGCTGAACGCGGACAGCGTCAGTCCGAACTCGAGCGCGCGCGACGGCGGCATTCGCTCCGCCGCCACCGGCCGTGCTCTGGTGCGCTTCCCCATCAGCTTGTCGATGTCGCGGTCGAGGACGTGGTTGAGAGCGGATGCGCCGCCGCATGCGAGCGCGAGCCCCGTCATCGTCACGACGATCAGCGACACAGCCGGAACGCCGCGGTCGGCGACGAACATGCCGCAGAGACCGGTGATGAGCAGCAAAGACATGATGCGCGGCTTCGTCAGGGTGACGTAGTCCCGCCAGGACGCTGCCGGCGCGGTCTCCCCGCGATAGGTCGCCACGGCGAGGATGAGCGCAGCGGCGAAAGCGACCGCTGCGAGTGCGAGGTGTAACCCGGGAGCTGTCACGAGCGCTGCGATCCCGAACAGGACGAGCGCGCTCAGCGAGGGCACGAGCAAGCGGCGATGAAAGGTGAGCGCCGAGACGACGAGGGCCAGCAGCGGCGGCAGGGCCAGCGCCGCGAGCAGCCGGTGCGCGGTACCGAGGGAGGCCGCGCCACTCACCACTGCGAGCAGGACGGCAAGCGCCGCAAACAGCGCGGTCAGCCGCAGCCAGGAACCGGGCCTAGGCATTGCCTCGCTCGGCGAGCCGGCGCCGCAGGTCGCGGAGCGGCCGCGCGCTCGTGACGTAAGGAAGCCTGTCGAAGTTGTACGCCGGGGGTGGGGACGTCGTATACCACTCGAGCGTGTCGCCGAGCCACGGATCGTTCGGCGCACGGCGCCCGGTGCGGCTGGTCTTCACGACGTTGACGAAGAAAAGCAGGATGCCGAGCGCCATGATGCCCGATCCGATCGACGAGATCAGGTTGTAGGCCTCGAAGAGCCCGTGCCGGTCGTAGGTGTAGACCCGCCGGGGCATCCCCATCAGCCCGAGCATGTGCTGCGGGAAGAACGTGAGGTTGAAGCCGATGAACACGAGCCAGAACTGCGCCTTGCCCAGGCGTTCGTCCAGCACTCGCCCGAAGATCTTCGGCCACCAGTAGAAGAGGGCGGCGAACGCCCCGAAGACCGCACCGCTGAAGAGGACGTAGTGCATGTGCGCGACGACGTAGTAGGTGTCCGTCACCTGCCAGTCCACGGGGAAGGCGGCCAGGAAGATCCCGGACAGTCCGCCGATCGTGAACAGCGCGATGAACCCGAGCGCCCAGAGCATCGCGGTGTCGAAGATGAGGTTGCCGCGCCACGTGGTCGCGATCCAGTTGAAGATCTTCACGCCCGTCGGGACAGCGATCACCATCGACGAGAGCATGAAGAAGACGTTGAGAAAGCTGGGTAGCCCGACGCTGAACATGTGGTGCGCCCAGACGAGCATCGAGTAGAAGCCGATCGCGATCGTCGAGAAGGCGATCGCCTTGTAACCGAAGATCGGCTTGCGCGAGAAGACGGGAATGACCTCGGAGATCACCCCCATCGCAGGCAGGATGATGATGTAGACCTCGGGATGGCCGAAGAACCAGAACAGGTGCTGGTAGAGGAGGGCGTTTCCACCCTCCTGCGGTAGGAAGAAGTGCGTTCCCGCCTGGCGATCGAGGAGCAGGAACGTCAGGCCGACGCCGATCACCGGCAGGACGATCACCAGCAGGAACGAGTAGACCTCGATCGCCCAGACGAACAGCGGGATTCGCATCCAGCTCATTCCGGGCGCACGCATGTTGTGGATCGTGCAGATGAAGTTGATCGCACCAAGGAGCGACGAGATCGCGACGAGATGCAGGGAAAGGATCCAGAGGTCCTGCCCGCTGCCGGGCGAGAAGAACTTCTCGGAGACGGGCGGGTAGCTGTACCAACCCGACTTCGCCGCGCCGCCACTCGAGAGGAAGCTCATGAACATGACGATCCCGCCGAAGAGGAAGAACCAGTACGACGCGGCGTTCAGCCGCGGGAAGGCCATGTCGCGCGCGCCGATCATCAGTGGCACGAGGAAGTTCGCAAGTCCCGCCCAGAATGGGACGATGAACAGGAAGATCATCGTCGTCCCATGGATCGTGAAGAGCTCGTTGTAGGAGTTCTTCGTGACGAAGCTCTCACCCGCGGTCGCGAGCTGAGAACGCATCAGGAGCGCGAGGATGCCGCCGGCGGTGAAGAAGACGAGCGCGGTGGCGAGGTAGAGGATCCCGATGCGCTTGTGGTCGACCGTCGTGATCCAGGACGCCACGCGGCCCCGGCGCCAGTCGGGGCGGTACGGGGTGATCGGCTCGGCTCTAGCCGCCACTCGCCGACTCCTTGTAGACGCGCGCCTTCAGATAAGCGAGCAGTGCGCTGACCTGGGCGTCGGTCCAGCCGCGCGCCACCGGCGGCATGTAGTTCGCGACGGGCGCCCTCTGGTTGAGCCCCTGCGTGATCAGCGTGCGCAAGCCCTGGGCCTGGGTCAGGATCGAGTTGTTCTTGATGGCGGGGCCGTACCCGCCGGAGCCGTCCAGTGCGTGACACTGCGCGCAGGCGCCTCGCCACTCCTGGCCGCCGAGCTCGAGCGGGTTCGAGAGTGACGCGAGGTACGACTCGTACTCGCCCTGGCTCTGGGCGACCACGCTCGCGCGCATCGTCGCGTGGTACACGCCGCAGAACTCTCCGCACTGTCCGCGATACGTGCCGGCCTCGTCCGCCCTGAACCAGGTCTTCGTCGGATTGCCGGGAATGGCGTCGAACTTTCCCTGCAGCGCCGGAATCCACCAGCTGTGGTCGACGTCCTGCGAGTGGATGTTGACCTGGACGACCCGGTTGACCGGCACGTGCAGATCGTTGATCGACACGGCGCCGTTCGGATACGTGAACTGCCAGTAGAACTGGTGCGCGTCGATTCTCACCTGCAGCGGCCCGCCTTCCGCCCTCGCCTTCGGGATGTCCTGGATCCCGGGCAGCTCGTACAGGACGAACGCCGCGATCGCGGCGAGCATGACCACGGGAATCGCGGTCCAGATCAGCTCCAGCCGCGTCGCGCCGTGGACCTGCGGGCCCTCCGCGTCGCGCGGGCGTCCGCGGCGGCGGTAGCGGAAGATGAAGAGCAGCAAGGCGCTCTCGACGACGACGAAGACGACTGCCGTGAAGATCGCGATCCACAGGTACGCGTCGTCGATCCGCTCTGCGTTGGGCGAATGCGGCGTCACAGGCGCGAAGCCACCGTTGCCCGCGTAGGCGACGCTAGCCGCCGCCAGCACGACGCCGAGAGCCATCATCAAGACGAAGAGCTTGCGCCTCACCAGCGGGTGGCATCCTACGAGACATGGAGGCCAACTCGCGCGTCCAGCTGCCCGTGGGCACCGGAGATAGTTACGAGGTGTACGTGAACGGCGTGCGGCAGGAGCCCGGCCGCGACTTCGACCGCATCGGGGACGAGCTCGTCTTCCGGCGGGCCCTCGCCCAGGAGGGTCGTCTTGGCCCGATCCGCTGGCTCTCGATGCTGCTCGGGGTGGCCGGCACCTACCGGAAGCACGAGACCGTCGACCTCGTCTACGACGAGGGCGGGCGCCGCACGGTGGCCTCGCTTACTCCTTCGTAACCGGCTCGAGCCGGTAACCCACGCCGTAGCGGGTCTGGATGAAGGTGTGGCGCGGCGCGCGCCGATCGACCTTCTCCCGCAGCCGCCGGACGAACACGTCCACGGTTCGGTCACGATGCGCTTCCCGGCGGCCCCAGATCTTCTGGAGCAGCTCATCGCGGGTCACCACGCGCCCGCGCTCGAGCGCTAACTGGTACAGGAGCCGGAACTCGGTCGGTGTTAGCTGGGCGCTCTCCCCGTCGACGAATGCCTGCACCTCGCGCGGATCGATCCTGAGCTCCTCGATCTCGATCGGCTCGCCGCGTGCCGAGTCGCTACGCCGTAGCGACCGCCGTGACGCGGCTTTCACGCGTGCCACGAGCTCGTTCATGGAAAAGGGCTTGACGAGGTAGTCGTCGGCCCCGATCTCGAGGGCGTGCACACGATCGTGCTCGGTGCCGCGTGCGCTGACCACGACGATCGGCGTGGGGATTCCCTCGGCGCGGGCGCTCTGAATGACGTCCCAGCCGTCGCGCCCCGGGAGCATCAGGTCGAGGACGCACACGTCCGGCTGCTCGAAGCGGAGCCGCGCCAGGCCCTGGTCGCCCTTTCCGACGACGACGGGATCGAATCCGGCGGCGGCCAGATGCCGGGCCATTCCGTCGGCGATCACCGAATCGTCCTCGACGATCAGGACCTTGGCCATACTCGTGTCTGATGGAGGAGGCACGGGCCTACGAGGAGCTTCGAGTCGGTTTCACAGCAGCAGTGTCCCACGAGCTGCGCACGCCGCTGGCACGGCTGCTGGCGCTGCTCGAGTCCGCGTCGCTGCCCGACGCCGACAGCGAGGCACTGCTTGCCCAGGCTCGTGACCAGGTCGAGGAGATGCGTGAGCTCGTCGACGACGTGCTTTTCCTGTCCGAACTCGAGAGCGGACGCGAGGTCGTCGCGCTGGGCTCGACACGCGCGCTTCCGGTCCTCGAGGAGGTTCGAGACCGCCTGGCCGACAGCGCGGAGCGGGCGGATCTGGCGATTCGGGTCGAAGCCGATCCGTCGGTGGAGCTCCCGGTGCGCCGCCGGATGCTTCAGATCGTTGCCGAGAACCTGGCGGAGAACTCGATTCGCTACGCGGGGGCCGGCTCGACGCTCACCCTGTCGGCGCGGCCCGGCGTGCTCGAGGCCACCGACGACGGGCGTGGAGTCGACGAGGTCGACCTCGCGCGGCTCTTCGAGCGTTTCTACCGCAGCGACCGGGCCCGCGCCTCGAGGGGCACGGGCCTCGGTCTTGCGATCGTGAAGCACGTCGTCACGGCCGCCGGCGGCGAAGTCGAGGCGACCGGCGGTGTTGGTCAAGGTTTGACGATTCGCTGCAGCTTCCCTACGAGTGCACCGAGTTGAGCGTCTTGATCGATGCGTTCAGCACGACCTTCGGGAGTGGTGAGAAGAGCAGCTTCGGGCCGGAGGCCTGTCCCTTCGTCACTGCCCAGCGAATGAACTGCTTGAGCTCCTTCGCCTTCGGCGTGCTCGTGGGCACGATGACGTACGTGAACGTGCAGATGGGATAGGCGAGCGGCTGCCGCTTTGCCGGATTGACGATCGAGATACCGCCGTTGTTGGGCGCGACGCGGAGGATGGTCGCTCCCGCAGCCGCGATCGCGCGAAGCCCCGGCAGCTGGAACACGCCGGCGCGGTTCTTCACGGCAGCGACCTTGAAGTGGCTCTTGAGCGCGTACGCGATGTCGACGTACGTGATACCGCCGTTCGTCTGGCTCAGCGTTGCGGCGACACCCGAGCTACCGCGTGCACCTACACCCGTGGGCCAGTTGACAGCGACGCCCTTGCCGACACCGCTCTTCCACTGTCGGCTGACGGTGTTCAGGTACTCGGTCAGGTTGTACGTCGTGCCGCTGTTGTCGCTGCGGTGGATCACCGTGATGTCGAGGTCCGGCAATGACTTGCCCTTGTTCAGCTTCTTCAGCGCCGGGTCGTTCCACTTCTTGATCCGGCCCATGAAGATGCCGGCAACGGCGGTGCCGTCGAGCTTGAGGTGGTCCGGGAGCCCATCGCCGCGGTAGGCGAGCGAGGTCGCGGAGAGAGCCCAGGGAATCTGGGCGCAACCCTTGCACGCTGCGAACTGGTCGGGTGTGAGCGGCGCGTCGCTGGCGCCGAAGTCGACCGTTCGGTTCGTGATCGCGTTGATGCCGCCGCCAGATCCGATCGGGCCGTAGGTGACCTTGACGCCGAACGCCGCGTCGACTTTTGGAATCCACACCGACACGAGCGGCGCCACGAACGAGCTCCCGGCTCCGGTCAGCGATCCGGCAGACGACCGAGCGCCGGCTCCGGCGGTGAGCACGAGCGCCGCACCGAGTGCGGCTAGGACGGCCAGTGTCCTGCGATTCAAGATTTCTCCTCTCGTCTTTGGTTCACGTCGCGACGAGCGTGCCCGCGCTCCTTCCTCGCGTGGGAAGAACAGTGGTGGCGAACTGGTGACAACCTGGTGAACGGTGGCTCCAGGAGCCGCAAACCTCAGTACGCTCGCCCGGGGTGAGCGCAGTCCCGACGTCGAGCCCATTGCAGGCCCGCCGCCACAGGCTGCGCGGCCAGCTCGGTGATCTTGCGCTCCACGGCCTGACACTCGCCGCCGCGCTCGCGTGTCTCGTCCTGGTCGGAGCGATCGTCTGGAAGATCCTCGCGCTGTCCGGCGACGCGTTCGACCAATTCGGGTTCGGCTTTATCACCGGCCGGACCTGGGATCCGGTCAAGCACGTTTTCGGCGCGCTGCCGTTCATCTACGGGACGGCCGTGAGCTCGCTCCTCGCAGTCGTCCTGGCGACCCCGCTCGCCATCGCGATCGGCCTTTACCTCAGCGAGCTCGCGCCGCGTGGCGTGCGCGGCATCGTCGGGTCGCTCGTCGAGCTCCTCGCCGCGATCCCGAGCGTCGTGCTCGGGCTATGGGGCATTCTCGTGCTCGGCCCGTTCCTCGCTCATCACGTCGAGCCTTGGCTGCACAGCTCGCTCGGTTTTATCCCGCTCTTCGGCGAGCCGCAGCAGACCGGGCAAGGCCTGTTCACAGCCGCCGTGATCCTCACGATCATGATCGTCCCGATCGTCGCGTCGATCAGCCGTGAGCTCTTCCTGGGCGTGCCCCGTGAGCTCGAGGAGGGCGCCCTGGCGCTTGGCGCAACGCGGTGGGAGATGGTGCGCGGGGTCATCCTGCCGGCGACGCGGTCGGGAGTAGCCGCGGCGGTGATTCTCGGGCTCGGGCGCGCGGTGGGAGAGGCAATCGCGGTGACACAGGTGATCGGAGGCGGCACACGCATCGGCTGGTCGCTCTTCCCGCCGGCGGACACCCTGGCGAGCAAGATCGCCTCGAGCTACCAGGGAGCAGGCTCGGGTCTCGAGATCTCGTCGCTGATGTACCTCGCGGCGATCCTGCTCGTGCTCGGTCTGATTGCCAACCTCGTGGCTCAGGTGATCGTGCGCCGTTTCGATCCTTTGCGCGGAGCGCGGTCGTGAGTCGGTACCGGCGCCGGCGGATCGTCAACCGCCTGATGGAGGTAATCGCGACCGTTGCGGCGCTCGTCGCGGTGGCAGTGCTCGCGATCGTTGTCGTCTCGGTTGCGAAGCGGGCCGCGGGCGCGATCAGCTGGGACTTCTTCACGAAGCCGCAGGCGCTGTTCGGCCAGCCGGGCGGCGGCATCGCGAACGCGCTCGTCGGGACTGTGCTGCTGGTGCTGATGGCAGGCGCGATGGCGCTACCCGTCGGTGTGCTGACGGCCATCTATCTGACGGAGTTCGCGCCTCGGCGGGTCGCCGTTCCGATCCAGGTCGTAATCGACGTCCTCGCGGGCCTGCCGACGATCGTCATCGGGATCTTCGTTTACGCGTTGCTCGTGATCGGCCACACGCAGAGCGGCATTGCGGGAGCCTTCGCGCTGGCGATCATCATGCTCCCGCTCATCGCCCGTGCGACGCAGGAGGTGCTTCTGCTCGTGCCTTCGACGCTCCGCGAAGCGAGCCTTGCACTCGGGGTGCGGCGTTGGCGGACGGTTCTCGGCGTGATCCTCCCGACGAGCGTCGGGGGAATCCTGACCGGCACGGTGCTCGCAGTGGCGCGGGCGGCTGGCGAGACGGCGCCGCTTCTCTTCACGAGCTCGATCTTCGCCAACAGCGTTCAGACCGACGTCACGAAGCCGCTGCCGAACATCCCGGTCCTGATCTTCACGTACTCCGAGCAGCCCGACCCTGCTCTGCACGAACAGGCCTGGGCGGCAGCGCTCGTCCTGATGGCCTTCGTGCTGGTCGCGAGCCTCGCCGCGAAGGCATTGCTTGCGCGGAGTCGTCGAAAGCTGGTCGGATGACCGAGGGCATTACCATGACGCCCGTGATCGACGTCGCACAGGCGCGGAAGGACGCAGAGCCGATTGAGAAGAACGACGTCGTCTTCGACATCCAGAAGCTCACCGCGAGCTACGGCAAGCAACCTGCCATCAGCGACGTCGACCTGGAGATCTACAGGAACGTCATCACGGCGGTGATTGGCCCCTCCGGCTGCGGCAAGAGCACTTTCATCCGGTGCCTGAACCGCATGAACGACCTCGTGCCGGGCGCGAGGATCGAGGGCAAGATCCTCTACCAGGGCGACGACCTCTACGCCTCAGGCGTCGACCCGGTCGAGGTGCGGCGGCGCATCGGCATGGTCTTCCAGAAGGCCAATCCCTTCCCGAAGTCGATCTACGACAACGTCGCCTGGGGCCCGCGCGTGCTTGGGATGAGGAAGGACCTCGACGGGCGAGTCGAGAAGGCCCTTCGCGGCGCCGCTCTCTGGGACGAGGTCAAGGACCGGTTGAAGAAGAACGCGTTGTCCCTCTCAGGTGGGCAGCAACAGCGGTTGTGCATTGCACGCGCAATCGCAGTGGAGCCGGACGTCCTGCTCCTCGACGAGCCGGCCTCCGCTCTCGATCCGATTGCGACGTCTGCCATCGAGGAGCTCATGCACGAGCTGAAGCGCGACTACACGCTGGTAATCGTCACGCACAACATGCAGCAGGCCGCGCGTGTCGCCGACATGACGGCGTTCTTCAGTCTCGATGTCGACGAAAGCCGGCGCACGGGCGTCCTCGTCGAGTACGACGGGACCGCGAAGATTTTCACGAATCCGGGCGACAAACGGACCGAGGACTACGTCACCGGGCGATTCGGATGAGGACGGCCTTCCAGCAGGATCTCGACGTTCTGGAGGCGACGCTCCAGGAGGAGGGCGAGCTCGTGCTTCGGGCCCTACGCGGTGCGATCAAGGCCCTCGAGACGCGGGACGAGGAGCTCGCCGACGAGGTGATCGCATTTGACGACGACGTCGACGAGCGCTACGTGCGCATCGAAGAGGGGATCCAGCTGCTGCTCGCCAGGCAGACGCCGGTCGCGACCGACCTGCGCCTCGTGCTCGCGATCCTGCACGTGAACCTGCACCTCGAGCGGATGGCGGACTACTGCGTGACGATCGCAAAGCTCACGAAGCTCGTCCCCGAAGTCGATCCCGGGCCGCGCTTCGTCGAAGGGTTCGAGGAGATGGGCTCGCGCTGCGAGGAGATGATCAGGATCGCCCTCGCCTCCTTCAGCAATCGTGACCTCGAGGGCGCCGAGTCTCTGGTCGAGCTCGACGAGCTCATCGACCGGGCAAATCGCCGGGTCGTCGAACGAATCATGGAGCTGGGCACTGATCCGGAGATGCGTGAGTACGGGCTGCGGATGGTGATCGTCTCAAGGGCGCTGGAGCGGATCGGGGACCACGCAGTCGATATCGGGGAGCAGACCGCCTACCTGCTCACGGCCGAGTTCCGCGAGTTCACGGACGCGTCTCACCCGTCGCACCGCAACGCCTGACAAACTTCCGCGCTCAACCCGAGAGAGGAGCGCCGTGGCACGTATCTCGCTGGTCCCGCAGAACCGGGAGTTCTTCAGGCTCCTCGAGCGCGCGTCCGCCAATGCGATCGGCATCTCGCGCCAGCTGGTCAACATGCTCGACGAATTCCCCGCGAACGGATCGCACTTGCGGGCGGTGAAGGAGCTCGAGCACGAAGGCGACCGCCTAACCCGCGAGGTGGTTGACCTCCTCAACCGGACGTTCGTGACGCCGTTCGACCGAGACGACATCTACCTCCTCGCGGGAGCGATCGACGACGTCTGCGACCATATCGACGAGGCCGCAGGCAACATTGCCGGCTACGGCGTTGGAGAGATCCGCCCCAAGGCAAAGGAACAGGCGCAGGTGATCCTCCGCAGCGTCCAGAAATTGCACGAAGCCGTGGAGCTGCTCGAAGGATTCAAGGATTCGAGCAGCCAGCTGTACGCCTTGCGCGATCTCGAGGACGAAGGCGACCGGTTGAACCGCGATGCGGTGGCCGAGCTGTTCTCGGCGGGCGCGGATCCGCTCAGCGTCATCCGCTGGAAGGACATCCACGAGCAGCTCGAGGAAGCCGTCGACGCCTGCGAGAACGCGGCGGACGTCCTCGAGGCGATTCTGGTCAAGAACAGATAGATGAACGACGTCCTTCTGGTCGTCGTGATCGTCGTTGCCCTGGGCTTCGACTTCACGAACGGCTTTCACGACACCGCGAACGCCGTTGCAACCTCGGTGTCGACCCGGGCGCTCACGCCACGACTCGCGGTGCTGGTGGCCTCCGTCGCGAACCTCGCGGGTGCTTTCGCCACGACCGCTGTGGCGACGACGGTCGGGACCGGCATCGTCGCCGCCGACCTGATCAATACCAAGACCATCCTCGCCGCGCTCCTGGGCGCGATCGCCTGGAATCTCCTGACCTGGTGGTTCGGGCTTCCCTCGAGCTCCTCGCACGCCCTGATCGGAGGCCTCGTGGGCGCCGCGCTCGTCCAGTCTGGAGAGAAAGGGGTGCTGTGGCACGGGCTCGCCCACAACATCGTCATCCCTGCTCTGATCGCGCCCGTGATCGCATTCGGTGCGGCTTTCCTGTTGCTGGTCGTCATCTACTGGGTCTTCCGGAGGTTGACCCGCGGCGTCGCCAACCGTGGCTTTCGTCTAGGTCAGCTGGCGTCCGGGACATTCGTCGCGTTCACGCACGGTTCGAACGACGCACAGAAGACGATGGGGGTGATCGCACTCGCACTGTTCGCGAACGGGAACCTCGACACCTTTGAGATTCCCACCTGGGTGAAGTTCGCCGCCGGCTTTGCGATTGCCGCCGGCACGTACGTAGGCGGCTGGCGGATCATGCGTACGCTCGGCCAGCGGCTGTACAAGATGGAGCCGGAAAGCGGATTCGCGGCTCAGAGCGCGGCCGGTGCGGTGATCTGGGCCGCCACGAAGTACGGTTATCCCCTGTCGACGACGCATGTGATCTCGGGTGCGGTGCTCGGAGCCGGGGCTACCCAGCGCCTGTCCGCGGTCCGTTGGGGCGTCGCCGGCAATATCGTTTTCGCCTGGATCCTCACGATCCCCGCCGCGGCGGCCGTCGCCGCGGCCTGCTACTGGCCGGTTCAAGCAATCTTCTGAGCCGTGTGCCCAAGCCGCTCCGGCGGAGCTACGATCTCAAGTCGGTGGCTGCAATCGACGTCAACGGTTCCCGGATCTTCACCGCGACGTACCACGACACGGAGGACCGACGCCTCTCGCGCGCCGGGATCAGCCTTCGTCGCCGCATGGAAAACGGTAAGAGTGTCTGGGAGCTCGACCTCGGCAAGGCTATGCGCGAAGCGGACGGCGGGCCAGGCGGCCCGCCCACCGAGATTCTGCGCTTGCTCGCTGCGCCACTCCTGAATCGTGAGCTCGTCGAGATCGCCAGGACGCGAACTCGCAGTGAGGGCGACGACGTCGAGACCGCTCTGCTCGACGGCCAACGGGTGATCAGCCTCGTTGCGGATTGGCGGCCGAAGCTGCCGAAGCCGAAAAAGCAGAAGAAGGTGCGCACCGGCTCGCCTGCGCTCGATCGTCTCCGCACGTATCTGAAAGAGCAGGTGGACGAGATCGCGCGCCACGACCCCGGTGCCCGGCTGGGTGAAACGCCGGAGCGCGTTCATCAACTGCGCGTCGCGACCCGCCGCGCGCGCTCTGCTCTTCGCACCGCTCGCCCTCTCCTCGACAAGGCGTGGGTCGACGGACTGCGCGCCGAGCTCAAGTGGCTTGGCGGAGAGCTCTCGCCCGCCCGGGATCTCGACGTTCTCCTCGACGGGCTACGAAGGGACGCGGCCAAGCTGGGTAAGCCCGGAAGCGCGATCATCCGCCAACTCGAAGTCGACCGCCGCCGTGCGCAGACGCGTCTCGTGAAAGCGCTCGACAGTCCTCGTTACCTGAACGTCCTGGAAGAGCTCGAGCGCGCGGCGAACGCGCCTCGCGTGCGCAGGGTTGACAAGTCACTGAAGAAACTCGCGCGCCGAGACTTCAAACGACTGCGCCGCTCGGTCCGCGCGCTGAAGAAGAAGCCGTCAGACGAGGCTCTGCACGAGGTGCGCAAGCGGGGCAAGCGAGCGCGCTACGCGGCCGAGCTTGCCGGCGGCAAGCGGGCGCGTCGGTTCGCGGACGCTGCGAAGTCGTTCCAGGACGTCGTCGGCGATCATCAGGACGCCGTCGTTGCCCAGGAACGTCTGACCGCGTTCGTTCCGAAAGCGAAGAATGCGGATGCGGTCTTCGCGGCCGGCCGGCTGCTCGAGCGTCAGCGCACGCGCCGCCGAAAAGCGCGTAAGTCGCTGCCGAAGGCCTGGAAGAAGCTCGACCGCCAGGGACGCAAGCTCTGGGCTTGACAGGGACGGTCCGCGCCGCCGGGGGAGTGCCCGTGCGTCGACGAGCTGACGGATCGCTCGAAGTGCTCCTCGTTCATCGCCCCAGGTACCACGACTGGACGTTTCCGAAAGGGAAGGTCAAGGACGGCGAAAGCGACGAGGAGGCGGCCGTGCGCGAGGTGTGGGAGGAGACGGGGCTCACGTGCACACTCGGCCGCGAGCTTCCGAGTACCCGGTACACAGACGGGAAGCTACGGGACAAGACCGTGCGGTACTGGGAGCTCGAGCCGAGCTCGGGCAGCTTCGAACCGAACGGCGAAGTGGACGAGATCGAGTGGTTGGCACCTGACGTAGCTGCGGAGCGTCTGACGTACTCGCGCGATTGGGCAGTCCTGCGTTCGTTCGAAAGCCGGCGATGACGCTCCTGCTCATCCGCCATGCGTCGGCCGGGGACCGCGACGCTTGGGTCGGCGATGACGATCTGCGGCCGCTTGATGGCCGGGGCCAGGGCCAGGCTTCGCGACTCCCAGAGCTCCTCGGCGACTACGAGATCACGCATGTCCTATCCAGCCCGGCCGTGCGTTGCGTACAGACGGTCGAACCGCTTGCCCGCTCTCGCGGGCTCGACATCGAGGTGCGCGAGGAGCTCGGCGAAGAGCAGCAAGACGAAGCCGGGGCGGAGCTCGTTCGTGCGCTGGTCGGAGAGCAGGCCGCCCTCTGCGTTCACGGCGGGCTCAGCGACACGGTTGCCGGCGTTTCGCAGAAGAAGGGTGAAGTGCTCGTGCTCGACGACGAGGGGAAGGTCGTCGAGCGGTTCCGCTCCTAGCCGACGGCTTCGGCCAGCTCGTCGAGCGCGATGAGCGCAGCCCCTTCGCGGATCCCGCCGCGGCCGATCTCGAGCGGCACACCGAGCCGCTTCTGTACCTCTCCGAGGATGAGGGTTCCTGCGGTCAGCGTCTGCGCTCGCGCCTGATCGACACCGTACGTTTCCTCGATTGAGCGACTCGAGCGTTTGGCGAGTTTGCGCGTAGCTGACGACAGGCTCTCCGCGTCGAGTGTCGTCCCGACGACCTTGCGAAGCGCGCGTGCTGTTCCGCCGGTCGCGATCGCCGTTCGTGCCAGCGGTGGTGTCAGCTCGGCGAACGCAGCGCTCACCTCCGCCCGAGCTGCGTCGAGAGCCTCGGGTGAGGCCGGCGTCGAGCCCAGTGCCCGCCGCGTCAGCCGGAGGGAGCCGAGATCGAAGGAGCGCGCCCAGGCCGGGCCTCCCGAGTCTGAGCCGACCACCACCTGAGTCGAGCCGCCGCCGACGTCGCAGACGGCGATCAGGTCGGACGGTGCGCTTTCGAGTGCTGCGACCGCGCCGTACCAGGCCAGCTCGCCTTCCTCTTCAGGCATGAGGACGCGCGTCGGGACGCGGGTCGTCGCGGCGAGCCGGGAAACGAGCTCCGGTCCATTGGCCGCCTGTCGTCCCGGTGAAGTCACGAGGATGTCGATGCGGTCGCAGCCGAGCTTGCGAGCGCGCCGCACATGCGCGGCTGCGATCGCCGCGGCCTCCGCCAGCTTCTCTTCGCCGATCCCGCCGGAGCGCTCGATGTCCTCACCGAGGCTGAGCTGGACGCGCTGTTCCCGAACCGCAACCAGCCGGCCCTCCTCTCGCGTGGCGACCAGAAGGCGCAGCGTGTTGGCGCCGACGTCGACGATTGCCACCCGCACATAGGCGATTCTGGTCATCCCACCGGTCGTCGCCCGTTTGGGGACCAATAAACGCAGCAGCTGCAAGATCAGCGCGTCCGCAGGGAGGCGGCTCTGCGGCGGGCGCGTGCCCGAGCGCTCCGCATGAACACTTGCTGCGCCTGGCGGCCACGGTCGCCCTTCTTGGGACGCAACTTCATCCAGCGCCCTTCGGAGCTCAGCTCCCACGCCGACGCGTTGTCGGCCAGGAGGACGTCGAACGCACGGACGAGCTCCTGCTGCGCGCGCCCATCCTCGACCGGCGTCAGCACCTCGATCCGGTGATCGAGGTTCCGCGGCATCAGGTCCGAGCTGCCGATGAGGATCCCCCGTTTCTGACCTGCTTCGAAGATGAAGATGCGGCTGTGCTCGAGGAAGCGGCCCACGATGCTCCGGACACGGATGGTCTCGCTCAGTCCGGGCACACCTGGGCGGAGCGTGCAGATGCTGCGGGCGACGATGTCGATCTTCGCCCCTTCCTGCGACGCTCGGTAGAGCTCCTCGATCAGCTCCTCGTCGTTGAGGCTGTTCACCTTGATCCGGATTCGCGCCTCTTTGCCGTTCGCCGCCGCGCGACGGACTTCGCGAATGCGCTCGACCAATCCGTCGCGTAGTCCGAACGGCGCCACCAGCAGCTTGCGGAACGGCTGCGGCCGGCTGAAGCCGCTTAGATAGTTGAAGAGATCGGCGACATCGGCGCTGATGTCCGCATCGGCCGTGAACAGGCCGTAGTCCTCGTACGTTTTCGCCGTCATGATGTTGTAGTTACCGGTGCCGAGGTGCACGTACCGCCGCAGCTCGCCTCCCTCCCGGCGGACGATGAGCGTCATCTTCGCGTGGATCTTCAAGTTCGGAAAGCCGTAGACGACGTGCACGCCGGCCTGTTCGAGCGAACGAGACCAGCCGATGTTGCGGCTCTCGTCGAAACGGGCCTTCAACTCGATCAGCGACAAGCTTTGCTTCCCACGTTCTGCCGCATCAACGAGTGCCGGCACGACAGGTGAGTCCGCGCTCGTCCTGTACAACGCTGTCTTCAGTGCAACCACCGCAGGATCCCGCGCGGCGGCCTTCAGGAACGCTTCGTAGCTCGAGGCGAACGAGTCGAAGGGATGGTGGACGAGGATGTCGCTGCGCCGGATCTCCGCGAAGAGCTCGTCCGCGCCGGCTGCAGCGAGGAAACGCGGATGCACGACTGGATACCAGGGCTCGTCTTTCAGGTCAGGGCGGTCGATCGAGACGAGCTCCTGCAGCTCAGCCAGGTCGAGCAGGCCCGGGATCAGATAGATCTGCTCGGTGCCCGCGCGCAGACCGTGCTCGAGCCGTTCGAGCATCCGGTCGGAGACCGAGCCGGAGACCTCGACGCGCACGACGTCGCCGAATCGTCGCCGCCGCAGCTCGTCCTGCACGGCCTCGAGCAGGTCGTCTGCCTCGTCCGACACTTCGAAGTCCGCGTCCCGCGTCACGCGAAACGTGCAGCATTCGACGATCTCCATGCCGGGAAACAGTCGCGGCAGAAAGTGCCGGATGACGCGCTCGAGGGGCAGGAAGAGTCCGCGCGAGCCGATCGAGAAGAAGCGGGGAAGCAACTCGGGGACCTTGACGCGGGCGAACCGCTCCTCGCCCGAATCCGGGTCGCGGACGAACGTGCCGAGGCTCAGAGACAGCGGTGAGATGTACGGAAACGGCTGACCCGGCCCGACCGCGAGCGGCGTGAGGATCGGGAAGATGTCGCGCTCGAAGCGCTGCTCGAGCTCGTCCAGCTCCTTGCGGTTGCAGTCGTCGACCTCGCCGACGATCACGCCCGTGTCGGCCAAACCCGGACGGAGTTCGCGCTTCCAGAGTTTCGCCTGCGCTGCGGTGAGCTCGAGTGTCTTCTCTCGGATTGCGGCGAGGGTCTCGGGCGCGGTGCGTCCGTCGGGAGAGCGCACGAGGAGACCGGCCTCTTCCTGGCCCATGAGACCGGCCACACGAACCTGGAAGAACTCGTCCAGGTTGGACGAGAAGTACGCGCAGTTCCGCGACCGCTCGAGGAGCGGCAAGGCCGGGTCCGACGCACGCGCGAGGACGCGGGCGTCGTAGTCGAGCCAGGACAGCTCCCGGTTGAGCAGTCGCGCGTCGTCAGTCAGCAGAGCCGCCTCAGCGGGAGCCACGTGCCATCCTTTCTCACCGACGCGCGGATATGGGGTTACGGACCTGTGACAGTCTTGTATCAGGCGATCGCTGCGGGCCGGACGGCGATTGGCCCCCGACCGGTTAAGACTCTGTTACAGGCACCCGGGTGACCCGAACCGGCCACTCTCGTCCGTATCCGTCTGGGGGTTGTTTCTCGTTGCTACTCCGTGGTGAAAACGGAGCAGGTCGACAACCTCACTCACCCCGAAGGGAGGCGTCAAACCGCATGAGCATTCTCTGGATCATCCTGATTGTGATTCTCGTGCTCGCGCTGCTCGGCTTCTTCTCGCGCGGGCGCTGGTAAAGGCGCGTAGGACCATCTGAAGCTGTGAATGGGCCGCCTGGCACTTGCCGGGCGGCCTCTCTCTGGCGATCATGGTCAGGTGGACCAGGCCGCCGCACTTGCCCTGCTCGAGCAGGGAGATCTCGTGCCTCGGGCCCCTCGCCTCGGCGGGATGGCCCGCGCCGAGGGCGTCGTCATCGTGAGCGAGCGCTTCTGGGCGTTCGCCGGCACCGACGGCAGCCTGCGTGAGGGCACGATGCCGTCTGCGCCAAATTCGCTCCGGGCGATTCCGCTTGCGCGCGGCCTCGTCCGCCTGAGCGCGTCACTCTCACCGCTCTTTCGCCGGCAGGGCGTCGCCCGCAAGCGTGAGCGAATCTTCCTCCTCGCCGCGATCGTCACGCCGCTCGCGCTGGCGTTCGCTCCGAGTTGGATCGGCCTCACCGCCGGGCTCGTCACCACGGTGGCGTTGCTCGGCTGGCTCTTGCGGGGGCGCACCCTCTACCTGCACGGCGCCGAGCACCGTGCTATAGCCGCGCTCGAGCAACGGCGCCTGCGTGAGACCTGGCACGGCGCCGCTTCGCCGTCACGCTTCTCGCTTCGCTGCGGCACCAACTTCGCGGCGCTGATGATGCCGGTCGCGGTGCTCGGTGGCCACGTGTGGCCGCTGCCTGCGACGGCTTTCACCCCGGTCGTCGTGTCCGTGCTCGCACTCGCACTGACGATGGAGCTCTGGCAGCTCGTGCAGAGCGTTCCGCGTCTGGCGCGCGTGGTGCTCCTGCCGGGTCTCGGCTTGCAACGACTCACCACCCGCGAGCCGCGGCTCGACGAAACACGGGTCGCGCTCACCGCGCTCGCAGCAGTGCTCCGCCGCGAGCTCTCGCACGCGTAGGCCGTGCGCGTCATCGGGGCCGCGGGTCTGCTCGCACTTTGCTTCGTCGTCGGCGGGTGCGGCTCGTCGGAAAGCCCTCGGCTTTCGCACGACGAATACCTGCAGCGCCTCAGGGAGATCACGAGCGGCCGGGCGGCGGGAACCGCCAGCCGTCTCTTCATCAAGCTGGTTGTCGATCCAGGACTTCCGACGCCCACGTGCGGCGCCACCGCCCGTCTCTTCCACTCGAGCGTCGACGAGGTGATTTCGGAAGTGGCGGCCTTGAGTCCTCCGACTGACGTGGCCGATTTGCAACGCCGGTTCGTCTCCGCCGCCCGGGAGTCGGCCGACCTCGTCGGCCGTGCTGCTGGAGACGCCACGGCCGGCAGGCTGCGCTGCGGCCGGCAGATGAACCGCCGGATCTACGGTCTCCCCTCGACTGATCGGATCGACAGGATGCTGATCGAGCTCCGGGAGAAGGGCTACATCATCGGGCTCAACTCGCAGGACTGAGCTGCGTCATTGAGGCTTCTCGCGCGGGTAGCCTCCGATCCGTGGAGCGCGAGAACAGCATCGAAGCGCACGGGCTCGTCCGGGAGTTCAAGAAGGGACCTCGTGCGGTCGACGGCATCGACCTGCGCGTCGAGCCGGGTGAGATCTACGGGTTCCTCGGGCCGAACGGCGCCGGGAAGTCCACGACCGTGCACATGCTCACGACGCTGCTTCCGCCGACTGCGGGAACGGCGACCGTCGCCGGCTTCGACGTCGTCAAGGAAGGGCCGAAGGTGCGGAAGGCGATCGGCGCTGCGTTGCAGGAGGCCGCGCTCGATCCGTTTCTGACGGGACGAGAGCATCTGAGGCTCCAGACGACGATGCACGGCATCACCGGCGAAGAACGGCGGCGACGGAGCGACGAGCTGCTCACACGGGTCGGTCTCACAGAGGCTGCGGACCGCAAGATCAAGGGCTACTCGGGCGGGATGAAGCGCCGGCTCGACCTTGCGCTTGCGCTCGTCCACCGGCCGCGCATTCTCTTTCTGGACGAGCCGACCACAGGGCTCGACGTCCAGAGTCGCACGGCGCTCTGGGTGGAGGTCGGCAGGCTTGCGAAGGAGGAGGGCGTGACCGTCTTCCTCACGACGCAGTACCTGGAGGAAGCGGACGTCCTCGCCGACCGCGTCGGGATCATCGACCATGGCACGATCGTCGCCGAGGGGACACCGGAGAGGCTCAAGTCCGAGATCTCGTCGTCGACCGTCGAGGCGGTGCCCGCCGACCCCGATCAGCGCGGAGCCGTCGCGTCCGTCCTCGAGCGCTTCGGTGAGCAGACGACCGGCTACGGACCTGGCAGCGTCGCCGTGCAGTTGTCGTCGCCGAACGGCAACCTGACGGAGATCGTGCGTGCGCTCGATGCCGAGGGCGTGGTCCTGTCGCAGCTGCAGATCCACGAGCCGACGCTCGACGACGTCTTCCTGGCGAAGACCGGTCGCCACCTCGAGGGCTCGGGTGACGAAGAGGAGCAGGAGCAGGAACTGGAAGCCGAGCCGGCGCAAGTTTGAGCGTCGCTCTCCTACAGACAGCCGCTCTCGGACGCCGCGCCGTCGTGCGGACCGCACGCCAGCCGGCGAACGTCGTCTTCCCGCTCATCTTTCCGATGCTGCTCCTGGCCGTGAACTCCGGCGGCCTCCAGGCGGCAACCCGCCTGCCCGGGTTTCCGACCGACTCGTTCCTCGCCTTTGCGCTGGCGGTTCCATTCGTGCAGGGCGCGCTGCTCGCGACGATCAATGCGAACGTCGAGTTCGCACGCGACATCCAGACCGGCTTTCTCAATCGGCTCGCGCTGACGCCGGTGCGCGGCATCGTCCTGCTGCTCGGCCAGCTCGGCGGGTTGATGACGATCGCCGTCGTCCAGGCTGTCTTCTACCTCGTCGTCGGCTTCGCGTTCGGGGTGCGGCTTGCCAGTGGCGTCGGCGGTGCGTTCATGCTGCTCGTGCTCGAGATCGTGATCGCGCTCGGCTTTGCAGCGCTTGGTAGCTGGGCGGCGCTGCGAACCGGGTCCACTGAGGCGGTGCAGGGGCTCTTTCCCGTCTTCTTCGTGTTTCTGTTCCTCTCTTCGATGAACATGCCGCGCAACCTGATCCAGGCCGACTGGTTCCGGTGGGTCGCGACGGTCAATCCGGTGTCCTACCTCGTCGAAGCGGTGCGTTCACTCGTGATCGAGGGCTGGAACTGGGAAGCGCTCGGCCTCGGCTTCGCGGCGGCAGGCGCTCTCAGCCTCGTCGGGTTCGCGCTCTCGGCGCATGCGCTCTATCGACGGCTGGAGCGAACATGAAAGACACACTCGCCGTCGCACGCGGCGTGTCGTGGCGCGTGCTGCACATGTTCTTCACGAACCCGGCGTTCCTGCTGCCGTCGCTCGCGTTTCCACTCTTCTTCTTCACGGCGTTTGTGGGCGGCCTGTCGCGCATCTCGCAGGTGCCGGGCTTCGACTTCCCGTCGGGCTACACAGCCTTCCAATTCGTGTTCGTCTTGCTGCAGTCCGCCGCGTTCGCGGGTGTGTTCACGGGTTTCGGTATCGCACGCGACTTCGAGAGCGGCTTCATGCGCCGCCTGATGCTCGCCGCGCCCAACCGCAGTGGGATCCTGCTCGGCTACCTGTTCTCCGCGCTCGTCCGCTGGCTCACCGTCGCGAGCGTCGTCACCGTTGTCGCATTGCTGGCGCAGATGAACATCGGGGGGAGCGGCGTGGATCTGATCGGCCTCTACACGCTCGCGTTGCTCCTCAACCTCGCGGGCGCATTGTGGGCGGCGGGCGTGGCGATGCGCTTGCGCACGCAGCAAGCCGCGCCGGTGATGCAGATGCCCGTGTTCCTCCTGCTCTTCTTCGCGCCGGTCTACGTGCCGCTCGGTCTCCTGAAGGGGTGGATCCACGGCGTCGCGTCCGTGAACCCGATCACGCCGCTCCTCGAGGCCGGCCGGGGCTTCATCTCGGGGGAGCCCGAGCTGGCACTGGCGGCGTTCGCGATCGGCGTGGGGCTGATCCTGGGCTTCGGCGCCTGGGCCGTACGGGGTCTCAGAAGTGCGGAAGCCGCGGGATAGAGCGCAATCGAAGGGGTCAAATGGTTGTTATCGACGTTTCGGGTCGAGACGGCCGCGCGGGCAAAGCCCGCACGGCCTTTATGCGGCACCGCCTAGTCGGCGCCTTGGTTGAACGCATAATCTCCTGCTAATGGAGCACGAGGCCTGGCCCACTCCTCAGACCCCGGCACGGGAGCCGCTTCCGCGCGTCGATGATCTCCCCGTGGCCGAGCAGGGCTACGAGCAGGAGAGCGTCCGCGCTGCCTTCGACTCGTTTTACCGCCATGCCGCCCAGCTCGATGCCGCGCTGCGGACGCTCGAAGCCGTGGACTCTTTCCACCGCAGCGCCGCTTCGCTGCGCGCCGATCTGCGCTCGCTGCGCGCCGCCGGCTGGACACAACAGTCATGGACGCAACCTCCGTCGTACGGCTACGGAATGCGAGCTCCGCGCGAGGGCGTCCCGCCTGCTGTCTGGCGGATCGGCGGAGAGGTTGCGTTTCTCGTCGTGGTCGCGGTCGCACTCGGCGTTGCCCAGCTTTCCTGGTGGGCGATCCTGCTCGCTATGGCGGGCGCATTCGCGATCGTCTGCCTGATCGAGTGGCTCGCAGGGCGCGAGCAGATGTCGTTCGTCCGGCCGGCCGGCGCTTCGAGCCCCGCCGTCCACCCCGTGGTGGAGGCGCAGCGCGCCGAAGACACCGACGAGCACGACTCGCTCGGCTGGACGGCGTTCGAAGAGGCGCAGGAACCGTCGGACGCGATGACGATCATCGGCGAGCCGTCACGCGGAGACGAGCTCGTCGCAGAGTCGCCTGAACCGGAGGGGCCGGTGGCCGAGCCGGAGCCGGAGCCCGAGCCGGAGCTCCCTCCGGCTGCGGAACGGGACGACCCGGGCGGCCGCCGCTGGTGGCAGCGCCGGCGCGAGGGCGAAAACCCGGCCCCCGAGCCGGACGTCCCACGCCATGTGCGGGTGCTTTCCGCCGAGGACTCGATGCCGTCCGTGGATCCCTGGGAAGCAGGCTTCGACGAGCCGCACGAGGCCGAAGCCGACGAGGAGGATCCAAGCGAAGCGGAGGATCCAAGCGATGCGGTCCTCGTCGAGGAGCGCAAGCAGGGGCGTTCCCGCCGCAGCTGACGGCTTCCGCCAAGACTCTTTCGTCCAGGGCCATTCCTGCCGATAAGGACTCCCATGCGGAGACGTCCGATCGGCCAGATCCTGGTCGAAAAGAACGAGATTTCGGAGGCCGAGCTCGCCGCGGCGCTCGCCGAACAGGAGCGGACCGGCCTTCGCCTGGGTCAGATCCTGATCGAGACCGGCCGCATCTCGTGGCTGGCCCTCGCGCGAGCGATCGCCGAGCAGGTCCTCGACATCGAGGCCCCGGAGGGGCCCGCTGCCGAGCCGCCCGCCGAGGCCGTTCCCTCACCGCCGCCGGCGGCAGAGCAGCCCGTTGCCCCGCCCGCACAAGCAGCGCCGCCGCCGGCACCCGCACCTCCTGCGGCTGCTCCGGTCCTCGCCACGTTCACTCCCGTGAGGGCTCCCGATCCGGCGCCGGCTCCGGCCGCGCCTCTCGCCGCACCCGAACCACCGGCCCCCGCCCCCGCCCCCGTCCCCGCACCAGCGCCACCTGCCGCTGAGCCGTTCCTCATCCACGACCCGGAGATCAAGCTCCACAGCGTCGAGGCGCTTCTGAAGGAACGCCAGCGCGCGTTCATCGAGCTCGTAACGACGACCGAGACCCTGCGGATGAAGGTCGCTCGGCTCGAAGAGATCATCGAGGAGCGTGACCGGGAACTGACCCGGCTCCGCGTCCTCCGCGCCAGCTAGAGGGTTGATGTGAAATTGGGCCGCCGTCGGGGGCGCTCCAGACCAAGCCGGGCAGTGCGGTCGCTCGCGGTGCGTAGCGGCGCTACGTGCCGCGGGCGAACGTGCTGATCCGGCGCCGTGTCTGGTGCGTCATCCGGCCCGGCCGAATTTCACATCAGGCCTCTCTCTAGCGGAGGCTACGGCTGCGGCGCGACCGCAGCGGAGGTTCCGAGGACCTGCCCGTTGCGGTCGAGTGCCTTCACCGAGTAGAAAGCGGCCGACTTGCCGAGGCGGATCGGAGTCTCGAAGCCGTTCTTCGCCACGGTCTGGACCGGCCGAAGCTGTCCGGCGCCCGGACCGGCGAGCACCTGCCACTTCACGACTTCTGTCGCACCGTTCCAGCTGGCATAGGCGGTGTCATTCGCGACGACGACGACGGGCCGGTCCGTTGGCCGGCCGTGCCAGACGAAGCGGTAGGCGCGATACGAGTCGGCGTCCTCGCCCGGCGGCTTACCGTGACCGAAGTACGCGTCGAAGAGCAGCTTGCCGTTCCGATCGAGCTCGCTGACGTACGGCTGAGCACCCCAGCCGACGAAGATGTCCCCGTTCGGCAGGAACTGCGCATTGCCCTCGAACGGCGCCAGCAGTCGCCGCGGATGGTGGAAGGCGCGCACGAGCGTCGCCTGCTTCGTCTGTGGGTTCACGCGCAGGACGAGGATTCGCGAGAACTTCTCCACAGGCGGCGCGGCGCCGTTGTCGAAGATCGTGATCGTGCCGTTCGCTTGGCGGCGGGCATCGTGCTGCCAGGCGAAGTTCGTGCCCTTCCCCATCTTGAAGTCGCTTTTCTTGCCGCCGAGCCGCCAGAGCACCTTCTTCGTCTTGCGATCGATCTCGTAGACCGTGTGCGTGTTGCGAGCCGACACAAGGAAGTTTCCGTTGGGCTCCACGGCGATCGAGTTGATGTGGAAGTAGTCGTACGGCGGGGCCTTCGCACCGGCCTTTGCGGCCGGGGGCGGGGCGTAGGACTCCCCGATTGCAACGTGCGGGTAGCTGTGCCACTCGAAGAGGACGCGCCCGGTCTTGATGTCCACCTCCTGGATGATTCCGTCCCAGATCTTCCCCGCTTTCGGGCCTCCTACAGGCGAGAGATCGACAGGCAGGCGGTGGTAGACGGTGAACACTGCGGTGTTGTTCTTCGTGATCAGAAACTCGTGAACGTCGCCGACGAGGCCGTTGCCGGGGCGGACCTCCGCCACGGGCCGGTACGAGGTGTCGTAGATGACGTACCAGCCGTCTCCGACGCCGACATTCGAGACGTGACCCCGCCACCACGTCAACACGGGCTTGCCGAGATAGTGCTGGACGCGGAAGTCCGTGACGCCGCGAGTGTTCAGCGGCTTGAACCAGACGACCTCGCCACGGTTGTCCATGATCATCGGGCCCGCCTGCCTGACGACCAGCTTCGGGGCGAGGAAGATGTATCCGGGCGCAGTGTTGTGGGCAGGGGTGCGGATCTGCACCAGCGGCGGCTTTAAGTCAGGGCGGGAATGATAGGTGCGTGCCGGCGGCGGCTTTGTCTGCGCGACGGTTGCAGCCGGTGGAGTCTGTGCTGCGCTCGTCTCTTTCTTCTTCGAGTCACTGCAGCCTGCAAGCAGAGCTATCAGCACCGCCAGGGTGAAGAGGGCCCGCCTCACGCGCAAGAGCATAGACGGCTCAGTCGAGGCTCACAGCGGTTGTGCGTCCGAGCGCACGGCCGCGGCGGTCGAGCGCGCGCACCGCGATCCAACCGGCAGCGCTGCGGAGGGGTATGCGGGTCTCGAAGCCTTTCTTCGCCACGATGCGGACGGGCCGAAGCTGACTCTTCCGCGGACCCGCGACCAGCTCCCATCGCACCACGTCCGTCCCTCCGTTCCAGCTGACGTATGCGGTCCGCCCGCTTACAGCAACGACGGGTCGGTACCGGGGCCGGGCGGACCAGCGAAAGCGATAGGCGCGGTAGGAGTCGACGCGCCCGCGGCCGAAGCGCCCGTCGAAGAGGATCGTTCCGCGCGGGCCGAATTCGGTGAAGCGCGACTGGTGACCCCAGCCGACGAAGTAGTGGCCGTTCGCGAGCCGCTGCATGTTGCCCTGGTCGACGGCGATGATCGGGGGCCGGTGGACGAAGGTCCGCACGACTGTGGCATGCATGCGCTTCATGTCGAGATGCAGGACGAGACCGCGCGACTGCTTGCGCACCTGCGGCCCTGCAGAGTTGTCGAAGAGCGTCAGGTCGCCGTCTGGCCGCCTGCGGGCGTCGTGTTGCCACGCGAAGCGTGCTCCGGGTCCCAACGTAAAGTCGCTCCGCTTGCCGCCGAGGCGCCACAAGATCTTCCCCGTGCGGCGGCTGATCTTGTAGATCGTGTGCGTGTTCCGGGCGGACACGAGCAGGTTCCCGTCCTGGTCGATCTCGATCGAGTTGACGTGGAAGTAGTCGAAGATGCGGCCCGGATCCTTCGGGAGGTGGTAGTACGACTCAACGAGCCGCACGTGGTCGATGCTGCGCCAGTCGAAGAGCACGCGCCCCGTCTTGATGTCGACTTCCTGCAGCCCGCCGTCGAGAACTCTCCTCCCCTTCACGCGAATCTGCCGGGAGGTCGTCATCAGCGCGGTGTTGCGTGAGGTGATCTTGAACTCGTGGATGTCACCGGCCATTCCGTTGCCCGGCTGGACGTAGGTAACCAGGCGATACGAGTTGTCGTAGATCGTGTAGCCACTGTCGCCGCCGCCTTTGTCCGGCTTGCCGTGCCACCACGTCAGGACCGGACGCCCCAGGTAGCGCTGCACGCGAAAGTCAGTCACTCCGTGCGTGTCCAGGGGTCTGAACCAGACCACCCGGCCGTCGTTGTCGATGATCAATGGCCCGGCCTGCACGACGTCCTTCTTCGGTGCGATGAAGACGTAACCGGGTGTCGTGTGCCGTGTCCGCTTGAGGATCTCGACAAGCGGTGGCCTGAGATCCGGCTCGGAGTGGTAGTGCCTTGTCGGCGCGGTCGGGCCTGCTGCGCTCGAGACGCTGCAACCCGTGACCGCCAGCACAACACCGACCACAACGGGGGCCACCGCCGCCGTCCGTGTGCGCGGCGTCATGCCGGTTCGCGCACGACGGGCCCTGCCTGCGTTCGCGCGATCAGGAGGATGGGCGTCGCGACGATCGCGGTTGCGCCGATCGCCAGTGCGCCGACGCCGATCGCATCGAGCGCGTAGCCGCCCAGCAGCGCAAGGCCCGCTCCGAACAATGCCCCGAGGAGGTCGTTGAATCCGAGCAACTTCCCGCGCTCGGTCGGGCTCGTGCGGTCGGCGAGCCGTGCGGTCGCCGCGACGAACGAGATGTTCCAGCCGAGCCCGAGCCCGAGCAGCAGGATCGCGGTGGCGAAGACACTCGAGACCCAGAGCAGCGCGATCGTCGACAACGCCATCACGACGAGCCCGACCTCGAGCGCCGGAGTCCGCCCGACGCGGTCGATCAGCGTGCCGATCACGAGCACGAGCGCGTACATCCCGAACACGTGCGCACCGATGATCGGGAACACCGAATGCTGGCTGTGGTGGTGGTGCTCGACGACGACGTAGCCCGTGAGGTTCATCACCGAGACCATGACTCCGAAGCTCGCGAGGGCCGCGAGCATCGCCGGGCGGACACCGGGCCGCCCCACGAGCTCGCGGAGCGGCGCCGGCGGCGCCGGCGGTGCAGGGTCCGGGTCGCCCTGTGCGCCGATCAGCTCGGCGATCCGCTTCGGGTCGGGACGGACGAACTGAACGAGCACGAGCGCGACCAGCGCGATGCCTGCCGCGACGAGCCAGGGGACTGTGAGCGCGTCGGCCTCGAGCTTCTTTCCCGCGAAGAGCGGACCGAAGACCGTCGGGCCGAGGATTGCGCCGAACACAGACCCAAAGAGCACGTACGAGATGCCGCGCGCCCGTCGCGCGGGCGGGTACATGTCGCCGGCGGCGGCGCGCGTCAGCAACGAGATCCCGCTCGAGGCTCCGACGAACGCAAACCCAGGCAGCAGAGCCGCGGTCGAGCCCGTTCTCGTTGCGAGCGCCGTGAGCAGGCAGCCGCATGAGCCAAGGGCGAAGCCGACCGTCAGCACCGGCACCCGGCCGAAGCGGTCCATCAGCCGGCCGGCCGGGACAGCCGTGAGCCCCGACGAGGTGAGGAAGATCGCAGGCCCGAGGCCGAGCAGTCCTCTGACACCGGTGACGAGCACGAAGGTGAGCGACGAGACCGCGGCGGTCAGCTGGAGAACCGCGGAGTTCACCGCCATCGTGGCCGCGAGAATCACCGTGTTACGCCTGATCGGCAGGCCGGGCGGGACTTCCGTCGCCACGACGTCATTCAATCAGCCGCGCCAGAACGTCTATTGCTTCAATGCAGGCGTGGACTCACGCGCAAAGGTCGTCGTGCTCGCGGCGACGCTCGTGCTGGGAGCCGCCACCGCTTCCGACTCACATTCAGCCCCTGGTGCCTGCGCCGGTTTTCCGCAGACTCCCGGTCAGATCGGCGGGATTCACTACCGGCGGTCTCCCCTCCGGCACGACGTCGTCTTCGCAGGTCTGACGGGCACTCGCCTCACGCTGGAGGGGCTCGTCCTATCCACCAGCTGCAAGCCGGTCAAGGGCGCGCGGATCGACTTCTGGCAGGCGGACACGAACGGGCACTACGACGACACGGGCACTCGTCTGCGCAGCCACCAGTTCACTGACTCGCGAGGTCGCTATCACCTCGAGACGATCCTGCCCGGCCCGTATCCGGGGCGTACGCGCCACCTGCACGTCAAGGTGCGGGCACCGGGTCAGCAGACGCTGACGACAGAGCTCTACTTTCCGGGCGCGCTCTACAACGACCGCGACCCGTACTTCGACAAGCGTCTCCTCGTGCACCTCGCCGAGGTACACAAGAAACTCGTCGCAGGCTTCGACTTCGTGCTGGTGATCCATTGACGAAAGCGCTTGCTCTGCTGCTGCTCGCCGTCGCGTTGCTCGCCGGCTGCGGGTCGTCCGGGGCGAACCAGATCCAGGTCGGTGCTGCGCGGACCTACCAGCTCGCCGGCTTCACCCCGCAGTCGTTCGTTGCGAACAAGCCGCAGCGCCTGTCGTTCGCGATCGAGCAGCCTTCCGGCTCGCCTCTCACGAACTACAAGACGGGCCCCGGCCCGCACACAGGAGTTCACCTGATCATCGTCAAGAGCGATCTCGAGTCGATCATCCACCGGCATCCGCCGGTCGGGCCGGACGGACGGATCGCCGAGACCGTGACGTTCCCGAGCCCCGGCCGTTACCGCGTGGTCGTCGACGCCTATCCGAACCTGAGCGGACCGCTCCGGAACTTCCAACTCTTTCGGTGGATCACGGTGGCCGGCAAGGCAGTGACGAAACCGCTGCCGCCGTTTCAGCCTAGTGTCGATGTCGATGGCTATCGGTTCACACTTCACGACCCACCCCCACTGCGCGCGATCAAGCCGGCGTTTCTGCAACTCACCGTCACGCGGCCGAATGGCACCCCGGCGCCGTTCACGCCGTGGTTCGGAGCGCTCGCCCACGCAATCTTCTTCCGGGCAGGCTCGCTGGTCTACTTCCACACGCACGTCTGCTCACGGGGAATGACGGGCTGCACGAGCGTGTTCGGCCCGTCGCGGGTGACCGGAAGCGCTACCGCGCCTGGCCGGCTCCGCGTCGGCGTCCTGCTACCCGTCCCGGGCACATGGCGGCTCTTCCTGCAGTGCAAGGTGGACGGCCACGTCCTGACTGCTCCCTTTACGCTGAAGGTCCGATGAGCCGTCACACGTTCAAAGCGCTGGGCTGGGTCTGTACCGCCGCGCTGATCATCCTGCTCGCGCGCACCATCGCCTACGCCCTCGCGCCGAGCCCTGCCGCGCGACTGCTCGAGCACCGGGCAGGTGGGCCCGCCCTGCCCGTGTTGACGCTCGTCGCGCTCGCGCTCGGTGCCTCTTTCGCGATCGCAGTCTGCTGGCTTGCTTCCGTTGCCGTGCGCGAACGAGCCTTGCTGGAACGGCGTGCGCTCGTTGCGCCGGTGAGATCGTTCCGCGTCGGGCGGGCTGTCACCGCAGCACTCGTGCTCGCGGTCGTCACCTCATTCGCCGGCGGGTTCGTCGAGGCCTATCTGCACTGGCGCGCAGGGCTCGGCTGGCATGGCCTGCGGTGTGTGTTCGGGCCGCTTCACCGCGATCTGCTTCCGATCGAGACGGGATTGTCGTTCGCCGCAGCGGCGCTCATCGCCGCCGCAGGGCACATCGCGGTCTGGATGCGCCGAACGTTCGCGTTGCTGCGCGAGCTGCCACCGCGAGCACTTCTCAGAGCGCCGTTCGTCTCAGACGTGCTGCCTGATGTTCGCCACGCACTCTGGTCGGCAGGTGCAGGCGCTCCGCGTGCGCCGCCGGCTTTCTCCTGACGTCGTTCACACGAACCGAAAGGAGAACCATCGATGACGCTTTTGCGCGTCAGAACGCGTGTCGCAATCTTGCTCGGGGTAACCGGGGTCGGCCTCGCCTTCGCCGGATCCGCGTTTGCGCATGCGAACGTGAGCCCTGCTGTCGTGCTGGCCAAGAATGCACAGGTCTTTGCGCTGGCAGTGCCGACTGAGAAGGAAAATGCATTCACGACACAGGTCGAGCTGACTCCCCCGAGCGGCTTCTCGATCGACTCCTTCGCACCGGCGGCGGGCTGGAAGCGTCAGGAGCAGACGACCGGTACCGGGGAAGAGACCGTCGTGCAGAAAGTCACCTGGACCGGAGGGAAGGTCCCGACCGGTGAGGACGCGTTCTTCCAGTTCCTCGCCTCGACTGACGCTGCGAAGACGTACGACTTCAAGGTGCGTCAGACCTATTCCGACGGGTCCGTAGTCGACTGGTCAGGACCGGAGTCATCCGATACCCCGGCGCCCTCGATCGAGGCCAGGTCCTCGCTCGGTGGCGGTGGCGGAAGCAACACCCTCGCGATCGTCGCGCTCGCGCTCGGCGTGCTCGCTCTGGTCGTGGCGGTGGCAAGCCTCGCCGCGCGTTCGGGGAGGCGCTCGCTGGCGTGAGTCGGCGCGCGCGCATCGCGCTTGTGCTCATGGCGGTCGCGGGAGCCCTCGTGCTTCCCGCGGCCGCCTGGGCGCATGCGGCGCTCCTGCGCACGTCGCCTTTGCCGAGCGCGGTCGTGAACCGGCCGCCCCCGGTCGTGCTTCTGACCTATTCGGAGGCGGTGGAACCGCGGTTCGCGATCGTGTCCGTGACCAATGCCGCGGGGAAGCAACAGACGGCTGGCGCACCGCGGCGGTCTGCGTCCGATCCGAAGACGCTTGTCGTTCCGTTGCATCGCGTCAGCCAGGGCTGGTACCTCGTCTACTGGCGCGTGATCTCGGTCGACGGCCATCCGGTCCGCGGCGCTTTCATCTTCGCCGTTGGGCCGAACCCCGGGCCACAGCCGCAGTTTCCGGCGCCTTCGATCTCGGAGACGGCCGCGACGCCGTCGCTCGTCACGGCCCGGGCGATCGTGTTCCTTTCCGTGATGGCGGCGATCGGGCTGTTCTTCCTGCGCATCGCGATCGCGCGGCCTGTGGTGCGGCGAGTTGCCGGGACGCGTCTGCGTGCGCTCTCGATCGCCTTCGGCGTGGCAGTCGTTCTGGGTTTGCTCGCGACACCGGTGTACGTCGTCATGGCAACGGCGGAGTTTGCGCTGCGCTCGAGCTTCGATCTCGGCAACGTCTTACCCCTCGTGCGCGACTCCGCGTTCGGCCGGGGTTTTCTGGACCTCGAGCTGACGTTCGCCTTGTTCGCGGTCGCGGCAGGGTTGGCGCTCTGGGTCGACCGCTCCGATCGAGAGCGGCGGTCTGTCGCCGAGATGCTCGCAACCTCCGGTGCGCTGCTCGCCGCCGGCGCAACGTTGCTGGTCCCGGGCCTGTCTGGGCACGCCGCGCAGACGTCCCCCCGTGGTCTGTCCGTGGCCCTCGACTGGCTGCACCTCGTCGCCGGCTCACTCTGGGTCGGAGGGCTGATCGGCTTGCTCGTGCTCTGGTGGAGCCTCCCCGCTGCCCGCCGCGTCGCCGGGCTGATGGTCGCTGTTCCCCGGTTCTCGAATCTCGCCTTCGTCTCGGTGCTCGCGCTGATCGGGTCGGGTATCGGGGCGTCGCTCGTGCACCTGCCGACCTTTGCGTCCCTCTGGCAGACGTCCTACGGTCAGGCGCTCCTCGTGAAGATCGGACTGCTGTGCGCCGCGCTGATGCTGGCCGCAGTGAACCTGGTCCGGACGAGGCCGAGGCTGATCGCAGCCAAAGAGCGTCCCGAGCTCGCTTCCGGCGCGGCGGTGCTTCTGCGCCGGCTCGTCTCCGGCGAAGCGCTGCTCGTGGCGGCCGCAGTCGTCGCCGCCGCTGTCCTCTCCAGCCTGCCACCGCCGGCAAAAGCTCTCGCCACTGCCGGCAGCGCGATCGGTCACGTAGGCCCCGGCCCGGTGAAGGAGACCGTCGACAAGAACGGCTACCACATCGTGCTTCGCGTCTCGCCGAACCGCGCGGCTGCGCCGAACACATTCAGCTTGCAGATCACGAAAGGCGGCAAGCCCGTCAGTCATGCCAACGTGATCGCCGGCTTCTCCATGCTCGACATGGAGATGGGCACCCAGAGCTACGTGATGTCGGAGAAGGAGCCGGGCCTCTACGAGCAGAGCGCGCCTGCGCTCATCATGGTCGGGCATTGGGGACTGTCGTTCGAGATCACGCCGGCCGGGCAACAGCCCTTCACAATCGTGTTCGTCGACCGCGCAACCGGATGAAAAGCGTTCATCTCATCCTCCTGGCCTCACTCGTCGCTCTCGCCGCCGGCGTGGCAGCATGCATCGTCGTCATCCTTCTGGCAGTGGATGCCCTTGGGTAAGCGGGCCGTGCTGCTCGCAGCCGTCGCTGGAGCGCTGCTCTGTGCGTCGGCAGCGCGGGCGAACGGCGATCCTGCCAGCGACTACCTGCTGACGCAAAGCGTCTTCCTCCCGTTCACGCAGACGATCGACCAGAACGAGGTGAAAAGGCTGGACGCTTTGTTGAAGGAAGCGAACAAGCAGCACTATCGGATCAGAGTCGCGATCATCCTGAGCCCTTCGGATCTCGGCACTGCGTTCTCGCTCTTCGACAAGCCTCAGAAGTACGCCGAGTTCCTCGGGCTCGAGCTGTCGTTCGTGTATCGCGACCGCCTGCTCGTCGTGATGCCGAAGGGCTACGGCTACTCGGTGAACGGCGACCCTGACCCGAAGACTGCGCAGGTCCTGAAAAAGCTCCCACCTCCGGGGCGGAATGCGACGAAGGAGGTCGAGGCCGCGATCGTCGCCGTGCAGCGTCTTGCGGCAGCCGAGGGGCACAAGCTCGAGACACCGAAGGGCAGCGCAGGGTCGACCTCGAGGGATCGGATCACGATCGCCGCAGCGGCGACCGCCGGAGTCGCGCTGATCGCCGCCTTCGTGCTGTACCGGCGACAGAAACGCACGTCGCAGGCCTAGGCGCCTTCCGGGTCCCGTACGCTTTGCCGATGGTTACGTGTCTTCAGTGCGGCCAGGAGAACCCGGCGCTCGCGAAGTTCTGCTCGGAATGTGGCGCTCCGTTGGCGGCCCAGAGCGGACTGGCGGAGGAGCGGAAGGTCGTCACGGTGCTCTTCGCCGACCTCGTCGGCTTCACCGCTCGGTCGGAGCGGCTCGATCCCGAAGACGTGCGCGCGATCCTCACGCCGTACTTCGCTCGAGTGCGGAACGAGATCGAGTCGTTCGGCGGGACGGTCGAGAAGTTCATCGGAGATGCGGTTATGGCCGTGTTCGGAGCGCCGGTTGCCTACGGCGACGATCCCGAGCGCGCGGTGCGCGCGGCGCTCGCGATCCGTGATGCCGTCGAGGAGCTCAACGAGGCCGACCCGGACCTCGACCTGCAGATGCGGATCGCCGTGAACACGGGCGAGGCGCTCGTGTCGCTGTCCGCGGCGCACGGGGAGGGGATGGTGACCGGTGACGTCGTCAATACCGCTTCGCGCCTGCAGGAAGCCGCGCCGGTGAACGGGATCCTCGTCGGCGAAGAGACATATCGGGCGACGCGGTCGGCGATCGACTACGACGAGGCCGGCGAGGTCGTTGCGAAGGGCAAGCAGCTGCCGGTCCGCGTCTGGCGAGCTCTCGCCCCGGCGCTCTCGCCCGGCGAGCGGCGGAAGGGGAAGGTGCCGATGCTCGGTCGCGCGTCCGAGCTCGGCGTGCTCATCGGGATCTGGGAAAACGTCGTCTCCGAGAAGCGGCCGCAGCTCGTCACGCTCTTCGGCCCGGCCGGGATCGGGAAGTCGCGCCTGGCCGCCGAGTTCGTCGATCTCATCGACGCAGCCGAGGTGCGGGTGATTCGCGGCCGGTCGCTGCCCTACGGAGAGGTCACGCCCTACGGCGCCTTCGCCGCACAGGTGAAGCAGGTTGCAGGCATGTTCGACACGGACACGGACGACACGGCGAGCGAAAAGCTGAGCGCTGCGATGGCCACGCTGGTCGACGGGGATGCCGCCGAGCTTGCGGCCCACATCGCAATGCTGATCGGCGTCGGCAAAGACGGCGGCGTCGGCGATCGACAGACGCTGTTCTTCGCCGCGCGACGGCTCGTGGAGGCACTCGCCCTCGATCGGCCGACGGTGCTCGTCTTCGACGACATCCACGTCTCGGCATCGAGCATGCTCGACCTGCTCGAAACACTTGCATCGCGCGTGCGCGACGTTCCCCTCATGCTCCTGACGCTCGCGCGTCCCGAGCTCTCCGCCGAGCGGCCCACGTGGGGAAGCGGCCTCCCCGCCTATGTCGCACTTCCACTCGAGCGTCTCGGCGAGGATCACTCCGAGGAGCTCGGCAGACGACTGCTCGTCGCGGCGGGTGCCGATGCGAGAACTGCGAACGAGCTCGCAGCGAAAGCGGAAGGGAACCCGCTCTTCATCGAAGAGCTGGCATCGTCTCTCGTCGAAGGTCGCTCCAGCGCGGGCGAGCTTCCCTCCAGCATTCGAGGGATCATCGCCGCGAGGCTCGACACACTGCCTCCGGTCGAGCGAGAGGTCGTGCTCGACGCGTCGGTGTTCGGGAAGGTCTTCTGGTCCGGAGCCCTGACGAGCATCGCCGAAGACCGGCCGGCCAGGCTCGAAGCGCTCGACTCACTCGAGGGGCGCGACCTGATCCGACGCGATCCCGTCTCACGGCTCCAGGGAGAGCAGCAATTCGCGTTCAGGCACCAGCTCATCCGCGAGGTGGCGTATTCGATCCTGCCGCGGGCGCTGCGCACGAAGCGGCACCGGGCAATCGCTCTGTTCCTGGAGGGGGCGGCGAGCGAAGCAGGCGACGTCGCCCCTGCGCTCGCGCACCACTGGCGGGAGGCCGACGAGCCGGAGCGGGCGGTCGAATACCTGCTCGTGGGCGCGGAACAGGCGAACCGCGGCTGGGCGAAGGATGAGGCGTTCCGCCTCTACAGCGAGGCGCTCGAGCTCGTCCCCGAGGACGCACCCGAACGCCGCCGCGAGATCGGCAAGCGTCTTGCCGTCGTCGTCCAGGCCGCCTACCACACCATTGACGCGGAGCGTCTCGTCCGGCACTCGAGGCCGGAATCGGAGCCGGGCTAGAGCGGGAAGTCTTCGGGCGTGACGTCGCCCGCGATCTCGGCGATCGAGATGACCATGTGGTCGGCGAGCGATTCGGCGTGTTTCCGGACCGCGTCCTCGTCCGGGGCGCTGTAGATGCAGTACGTCTTCACCCCGCCGGAGTCGTCGAGGACGACGTGGCTGTGCTCCCAGACGATCTCTGGCATCTCCTCGACGAGGATGCGCCTCGATTTGCTGCCGATCTGCGGCATGTTCTCGTGCTTCACACTGAAGAGACGTTCGACGACGTAGCGTGGCATGGACAGAAGAGTACGTGGTCCAGGTCGGCCCGCACAATCTCAGGAGAAACTTAGGTTCGCCTGCTCTCGTATATGACTCTGTAGACGCGACGGAGGGAGACGATGTGACCGAGCCCAGTGACTTGCCCGTGCCCTCGCCGCTCGAGGCCAAGGATCGGCTCGAGCAGGCGCTCTTCGAGATCCGGCGGGTGATCGCGGGTCAGGACGAGATGCTCGAGCGCGTCCTGGTCTGCCTGCTCGCCCAGGGCCATCTCCTGATCGAGGGCGTCCCCGGACTGGCGAAGACCCTGACGATCAAGACGACGGCCGGAGTGCTCGGCGGATCGTTCTCTCGGATTCAGTTCACGCCTGATCTCGTCCCGTCCGATCTCGTCGGCACGCGCATCTACCGGCCCGGAGAGGGCGCGTTCGACACCGAGCTCGGCCCGGTCTTCTGCAACTTCCTCCTTGCAGACGAGATCAACCGCGCACCGGCCAAGGTCCAGTCCGCTCTGCTCGAGGTGATGCAGGAGCGTCAGGTCACGATCGGCCACACCACCTACCCGGTGCCGGACCCCTTCCTCGTGATGGCGACGCAGAACCCGATCGAGTCCGAGGGGACGTATCCGCTGCCCGAGGCTCAGGTTGACCGCTTCATGCTCAAGGTGCTGATCGACTACCCGGAGCACGACGAAGAGCTGACGATCGTGCAACGCCAGCTCGTCGAGGCGCCGGAGCTCCGGGAGGCACTCTCGCTCGAGGAGCTGCGCTCCCTGCAGAAGGCGGTGTTCGACGTGTACGTCGATCCGGCGCTCGTCAGCTACGCGGTCGCGATCGCCACGGCGACCCGCGATCCGCTCGCGTACGGCATCGAGGGCCTGAAGGAGTTCATCGCCTACGGGGCGAGCCCGCGCGGGCCCATCAGCCTCGTGCAGTCGTCGCGAGCACTCGCGCTCGTGCGCGGACGCGACTATGTCCTGGCCGAGGACCTGCAGGCACTCTCGAAGGACGCGTTGCGCCATCGGCTCGTCCTCACCTACCAGGCGCTCGCCGAGGAGATCACCCCGGATGTGATCCTCGACAAGGTCATTGCGACCGTGCCGGTGCCGAGGACCGACCTGGCTGCTTCTTCAGGCGCCGCATGACGCAACTGCTCCGCTCCGAGCCGACACCCGCGCGGCCCGGGCCGGGGCCGCTGCCCGAGCCGCTGCTGCGCGCGCTCGACGTCAGCATCGGCCGCCGGGTGGAAGGGCTGCTCGCAGGCGACTATCGCGCCACGCTGCTGGGGGAGGGGACCGAGCTCGCACAGGTGCGGCCGTACGTTCCCGGCGGCGACGACGTCCGCCGGATCGACTGGAACGTGACCGCGCGCACTAACGTTCCGCACGTCCGCGTGCATCTGGCCGAGCGCGTGCTCGTCACGTGGCTCGTGCTCGACACGTCGGCGTCGATGGTGTTCGGCACTGCCGACCGCCGCAAGGCCGACGTGGCCGAGGGTGTCGCCATTGCGGTCGGGCACGTCGCCACGCGAAGGGGAAACAGGCTCGGGCTCGTGACCTTCGGCGACGACCGGCCGCGGACCCTGCCGCCGAGGCAGGGCAGGCTCGGTCTGCTCGGACTGCTGTCGGCGCTCAGGGACGAACCGGCTGCCGACGGAGCCGGCGTGACCTCACTCGGCGAAGCGCTCCGCCGGACCGGCGCGCTTGCGCAACAGCGCTCCGTTGTGATCGTGGTCAGCGACTTCCGCGGGTCGCAGGACTGGCGCCGGCCCTTGCTCGAGCTCGCCGGCAGGCACGAGGTGGTGGCGGTCGAGATCCGGGATCCACGTGAACAGGAGCTCCCCAACGCGGGAGTGCTCTGGCTCGTCGATCCTGAGACCGGCCGCCAGCTGCGCGCGGATACCCGGAGCGAAAAGTTGCGGGCTCGCTTTGCGGCGGCGGCTGCGGAGGAGCGCGCCGCGCTCGCACGTTCGCTCGCCCATGCAGGCGCGCGGCATGTCGTCCTCACAACGGCCGGAGATTGGCTGCGCTCGTTTGCGGTCTTCCTGCGCCGGGGCGGCCGCCGGTGACCTTCGAGTGGCCGCTCGCGCTGATCGCACTGGTCGTCGTACCGGTGGTGATCGCGCTGTACGTGCTGCGCGAGCGCCGCCGCGACGACTATGCCGCGCGCTTCACCACTCCGACGCTCCTGCCGAACCTCGTCGCCGCCGCGCCCGGCTGGCGCCGGCATCTTCCGCTCGCACTGCTGCTCGTCGGTCTGGCCGCGCTGGTCGTAGGCGTCGCTCGTCCGCACGCGAGTGTCGACGTCCGCCGTGAGGAGGCGACCGTGATCATCGCCATCGACACTTCCCTGTCGATGAAGGCGCAGGACGTCCGCCCGTCACGCCTCGGCGCCGCGGAGAATGCCGCGAACGCGTTCGTCGCAGAGCTGCCGAAGCGATTTCGCGTGGGCGTGATCGGCTTCTCGGGTCGCGCGTACCTCGCGTTGGCTCCGACCGAGGACCGTGAGCTCGTGGTGAGCGCGCTGCGGTCCCTGCGCCCCGGAGAAGGAACGGCTCTCGGCGACGCGGTTGCGCTCGGCGTGCGGCTCGCGGGCCAGGAGCGCGCGTCCGACGGGACGATTCCCCCGACCGCGATGCTCGTCATCTCCGACGGAGCTCAGAAGAGCGGCCGCACATCGCCCGAGACCGCGGCGGTCAAGGCAATGGCTCTGCACATACCCGTGTACTCCGTGGTGCTCGGGACGCCCGACGGCGTCGTGAACGTGCCGGTCGCCGGCGGTTATCAGGCGCAGCTCCGCGTGCCGCCGAGCCCCGAGACCCTGAAGATGCTGGCTCAAGTGACGGGTGGGCAGTTCTTCACCGCACCCGACCAGAAGAGATTGCAACAGATCCACGAGCGGCTCGGCTCACGGCTCGGCCACAAGCGCGAATCGCGTGAGATCACCGACCTCTTCGCCGGCGGCTCGGCGGCGTTCCTGCTCGTCGGCGGAGCGCTCTCGTCGCTCTGGTTCAGGAGGGTGCCATGAAGCGACTGCTCCTCGGCGGGGCTCTCCTTGCGGCGGCCGTCGCTGCTGCCGGTGCGGCGCCGGCGGGTGCGACGAACGAATGCCGCGGCCTGCAGGTGTGCGTCCGCGTCGCGGGGCCCTGGGTCGTCGTGCCTGCCACGAGCGCCTCGCCTCGGCCCCGGGTCGACTTCCAGCTCTCGTGTCCGCGTGGGTTCGTGATCGGCGGGCTCGACGCGGAGCTGACCGACCGCGCGATCGACGTCGAGTTCGGCGGTCGCCTCGGGAGCCCCGTGAACCCGGGTGTGACGACGTCACGCTCGGCGCTGTTCCGCGCGACGTACACCGGCGCGACACCGCACAGTTCGAGCTTCCGTCCGCATCTCGGTTGCCTGCCCGCGGCGGGCGGCGGGTCCGGGCCGGTGCCCTACCGTCGGCCCTTGGCCGTCTTCCCGCCGGGAGAGCCAACAGTCCGTCGTGTGCGCACGGTTCAGCTGCGTCCCGGAACGGTACGCGCCGTGACGGCGTGCGCTGCGAGTGAGCGGCTGATCTCCGCCTGGCATGCCGTCGGGTTCTACACACGGCAGGCGCCCGATCCGTCGTTGATCCAGAGCGTGCAGGCGAAGCGCACGGTTCGCGGCAAGCGTGTCGAGGTTCGAGTGCAGTCCGGCGCAGCGGTGCAAGGCGTGCGCGCGGTCGTCCAGGTTGGCGCGGTCTGTGGAGGAGGATCGTGAGCTTCGAGCGGCCGCTCCTCCTGCTGACGCTGCTCGTGATTCCGCTCGCGGTCGCGCTGTACGTGCTCGCCGAGCGCCGCCGGATGAAGTATGCGATCCGGTTCACGAATCTCGATGTCCTCGCCGGGGTGGTCGGGAGCCGCTTCCGCCGCCGTTTTGTTCCGCTTGCTCTCTTCCTGCTCGCGCTCGCGGCGCTGTGTGTGGGAATGGCACGCCCGCAACACACGACACTCGTGCCGCGAGACCGTGCGACGGTCATTCTCGTTCTCGATGTCTCACGCTCGATGGAGGCGAAGGACGTCAAGCCGACTCGGATCGGCGCCGCCACCGCTGCGGTCCGGACGTTCCTCGATCGCGTGCCAAACCGGCTTCAGGTCGGGCTGATCGCATTCGCCGGCGATCCCGCCGTTGCAACTCCGCCGACGACGGATCACGACCTCGTGCGGAAATCTCTCGACACGATCGAATGGTTCCCGAGCTTCGGCGGCACCGCTATCGGCGACGCTCTCGCGGCGGCCGTCAAGCTCGGTCAGCAGGCGGTCGGCGGACAGAACGGCAGCCTGGCAGCGGCGGTTGCCGCGGCCCCGGATACGCAGACGAAAGGCCTCGTGTCGATTCTCTTCCTGTCCGACGGCGCGCAGACACGGGGTGACCTGGAGCCACTCGACGGCGCCGATCGAGCGCGGGCAGCGGGAATCCCTGTGTACACCGTCGCGCTCGGGACCCCGAACGGCACTCTGGACTTCGGTGGGGGCGGGGGTGGTCCCGGGCCGAGCCCGTTCGGCAATCGCCGCGTACCGGTTCCTCCCGACCCTGCGACACTGAAGGCGATCGCGGACCGAACCGGCGGCGAGTTCTTCGCCGCGCAGAGCGCGAAGTCGCTCCAGTCCGCCTACTCGAAGCTCGGTTCACGGCTGGGACGAAAGCCTGGCAAGAGCGAGATCACATACGGCTTCCTTGCCGCCGCGGCCGGCTTGCTGCTCGCAGCGGGCGTGTTGTCGGCGCTCTGGTCGCCTCGCCTGCCGTAGCCCGCTCAGTCGCGTACGAACGCACCCCACCGTTCCTCGATCCGCCCGCCTTTCCAGACGACGACCGAGACGGCCCAGGTGAGCACGAAGAGCCCGACGACTCCGTAGCCGAGGTTGCCGAAGTCGAGCCGGCCGAGCCAGCCCCAGAAGCCCGTGTCGAGTGAGAGCTTCTGTGCGAGAACCTGCATGAGCTCGACCGTCCCGATGAGAAGCGCAACCGCAACGGAGAGGCTCGTGACGGTGATGTTGTAGTAGACCTTGCGGATCGGGTTGGAGAAGGCCCAGCCGTATGCCTGGGTCATGAAAGCGCCGTCGATCGTGTCCATCAGGCTCATTCCGGCCGCGAAGAGAATCGGCAACGACATCACTGCGAGGAAAGGGACGTGGTGCGTTGCGACACCGGCTGCGAGCGCGAGCAACCCGACCTCGCTGGCCGTGTCGAAGCCGAGCCCGAACAGAATTCCGAGTGGATACATGTGCCAGGACTTCGAGACGAAGCGGAACAGCTTGCCGATGAAGAACCTGTTCATGAAGCCGCGATCGAGGAGGCGCTGCTCGAGCCGTTCCCTGTCGTAGGAGCCGCTACGCATCTCCTTGAAGATGCGCAGGATGTCGAGCAGGACGAGCAGGTTGAGGATGCCGATGATCCAGAGGAACGTGCCCGAGACGCTCGTCCCGACGTAGCCGCCCCAGCTCTGGAAGCTCGGGATGCTCGAGTCGACCGTCTTGGCGGCGAGCGCGAGGGCGACCGCCAGGCCGAAGACGATCGTCGAGTGTCCGAGCGAGAAGAAGAAGCCCACGCCGAGCGGACGCTTCTCGTGCTGCAGCATCTTCCGCGTGGTGTTGTCGATCGCCGCGATGTGGTCGGCGTCGAACGCGTGCCGCAGTCCGAACGTGTACGCGAGCACCCCGAGCCCGGCAAGAGCAGGGCTACGGTCGACGTAGTAGAGGAAGAGACCCCAGCCGGCGACGTGCAGCAGCGCGATTGCTGCGCCGAAGCCGGAGAGCCGGAGCCATTCCGCCCGAGTCAAGGCTTTCGTCCACCTGCCAACACCCATTGCGTGGGTGATTCGCCTCGAAAGCCGGACCGGTTCGGGCCGGGTCGCTAACCTCCGCTCCATGGCGACCGACAAGCCAGAGCCGCTGACTCAGGCTCAGAAGGAGCAGCTCGAGGCAGAGCTCGCGGAGCTCGAGGGCCCGCGGCGGGCCGAGGCGGTGCAGGCGATCGCGTCCGCGCGCAGCTTCGGCGATCTGTCGGAGAACTTCGAGTACCACGCCGCGAAGAACGAGCAGGGCCTGCTCGAGCGTCGTATCACGATGCTGCGGGACCGCCTGGACCGAGCCGTCATCATCGACGAGGCCGCAGCTGTCGGCGACACGGTCACGGTCGGGACACGCGTGGAGATCGAGGACGAGGACGGCGAGAAGATGGAGGTCGAGATCTCGAGCGTCGGCGGTGTTTCGCCGGACTCTCCGGTCGGCAGGGCGCTGCTCGGGCGAAAGGTCGGCGAAGAGGTCGAGATCGAAGCGCCGCGCGGCTCCTGGCGCGCGCGGATCCTCTCAGTCGGCCGCTAGTAGCTCCGAGATCGTGACCGAGCGCAGCCCGCGCGCGGTCATCGCCTCCAGGATCACGCCCACCGCATCCACCGTCGCTTCACGTGTCGGCCGGCTGAGCTCGGCCGGTTCGTCGGGCGGACGCCCGTCGTGCATGCAGACGACCGAGCCTGGGCGCAAACGCTCGAGCACGAACTCCACGGTTCGGTCGGAGTCCCACTCCCAGTCCCACGGCATCATCGAGCAGCCGACCTCTTCGAGACCGAACGGGGCGACCGCTGTGCGCACGCGCTCGTCGACGTGGAAGAAGGGCGGGCGCCAGTAGCGCAAGCTCGTGCCGGTCGCGGCCTCGATCGCGGTGCCTGCTCGCTCGAGCTCGTCGTGGATCTCCGCGTCCACGATCGTGGGAAGCGAGGGGTGTGAGTAGGTGTGATTGCCGACCTCGGAACCGCTCTCGACGACGCGGCGCAACGTGGGGCTCCGTTGCTCGTTGGCTGCGAGACAGCCGAGCGCAAAGAAGGTTCCGTGTCCATCGTGGTCTGCGAGGTGCTGCAGGATCTGCCCGGTCCACTCGGACGGGCCGTCGTCGAAGGTCAGGGCGACGATCGGTTCCCGAATGTCGTCGCGTCCGTCGATCACGCGCCACGCGCCGGGCAGGTCGTCATGGGCGAAGCGTACGGGGAGAATGGCTTGGGTTCTAGCGCGGGTCGCTACGCTCGGCGGATGCCCCTGCGCGAGGACATCAGAGACGTGGCGATCGTCGCTCACGTCGACCACGGAAAGACGACGCTTGTGGACGCCATGCTCTGGCAGTCCGGATCCTTCCGGGAGAACCAGGACGTCGCCGAGCGGGTGCTCGACTCGATGGATCTCGAGCGGGAGAAAGGCATCACGATCCTCGCCAAGAACACCGCCGTCGACTACCGGGGAGTCAAGGTCAACATCGTCGACACGCCCGGGCACGCAGATTTCGGCGGCGAGGTCGAACGGGCCCTCACGATGGTCGACGGCGTGCTGCTGCTCGTGGACGCGAGCGAGGGGCCGCTGCCGCAGACTCGCTTCGTTCTGCGCAAGGCGCTCGAGTCACGACTGCCGGTGATTCTCGTCGTGAACAAGGTCGACCGCCCCGACGCTCGCATCGACGAGGTCGTGAACGAGGTGTACGAGCTCTTCCTCGACCTCGATGCAGAGGAGAGCCAGATCGAGTTTCCGATCGTCTACACGAATGCGAGGGCGGGCCGCGCCGGCCTCGATCCGACCGAGCTTGCCGACGACCTCGTGCCGCTCTTCGACGTGCTGCTCGCGCACATCCCCGCCCCCGCCTACGAAGAAGGGCATCCACTGCAGGCGCACGTCACGAATCTCGACGCCTCGCCCTACGTGGGGCGGCTCGCGCTCTGCCGTGTACGCCAGGGGACGATTCGCAGAGGACAGCAAGTCGCGTGGTGCCGCGCCGACGGCCGCATCGAGCCCGCGAAGGTCACAGATCTCTACGTCACCGAAGCGCTCGACCGGGTAGACGCCGAGGAGGCGGGCCCCGGTGAGATCGTCGCGGTCGCCGGTATTCCGGAAGTGACGATCGGCGAGACGCTCGCCGATCCGGACGATCCGCGCCCACTGCCGGTGATCGGGGTGGACGAGCCGAGCCTTGCGATGACGATCGGCATCAACACCTCGCCGCTCGCCGGCCAGGACGGCAATCGCCTGACCGCGAGCATGATCGACCGGCGGCTCCAGCAGGAGCTCGTCGGAAACGTCTCGTTGCGCGTCCTCCCGACCGAACGGCCTGACGCCTGGGAGGTGCAGGGGCGCGGCGAGCTGCAGCTGGCGGTCCTCGTCGAGCTGATGCGGCGGGAGGGCTTCGAGCTGACTGTCGGAAAGCCCGAGGTCGTCACGCGCGAGATCGACGGCAAGATCCACGAGCCGGTGGAACGCCTCGCGATCGACGTGCCGGAGGACTACGTCGGTGTGATCACGCAGCTGCTCGCGCTTCGCAAGGGGCGTCTGGAGCAGATGGTCAACCACGGGACCGGCTGGGTGCGGATCGAGTACCTCGTGCCCGCGCGAGGACTGATCGGTTTTCGCACCGAGTTCCTGACGGAGACGCGCGGCACGGGCATCCTCCACCACGTGTTCAACGGTTACGAGCCGTGGCAAGGGGAGTTCCGCACGCGGCCGACCGGAAGCCTCGTCGCGGACCGGCGTGGCCCGACCACCTCGTTCGCGCTCTTCAACCTGCAGGAGCGCGGCCAGCTCTTCATCGGGCCCGGCGTGGAGGTCTACGAGGGCATGGTCGTCGGCGAGAACGCCCGGGCCGAAGACCTCGACGTCAATCCGACCAAGGAGAAGAAGCTCACCAACATGCGCTCGTCGACCTCCGATGAGCTGGTACGGCTCATTCCACCGCGGTCGTTGTCACTCGAGCAGGCGCTCGAGTTCATCGGTGAGGACGAATGCGTCGAGGTGACGCCGACCAACGTGCGCCTGCGCAAGGCCGAGCTCTCCGCACAGAAGCGTCAGAGCGCGGTCTCGCGCAAGGCGCGCGGGCTGGCGAAGGTCTAAGCCGTTACCACTTCGAGCGCCGGCCGCGGCGGCTCGTGTACATCAGCTTGGGCCGCGCCGAACGCAGGCCCGCCTCTTCGAACTCTTCGGTATATCCGAGCCTCCGTGCGACATGGCTCGTCTCCGCCTGCTGCTCGGGCAGGACGAAGGTGATCGCCTTGCCGCTGCGGCCTGCACGGCCCGTGCGGCCCGTGCGGTGGACATAGTCCTTGTCCTCGCCCGGTGGGTCGAAGTTGATCACGTGCGTGATGTCGTCGAGGTCGAGTCCGCGCGCCGCGACGTCCGTTGCGACGAGCGTCGTGACCTTGCCGCTCTCGAACTGTGAGAGCGCGCGCTCGCGCGCGTTCTGCGACATGTCGCCGTGCATCGCGACCGCCCGGACGTTTTGCCGACCGAGCTTCTGCACGAGCTTGTCGGCTCCGCGCTTCGTCCGCACGAAGACGAGCGTGAGCCCGCCCGTGGACCGGATGTGCTCGACGAGCGTCTCGACCTTGCTGTCCTGCGTCACGGAGACGAAGGCATGCTCGATCTCACTGGGCTGCTTGTTCGCGTGCTCGGCCTCGTAGCGAGCCGGGCTGTTGGTGTAAGCGCGTGCCAGCTCGCCGACAGGGCCGTCGAGCGTGGCGGAAAAGAACATCGTCTGACGGTTACGCGGCAGACGGCGCACGATGCGGTCGACCTGAGGCTGGAAGCCCATGTCGAGCATCCGGTCGGCCTCGTCGAGGACGAACGTGCGAACGTGCGAGAGATCGACGAGACGACGGTTGGCCAGATCTTCGAGCCGTCCGGGCGTTGCCACGAGGACGTGAGCCTTCTTGGCGCGCTTGGCCTGGGCGTGGAGCGGCATGCCGCCGTAGACCGAGGCCACGGTCAGCTTCTTGCACGGTGCAAGCGACTGCAGCTCTGCGGTCACCTGCGCCGCGAGCTCGCGCGTCGGAACGAGCACGAGGGCGGTCGGCCTTGGGTCGGTCGCGACCGTTCGCTCGACGATCGGCACGGCGAAAGCGAGGGTCTTGCCGGACCCGGTCGGCGACTTCGCGAGCACATCGATGCCTGCGAGTGCGTCCGGAAGGACGAGAGCCTGGATCGGGAACGGCTCGTGGATCGAGCGAGCTGAGAGCGCGTCGACGATGGGCGAGGACACGCCGAGCTCGCGGAAAGTGTGGTGCGTCAAGTTGTTCGACTCCTTTACGGGTTCGAGACTTGCCTACCTCGAAACACCCGAAGGAGGAACGAGAAGCTCATCTCACCGGGAAGACAGGATTGCCTGCCCGTTGCCGCAGGGTAGCAGCGGAAGGGGACCGCAGGTGGTCGACGCAGGGAAAGACCCCCCTTTTGGGGTGGCCGACTCGCGCCCCCGTGCTGCGCGGTCGCGATCGAGGAGTGTCGTGCGCACGACCCGGAGTTGCTCCGACCGAGAAACGCGGTGTCTCCGGATCACCGTGCAGCTTGCATCCTGGCCTGACGCGGCCGGCGGCGGTGTCAGCCTGCTCGACGGCCCAAAGCCCGCGCGCGGAGCTGCGCGAGCAGCGTCGTCGGCGTCATGAACGGACCGGCCGTCTTCTCCGGCGTCTTCGCCAGCGAAGGGTCGAGCGGGCGGTGGATGTCCCGGCATTCGAGGCAACGCAACGACCCCACCCACAGAAGGGTCTCCTCGATCGGCCCGCCACACGCCAGGCACACGTTCGCGCCTGCGCGCGCAGGAGGCTCGTCACTCCAATTCGCCATACCGCAGTCCATCCCCCTTGCCGCCTCCTCAAAGCTAAGGGCTTCGCGCCGAAACTCCTATCCCTTGATCGAGTGACACCACGATTCGGGTTTCGACAGTTCCGTTGACAAGTCCTCCGCCATCCGCCCAAACTCGTCCGATGGCTGCGGCTCTTGATTCCGTCGACGTCCCTGTCGCGCTCCTCGGCTACGGCGCTGTCGGCGCGGCCGTGCACCGCCTCCTCGAAGACGGCGCGGACGACATCGAGCGTGCAACGGGGCACCGGCTTCGGGTCGTTCGGGCGCTCGTCCGGGATCCCGGGCGCCAACGGGATTCTGCGATGGGGGAAGGGGTGCTCACGACCGACTTCGCCGCGATCCGCGACGACTCGGCCATCGCCGTGGTGGCCGAGGTAATGGGCGGCACCGAGCCGACAGCGGACTACGTGCTGGATCTCCTGGGCGCCCGCAAGCACGTCGTCTCGGCGAACAAGCAGCTCGTCGCGCGGCGCGGCGCCGAGCTCTTCGCAGCTGCGTCCGAGGCAGGCGTTCAGCTTCGCTTCGAGGCGTCGGTCTGCGCAGCGATCCCCGTGATCAAAGTCCTCCGCGAGGCGCTCGTCGTCACGAACGTGCATCGCGTACTCGGGATCGTCAACGGCACGACCAACTTCATCCTCACGGAGATGGAACGCGGCTCGTCGTTTGCCGACGCGCTTGCCGAGGCGCAGCGACTCGGCTACGCGGAGGCCGACCCGACGGACGACATCTCGGGCGCCGACGCAGCGGCGAAGATGGCGATTCTCGCGACGGTTGCCTTCGGCTCACGGGTCGGGCTCGAGGCGGTGAATCACTCGGGCATCGACACGATCCAGCCGCAACACGTGCAGGCGGCCGAACAGCTCGACATGGTCGTCCGCCTCGTCGGTGCAGCGACACTCGAGGACGGCGCGGTCGACGTTCGGGTGCATCCTGCATTCATCAACCGTCGCCATCCGCTTGCGAGCGTCGAGGGCCCGTTCAATGCCGTGATGCTGCAAGGCGACGCAATTCGGGAGATCACGCTCGCCGGTCCCGGCGCAGGCGGCGTCGAGACGGCATCGGCTGTGATCGCCGACATGGTCAGCGTCATCGGCACGACCGGTACCGGGTTCCTGCAGAACGACGCGTCGTGGCGAACGCTCGAGACGCTGCCGCCGGGAGATCTGCGCTCCCCGTTCTACGTGCACATCGAGGTTGCCGACCGCCCGGGTGTGCTCGCGCACGTCGCCGAGCGGCTGGGTGGACAGGGTGTGTCGATCGCGCGCCTCACCCAGAACCTCCTCAACGGCTCTGCCGCGCTCGATCTCGTCACGCACGATGCACCTGCCGGCCGAGTCGACTTGGCGCTCGAGGAGATCGCGAACCTGGAGGAAGTCCTTCGCCCGCCCGACGTGTTCCCCGTCGTCCACGACCGCGGCGTCTAACCCGTGACTCAACCTCTGGCCGAGCGCTACCGCGAGCGACTCCCGCTCACGAACGAGACACCGATCATCTCTCTCGGCGAGGGCTCGACGCCGCTGCTGCCGGCCCCACGGCTGTCCGAGTTCCTCGGGAGCGAGGTCTGGCTGAAGTGGGAGGGAGCGAATCCGACGGGCTCCTTCAAGGACCGCGGGATGACGATCGCCTTGTCGAAGGCGCTCGAGGAGGGCGTCGAGGCGGTCGTCTGTGCCTCGACAGGCAACACCGCCGCGTCCGCCGCTGCGTACGCGGCACGCGCCGGTCTGCCGGCGCTCATCTTGCAGCCGGCCGGTGCCGTCGCGCTCGGCAAGCTCGCCCAGGCTCGGGCGCTCGGGGCGCGCGTCCTCGAGGTGCGTGGCTCCTTCGACGAGGCGATGACGGCAGCCCGAGAGCTTGCCGCGCGCGGCACGCATGCACTCGTCAACTCTCTCAACCCCTACCGGATCGAAGGGCAGAAGACCGCAGCATTCGAGATCGTCGAGGAGCTCGGCGTGCCGGACGTACTGACGCTTCCGTACGGCGGCGGCGGCAACACGCGCGCGTACTTCAAGGGCTTCGACGAAGCGGGTGCGGGCCTGCCGCGTCTGGTACTCGGCGAATCGACCTCGCGCGCAACGACGATCGCCTCGGCGATCCGCATCGCGGATCCGGTCCACGCCCAGGAAGTCGAAGAGGCACTGGAGCGCTCGAACGGTGCAATCGTCGCGCTCGACGACGACGACATCATCGAGGCGTGGAGGCTGCTCGCCCACGAGGAGGGTGTGTTCTGCGAGCCCGCCTCCGCTGCTTCGGTCGCTGCGGCAATGACGCTTCCGCGGGAGTCAGGCCACCGCGTCGTTTGCGTTATCACCGGCCACGGCCTGAAGGATCCGGAGAGTGTCACGCGCCTCACTCCTCCGTCGCTGCCGGTAGATCCCGACCCGGACGCCATCGCCGACGCCGCCCGGTGACGATCCGCGTCAGAGCACCGGCGACGACCGCCAACCTCGGCCCAGGGTTCGACTGCGCGGCTGTGGCGCTCGACCTCTGGAATGAGTTGGAGGTGAGCGACGGTGACGGCGCACCCGACGAATCGCACCTTGGTGTCCAGGCGTTCGCGCGATTCGCTCCGACCGCGGGACGCCGCTTCGAGTTCCTCGATCGCATTCCACGCGAGCGCGGCCTCGGTTCGAGCGCCGCGATCGTCGCGCTCGGACTGGTCGCCGGTGCCCTTGCTGCGGGCATCGATCCCGACCCCGAGTCGCTGCTTGCGTCCGGGCTCGACCTCGAAGGTCACGGCGACAATCTCGCCGCCGCCCTCGCAGGAGGCGTTTGCCTCACGTGGGAGAACCGCATCGCTCGCGTGGCCGACGACGTTCCCGCGGTGCCGATCGGCATCGTGCCGGAGACCCGCGTGATCACTGCCGAGTCACGAGCTGCTCTCCCCGAGCACGTGACGCACGGCGATGCAGCTTTCACGGCCGGCCGGGCGGCACTTCTCGGCGCAGCGCTTGCCTCGGGATCGGAGGAGCTCTTCGCTGCAGCACTCGACGACCGGCTGCACGAGCCCTACAGGTCGACGCTTCTGACCGAGGTTCGGCAGGCGCTTCCCGACGGCGCGCTCGGCGCGACGCTCTCCGGATCCGGGCCGACCGTGATCGTCTGGGCGCGACGGTCCGCCGCACACGACTGCGAACGGGCCCTCGAGCAGCGTTTCGGCGCGGAGAAGGTCGTGTCGTTCGCGGTGTCTCGACGCGGAGCCGGCCCAGCGAGTCTTTAAAGAACCGCTGAACCTCGCTACCGTCCAAGTGTGGACGCGCATACGCTCGAGGTGCTCGAGTTCCCGACGATACTCGGCCGGCTGGCGGCCGCTACCGAAACCGAACATGGTTCGTCACTTGCACGCGCGCTTGAACCGTCACCGAATGCACGTGAGGTCGCGCGACTGCAAACATTGACGAGCGAGGGAATTGATCTCTACGACGAGAGTGCGGAGCCGTCGTTCGCCGGGATCGACGACGTGCGTGACGCCGCCGAGCGCGCAGCCTTCGGGGCCAGCTTGCGCATCGACGAGTTGCACCGGATCGCGAGGTCGGTGAACGTCGGGCTGGCCGCACGCGAGGCGCTGGCCACGAACGCCGTCGCGAAGCAGCTCCGCGCCTTGCTCGAACCGATCGACCCCGCGCTCGCGCCTGTTGCGGCTGCGATCGACTCCACCGTCGAGGAGGACGGCTCCGATTTGCGCGACAACGCATCTCCGTTGCTGCGAAAACTTCGCGCCGAGCTGCGCAAAGGACGTCATCGAGCAGTCGAGGAGCTGACGAAGCTGGCCCGCTCGAGCTCCCTTCGCGATTTCCTGCAGGAGACGTTCATCACCGAGCGCGGCGGCAGACCCGTACTGGCCGTGAAGATCGGCGCGCGCAGCAAGGTGCCGGGGATCGTGCACGACGCGTCGAGCTCCGGACAGACACTCTTCGTCGAGCCGCTCGCAGTCGTCGAGCTGAACAACGGGCTTGCCGAGGCGGCGAGCGCCGAACGCGAGGAAGTCGAGCGGATCGTCCGCGAGCTCTCCAAGCAGGTCGGCGAGCATGCCGCCGCTCTGGCGGTGCTCGTGGAGGCGACCGGCGCGGTCGACCTTGCGCTCGCTCGTGCCGTTCTCTCGCGACGCTGGCGCGGCGCGGGGGTTCGCGCAACCGACGGGGTCCGGCTGGTCGGAGCGCGGCATCCCCTGCTCGACCCCGCGGAGGCGGTGCCGATCGATCTCGACCTCGGCGAGTTACGCGCGCTTGTCATCAGCGGGCCCAACACCGGCGGGAAGACGGTGGCGCTGAAGACACTCGGCCTTGCGGCGCTGCTGCATCAATCCGGGCTGCGGCCGCCGGCGGTCACGGCCGAGCTCCCCGTGTTCGACGAGGTGCTCGCCGACATCGGCGACGAACAGTCGATCGAGATGAGCCTCTCGACCTTTTCCGGACATCTGCGGAACATCGTGGAGATCCTCAGCGCTGCGACGGCGCGCTCGCTCGTCCTGCTCGACGAGCTCGCAGCGGGAACCGATCCTGTGGAGGGATCCGCCCTGGCGCAGTCACTCGTCGCTCGACTTGTCGCGCAGGCGAGGCTCACGGTCGTGACAACGCACTATCCCGAGCTCAAGGAGTGGGCGAGCGCGACGGAGGGTGCAGCCAACGCGGCCACCGGCTTCGACGCCGAGACCTATGCACCCCTCTACGAGGTGATGCTCGGCCGGCCGGGGACCTCGCAGGCACTGAGAATGGCCCAGCGTCTGGGCCTCGACGCCGAACTGGTTGCCGATGCGCGCAGCCGGGTGTCGCCCGAGCAGTTGCGCGTCGCGGCGCTCCTGGCAGAGGCGCAGGCAGCAGCGACCGCTGCGGTCGAGGCGCATGACGCCGCGCTGCGGCGTGAAGCTGAGGCGGACGAGGCGATGGAGCGCGCGCGCGAGCATGAAGTGCTGCTTGCAGGTGAGATCGAGAAGGTCCGCGCTTCCGCGGCGCATGAGCGCGAACTTGCAGTCGGCGAAGCGCGGCGCGAGCTCGAGGAAGCCCGGCAGGAGCTACAGAGATTCCGCGAAGAGCTGCGCGCCGCCCGACGCCATGAGCGGGATCGCGGAGTCTCCGCAGAAGCAAACGCAGCGGAGCGAGACAGGGACCGGCGGCTCGGCGCCGCTGTCGAGCTCGTGCAACAGACAGAGGAGATGTTGCGCCGCCTCGACGAGCCGCTGACCCCGATTGCGCCGTTCGCGCCTGGTGATCCGGTGACTGCGCTCGAGCTCGGTGTTCGAGGCACGATCGCGACGCTCGAGGGTGACGAGGCTGAGGTGATCGGTACGGGCGGCCTGCGTGTGCGCGTGCCGGTCGGGCGGCTCACGCCCGACCGCAATCGAGTGTCGCCAGCGGAAACCGAGCCGGCTGTTCGCGTCGTTGCTGCCTCGCGCGCCGACGTCTCCGACCAGCTCGACGTCCGGGGTACGACGGCGCAGGAGGCGCGAGAGGCTGTTCGCTCCCTTGTGGACGACGCCGCTCTCGCGGGCCTGCAGACGGTGCATGTGGTCCACGGCCGCGGCGCCGGCGTCCTCCGCGCGGCCGTCAGGGGCGAGCTCGACAACCATGCGCTCGTCGAGCGCTACGAGCCGGACTCGGCCGACGGCGCCACTCTCGTGCACCTGGCCTAGGGCCTTCCTCCCGTCGAGGAGGCCGTCCGATCGATTCGGGACGATCCCGGGGCGAGGACCGTCACGGGGATCCGGGTGCCGCAACTCGAGGTTCTCCATGAGGCTCACCGCCTCCTCGGTCCCGCTCTCCCCGAGAGGGCGGCTCTCCCCCGAGTCGCCCTCCGCTTCCGACGCGCGTGAAACGCTAGGCGAATGAGCACGGTTCCGTTGTGGCGAAACCGCGACTTCGTGCTGCTCGAGACGGGGCGGCTCCTTTCGAGCATGGGCAGCGCGTCAACCTCGATCGCTTACCCGCTGCTCGTCCTCGCCGTGACGCACTCGCCCGCCAAGGCCGGGCTCGTGAGCTTCGCGCGTCTCCTTCCTGCGGCGCTCTTCGGCCTCTTCGCCGGGATCGCAGCGGATCGCTGGAACCGCAAGCACATCATGATCGCCGCGGACGCCGTCCGCGCTCTCGCGATCTCGGGTCTTATTGCCATTGTTCTGTTCGACCCACATGCGTTCTGGCCGATTCCGATCGTCGCGTTCGTCGAGGGGACCGGGTCGACGTTCTTCGGCACCGCTCAGGCAGGTGCCCTGCGCGCCGTCGTGCCGTTGCGCCAGCTCCCTACGGCCGTGGGAGCACGCGGGGCGCGTGAGGCGACGGTCACGCTCGCGGGACCGCCCATCGGGGGCGCACTCTTCGGGCTCGGCCGCGCCGTGCCGTTCATCTTCGACGCCGTGTCGTACGCCTTCTCGTTCCTCTCGCTGCTCGCGATGCGGACGCCGTTCCAGGAGAAGCGGGCCATCGACACGTCGAGACTTCGGGCTCAGGTCGCCGAAGGCTTCCGCTTTCTCTGGGACCGGCCGTTCCTGCGGACCTGCGCGTTCGTCTACGGGCTCGGCAACTTCGCCGGGCCGGGCCTGCTCTTTGCTCTCGTCGTCATCGGCAGGAGCCAGGGCCTGTCGGGTGGCGAGATTGGCCTGCTCACGGCCTCGTTCGGCGCGTGCCTGCTGCTCGGCTCGCTGGCGTCGCCCCTCTTCCGCCGAGTCTTCTCGATGAGGACGATTCTCCGGATGGAGCTCTGGGCGTGGCTCGGCTGCGCGGTGTTCCTCGTCTGGCCGAATGTCTACGTGCTGACCGCCGCGATTCTGCCGGTGGCGGTGGTCATCCCGGTGACGAACTCGGTTGTCGAGGGCTACCGGATCGCCATGACTCCGGACCGGTTGCTCGGCCGGGTCGAGAGCGTTCGAAGCACCATTTCGCAGCTCATCACCCCGCTCGGCCCCCTGACGGCGGGCGTGCTCCTCACCTACGCGTCACAGCGCGCGGCGATTGCCGTCTTCGCGGTGTTCGGCCTCGTGTTGGCGCTGTGGGGAACGCTGAGCCCGTCGATCCGAAACGCGCCGAGCCTCGACGAGGTGGACGCACTGCAAACGGTCTAGGCTCGCGTCGTGCCCGCTGAGCCCGACGTTCTGATCATCGGCGCAGGTGTCGTCGGGCTGTCGATCGCCTACCACCTCGACCAGCGCGGCGCGTCCGTGACCGTGCTCGATCGTGCCGGCATCGGTGCGGGCGCCTCGGGCGTTCAGCCCGGTGGGCTACGTCAACAATGGGGCACGCGCGTGAACTGCACGCTCGCGCGTGAGTCCATGGATTTCTACGCCGACGTCCGGGAGCGGTTGCAGATGCGAGTCGATCCAGGATTCCGCGCGTGCGGCTATCTCTTCCTTGCGCACTCGGAGGACGTCCTCGGCAGGTTGCGCGAGAACGTTCGACTTCAAAATGACCTCGGCGTCTCGTCGCGCATCGTGGCACCCGGCGACGCGGTGGAGCTCGTGCCTGGTCTCGACGTCGCAACCGTGGTCGGCGGTGCGTGGAGCGCTGACGACGGTTACTTCGACCGGCCGCAGTCGATCGTCGAGGCCTTCGGAGCATTGGCGGACGTGCAACTCGGAGACGTGCGGGCCGTCGGCGACGACGGCGTGGTCACACTGCAGAGCGGAGACGAGCTCGCGCCGGCCGCGGTTGTGATCGCGGCGGGTGTCGACACGCCGCGTCTCCTCCCCGAGCTTCCCATCCGTGCAGAAGCCCGCTACCTCTTCTTCAGCGATCCGATCGCCGAGCGGCTGCTCGAGCCGCTCGTCATCTCGGCCGAGTTCCGATTTGCAGCGAAGCAACTGGCCGACGGGCGTCTGCTCGCAAGCGATCTCGGCGCGCACGGTCAGCCGGAAACGGACTCGGAAGACTGGCGTGCGACGGTGAGAGCGGCGCGCGAGGCGCTTCTGCCGCGGCTGGTCTACGTCGCGCTTCCCCAGCTCGTCGAAGGCCTCTACGACGTGACGCCCGATCACCAGGCGATCCTCGGCCGCGTGCGCGACCGGGTGTGGGTCGCTGCCGGCTTCAGCGGTCACGGGTTCATGCACGCGCCCGCGGTCGGAAGGATCCTCGCCGAGGCCGTGCTCGAGGCGGGAGAAGACGAGGCGCTCGGCATCCTCGACCCCGATCGCTTCGCCGACGGTCGCCTGGTGCCCGAGCCCCAGGTGGTCTAGACCGCGACGCGGAGCCGCGGCAGGACGCCCTTGCAAAGCAGCTCGACGCCACGCCGCTCGGGTGCTCCGTGTGGTGTGCCGAAGTCGACGCGCCTGGCGCCCGCGGCGAAGACGGCTTCCGCGTGTTCTGCCACCTCGTCGGGCGTCCCAGCGAAGGAGAACCGGTCGAGGAGGTCATCCGGGATCAACGAGCCGGCGGCGTCGTGATCGTCGGCGTCGACGTGTTCGCGTACCCGTGCGATCAGCTCGGGGTCGACCTCGACGGTCGGATCGAGCTCGGCGACGACTGCGAGGTACATCGCCACCTCGCGGCGTGCAATGCGCCGTGCGCGTGCGCCGTCGTCGTCGACGACTGTCACCGCACCGAGCACGATGCCTACGTCGGGATTCGCGATCCGCTGCCCCAGCACAGGCACGACATCGGGATTCGCACTGCCGCCGACCTTCAGCTCCTGAGCTTCCTCGCCGGCGAAGGCCGCGAGTCGGGGGGCCCACGTGCCGACGAGGAGCGGCACATCGTCCCGCAGGATCGGAAACCGAAGCCGCTGACCTTGCGGCAGCGAGAACCTGCGACCCGTGAAGCCCGAGTCGTCGCCCGCCAGCAGGCGACGCACGATCTGCCACGTCTCGCGGATGGCAGTGACCGGATCCGACTGGTCCAGACCGAGCGGCTCCAACCAGGTCCCGCGCGCAAGCCCGAGGAAAGCGCGTCCGTTCGATGTCGCGTCGAGCACGGCGGTCTGGCCCGCGATCTCGACGGGATGAACCGTGAACGGGTTGAGACACGACGGCCCGACTCGCACGCGCGTCGTCGCAGCCGCGATCTCGAGTAGCGCAGGCAACGCCGGCTGGAACCAGAGGTCGTTGAACGTCGTGACGACGTCGAAGCCCGCCTCCTCCGCCATGCGCGCGAGCGGACCGTAGTCGCCGGGCCTCTTGTCCGTCTGCAGCCCGAGCCCGAGCTGCCGCCCGTGCTCGCTCACGTCAGGTCTTCGGTGCGCAGGACGCGTTCGCCGGTCCGCTCGATCCGCATCACGACCCGCTCGTCGGGGTCAGGGCAGCAGACGAGGGAGTCCTGCTCGAGCCAGTCCGAATCCGGGAGCCGACGCTGCTTCGCCGGCAGGAGGGGCAGCACCGATTGGAGCGCGTACATGCAGAAGTGCTTGCCCTCCGGGATCCGGATCCTGTTCGACTCCGTCACCTCGAAGTAGTCGCCGACCTCGAGCCCGCAAACCGAACGTCCTTCGATCCGCTCGACGGTGACGCGCAGGTCGTAGAGCCGCATTTCCGTCATGTCCGAGCCAGCATATGAGGCTCCGCCTGCCGCTTCCACCCTTGCATCGCGTCTCGTTTGGGCGGATGATCGAGACCGCGCGCGTGCGCGTTACCGACTGAGGAGGCTGCCGTGAAGAACTGGCGGAAGGCGGTGGGGGCCGCACTACTGTTGGCCGCTATCGCGGCCGTGGCCGGGGTCACCGGCGGAACCGCGTCGACGACCGCGGCCCAGAAGAATTGCTCGTTCCAGCTCCGGATCGGCGACGTCCTGCCGTTCACCGGCGGGCTCGCGGCCTACGGCGCGAACCTCGACCGTGCCGTGAAGCTCGCGGTCAGCATGGACAACGCGACGCTCAAGCGCCTCAAGCTCTCGAAGATGTCGGTCAAGCTCGTCGCGTCAGAGGACGGACAGACGCAGGCGGCAGCCTCGGTCGAGGCGGCCACGAAGCTCGTCAAGGCGAACCATGTGAGCGTGATCATCGGCGAGATGGCCTCGGGCGCGACGATTCCGATGGCACAGTCCGTGGCGATTCCGAACCACGTGGTCGACATCAGCCCGACCTCGAGCGCTCCGCAGATCACGGGCATCAAGGACAACGGCTATCTGTGGCGCGTGTATCCGTCGGACTACCTGCAAGGACGCGTGCTCGCGCAGGCGGCGATCGGTGCCTTCGGGAAAGGCAAGACCGTCAACGTCGGCGCGCGAAACGACGCGTTCGGCACCGCGCTCGAGCAGCTGTTCGTCGCGCAGTACAAGAAGCTCGGCGGCAAGGTGGGCCAGACGCTCCGCTGGAACCCGGATCAGGCGAACTACGACACGGAGGCGGGCCGGCTCGTCAGCGGCAGCCCCGCGGGGTACGTGATCATCGACTTCCCCGAGACCTTCGCGAAGTTCGCGCCGTCGCTCGTCCGGACGGGAAAGTGGCAAGCCTCGCGGACACTGATGACGGAGGCTCTTCGGAACGAAGACGTCCTGAAGGGGCTCGGCGCTCCGGCTGAAGGCCTTCGCGGCACGGCGGCCACCTCCGAGGGCGCACCCGCACGAGCGGCCTTCGATGCGCTCTGGAAGCGCGTGGTCAAGGGAGCGAAGCCGTACACCGGCTTCGAAGGGACGGCGTTCGACGCGGCAAACCTCGCCTTCCTCGCGGCGGTGAAAGCCTGCTCGGCAGCCGGGCCGAAGCTCAAGACGCAACTCCGAGCAGTGTCCGGTCCTCCCGGCAAGAAGGTGACCTACAAGAAGCTCGACCAGGCAGTGAAGCTGCTGCTCGCCGGCAAGGACATCAACTACGAGGGTGCGTGGGGCCCGATCGACTGGGACAAGAACGGCGATCCGGGGTCGGCCGTGTACGAGATCTGGAAGTACTCGAACGGCGCGATCACCACGCAGAGAACGATCACCTTCAAGCCGTAGTGCGGGAACGAGTCAGGGACGGCGGCGGCTTCGGTGAAGTCGCCGCCTATTCCCGCGCTGTGCGGTACGGACCGCACATCGCGGTCAGTGGGACGGCGCCGCTCGCCGAGGGGCGAGTCCTGCATGCCGGCGATTCGTTTCTGCAGACTCAGGCGGCAATCCAGAAGGCGCTCGACGCTGCAGCCGAGCTTGGCGCCGGCCGTGAGGACGTCGTTCGCACGCGCCTCCTGCTCGCCCCGGATTGCGACTGGAAGGAGGCCGCTCGCGCGCACGCCGAAGCATTCGCCGGCGTCGATCCGGCCAACACGACGTACTACGTCGGCGGGTTGATCCCCGAGGGCGCGCTCGTCGAGGTGGAGCTCGACGCAATCGTCGAGCCGAGGTAGAGGTCAGTCACCTTCGGGTCGTTCAGGAGCGACCGGCCCGTTCCTTCGTACGCGTTGCGGCCCATATCGAGCACGTAGCCACGGTCGGCGAGCGAAAGCGCCCGTCGGGCATTTTGCTCGACCATCACGATCGCGATTCCTCGGCGCTTCACCTCGGCCAGCTGGTCGAACACGAGCTCCACCGCTTGCGGCGAGAGCCCCGCGGAAGGCTCGTCGAGGAGAAGCGCACGCGGCCGCGTCACGAGTGCGCGCGCGATCGCGAGCAGCTTGCGTTGGCCGCCCGACAGCGTCCCCGCCCGCTGCCGGCGCCGCTCGGCTAGCAGTGGAAACTGCGTGTACATGTCGTCCACGGCCGGACGCCGTTCGGCGCGTGGCAACGAGACGCTGCCGACGAGCAGGTTTTCGGCAATCGACAGGCTCGGAAAGACGTTCCCGAGTTGCGGCACATAGTTGAGCCCGAGGCGCGTCAGCCGCTCCGGGCGCACTCCCGTGACGTCGTCCGTTCGGTATCGCACCTGGCCGGAGGTCGGTCGCAGGAGGCCGTAGACAACCTTCAGGAGTGTCGACTTGCCCGCGCCGTTCGGGCCGATGATCGCCACGAGCTCGGCCTCGAACGCCGTCAGCGACACGCCGCGCAGCACGAGTGCTTCGCCGTAGCCGGCTTCGACGTCGGCGACCTCGAGTAGCGGCTTACTCACGGCACTCGCGCCGTTCCGAGATACGCGTCGACGACGCGCTCGTCGCCCCGCACCTCCGCGGGACTGCCGCTGGCGATCACTCGGCCTTCGTTCATGACGATCACGCGGTCGCTTGCCTCCATGACGATGTCGAGATCGTGCTCGACGAAGAGGAACGTCATCCCCGTCTCGGTGCGCAGTCGCAGCACGTGCTCGACGAGCTGGCGTCCAAGTGCCGGGTTGACGCCGGCCATCGGCTCGTCGAGCAGCACCAGCCGCGGCTCCGCCATCAGGACGCGCGCGAAGTCGAGCAGCTTGCGCTGGCCGCCGGAGAGAACGCCTGCGTACTCACCGGCGTGGGTGTCGAGCCGGAAGAGCGTGAGCAGCTCGGCTGCTCGCTCGCGTGCCCTTCGCTCGCGCGAGCGCACGCGCCCAGGGTGTAGCACGAGCCCGTTCAGCTGCTCGCCCGGATGGCGCGTTGCCGCGAGGAGGACGTTGTCGAGGACCGACATGCGCGTGAGCGCACGCGGTACCTGGAAGGTTCGCACCAGGCCGCGCTGCGCGATGCGGTGCGGTGACGCGCGATCGATGCGGCGGCCTTCGAACTGTACCGTTCCTCGCTCGGCGGAGAGGAAGCCGGAGATGACGTTGAACAAGGTTGACTTACCGGCGCCGTTGGGTCCGATCAATGCGGTGATCGATCCCTCATCCACGTGGAACGACGCTTCGTCGACAGCGCGGAGGCCGCCGAAGGCGCGCACGACGTCGCGCACCTCGAGAATCGCGGTGCTCATTCCAGAACCATCTCCTTCCGGCTGCCGAGGATCCCCTGCGGCCGGAAGAGCATCAGCCCGATGATCACGAGCCCGATCACGATCAAGCGCACGTAGGCGCGGTCCGTCGAATCGAGCAGCGAGAACGGAGGAAAGTCGAAGAAGCGCGTGCCGGCGAAGATGACGCCGAACACGAGTGCGCCCACCGGCACGGTCCACGCACGGCCGAGCCCGCCAAGGATGACGATCATCCAGGCGAAGAAGGTGATCAGCGGCGCGAAGTCGTCCGGGCTGAAGAAGCTGAACTGCCACGCGTAGAAGACCCCGGCCAGCGCGCCGAGAGCAGCTCCGAGCGCGAGCGCCTGGAGCTTGTAGAGGAACACGTTCTTCCCGAGAGAAGCAGCCGCGTCCTCGTCCTCGCGGATCGACTTCAGCACCCGTCCCCAGGGAGTCCGCATCAGGAGCGTCACGGCGGCGACCGCGAGCAGGGCAACCCCCCAGACCAGGATCAACATCGCCGCGTCGCTGCTGACGTGGAGATTGCGTTCCACCTTGCCGAGGAAGCTTTGCCAGGCGCCGTCGTACTGAGATGCCTGGCCGATCCCGGCCAGGTTGATCGTTCCCTGCGAACCCCCCGTGAGGCGGTCCTCGTTCGTCGCCACGTAGCGAAGGATCTCGCTGAAGGCAATCGTCGTGATCGCGAAGTAGTCCGCGCGCAACCGCAGGGTCGGGAGCCCGAGCAGCAATCCGGCGAGGATCGCGAGCACGATCCCGCAACCCGCGGCGAGCCACATGTTCAGGTCCTCCTTCACGACGAGGATGGCCATCGTGTACGCGCCGATGCCCATGAACGCGACCTGGCCGAAGTTGAGGAGGCCCGCGTAGCCGAACTGCACCTGCACGCCGAGCGCGAAGAGCGTGTAGATGCCCGCCACGATGCCGACGAAGGACCAGAACCCGAAGCTGGCGATCGTGCTCAAACGACCCGTGCTCTTCCGAAGAGGCCCTGCGGACGCAGCAGGAGCACGAGAATGAGTGCGGCGAACGCCACAACCGGCTTGTAGGTCGGGTTGACGCCGCCGTGGAGCTCCGGCCACGTCGACAGCTCCATCACGAGCCCCAGCGCGAGACCTCCGAGGAGTGCGCCGTACACGTTGCCGATGCCGCCGAGAATGACGGCCGCGAAGATCGGCAGCAGCAGCGTGAAGCCGAGCTGTGGGTCGAAGGAGGTTTGCACGAGTCCCGCGAGGACACCGGCGAGGCCGGCGAGCAGGCCCGAGACCACCCAGGCAGCGAGGATCACGCGGCTCGTGCGCACACCTGCGACAGCTGCGAGCGGAAGATCGTCGGCGAGAGCACGCATCATCCGCCCGACGCCGGTGCGCGCGATGAGTATCCCGACGAGCACGATGCCAACCGTTGCGACCACGATCGCGATGCCCTGCGCGCCGGAGAGTCTTGCGCTACCGATGACGTAGACCTTGTACGGGTCGACGGTGTAGGTCCGCGACTGTGGGCCCGCCACGAGGTAGATCACGTGCCTGAGCACGAGCGCGAGCCCGACGGAGACGAGGAAGAGGCTCATGAAGCCGGCGCTGCGCGCGCGCAGCGGTCGCCAGAGCACGAGCTCGAGCGCGACCGACAAGAGTGCGGTTGCCACCATCGCGAGGAGCGCAGCGGTGACGATCGGCAGCTCGAGCGTCACGTTGAAGTAGACGGCCGTGAACGCGCCGAACGTCATGTAGTCGCCGTAGGCGAAGTTCACGAGCCGGAGGATCCCGTAGACGATCGAAACGCCGGCCGCGGCGAGCGCGATCACCGACCCCGTGACGAGGCCGTTGGCCAGGAGCTGGATGAACACCGGTCGGACTCTCGCCTACCGGCCGGTGTGGTTCAACCTGGGCCCGTTTCGTTAACGCGAACGCAAACGAGCGAGCTCAGTGCGGCCGAGCTCGGTCAGTCGCCAGTAGGCGACGGCTGCTGTCGTATGACCGACGACCTCGCTGACGCCAAGAACGTCGACGAGGCGCCGCCGGCGAAGTGCCGTCAGAGCGCTGCGGACCTGCTCGGGCGGCTCGTCGAGATACAGGGCGATCTGCTCGTAACCGAGTGACTCGTTCTGCTCGAGCAGCGTCAGGATCGCGGTCTCCATCAGGCCGGTCTCCTCACTCGCAGGGAGACCGCGAAGCCGAGGTTGCCACCGCCGCACCGGCCTGTGATGACGTAGCGCCCCGGCCGGCGCGAGCGGGGGATCGTCGTCCAGACCTTGAAGCTGCCGCCCGGGTGCACTCTGGCGAGAACGGCGGGAACGCCGGCGAACTCGTGCCTGCGCACGAACGCCCGTGAGAGCAGAAAGGCGTTGCTCCCGGCCGTGCAGCCGTCAGCGGAGCCGCTCAGCTGAACCGTGCCACCGGCGCGCACGGAGGCCGGTGAGAGGGAGAGCGAAGGCGTAGCCGCCGAGAGCATCGACGCCAGGCCTCCAGCGACGATTGCACCAAGGCACGCCAGGAACCAGATACGTCGCTGCATGCTTCAAGAGTACCCGCCTTCGGCACTCTCTTCACCGGCGCGTCCGGCTCATCCGCTGCCAATCCTCTTCGACCAGATCGTGAAGGCCGGAACGGGATTCATGCCCGCCTTCTCGTAGCCTCGGGTGCATTCAACACCGCGATCCGCAACGCGCTGAGCCCCGATGACCTCGAGCCTGTAGAAGCAAGTGCATTAGGCTGGCCGAGTGGCCGTCGCAGAGAAAACACTTGCACTCTGGGAGCGCCGCTTCCGCGCGCCGATCTCGTTTCTCCCCACCTGGGCGCCCGACGTACCGGATCGTTGTGTCTACGCATCGAACGTGGCAGGCGTCTGGCAGGTGTTCGCGTGGGACCCGGCAACAGGGGAGCGGCGCCAGGTCACAGCGGAGCCGGTCGGGGTGACGGACGGCACGCCTTCGCTCGATGGCCGGGAGGTCTTCTGGTTCGCAGACGACACCGGCGACGAGGCCGGCCGCTGGCTCGCGCAGACGTTCGCAGGCGGCGAGACGCGACCCCTCTTCCCGACCATTCCGAACGGGTGGAACGAAGGCCTAGCGCAGGCGCCGGGTGTCGTCGCGCTCGGGCTCAGCAACCGTGACGGCTTCGCCGTCTACGTCTCGTTGGCAGGCGGCCCGCCGACAGAGCTTTACCGCTCGAACGAAGCGCTGCACGTCGGAAGCTGGAACGGTCGCGGCTTCAGCGAGAGCGGGTTGTCGGCCGACGGCTCGCTGCTCTGCCTCGAGCACGCGGAGCACGGCGACCTGATCCACCCCGCGTTGCGCGTGATCGACGCGCGTTCCGGAGCGACCGTGGGCGAACAGTCGGATCAGGGACTTGCATTGGCTGCGAAGTGCTGGTCTCCCGTGCCCAGCGAGCAGGTCCTCGTGATCGAGCACGAACGTGAAGGGGAGTTGCGTCCCGCACTCTGGAACCTCGAAACGAGCGAGCGTCACGACCTCGAGCTCGACCTCACGGGGGACATCACCGCCGAGGGCTGGTGGCCGGATGGCTCGGCCCTGGTCTTGAAGAGACTGCACGAAGGCAGGGATCAGCTGTTTCGTTACGAGCTGCAGACCGGAGAACAGCGAGAGATTGCGACGGAGCCAGGCGTCATTTCCGATGCACGCGTGCGGCCTGACGGACGCGTGTGGTTCCTTCACGAGCAGGGAGGACGGCAGCGCGTCATTCGCGACGACAGCGGCGCCGAGCCACTGAAGCTCGGCGACGAAGAGCCGGTCGAAGGCCGGCCTTACGAGACGTGGCACTTCACAAATCCTCACGGAGACCGGGTGCACGGCTTCTACGTCACGCCGCACGACTCAGGAGGCCCGTTCCCCGTGCTCATGTTCGTGCATGGAGGCCCGACCTGGCTCGACAGCGACCGCTGGCAGCCGGAGGTACAGGCGTACGTCGACGCGGGATTCGTAGTCGGCATGGTCAACTACCGCGGCTCGACGGGATACGGGCACGAGTGGCGTGACGCGCTTATCGGGAACATCGGCGGCCCGGAGCTCGAGGACGTGAACGCGGGCCTACAGGATCTGGTCGAGCGCGGGATCGCAGATGCGGAACGCGCGGTGGTCGCGGGCTACTCGTGGGGCGGTTACGTGACGCTCCTCGAGCTCGGAAAGCATGCGGAGCTGTGGCGTTGCGGCATCGCGGGTGTTCCGGTGGGAGATTACGAGGCCGGGTACGAGGACCTTTCGCCGCTGCTCCAGGCCTACGATCGAGCGCTGCTCGGAGGAGAACCGCGTGACGTTCCCGAGTTGATGCGCGACCGGAACCCGATCAACTTCGTGGATGACGTCCGCGCCCCCGTCCTTTTCCTGATCGGCAGGAACGACAGTCGCTGTCCCTATCGGCAGGCAATGGTGTATGTCGAGCGGCTTGCGGCGCGGAACCACCCGCACGAGGCCTACGTCTTCGCGACCGGTCACTCGCCCTTCGACACGGATGAACGAGTCCGTCAGGTGCGGAAGACACTCGCCTTTCTCGAGGCGCACGTGCCGGGAGTTCGCGCGATCTAGCGACGGCCCGCGAGTCGCTCGAACGAGGGACGACACCATGGTTCTCCAACTCGTTCGTTCGCGCCGCGGTGTCTGGATCGGCGTCGCGGCCGCCGGAGTCGGGTTGAGCGTTCTTCCGTCGTCTTCGGCGTGGGCCCGTGGTTCTCGCCGCTGATGATCCGGCTGGCGTTCCTGCCGCTGGCGGTGCGACGCCGCACGAGGACGGCCGACTCATCTCTCTGGGTTCCCGCTTTGAGCGGCGAGTAGACCCGACGGATCGGCCAAAGGGCTAGTCGATTTGAGCCTTTCGAGCGGTGGTTCGTTCGGATGTCTCGCGAATGCTGTGATTGCCGTCGGTGGTGTTACGGCGCCACCGACGGCACCACAGCGCCCCTGCACAGAACAGTGTCAGCCTACGGGTCACCGACTCTGGATTTCGACACCAGCCCCACCACAGCCCCGACCACTCGAATGGGTCATAGGACTGTGCGGCGTCTCATGGAACGGATACACCGGCCCAGGGACTGATCGGCTCTGCCCCCTCTCCCCGGTGGGCGGCGTCCGAATCGCGGCGTAGGCCGTAAGCGCCGCGCCCTGGGCCGCACCAGCGCGGTTCAGGGTCGAACCAAGCGCGCGTGAGCCCGGCGGCAAGCGGTACCACGGACCGCACCTGCTGAAACGTTTGCATGCGCGCTGCTTTCGGCTTCTAGCGGGATGCCCCCGGCCGGAATCGAACCAGCGCACGCGGTTTAGGAAACCGCTGCTCTATCCACTGAGCTACGGGGGCGTTTGGCTCAACCAAGCCGTTTCTCGGCCCGGATGATCTATCCACTGTAGGCGAGCAGGAAGTCGCCCGGTTTCCAATAACTGTCCACGTTCGGCTTCTACAAACGGAGCCCAATCGGCAACCAAGAGCCCAGGCGGACGACGGGCACCTCTAATACCGTCACTCAGCGGTGATTCGGGCAGAAGCAGTCGGCACCTCGTCGGCCCGACCGCATGCGGCCACCCTTCGCCAGTTCTCGGATCAAGCGAGCTGTCGCGGGCCGGCACCAGCAGCAGCGGGATCGGCTTAGCGACGTTCTCCGCATCGAAAAGTCGTAGAGAGCACCAGGGAACGAACATCTAGGCGCAGTAGCAGGTCTGGTTGGTCCCCTTGGGGAATTCTTGGGCGGAGCCCGGCCTCTCGCCGCTCATGCAACGCACGCCGCGGCGACAAACCCGCATCAGTGCTCGCCCAACCGGAGCGTGCCTAGATGAACGCGGATGTGGTGCGGCCACGACGAGACGAGGTGGGCACAGGGCGTTGGTCTAGCCAGACCGGGTCCACAAGGCCTCCCCCAACGGAACGACCTACCCCCACCTCCCTGTAGGCGCGAACCCTACGCGCCGGTTGGAAGTTTGCATTTAGCGGGCGGTGGTCTTTGCGCGGGCGAGGAGGTTGCGAATGCGCTCGAGCGCGTGGTCCACATCGAGAGGTACGGCTGCCAGGTCGCTGCGAATCCCGTCGAGCACGTCGACGAGCCCGATCGCGTACAGACGCTGTGCCTGGTATGCCTGGTCGCGCGCCTCGCGGCGTTCGTCGTGGAGAGCCTTCTCGAGCGCTTGGACGCGCTTCTCATATTTCACTTTCATCCGCCTGTGCCGTGCCTCGGCTGCTGCGAGTTGGTTGCGTAGATCAGCGATTACCTGCCGCCGAGTCTCGGCGAGTGAAAGCGCTTCCTCACGTGCAATGCTCGCGTTCGAGCGTTGCGAAAAGTAGAGGTATGCGAAGAAGCCGCCGATCGTCGCAATCGCGGAGAGTGTCGCGATTAGCGTTGCAGTAGCGCTGACGGTTGCGAGCCCCATGATCCGGCCGCACTTCGTGCGCGCACTGGGTCAGCCGCCTCAGCCTGTCTGATGACCCCGCGCGTGGACGTTGCGCTTCACGCGATATTCCTCCCTAGCCGTCGGGATCGCCGGAGCCGTCGAGCGCGACGCCACGCCGGTCACCAAGGACGCGGCGAACCGAAGTCAACACTCACTCTACCACCGAAGGGTGCGTCTTAGCAGGTGTTTTGTAAGAGTCCTGTTAGCGTGGATCCCGAGTAGACGGTCGGCCACTCTCCCGGTGCGAACGGCCAAAAGTGGAAGCGTGTCGTTCATGCTCGGCGCCGTCTGGATCCTCGCCGCGTCGTCATTGCACTGGGTACATCTCATCCAGTGGACGTAAAGGTCGAACTCACGCAAGCACGTTCCCTGCGTCATGGGACTCAGGGAGAGTCCCTTGTGAGATCCGTGACGGAGCGGCCGGGAGAAGTTGCGTAGCGAAGGACCCGCTGCTCTATCCACTGAGCTACGGGGGCTCGACACCGCAGCGTAGCGCCCCCGTAACCCGGCGAATGTAGTTGATACCTCGAGCCGAAGCTCTGCGCCGATCGATGGCTCTTAGGGGCTGCGGTTCTAATCCGACGCGAGCGACCCTTTTTCTGCTCCGGCCAAACAGCTGCGGTGCCGTTCTGAGCGCCGAGCTTCCGTTCGGCTGAGCGAGACGGCGCCCAGACTCAGTGACAGGTACCGGAGCCCGAGTCGGTGAAGCTGAACCCGGCGGCCGGGACGAACTGCCAGTCATAGCTGCCGGGATGAAGCGTGATCTTCAGCACGCCCGGCGTGCCTTGGTTACGCACCGCGCTGTTGGCGATCGGGACGCCGAACGGGTAGGTCCCCTCGTTCGCTCCGCCTGTGCCGACAATGATCTGCTGGATTCCGGTCGGGCTGGCCACCCCAGCCGGCGTCTGGGGGGCGAATCGTTCGTAGTTGTGCTCGTGCCCGTTCAGGACGAGATCCGCCCCTGCGGCGTAGAGGTCGTTCCAGAACGCGGAGACTCCGCTGTCGCTGCCGTGCTCCACCCCGGACGAGAACCGCGGCTCGTGCCAGTACGCCAAGGTGCACTGTGAGGGGTGTGCAGCCAGGTCGGCCTGCAGGAATTGCTCCTGCGCAGAGCCGGCACCGGCGGCGATCCCCTCGTCACCTGCCAGCGAGATGATGTGCCAGGTCCCGAGGTCGTACGAGTACCAGAGCCCTGGCGCGCGTGCGCCGAAGTAGTCGCGGTAGCCCTGTGCGTTGGGGGTCTGGAACTCGTGATTCCCCGGGGCCGGATACACCTTGCTGTCTTGCCGACCCCAGTAAGGCTTGTACTCCGCGTTGTATTGTGCAAGCGACCCGTCCTCGTAGGCGTTGTCGCCGAGTGTCAGCACCGCGGTGGGGTTGATCTGGTCGAGCAAGTCCGCCGTGCCGGCACAATCGCCGATGCTCGAAGAGCAGAGGTCACCCGCCGCGGCGATCACCGGGTCGGAGAGGCTTGCGGCCTCGACGACCGCAGTTTGGGCTGATGTGGCCGCGCTCGAACCGATGGAGTTCGAAGCCGTGACGGTAACCCGGATCGTCTGACCGACATCGGAGGACGCGGGTGTATAGCTGGTGCCGCCGGCACGCGAGATGTCGCCGCAGCCTGCGCCGGTCGCATCACACCTGAGCCACTGGTAGGCGTACGAGATCGGGGGCGTGCCATTCCAGGTGCCGGGGCCGGCGTGCAGCGCTTGACCCGCCCGGGCGATGCCAGAGATTGTCGGCGCGGTCGCGTTCGTCGGCGGTTGTGGTGGGCCGTTGTCGTATTCGATGTGGAGGAGTGGTGTGCCGGTGGGTTTGCCTTCGTAGGCGCGGGCGGTGCGGTGGCCGCTGCCGGTGATGATCAGCGCGAGTGCGTTGCCGCTCGCCCAGCCGGTGCGGTTGATGATCTCCTGCACGACGGTTGCGAGCTCGGGTGTCCGCTGGTTCGGGCCGGCCTCGCTGACCAGTCCCCAGGCAGGTGGCGACCAGGCGACCGAGGCGACCGTTCGCGCGCGCGTAGAGATATTGCCGCTCGCTGTGCCGAAGACGGCGGCGTTGTCCGCCGCCTGCCCCTGGATCGCAAGATTCGTGAGCTCGCTCTGCGCCTCGTCCGCCTCGAACTGCAGATAGGCACGCGTGATCGTCGCGCCCCTCGGCACCGCCACACTCGTGAAACGCATCCCGACCTTCTGGTTGCTGCCGTCATAGACCAACTCCAAATCCGAGCTCGTCAACGACATTCCACCCGTCGCCGCCTCCTCCGCATCATCAGACCCCGCCACCACACGCCGCTCAAACGTGACACCCCCCGGCGGCGGAGCCGGTTGCACGGTCACCTGTACGGTGTCGGAGTTGCTGAGGGCGCTGTCGCTCGCGCTGAGGCGTAGCACGTAGGTGCCCGCGAAGCTGAAGGTTGCGCGCGTGTCGACCGCGGCCGCGTTTTGGAACGTCACCGGACCTGGGCCGCTGTCGACCGTCCAGCTGGTCGTGAGCGCAGCCGGCGGGCTCGGCAAGCCGTCATCGCTCACCGTCGCGTCCAAGACCGCATCCGCCGGCAACGTCACCACCAGATCCGGCCCCGCACTCACCAGCGGCGCAGTGTTCGTCGGCGGTTGTGGTGGGCCGTTGTCGTATTCGATGTGGAGGAGTGGTGTGCCGGTGGGTTTGCCTTCGTAGGCGCGGGCGGTGCGGTGGCCGCTGCCGGTGATGATCAGCGCGAGTGCGTTGCCGCTCGCCCAGCCGGTGCGGTTGATGATCTCCTGCACGACGGTTGCGAGCTCGGGTGTCCGCTGGTTCGGGCCGGCCTCGCTGACCAGTCCCCAGGCAGGTGGCGACCAGGCGACCGAGGCGACCGTTCGCGCGCGCGTAGAGATATTGCCGCTCGCTGTGCCGAAGACGGCGGCGTTGTCCGCCGCCTGCCCCTGGATCGCAAGATTCGTGAGCTCGCTCTGCGCCTCGTCCGCCTCGAACTGCAGATAGGCACGCGTGATCGTCGCGCCCCTCGGCACCGCCACACTCGTGAAACGCATCCCGACCTTCTGGTTGCTGCCGTCATAGACCAACTCCAAATCCGAGCTCGTCAACGACATTCCACCCGTCGCCGCCTCCTCCGCATCATCAGACCCCGCCACCACACGCCGCTCAAATGTCACCGGGCTCGCAAGCGCACCGAAGAGACGGTCGACGCTTAGGACAGCGCGCGAGCCGGCATTCGCGGCTGGAGCCTGGGTCGCCGAGGCGCCTGCAAGCCCCAAGGCGACGGCAAGCAGGAATAGAGCGCAGACGAAAGGTGCGCGGGTGACCGCACGACGATCAAGAGCCGCAGTTGCCAGGTGACCCACACTAGTACTTCGAGCACCAGACAACAATCGTCGCCGTCAAAGTCGTGTTGCCTGACAGGAACTTCGCCGAGCCGGTGTTTCGTGCCGCTAGGGCGGATGACCAGGCGGAAGGTTGGCTATCCACTGAGCCACTGGGGCTCGATCCCGGAGGGTAGCGCTGTACTCCCTCGGACGAGGGAGCGCGCCGCAAGTTTGGGCCGTCGATGGCGACTGACCAGACGTAGGCCTCAACCCTCCACGCCCCGAAGGGATTCCAAGTGCGCAAAAGACTGACTCGCATGACCCGCCGTTCCCTCGTCGGCGCGCTCGTGGGGCTTGCGTTCGCCGCCGCTGCAGGCGTCGGCCTCGCGCAGGTCACGACCGGCTCGAACGAGAGCCAGCCGGCAACGAGCACGACCGAGTCCCAGACGACCTCGACGCAGACCACGACGACTGGCGACCGCGAAGGACAGTCCGCGGACGACCAGGAGTCGGAGTCCGAGGAGAACGATTTCGAGGATCAAGGACACACAACCTCGAGCACGACGTCGACGAGCATGTCGACGACCATCGCGAACCAGACCACGTCGACCGGCGACGAGGCCGGCGGCGACTTCGGCAGCGGCCAGGAAAAGATGGACGTCTGCCACAAGACCGGTAACGGCGGTGAGCACACGATCAACATCGCGGCTCCCGCAGTTCCCGCACACATGGCGCACGGCGACAGTATGGGCGCATGTGCGACGACCACGACCACGGCCGCCGCGATGACTTCGACCGCGACTACCGGTACGACGACGACGAGTAGTCACGGCTCGAAGAAGCCGAAGAAGCTGAAGCCGCAGCACACGACGACCCACAGCACGTCGAACCACACCAAGTCGACCCACGGCAAGTCGAGCCACGGCAAAAGCACCAAGTCGCACGGTGGCGGAAGCCACGGCAAGAGCGGCGGCGGTCAGAGCCACGGCAACGGCGGCGGTGGCGGCAAGGATCACGGGAAGTAGCGCATGTCAGACGTTTCGTAAGGAACGAGGGCCCCGCACTGCGGGGCCCTCACCGTTTTCAGGGCGATACGCTCCGCTCGTGATCCGGGAGCTCTTGGAAGCTCGCGCCGGCGAGGACTACGACCTCTACGCGCGCGGGATCAACCCGAAGTTCATGCGGGTGCTGAAGACGATCGGCTTCGACCGCGTATGGGCGCGCGCCGAAGGGCAGTACCTCTACGACGCGGACGGGAACCGCTTCCTCGACATGCTCGGGGGCTTCGGGATGTTCAACGCCGGGCGGAACAACCCCCGGATCCGGCAAGCGCTCGTCGAGACGCTCGAGCTCGACACTCCCGGATCGGTCCAGCTCGGCGTCTCGTTGTTGCCGGGCCTCCTCGCGGAAGAGCTGCTGAAGCGGACGCCCGCGCGGCTCGCGCGAGTCCTGTTCACGAGCTCGGGCACCGAGGCAGTCGAAGCGGCGCTCAAGCTCGGACGCGCCGCCACCGGCAGGTCGCGCGTCGTCTCGACCGAGCAGTCCTTCCACGGGCTCACGCTCGGCGCGCTCTCGGCCGGCGGCGATCGGCATTTCGTCGAGCGTTTCGGCCCGCTGCTGCCGGATTTCTCGAGGGTTCCGTTCGGCGACCTCGACGCACTCGAAGTCGCACTCCGCAGCGAAGACGTCGCGAGCTTCCTCGTCGAGCCCGTGCAGGGAAAGGGAGTGAACCTCCCGCCGTCCGGCTACCTGGAAGGCGCGCAGGAGCTCTGCCAGCGGCACGGCACGCTCTTTGCCGTCGACGAGGTGCAGACCGGGTTCGGCCGCACCGGCAAGCTCTTCGCGTTCGAGCACTGGGGGCTCGAGCCGGATCTCGTCACCGTCGCGAAGTCGCTATCCGGCGGCTACGTCCCCGTCGGGGGACTGCTCATGTCACAGCAGGTGTACGACGGCGTCTTCGACTCGCTCGAGCATTCGGTCAGCCACGGCTCGACCTTCGCGCCGAACGACCTCGCGATGGCGGCTGGGCTCGCGACCCTGCGGGAGCTCGACGACGCCGACCTCGTCGAGCGGTCTGCGCGTCTCGGCGCGCGCCTGCTCGAGCTGACGCGCACGTTGGCCGACGAGCACGAGGTCGTGCGCGAGGTGCGCGGGCTCGGGCTGATGTGGGCGATGGAGTTCGGCGAGCCAGACTCCGGTAGCGTCGCCTGGCGTCTGATGGAACGGATGCAGACCGGTCTCTTCGCTCAGCTCGTCGTCGTGCCGCTGTTCACGAAGCACCGCATCCTCAGCCAGGTGGCCGGACACGACCTGCCCGTGCTGAAGGGGTTACCTCCGCTCGTGGTGACGGAAGAGGATCTGGAGGAATTCGCCGGTGCCCTCGACGACGTGATCGCGAAAGCGGGCCGCCCGACGCGCGTCGCGGGCCTCGCGTTGCGCGCGGCACGAGCTCGCTAGATGTCGGTCAGCTCGGCGTGGCGCTCGTTGATGCACTGGCGCGCCCAGATCTCCGCCAGCGTGACGAGGCGCTCGCAGAACGCCCTGCGCTCCGCCCGATCGTCCGGCACGTTGTCCGGCGCGACCGAGACTCGCACCTGACGGAGTACGACCTCGGCGTCCTCCGACAGCTCGTGCCGTTCCTCGCCGACGATCGAGATCTCGCCCGCCTCGGAAACGAGGAGCTTGCCGAGCTCCTCGAGCTCCGCGGAGGTCGCGTCGCGCCCGGCGAAGACGCCGAAGTTGATCCGAACCTCGAGACCGGCGGGCTCCTGCTCGACGGCGAACGCGATGACGTTTTCGACCTGCATTGAAAGTCGTATTACCGTCTTGCCGAAGAGCTAACCCTCCCTCGGCTCCCAGCGGAACTTCCGTATGGCTACGGCCATTCCGAGGATTCCCCAGGCTACGAGGACGGCCACGGCCCTCGGCCGGTCCCAGATCTGCTGGCCGTGGAGGTAGATGCCGTTGATGAGATCGATGAGGGGCTTCAGCGGCAACACGGCGCCGATCGCGCGCAATACCTGCGGGTAGTGACGGGTCGGGCCGAACGAGCCGCTCAGGAACGCCATCGGCAACACGATGACGTTCACGATTGCGGACGACCCTTCCAGCGAGCGGATGAAGCCGGTCAAGGCAAGCCCGAGAGCCGCGAACGTGGCCGCCCCGAGCGCCAGGGTAAGAACGAGCGAGACCACGTTGTGCGGCCACGGCGTCGACTTCAGGACCTTGCCGAGCACGAAGAGTGACACGGCCTGCAGTGCGAACACGACCATGATCGACGTCAGGACTGCGACGAGATACGTCGCGGGCGGTAGCGGTGTCGAGCGGATTCGCTTCAGGATCCCGAGCTCCCGGCGCGCCACGAGGATCAGCGCAAGCCCGGCGAACGCCGTCGTCGCGGCGCCGTAGCCGAGCATGCCCGCCAGCAGCGCCCAGGACGCCGGTCGTCCGTAGATGCGGCCGTTGTAGACGGCGGTCAGAAGTGTGAACAGCAGCAGCGGAAAGAGGAAGACGAACACCGCGGATTCGCGACTGCGCCAGAACAGGCGCTGCTCCCACTTGAGCTGGTGGCGGTAGAGCCTCATCGTTCCTCGGGCGTGGTCAGCGAGAGATACACGTCCTCGAGCGTTGGCCGGCGAACCTGAAGTCCTTCGACCTCGCGGCCTTCGGCAAGCGCTGCCGCGGTCAGTTCCTGCAAGAGGCGGGTCGGTTCTGTCGTGTGGATCACGACCTCGTGCCCGTCCTGCCGGTAACGCACTTCAGTCTCGTTCGTCCCGCCGGTGAGTTCCGCCGGCGTGCCCTCACGAATGATCTGCCCCTCGCGGAGGACGGCGACGCGGTCCGCGAGTTGCTCGGCCTCGTCGAGGTAGTGCGTCGTCAGCAGAATCGTCTTGCCGAGCGAGCGCAGCGCCCGGATCATGTCCCACGCGGCACGGCGTGCTGCAGGATCGAAGCCGGTGGTCGGCTCGTCGAGGAAGACGAGGTCCGGGTCGCCGACAAGCGCTACCCCGAGGTCGAGCCTGCGCTTCTGACCGCCGGAAAGAGTCTTCACGCGCGCGTCCCGCTTCTCGTCGAGGCCGACGAGCTTGATCACCTCGTCGACGTCGCGCGGCCGGTCGTAGTAACCGGCGAACATGCGGTGCGTCTCGGCGACGGTGATCGTCGGCCAGAGCTGCGACTGTTGCAGCACCACGCCGATCCGCTCTCTGTAGGCCGGGCCTGCTCGTTCCGGATCGAAGCCGAGGACGTCGACCTCGCCGGCGTCGCGGGGGCGGTAGCCCTCCAGAATCTCGATCGTGGTCGTCTTGCCGGCACCGTTGGGGCCGAGGAGACCGAAGACCTCGCCCTCTGCGATCTCGAAGCTGATCCCGCGGACCGCTTCGTAGTCACCGTAGGACTTCCGCAGGCCGTGGACGGAGATCGCAGCCGCGGGCACCCGTCCATGGTAGAGATCGCCCTGTGACCACACTGCGCTACGTCGTCGCTGACGTCTTCACCGACGAGGCGTTGACCGGAAACCAGCTGGCCGTCTTCACGGACGGCCGCGGGGTCGACGACGAGACGATGCTGAAGCTTGCACGTGAGATGAACTTCTCGGAGACGGTCTTCGTGCTCCCGCCGGAGTCAGGCGGGCACGCGCGGATCCGCATCTTCACGCCGAAGGTGGAGCTGCCTTTCGCCGGGCATCCCGTTCTCGGCTCGGCGTTCGTTCTCGGTGCGCCGCTGCAGCTCACCGAGATCCGGCTCGAGACCGAGGCGGGTGTGATTCCCATCACGCTCGAGCGTGAAGGTGCGCGCATCGTGTTCGGCTGGATGCAACAGCCGATTCCGAACTGGAAGCCGTTCGAACAGGCGGAAGAGCTGCAGGAGCTGCTCGGCGTGCGCTCGCAGCTACCCGTCGAGGAATACGACCTCGGCCCGCACCACGTCTTCCTGGAGCTCGGCAGCAAGGAAGAGGTTGCGGCGCTCGAGCCCGACTTCGGCGCGCTCGGCCGCCTCACGGAGTTCGGGGTCAACTGTTTCGCCGGTTCGGGTACGCGCTGGAAGACGCGGATGTTCGCCCCGACGAGCGGTGTCGTCGAGGATCCCGCGACCGGCTCTGCGTGCGGACCGCTCGGCATCCACCTCGTGCGGCACGGCCGCATCCAAACCGGCGTAGAAGTCGAGGTGTCGCAGGGCGCGGAGATCGGCAGGCCGTCGAAGCTCTTCGTCCGGGTGGACGGAACACCGGAGCAGATCGAGCGCGTCGAGGTCGGCGGCTCCGCGGTCATCGTCGCCCGCGGCGAGTTCCGCCTCTAGAGAAAAGCGACCGCCTGGATCTCCGGCAGCTCCGGCACGAGCGAGCGCCAGAAGACGCCGCCGTTCTCCGACAGGTAAAGGCGGTTGCGCGCGGCGAACAGCATCACGTCGGGGTTGTCGTCGTCGATCGCGATCGCAAAGCCGGCAGGGAGGCCGCCGCCCGCCTCTCGCCACGTGCTGCCGGCGTCGTTCGAGAGTGCAAGCGGCGGGCGCCGGTCGACGACGGCGACGATGGTTGCGCCCGAGGCCGCCGCGGCGACGACCCGTGGCAGCTCGACGCTGATGCGCACAGGTTCGAAGTCCTCGCCTGCTCCGAGCACCTCCTCGGTCTCCAGGTCGACGAGATACGTGCCGGACGCGGTGCGAACCGCAGCGATCACGTCATGGCGCCCGTCAGCAGCGCCGCAACGACGCCTGTCGCCTGCCGTGCTGCCGACACCGGCGCGAGACCCTGAGCCCTGCCTGCGAGGTAGGCGGCGGAAAAGGCGTCGCCGGAGCCGGTCGGGTCCGTGGCGACCGGCCACGCGCCCACCTTCTCGGAGTGGCCCTTGTAGTACACGCGCGAGCCGCGCTCTCCGTAGGTGACGAGCACCTCCGGGACACCGAGCGTGTCGACGGCGCCGATTACGTCGGCCTCCTCCTCGGCCAGCTTGAGGATCTGCACGTGCTCGAGCAGCGCCGGATCGAAGTCCGCGTCGAGTTTGAGCGGACCCAGCTCGGCGGCGCGAACAAGCCCCTGGCCGTCGAACGAAAGGCGGCGACCGCGCGCGATCGCGGCGAGCGTCTCTGCGGGAAAGTCTGATCGCAGCAGCGGGGCGACGTGCACCCAGGCGCCCGGTGCCAAGACCTCGGCGTCGTCGGGCGCCCACGGATTGCCGAGGTGCTCCACGGTCATGATGCGAACGGAGCCTTCGTAGTGGAACGAGAACGAGGTGGTGTCGGTTCCCTCGAGCGAGACGACGGGCAGTCCGAGAGCCGTCAGCTTGCGGACGTAGTCGAACCGGTCTTCCGGTCCACAGCGCGTGTAGATCGTCGCTCGCGAGCCGAGCCCGCGCCAGGCGCGGGCCGCGTAGTACGGTCCGCCGCCGATGCGCGGCGGGCTGCCGTCAACCCGGTCGCGCGCGAGGTTCCCGACGAGGGCGAGCGGCGGCACGCGGCGAGCCTAGCGTTACCGCGAGAGCGGTCAGCAGAAAAGCGATCGCGAAGCTCGGCACCGAAGCGCCGATCTGGTACGACGGCGTCGGCAGGTGGCCGATCAAGCGGGACCAGAAGCCGAGATCGGCCGGCTGGTACAGCCACTCGTACACGAAGAAGCCGACCAACCAGGCGACGATAGGCCCGGGACGCACTGCCGGCCCCTCGAAGAAGTGCTCCCGCGTGTAGTGCGCGCCAGCCAGCAACCAGTCCGCGACCAGCACTCCGAGGAGCGGCACGAAGACGGCGCCCAGCAGCAGCAGAAACCGTTGGTAGCTCCGCATGTCGATCGCAAGCGCGCCCGCGGTCGCGATTGCGGAAGCGCCGAGGATCAGGGCACGCTGCGGAATCTGTGGGAAGAGGTTCTGCGTCGAGACTGCGGACGAGTAGACGTTCGCGAACGCCTCGTCGGTCTCGTCGACGGTGAGCGCCAGCAATGCGAGCGCCGCTGCCAGTCCGCCGCCGGCGATCGCGACCAGCAGCAGCTCCGGCCTGCTCGGATCGAGCCCGCGTGACAGCACGAGGATCGAGCCGAACCCGAACTGGAAGAGCGTCGGCAGGAAGTAACCGATTCCGACGCCGTAGAACGCGCTGCGCCGGTCCCGCGAGAAACGTGTGTAGTCGGCGACGAGCGGCGCCCAGGACACGGTGACGGCGACGACCGTGTCGACCGCGAGCCAGAAGGACCCCTTGTGCCCGCCTTCGGTCCAGCTTCGGCCGAGGTTCGCGCCGTCGACGATCCACCAGGCGAGGTAGACAACGGATGCAAGGACCGCCCAGATCGCGAACTTCCGCACGAAGCGGCGCACAAATCCCACCGGCCCGAGGAGTGCGAGCAACCCCGCGACGACGCCGAAGAGGAGCTTCCACGCCCACACGGCCTTGAAGCCGAAAAGCTTGTCGCAGAGGAGGCCGGCCGCCGTTGCGATCACGATCAGCTCGAAGATCGCCCAGCCGAGGCACTGCAGGATGTTGAGCGCGGTCGGGAGATACGAGCCGCGGCGTCCGAGTGGGGCCCGCTGCAGCACCATGGTCGGCACGCGCGCGTCCGCGCCGATCAGCGCGGCGACGGCGAGCATCAGGTTCCCGATCACGCCCCCGACGAGCGTCGCCGCGAGCGCATCGCGCAATGGCAGATCGAAGTAAGCGGGCAGAACGAGCACGAGCAGCGAGATGCCGAGGTTCGTCCAGAGCAGCGTCATGTCCACGAAGCCGAGGACGCGCAGGCGATCCGGAACCGGCTCGATCCCCCACTGTGGTGTGTCCGTCAATGTTCGCTCCCTTCGCTGGTCCTAACCAGATCAGGTTCGACGGGTGTGATCTCAGCGCCGTTCAACGAGCCGCAGCGCACCCCGGCCTCGGTAGGGTACCCGGCTCGATGACCCCGGTTCGAGCCTTCAGCCTCTGCCTTGCGCCACTCCTGGTCGTCCTCGCCGGCTGCGGTAACAGCCCGAAGACCGTGACGAAGGCCGAGTACCAGACGGAGATCCAGAAGGTGGGCGCCGATCTCACGGCCGCGGGTAGCAAGCTCGGGAAGTCGATCGACATCGCGACGTTCAACGAGTCCGTCGACAATTTCCAGACGCACCTGCGCGACGCCTCGAACACGCTCAACGGACTGAAGCCGCCGGCGAACACGCAGGACGTCAACAAGCTGCTGGCCGGCTCGTTTCACGACCTGGCCGATGAGCTCGAGCCGGTGAAGGACGCCCGGCGGGAGAGCATCGTCAAAGCGCGCGACGCGCTGCTCAAGGTCGACAAGTCGCAAGCGGCCGAGGACGGCCGTACCGCGGTCCAGGAGCTGCAGAAGCTCGGCTACGACACGTCCCAGCTCGGCGCGCTCTAGCCTTGCCTAGGTAGTGCCTATGCAGTAGCGTGCGGGCCGTGGCTCGCACCTACACGGCCAGCGAAGCGGCCCGCGCGCTCGGGATCAGCATCGACACGCTGCGGCGCTGGGATCGCCTCGGTCGCATCAAGGTAGGACGCGACTCCGCCAACCGGCGCGTCGTGCCCGCCCGCGAGGTCGACCGGCTCCGCGGCGGCGACCGGCAGACGTTGAGCGCCCGCAACCGGCTCGAGGGCGTCGTGCGTGACGTGCAGATCGATGGGCTCCTCGCGCAGGTCGAGATCGACGTTACCGCCGGGGCCCGTCTGGTCGCGGTGATCACGCGCGAGTCCGCGGAGAGCCTGGGGCTGGCGCCGGGGACGCCCGCCACCGGGGTCGTCAAGGCCACGTCGGTGATGGTGGAGCGGTGAAGCGCGCGCTCGTCGTGGCGCTGCTTGCACTCGTTCTGCCCGCATCGGTTTCCGGGGGGACGCCGATCACGGTGTTGGCGGCCGCTTCCCTCACCGACGTGTTTCCGCGCATCGCCCCGGGCCCGCGCTACAGCTTCGCGGGCTCCGACCAGCTTGCTCTCCAGATCCGCCAGGGCGCCCCGGCCGACGTCTACGCAGCGGCGAGCCCGAGGTACACGCAGTTGCTCTATCGCGACGGCTTCGTCCAGAAGCCCGTCGTCTTCGCCACGAACAAGCTCATCGTGCTCGTCCCCCGCTCGAACCCCGCGCACATCACCACGGTGTACGACCTGCGACGTGAAGGGATCAAGCTCGTGATCGGGGATCGCACCGTTCCGATCGGCTCGTACACGCGCCAGATCCTGGACGCGCTCGGGATCACGACCGACGTGACGAAGAACGTCGTCAGCCAGGAGACCGACGTCAAAGGGATCGTCACCAAGGTCGCACTTGGCGAGGTCGACGCCGGATTCGTCTACCTGACCGATGCAAAGCCGGTCGCGTCGCGAACGCGATCGATCGCGCTGCCGGCGTGGGCGCAGCCGCCGATCCGCTACGAGCTGGCGGTCGTGAAGGCGAGCGCCAACGTGGCGGCGGCGAAAGCGTTCCTGAAAAAGGTCACCTCGAAGCACGGGCGCCAGCTCCTGTCGAAGGCGGGCTTCGGGCTTCCGAAAAAGCCGTGAGGCGACTTTTCGCGGCGGTGCTCGCCGTCGCGACGGCGATCGCGCTGTCCTTCTTGCTTCTTCCCGTCGCGGCGATCTTCCTCCGCGTTCCACCCGGTGACCTGATCGATGCGCTCGGGCGCGACGTCACACGTGACGCGCTGATCGTGAGCATCAAGACGAGCGCGATCGCACACGCCGCGGTCCTGTTGGTCGGAACCCCCGCCGCCTATTTTCTCGCCCGCCACCGTTTCCGTGGTCGCGGCGCCGTGCTGACGCTGATCGAGCTACCGCTCGTCCTGCCGCCGGCCGTCGCGGGGATTGCGCTCTTCGCCGCGTTCGGCCGCAATGGGCTGCTCGGCGGGGAACTCGATGCTCTCGGCGTGCAGATCCCCTTCACGCAGGCGGCTGTCGTGCTCGCCGTCGCGTTCGTCGAGAGCCCGTTCTACTTCCGCGGGGCGATCGCCGCGTTCGAGGCGGTCGACGGGACGCTCGTCGATGCGGCACGGACGCTCGGCGCGAGCCCGGCGCGCGTGTTCGCACGCATTGCCCTGCCGCTCGCGGCCGGAGGTCTCGGTGCAGCTTCGGCGCTGGCGCTCGCCCGAGGGCTCGGCGAGTTCGGTGCGACCCTCATCTTCGCGGGCAGCCTGCAGGGGGTGACACAGACGTTGCCGCTCGCGATCTACGCGCAGTTCGAGGCAGACTTCGACACGGCGCTCGCCATCAGTGCGCTCTTCATCATCGTCGGGGCGCTCTTGCTCGTGACCCTGAAGCTCTACGGATGGCTTCGCTTCAGTTCGATCTTTCGCTCTCGCTTCGCGACTTCGACCTCGAGCTAGCGCTCGACGTCGGCCGCGAGACGGTCGCGCTCGTCGGCCCGTCGGGAGCCGGCAAGACGTCCGTGTTGCGTGCGATCGCGGGTCTCGCGCATCCCGCGCGCGGCTCGATCACCTGCGCAGGCGATGTCTGGTTCGACTCGGCGCAGCGGATCGACAGACGTCCGGAAGAGCGGTCGGTCGGCTTCGTGTTCCAGGAGTACGCGCTCTTCCCGCATCTCAGCGTCGAGCGAAACGTGACCTTCGGCGGCGGGCGCGCCGACCGCCTTCTGTGGCGTCTGCGCATCGAGCACCTTGCGCAGGCAAAGCCGACCGAGCTTTCCGGAGGCGAGCGGCAGCGAGTCGCCATTGCTCGTGCGCTCGCGCGGGACCCACGCGTGCTCCTGCTCGACGAGCCGATGGCTGCGCTCGATCCGCACACCCGCGGCAAGGTGCGGGCGGAGCTGCACGACCTTCTGCGCGAGCTCGAGCTGCCGACGCTGCTCGTCACGCATGATTTCGAGGACGCGGCCGCGCTCGCCGATCGAGTCGGTGTCCTCGTCGACGGCAGGCTCCGTCAGGTGGGGCCGCCCGCGGAGCTCCTGGGCTCACCCGCCGATCCGTTCGTGGCGGAATTCGCCGGGGCGAACGTTCTGCCGGGCTCGGCGGAGGCCGGCCCGAACGGCCTGACGAGCTTTCGCCTCGAAGGTGGACACGTCGTGGTTTCCGCGGACGAAGCCCGGGGCCAGGCCGCGCTCGTCCTCTATCCCTGGGACGTCTCCCTTGCCCGCACGGCGCCCGACGACTCCGCGCTGAACCACCTTTCCGGTGAGATCGTCTCGCTCGTGCAGGTCGGAAACCGGATGCGCGTGCGCCTCCCGTTCCTGACCGCGGAGATCACGGCAGCCTCAGCCGAGCGGCTCGAGCTGCGTCCGGGAGAGCACGTCGTCGCGAGCTTCAAGGCCACGCAGGCGCGGCTGCTGCCGGCGGATTAGCGGCGGCTAGACCGGTAGCTCGGGGGCGATGCGCTCTGCGAGCGCTTCGGCGACGGATCGGCCGACTTCATCTGAGTGCTTGATCAAGGCGCCGAAGTCGCGCTCGGTGATGACGAGCACGCGCACCGGAGTGGTCGCCGTGACGCTCGCCGTCCGGGGCATCTTGGTCACGAGCGCGATCTCGCCGAAGAAGTCGCCCTCCTTCATCGTGTTGATGCTGCGGTCGCCCTTCGTCACGTCGGCCTCGCCCTCGAGGAGGACGAAGAACTCGCGTCCACGGTCCCCTTCGATCGCCATCACCTTGCCCTGCGGCAGGTCGAGCTCGTCGGCGATGTGCGCCACCTCCTCGAGCCCTTTCTTGGAGAGCTTCGAGAAGAGCGGCACCCGCTTGATCAGCTCGATCTTGCCGTCCTTGCCTAGGCGCATATGGCGACCTTAACTGCCTTCCGAGGGCTTGGCTACGGTGAGCGGATGGATGTCGTTCCGGCCGTTTTCGGGGCTGCGGCCGGCCTCGCGGGCCTGCTGTTGGTCTTCCTCGGGGTGTCGATCTCGGCTTTCCAGTCGTTTGCGGGCGACGCGCCGGCCGCCGCCACGGCGCGCTATCGGCGCGCCGGGGGCTGGACTCTGAGCGCCTTCGTGGTTGCTCTCGCCGACGTCGCCGTGGCGTTCGCTTGGTTGCTGTCACCGCATCGCGCTTTACGCGACCTTGCCGTGACGCTCTTCGCGCTCGTGCTCGCCGCCACGGCGTGGGCCGCAGTCGCCACGACGAGGGTCGTTCTGTGGCGCTGAGCCTCAACAAGCTCAAGCGCCTCGGCGACGCCGGGCTGGTCGACCTGTTCGAGACAGACCGGAAGCTCTGGACGGCGATGGCGAAGGACGCCTACGGGTACACGAGCAAGTTCGTGCGCGGATCGGGCAACGAGGTCAGGCCCGACGACGTGGTCCCGACGCTGACGCCGGCGCTCGAAGTCTCGGATCGGCTGCGCACCTACCTGGCGGAACGAAAGCTTTCCCAGCAGTACTGGTACGTCTGGTTCGCGGAGCTCGTGGTCGACCGTCTCTGGCCTGATCTACACTGAGCGCATGGCGGGTACGCCGGATGATGAGGATCGGCAGGCGAGGGAGTTCATCGACCGGGTCGTCGAGACCCAGGCGAAGCACGGCTACGGCGTGAAGCTCTCGAAGAAGCGCTACGAGGAAGCGGTCGCCCGTGTGGCCGCCGGCTTCCGAGGCCTCACGGACGCGTCGAAGGGCCGCGCCGCCTAGCCACGTCTCGAACGGCTGGGCTCAGACGCCGGCTGTTCGGGTCACGTACCGAGGAGACGTCTCAGCACGTACGGGAGGATCCCGCCATGCTGGAAGTACTCGCGCTCGCGCGGCGTGTCGAGACGAACTTGCGCACGAAACTCCTTGGCGTCCGCGCGCACGATGACCTCGTCCGCGTTGCCGTTGTCGACACCCTCGACGGCAAACTCCTCGCGCCCGGTCAGCCCCAGTGTCGTCGGCGTCTCCCCGTCGAGGAACTGCAGCGGGAGAATCCCCATCATCAGCAGGTTCGAACGATGGATCCGCTCGTACGACTCGGCGATCACCGCGCGCACGCCGAGGAGGTTCGGGCCCTTTGCAGCCCAGTCGCGCGACGAGCCGGAGCCGTACTCCTTCCCCGCGATGACGATCAGCGGCGTTCCCTCGGCGAGGTACCGCTTGGACGCGTCGTAGATCGTCAGCTCCTCGCCGCTCGGCACGTGCACCGTCACTGTTCCCTCGGACCCCGGAACCATGAGATTCCTGAGTCGCACGTTGGCGAACGTGCCGCGCACCATCACCTCGTGGTTGCCGCGCCGCGACCCATAGGAGTTGAAGTCCTTCCGTTCGACACCGTGCTCCACCAGGTACTTCCCGGCGGGAGAGCCGGGGCTGATCGACCCGGCCGGGGAGATGTGATCCGTCGTCACCGAGTCGCCGAGCACGACGAGGCAACGCGCGCCGTGGACGTCCTCGATCGCATCGGGCTCCCGTGACATCCCATCGAAGTACGGCGGTTGCCGCACGTACGTCGACGCCGGATCCCAGGCGAAGAGGTCGCCCTCGGGGATCGGGAGCTCGCGCCACGCGGGATCTCCGGTGAAGACGTCGGCGTAGGTCCGGGAGAACATCTCCCCGCGGACGGCACGCGTGATCGTCTCCTGAATCTCGTCCGCGGTCGGCCAGAGATCGCGCAGGTAGACGTCGTTCCCGTCTCGGTCCTGCCCCAGCGGCTCGCCGATGAGGTCCACGTCCATCCTGCCCGCCAGCGCGTACGCCACGACGAGCATCGGCGACGCGAGGTAGTTCGCCTTCACCTCGGGATGGATGCGCGCCTCAAAGTTCCTGTTCCCCGACAGGACCGAGCAGACGACGAGGTCGCTCTCGACGACCGCCTTCGAGATCGGCTCCGGCAACGGGCCCGAGTTACCGATGCAGGTCGTGCAGCCGTACCCGACTGTCTGGAAGCCCAGCTCGTCGAGGTACTTCGTCAGGCCCGCCTGGTCGTAGTACTCCGTCACGACCTTCGAGCCCGGCGCAAGGCTGGACTTCACCCACGGCTTCCGCCGCAGACCCCGCTCGACCGCCTTCTTCGCCATCAGGCCGGCGCCGATCATCACCTGCGGGTTAGACGTGTTCGTGCACGACGTGATCGCCGCGATCACGACCGACCCGTGGTCGAGCTCGAACTCTTCGCCGTCGAGCTGTGCGGTGACGGGGCCCGGCCGCTCGGCGACTGCGACCGCGCTGACCTCGATCTGACTGAGGCGCAGCGGTTCGCCGTGCCCGGGGTCGACGGTCGTGGGGGTATCGCTCGCCGGAAAGGACTCGGCCATCGCTTCGTCGTGTTCGTTGCCGTAGTCGACGCCGAAGGTCTCCAGCGCCTCGAGGAAGGATTCCTTTGCGTCGCGCAGCGGGACGCGGTCCTGCGGCCGGCGGGGGCCCGCAAGCGACGGCTCGACCTGCGTGAGATCGAGCTCCAACACCTGCGAGTACTCCGGCTGGTGGTCCGGGTCGTGCCACAGCGCGTTTTCCTTGCAGTACGCCTCCACGAGCGCGACGTGCTGCTCGTCGCGTCCCGTCAGGCGCAGGTACTTGAGCGTCTCGTCGTCCACCGGGAAGAACCCACAGGTGGCGCCGTACTCGGGCGACATGTTCCCGATCGTCGCTCGATCTGCGAGAGGCAGCCCGACGAGACCGTGCCCGAAGTACTCCACGAACTTCCCCACGACACCGGCCTTCCGCAGCTGCTGCGTGACCGTGAGGACGAGATCGGTCGCCGTCGCGCCTTCCGGGAGCGAGCCCGTGAGCCTGAACCCGACGACCTGCGGCATCAGCATCGACACCGCCTCGCCGAGCATCGCAGCCTCGGCTTCGATGCCGCCGACGCCCCAACCGAGCACGCCGAGCCCGTTGACCATCGTCGTGTGCGAATCCGTGCCCACGAGCGTGTCGGGAAACGCACGTCCGTCACGTGTCTCGATCACCCGCGCGAGGAACTCGAGGTTGACCTGGTGGACGATGCCTGTGTTCGGCGGGACGACCTTGAAGTTGTCGAACGCGGTCTGCCCCCAGCGCAGGAATGCGTAGCGCTCGCGGTTGCGCTCGAACTCGAGCTCAGCGTTACGGAACATCGCGCGCGCCGTGGCGTACTCGTCGACCTGCACCGAATGGTCGATGACGAGCTCGGCCGGAAGCTGCGGGTTAATCTGCGCCGGATCACCGCCGAGGTCGGCCATCGCGTTCCGCATCGCCGCCAGATCGACGACCGCCGGCACACCCGTGAAGTCCTGGAGCAGCACGCGTGCCGGGCGGAACGAGATCTCCTCCGACGGCTCGGCTTCCGGCTGCCAGCGCCTGAGCGCCTCGGCGTCGGCCTCCTCGCCGTGCCGGAGCGCGTTCTCGAGCAGGATCCGGAGCGTGTAGGGGAGCCGTTCGGCGCCCTCGATCCGGAAGATCTCGTGGCTGCCACCGCCGGCGCTGAGGGTCGAAGGGCTCACCTGATCGATTGTATGGAACGGCCTGCGGTTCCCATTTGACGTGGTGTGCGCTTGTCCCTATTGTCCACCGATTCAGTGGACTAATAAGGAGAGCGCATGCGACGAATTAGCCTAGCTTTGTTCATAGCCTTGCTTCTACCGGCCCTCGCCGCAGGCGCCTCGAAGGACACGAAGCTGACGCTCGTGGCCTACTCGACGCCCAAGGACGCCTACGGCCAGCTGATCTCGTCCTTCCAGAACACCGGGGCAGGGAACGGCGTTAGCTTCTCCCAGTCCTACGGGGCGTCCGGGGAGCAGAGCCGGGCCGTCGCCGCCGGGCTCGACGCCGACATCGTTGCCTTCTCGCTCGAACCGGACATCACGTCGCTCGTTCAGAAGAAGCTCGTCGCGAAGAGCTGGAACAAGGACAAGTTCCACGGCATGGTGACGCGCTCGGTCGTCGTGTTCATCGTCCGCGACGGCAACCCGAAGAAGATCAAGACCTGGAATGACCTCCTGAAGCCCGGTGTGCAGGTGATCACGCCCAACCCGTTCACCTCGGGCGGCGCGCGCTGGAACGTGATGGCTGCCTACGGCGGCGCTCTCCGCTCGGGCAAGACGCCAAAGCAGGCCGTCGACTACCTCGGGAAGATGTGGAAGCATGTCGTCTCGCAACCGACGAGCGCACGCGAGGGACTCGTGCAGTTCCTCGCCGGGCGCGGTGACGTGTTCCTGGCGTACGAGAACGAGGCGATCTTCGCGCAGAAGAAGGGCCAGCCGGTCCAGTTCGTGATCCCGAAGGCGACGATCCTGATCGAGAACCCGATCGCCGTCACCTCGACGTCGAAGCACAAGGCCGAGGCGAACGCCTTCGTGAAGTTCCTGCGCACCGCGCCCGCTCAAAGGATCTTCGCGCAGAACGGCTATCGGCCGGTCGTCGCGAGCGCGGCCAAGGGCTTCAACTTCCCCACGCGACCTCAGCTCTTCACGATCAAGTACGTAGGCGGCTGGGCGAAGGTCGAGAAGAAGTTCTTCGATCCGAACACCGGCGTGATGGCGAAGATCCAGGAGTCCGGTGGCGGCTAGAGCCGCCGCACTGCCGTCGCCCAGGGCCCGGCGCTCACCCGCGCCGGGCCTTGCCATTGGTCTGACCACGCTCTACCTGAGCGTGATCGTCCTTCTCCCGCTCGCCGCGCTGTCCTGGCGAGCGCACGGCTGGGACGCGATCACGAGCGCTCAGGCCGTTTCGTCGCTCAAGCTCACGCTCGGCGTGTCGGTGGTCGTCGCGCTCGTCAACGCGGTAGCCGGCACGATGATCGCCTGGACGCTCGTGCGCGACCGCTTCGTGGGCCAGGGATTCGTGAATGCGCTCGTCGATCTCCCGTTCGCGCTGCCGACGATCGTCGCCGGCCTGACGCTGCTTGCGCTGTACGGGCCGAAGTCCCCTGCAGGCATCAATGTCGCCTTCACGCGCTGGGGGATCCTGGTCGCGCTGCTCTTCGTCACGCTGCCGTTCGTCGTGCGGACCGTGCAGCCGGTGTTGCTCGAGCTCGACACGGAGATGGAGGATGCGGCGGCCTCGCTCGGCGCCGGGCGCCTGGCGACGTTCCGGCGCGTGATCCTCCCCAACATCCTCCCGGCGATTCTTTCGGGCGTCGCGCTCGCATTCGCTCGTGCGGTCGGCGAGTTCGGTTCCGTCGTGCTGATCTCGGGCAACCTGCCGTTCAAGACGGAGGTCGTGTCCGTCTACGTGTTCGGGCGGATCGAGAGCGGCGACGCCGGCGGCGCGGCTGCGGCGTCGGTCGTCATCCTCGCCATCTCGTTCGCCGTGCTGCTCGCAATCGGCGGTTTCCGTCGCTGGGTGACTCGACATGATCGGTAAGTACGTCGTGCGCTTCGCCGCGCTCGGCTATCTCACTGCGCTGCTCGCTGCGCCGCTCGGCTACGTCTTCTGGCGCACGTTCCGGCACGGTCTCGGGCCCGCCTGGGCTGCCGTCACGACACCGGATGCCGTGCACGCGCTGAAGGTGACGCTGATCCTGACGGCGATCGCGGTGCCGGCCAACACGATCTTCGGCATCCTCGCCGCGCTCGCGATCGTCCGCCATCGTTTCCCCGGTGCGGGGATCTTCAACGCAGTCGTGGATCTCCCACTGGCGCTCTCGCCGGTCGTCGTCGGCCTGGCGCTCCTCATCCTCTACGGGCGCGGCGGCTGGCTCGGCGGCCATGGAGTCGTGTTCGCGCTCCCCGGCATGGTGCTCGCGACGATCTTCGTCTCGCTTCCGTTCGTGGTGCGAGAGGTCGTGCCGGTCCTGCGCGAGATCGGGACGGAACAGGAGCAGGCGGCTGCCACGCTCGGCGCCTCGACGGTTCAGACGTTCACGCGTGTGACCTGGCCGGCCATCCGGTGGGCGACGGCGTACGGCGTCGTGCTCACGACTGCCCGGGCGCTCGGCGAGTTCGGCGCAGTGAGCGTTGTGTCAGGCCGACTGGCCGGCAAGACCGAGTCCTTGACCCTTTACGTGCAGGATCGCTACCAGTCGTTCGACGAGGTCGGTGCCTATGCTTCGGCAGTCGTGCTCGCGTTGATCGCCGTGACCACTCTCCTCTTGATGACGATGCTGAAGCCAAAAGAGGAGACCCGATGATCGAGGCACATGGGATCGTGAAGCGTTTCGGTGACTTCACAGCGCTCGACGGCGTTTCCGTCGATGTCCCCACCGGATCGTTGACCGCACTTCTCGGCCCGAGCGGAAGCGGCAAGTCGACGCTGTTGCGCGTGATCGCCGGGCTCGAGACTCCCGACGAGGGCAAAGTCGTCCTCGAGGGCGAAGACGTGACGCGCGTCGCTCCTCAGGAACGAGGCGTGGGCTTCGTCTTCCAGCATTACGCCGCGTTCAAGCACATGACCGTGTGGGAGAACGTCGCGTTCGGTTTGAAGATCCGCCGCCGTCCGCGGGCGGAGGTCAAGCAACGCGTGTCCGAGCTGCTCCAGCTGGTGCAGCTCGCGCGGCTCGGCGACCGCTATCCGGCGCAGCTTTCGGGCGGGCAGCGTCAGCGGATGGGCCTTGCGCGCGCGCTTGCCGTCGATCCGAAGGTGCTGCTCCTCGACGAGCCGTTCGGCGCGCTCGATGCACGCGTGCGGAAGGAACTACGTCTCTGGCTTCGTCGGCTCCACGACGAGACGCACACGACGACGGTGATCGTCACGCACGATCAAGAGGAGGCGATGGAGGTCGCCGACTGCGTCGTCGTCATGAATGCCGGTCACATCGAGCAGACGGCCGCGCCGCGCGAGCTCTATGACAATCCGGCCAACGAGTTCGTCATGTCGTTCGTCGGCCCCGTCAACCGCCTGGGTGACACGTTCATCCGCCCACACGACGTCGAGCTCCTGCTCGAGCCCAACGGCTCCACGCAGGAAGCGATGGTGCAGCGCCTCGTTCATCTCGGCTTCGAGGTGCGCGTCGAGCTCGTGCGCGACGACGGCGAGACGCTTTCCGCGCAGCTGACCCGTGAACAGGTCGAAGGGCTGGAGCTGCAGGCGGGGCAGATCGTCTACGTCCGCCCGATGCGGCAGACCATCTTCGCCGATTAGTGCGGTTGCCAGGCGTCCGGGTCGGCCGCCAGCTCCTCGATCGAGACCGGCAGCTCACCGCGCGCCAGATCGGCGATCGTGACCTGTTCGAGCACGGCGCGCAGGTTCGCGCGCACGGCGATCCAGACTTCGCGTAGGCGTTCCGCGGAGCCCGCGTACTCGACCTGCTCGGGGCCGACGCCGCGCACGTTCGCGATGGGGCCCTCCACGCCGCGGATGACCTCGGCGACCGTGATCTCCTCCGCCGGCCGCGCGAGCCAGTACCCGCCGTCGACGCCACGCTGGCTGCGGACGACTCCGGCATGGCGGAGATCTCCGAGGATGTTCT
>Ga0307289_10000003_pt1 | contig 101963 bp, 98 predicted proteins | sample ER_DNA_143_FD_194483 | JGI IMG/M metagenome (GOLD analysis project Ga0307289, IMG submission 194483) | Bulk soil microbial communities from the East River watershed near Crested Butte, Colorado, United States - ER_DNA_143 | ecosystem: Environmental > Terrestrial > Soil > Floodplain | place...
TATGGCCCCTCGGGGGGCGGCGTCTCACACCTCCAGCCGTGTTGGCAGAGGTGCCGAGTCGGTGGGATGGATGACTCGACGCCGGGGCAGCTGTCAGCACGGCTGGTCTGCTTTGAAGGCCTATATCCCTATGTGGCGCAGGTGCACCTCTGCGATGGAAGCGATCCACGGGAACGCAGCCAAGGCGGCGGGGAGGGAGCTGCGCGCCAGGGCCAGCGGCGTTACCGTGCTAGCCGTGGCAGAAGTTGCTATCGGACTCCGCGATCATTCGGGATGGGCCGTAGCCGTTGCTGTGTCCGCGGAACCGCTGGTCCGCGACCGCCGGCGGATGGAGCTGTGTGATCCAGCGCTGCCTCGGCAGGCCTATCACGCGGCGAGTGGACTGCCGATCGAACAGGCCCGCGAGGTGATCATGAAAGTAGAGCGGTCCGCGTTCGCGGCCTCCGAAAGAGAGTTGTGCGGTCTAGTGCATGACCTTGCCGGGCAAGGACATCGGGTTCGCGCAGTCGCCATCTCGGTTCGGACGAGCCCCATCCCCCAGGACCTGAGCACGATTCTTCGCTCGCATCCGCTGCTGCACGCTGCCGAAGGCGAGCTCTACAGCGAGGCACTCTCCGATGCGGCGCAGGCAGCCGGGCTGCCCATGATCCGGTTCACCACCAAGGACCTTGCTGGCGCCGCCGCCGCCGCCCTCGGCTGCTCGCCGGCGACCGTGGCAGAAATCGTCGTCGAGCTCGGGCACGGGCTCGGTCCACCCTGGGCCAAGGACCAAAAGGAGGCAGCCATGGCTGCGTTGCTTGCACTCCAGACCGCCGGCCGATGAAGAACGTCCAGCGACAATGATCGCCGGCAGTGTCGCCTTACGCCGAAAGGGCCCGAGCGAGCGCGATAAGAGTGCGTACGCCGACCCCGGTACCTCCGGATGCGATGTAGCCGTACGGCTTGCCGTCGAAGAAGGCTGGCCCGGCAATGTCGAGGTGCGCCCACGGTGTGCCTTCGGCCACGAACTCACGAAGGAAAGCGGCGGCGACCAGAGCGCCAGCCCAGCGGTCGTGTCCGACCGAGCGCAGGTCGGCGACCTTGGAATCGAGCTTGCTGCGGATCTCCTTCGGGATCGGTAGCTGCCAGATGTCCTCGCCAGCCGTCTCGGCCGCATCGAGAACCAGGTCGGCCGTCGCGTCGTCGGTTGCCATCAGACCGGCCGTGCGCTCACCGAGGGCGACCACGCAGGCGCCCGTTAGTGTCGCGACATCGATCACGAGGTTGGGGTGATCTTCGTTGGCTCGTGCGAGCGCGTCGGCCATGACGAGTCGACCCTCGGCGTCAGAATTGCCATTCTCGACGGTCTTGCCGCCGTAGATCGTCAGCACATCTGAGGGCCGAAACGCACTCCCCGAGGGCATGTTCTCCGCGAGTGCACCATAGGCCGTGACTCTGATCTTGAGGCCAAGCTGGGCAATCGCGTGGGCAGCGACCAGCACAGTTGCGGCGCCGGCCATGTCGTACTTCATCGCGTACATACCTTCGGCCGGCTTGAGGTTGAGACCGCCGGTGTCGAAGGTGATGCCCTTGCCCACCAGAGCGAGATGGGACCTGGCTCCTCGGGGGCTATAGCTGAGCCGGACCAGCCGTGGTGGGCGGGAGGATCCACCGCCCACGGCCAGCAATCCGCCGTAGCCGCCCCGGTTCAACGCCTTCTCATCCAGCACGTCGATGATGATCTTGCTGTCGCGGACCAGGTTACGCACCTGCTCTGCGAACGATTCCGGATACAAGAGGTTGGCAGGGATGTTGACCAACTCACGTACCGTGACCACCGCCTGTGCGACGATCTGGGCAGCAGTCACGACATCCGCAGCCTTGACATCGCTCGAGTCGATCACGGTGATGGCGCCGACCGTGCCACCTTTGGCCGGCTCAGCGCTGATCGGCTCATAGTCATAGCTGCCGAGCAGCGCGCCCTCAGCAGCCGCAGCGAGCTGCTCCGGGCTGGCGATGCCCAGCGAGACGGCGACCGACAGGCCGCCGATCTCCGTCAGCGAAGCCGAGCGCCGTACGCCGGACCCGGCCGCGCGCCGGAGCTCCTCGGCGCTCGGCTGCGCTGAATCGAGCCCCACGACCACGATCCGCGGTCCGTCGCCGGCTGCAGGGAGAGTCCGCTGGCTGTCGGCGCTCGCCTTGGCTCCAAGTGAGGTTGCCATCTCGCCCACGGACACGCCGAACCGCTTTGCGAAGGCGCGCGCAATTGCCTCGGGCACTTCCCGTACGCCGGCCTCGCTCATGCCCACTACGAGGACATCGGCATTGCGAGGGACGCTCTTGGCGATGGCGAGCGGGGGAAGCATGTGGGTTGGCACGATGGCGACGTCCTTCGGTGGTCGGCGTGATCAAATGGGGCGTCAACAGGTTAGTCGGTTGTGGCCCTGGTCGATCCTGATCTAGGCGTCCGCTGGTGATCGGAGGAGCGATGAGCGCGGAGAATGCCGAAACCGGCGCCCTGCTGCACTCCCCGCTGCAGCAGCGACATGTCGCCGCCGGCGCCAAGTTCGCCCCGTTCAGCGGCTGGTCCATGCCGCTGGAGTACGCAGGCGCCGGCGTGCTCGCCGAGCATGCCGCTGTCCGCAATGCCGTCGGGATCTTCGACGTCAGTCATCTCGGCAAGGCCACTGTGGCCGGTCGGGGGGCCGCAGAATTCGTCAACCGGTGTCTGACTGCCGACCTCCGCAAGATCGGCCCGGGTCAAGCTCAGTACACGTTGCTCTGCAACCCCGACGGCGGCGTGGTCGACGACATGATCGCCTATCTCAAGTCTGCGGACGAGGTGTTCTTGATCCCCAATGCGGCGAACTGCGAGCGCGTGGTCGCGCTGCTGGCTGAGGCTGCGCCTGACGGCGTTGCGGTGACCAACCAGCATCGCGACTTCGCCGTACTGGCGGTGCAGGGCACGTTGTCCGACGAGGTGGTGTCGGCCGCAGGCCTTCCGGCGGGCCATGACTACATGACCTATGTGAGTGCGGATTATGAGGGAACGCCGGTGACCGTTTGCCGTACCGGTTACACCGGGGAACGCGGGTATGAGCTGGTCGTTCCGGTCAGCGCGGCCGTGGCGGTGTGGGACGCCGTGCTAACAGCCGGTGAGCCCTACGGGTTGCAACCTGCCGGGCTGGGGGCGCGGGACACGTTGCGGACCGAGATGGGCTACCCGCTGCATGGTCAAGACCTCTCGCCGACGATCACGCCGGTACAGGCACGACTCGGCTGGGCGGTGGGGTGGAAGAAGGAGTCATTCTTTGGAGCAGACGCGCTCCGCGCCGAGAAGGAGGTCGGTCCGAGGCGTCAGTTACGTGGACTGCGCGCAGTCGGACGAGGCATTCCACGACCGGGGATGGTGGTGCGCGACCCGGACGGCCGCGAGATCGGCACTGTGACCTCGGGCACCTTTTCACCGACTCTCAAGATCGGGATAGCCCTTGCGCTGATCGGGGCAGGCCTCAATGACGATGATGTTGTAACGGTGGACATCAGGAACCGTCAGGAGACCTTCGTGATCACCAAGCCGCCGTTTGTGACCCCTGGAGTACGGGAAGCCTGAGTATTGTCTCCGCGCGGCGAGCGTCGGGAATCGCGCGCCGCCGCACGGAGAAGGAGCGAGCAGAGGCGCTTTTCCTCTGCGAGCGACGACGACGGCGGCGGATCCCAAGCGCGATGCGCGAGCCGTGCAAAATTAAACGTCGAAGATGCAGTCGTCGCGCTCTTGCAGTGCGCACGTGATCCGGCGTCGTTGGATGTCGCTGAGCTCCTCCGGGAGCTCGTCGATACGAAACCACGCGACCGCTGTCGACTCCTCGTCGCCGACCTGGGCCTCTCCGGAGACGTAGCGGCAACGGAAGCACATGGAGACGAACTGGCAGCGGTCACCATTCGGGTACACCACATCAGGATCTGTGGTGAGCAATACAAGCCGCTCGACCTCGGCAGTTATTCGGGTCTCTTCCAGCAGCTCGCGGAGTGCTGCGGTGGCCGGTTGCTCGGACGGTTCCACGATTCCAGCTGGAAGGCTCCACCGCCCGGTGTCGCTGCGCCTCGTCAACAGCAGATGCACTCGCCCTGGCTCAAGATCACGTCGGACCACCACCGCGGAGACCGCGGGTAGCAACAACCTGCCCTGTCCGTACGTGCGTCGGATGGCCGCGATGTACTCCGGGGTCGGCACCAGCTGACCTTAGCGGGCCGACCTTAGCGCCCGGACGACATTAGGCGTCTGGCTCCAGGGACATCGGCCCGTAAACAAGCCGGTCGGCCTCGTACAAGCTGACCGCGCGTACGCCGGCTGACATCAGGCTCGGATAGAACTCGCCCAGCCACGTCTCAGCTTCACCCTGGGTCTGGAAGGTGCGACTGATCGAAGGCGGGTCGGCGTGGCTTCGGCTAGGGCTCGGTCTCCGGTCGGGTACCCAGCGCCAAGTCATAGGACCACCTCATTGCGCATCGCAGACCGCCTAGTACGCCTCTCCGCGCTTGATTCGAGGCGGCGGGCTCCGGAACCGCCGAATCTGCGTGCTGCGGGTCATTCCGTAGAGCAGCAGGCCCTTCGGCGAGGCTTTGGGCAGGCGGGAGGCCAGCACCTTCTTGAAGCCGCGCCACATCAGGTAGCCGTCAACGAACACTCCAATAATGAACAGGTACATCGCCATGGTGGCGACCACCGTCACTGTCGGCCAGTAGCTGCCGGCTATGGTCACGGCCAAGATCACTACAACTGCGGGCAGCAGGAATTCCCCGAGGTTGAAGCGGGAATCGATGTAGTCACGCATCAACACCTTTTCGGGCGCGGCTTCTCGGGCGCTGACTGCCTTCATGCGCTCTGCCCGATTCTGCCGGCTGGACGCAGCCCGGGCTTCCTTCTTGCTGAGCGTCGTGGTCATCCGCTGGCGTCGCGCCGCCTCCGCTTCCTTGCGAGTGGGCGTCGGACGGTCCTTCTTGCCAGTCGGGCTACGATCGACCGTCGGCGTCGCCGGCTCCGGCGTGACGGCCTGATTGTTGCGACGGAACAGTGCCACGGGTCCCTCTCATTGCTTGTGATGCCGGTGCTACACAGTCGGGTTTCGGCGATCTGGCCCTGGATTGTCTCAGGGGATCACCCCAAAGACGAAACTACTCTCCTCCCTCGCTGTGTTCGGTTTCCCTGCAGAGATACGGTGGAAGCCTGTGAGCGGCCCCGGCCGCGCGGAACCGGAGTCTGGAAGGACCACCTGACATCTCATGAGCGGCATTTTTCAGCGGATCTCGATGATCTTTCGTGCCAAGACTGACAAGGCCTTGGACAAGCTCGAAGATCCGCGCCAAACCCTCGACTACTCCTACCAGCGCCAGCTCGAGCTGTTGCAGAAGGTCCGTCGCGGCGTCGCCGACGTGGCGACCAGTCGTAAGCGGATCGAACTCCAGGCCAATCAGCTGAACACCCAAGCCGACAAGCTGACCAATCAGGCTCAGAAAGCGCTCGAGGTCGGCCGGGAGGATCTGGCGCGCGAAGCATTGACACGCCGGTCCGGCATTCAGCAGCAGCTGAGCGACCTCCAGGTCCAGCACGCCCAGCTACAGGGCGAAGAGGAGAAGCTCACCCGTGCCAGCCAACGGCTGCAGGCCAAGGTCGACGCGTTCCGGACCAAGAAGGAAACGATCAAGGCCACGTATTCCGCCGCTGAGGCACAGACCCGGATCAACGAGGCTTTCTCCGGAATCAGTGAGGAGATGGGCGACGTCGGCCTGGCGATTCAGCGGGCCGAGGACAAAACAGCGCAGATGCAGGCCCGTGCCGGTGCCATCGATGAGCTGCTGGCCAGTGGCGCTTTGGAAGATCCCACAGGGACGGCCAAGGACGACATCACACTCGAGCTAGAACAGCTGGCCTCCACCTCCGACGTCGAGAGCGAGCTCGCTCGGATGAAGGCTGCACTAGGCGCCGGTCCTTCGGCCGCGCCTCAGGCGATCGAAGGTCAGCAAGCACCGGCTCAACCGCAGCAGCCCTCGACCCAGACTGCACAGTCTCAAGCTACGGAGCCGCCAAGCTTGGACGCGCAGTCTCCGCAGGAATATCAGGCCCCTCCGGGTCAAGGTCAGGAGGCGCCGCCGGCTCAGCCGCAGGGTGACCTGCGATGATCGTGCGCATCCTTAATGAGGGTCAGTGGCACTTGACCGAGGAGGCCGTTCGCGGGCTCAACTCCTTCGATGATGCCGTGGAGCAGGCCGTTACTGCCCGTGATCAAGATCAGCTGACGAGAGCACTGCACACGCTGCTGGACCGGATCCGGACAACCGGAAGCCGGGTACCGGACGAGGAACTGCAGGACTCCGATCTGATCTTGCCAGCCGAGGATTCGACGCTCGAGGAAGTTCAGCAGCTGCTGGGCGAATCTGAGGAAGGTCTCATTCCCGGGTAAACCAGCTCTCTACCCGGGCCACCCGGCATGAGGGACTGAGACCTCCGCACTGAGGATCTGACCCGTGCGCGAGCCGGGTGTCATTGCATCCGGCCAGCCAGCTGCTGTCACGAAGAGAGTCGTTCCCTCCGGGCCGCCCAGCATGCAAGCGAAGCAGCCGAGTTCAGAGGTGATGGTTTGCAGCACCTCGCCGCCCTCGCGTACCCGAACGCACCTGCAGCCGGGCACCTCGGCGAACCAGACGGCGCCCTCGGCATCAACACAGATGCCGTCAGGAGCAGCTCCATCGAGTTCGGCCCAGACTCGACGGTTGGCAAGATCGCCATCTGGGGCAATGTCGTACCCGGCCAGCACGCCGCCGTAGGACTCGGCGACGATCAAGGTCGAGTTGTCGGGCGTTACTGCCATCCCATTCGGGAAGGCCAGGCCTTCGGCAACTTGGCGCGCTGTCCCGTCCGGGCTGACGAGAGCGATCAGGCCCGGCGCGAATTCACCGTCGGGGAAGTCAAAGCCGATGTTGTTCAGGTACGTGTTGCCGCGGCCGTCGGACACAATGTCGTTCCACGGTTTCGTAGAGACGGCTCCGAGTTTGGCGTACGTGCTGAGTGTCCCGTCCTGAGTACGGACCAGCAGCTCCTCACCGGCGACGATCAGCAGCCGCCCGTCGGGCAGCCGATCGATGCAGAACGGTATCGCATCGATGTGCGTGATCACCTCGTGGGTTCCGTCGAGGTCTAAAGCAATGATCTCGCCCGCACCCCAGTCGGAAAAGACAAGTCGGTCCTCATGCCAGCGCGGAGACTCGACGAGAACCAGATCGCTCAGCAAACTCGTGAACTCAGACATGGTGATACAGACCATGGCAGCACGTTGAAGTCATCGGGTGAAGTTGGCCTCGATGGACCAGGCCTCGACGGAGCATGGCCGTTGGACGGTGATCAGTCGCGGGCGGTTTCGCCTGGCAAGTCGAGCATCCGCTGCAGCGCGGCCTTGGCGTAGCGCTCGGTCTCTGGGTCGACCGTGATCTGGTTGACGACGTGGCCCTGGGCCAGGTTCTCCAAGGCCCAGACAAGGTGCGGCAGGTCGATCCGGTTCATCGTGGCGCAGTAGCAGACGTGCTGCTCGAGGAAGACGATCTCAAGATCGGGATGATCATGAGCGAGGCGTTTGACCAGGTTGAGCTCGGTGCCGATCGCCCACTTGGATCCAGGCTCTGCCTGCCGGATGGTCTTGATGATGAACTCGGTCGAGCCGATCAGGTCTGACTTGAGCACGACCTCGTGCTTGCACTCGGGATGTACCAGCACCCTGACGCCCGGAATTCGTGCGCGTACGTCGTCGACGGCTTGATCAGTGAACCGTCCATGCACCGAGCAGTGACCCTTCCACAAGATCATTGTGGCTGCTTGGAGTTCGTCAACGGTCAGGCCGCCGTTGTATTGGTGCGGGTCATAGACGACGCAGTCGTCCAGGCCCAGGCCCATCTGCAGCACCGCCGTGTTGCGGCCGAGATGTTGATCAGGAAGGAAGAGCACCTTCTCACCGCGGGCGAGGGCCCACTCGAGCACTGACTTGGCGTTGGAGGAGGTGCAGACGACGCCATCATGCTTGCCGCAAAAAGCCTTGATGTCGGCTGAGGAGTTCATATAGGTCACCGGCACCGTTAGGTGCGCGACTCCCGCGTCGGCCAGCACATCCCAGGCGTCCTCAACCTGGGCGAGTCTGGCCATGTCGGCCATCGAGCATCCAGCGGCCAGATCAGGCAAGATCACCTTCTGTTCTGGGGCTGTCAAGATGTCGGCCGACTCGGCCATAAAGTGCACGCCACAGAACACGATGAATTCGGCGTCCGGTCGCGCTGCGGCGTCACGCGCGAGCTTGAAGGAGTCGCCGGTGACATCGGCAAACTGGATGACCTCGTCGCGCTGATAGTGGTGACCCAAGACGAACAGCCGGTCGCCCAAGGCGGCCTTGGCCCGCCTAGCCCGCTCCACAAGGGCTGGGTCGGAGGCTGGCGGCAGATCGCCTGGACACTCCACACCGCGCTCGGATCGCGGGTCCGACTCCTGCCCGAGAACGAACAGCGACAGCGGTGTCCCGGAACTGAGTGAAGCGGACGTGGGGGTAGTCGTCACGGCATCAAATGTACCCATCCCGGGCCGTGGGGCAGATTTCTTGCCGCACGGTGCAGATTCCGCTGAGGGTGTGGATCGCATTGTTGGGGTCAGCTCCCTACGATGGCGTCCGCCGCTGTCAGAAGGGAGACTCAGCCAAGCGTGCGCACATTGATCGCAACCGATTCCATCGGTCGGCTGTCCTCGCGACAGGCGGGTGAGGTCATGGCCGCGGGCTGGCTTCAGGCCGGTGAGGTATCGGTACTTCCGATCGGAGAGGCCGGGGGTGGCTTCGTCGTTGCGTACGCCGACCTGATCGGTGTCACCACCTCGTCTCGGGTAGCCGACGGCATCATCGTGACTACTGGGCAGGGACCAGAAACGGCTGTGGTGCAGGTCCGTGGACCGAATCCTGACCCTGGAATGAATCCCGGCCCTGGGATTCTGTATGGGCAGTCGTCCCGACCGATCGGCGACGTCATCGCGGCTCTTCTCCGCCGGCGGGCGCCGCGCCGGATTATGGTCGATCTGGCCGGACTCTGGGTCCATGACGCCGGTGCGGGCTTGCTCGCGGCGCTTGGCGCAGGCGGAGATCGGCCACTCGATCGAGGTGTCGCCGGGATCGATGGACTCAGCGAACTCGACCTTGACCCGGCCCGGGCGCTGCTGAGCGATGCCGAGCTAGTCGGCGTGGTCCCCGCTGCACAGTTGAGCCAGCCGCTGCTGGGTCTACGCGGCATCACTTCTCATGCTGGTCGGGAAGCCCAAGTGGAGCCGGAGACCATGCTCCGAACCGACGCCGCCCTGGAAGCCTTCGCCCGGCTGGCTTCACCACGGCATGCTGGGGCGCCCGGTGCCGGAGCTTGCGGCGGCCTCGGATTCGCGGTGCTCGCACTGGGTGGCCAGCTGAGCACTGGCCCGGCTCTCACACTTGCTTCGCCCGCCGGTGAGCAGGGGCTGCGCGGCGTGGACCTCGTCGTAACGGGATGCTCGGTCTTCGACTTCGCGAGCCGCGGTGGGGGCGTCGTCGCGGCGATGGCCGAGGCGGCGGCAGCCGCCCTCAGCCCATGCATCGTCATCGCCGGTGAGGTGCTCATTGGGTCGCGCGAAATGCGGACCATGGGGATCGAGGCGGCGTACCCAGTGCGCGAATCGCTGCTCGACACCCCGCAGGGCGAACTCGGCGACGAGGAGCTTGCGGTGACCGCTCGACGGGTGGCACGGTCCTGGAGCTGGTGACGCGGCACACGTTCTCGCAACTTGGCCGGGTCGGCAAGCCGCCTTAGAATGACAACCATGACGGCAACCGAACAGACCTTCGACACCCCCGTTGCAGCACCGGACGGCATCCTCTTGACCGACGAGGCGGCAGCCAAGGTCAAGGCGCTGCTGGAAGGTGAGGGTCGCGACGATCTTTCGCTTCGCGTAGCGGTGCAGCCGGGCGGCTGCTCAGGACTGCGCTACCAGCTGTTCTTCGACGAGCGCAGCTTCGAGGGCGACATCGTCAAAGCCTTCGGCGGGGTGGAGGTCGTCACCGACCGGATGAGTGCGCCGTACCTGATGGGCGCGACGATTGACTTCGTCGACACGATCGAGAAGCAGGGCTTCACCATCGACAATCCCAACGCGACCGGCTCGTGCGCCTGCGGCGACAGCTTCCACTGATCTGATCTGAACTTGCGACCTCCCTGCCCGCGGGCAGGGAGGTCGTCGTTTGTTGCGCTAATTTCTCGCAGAATCACACTCCAACCGATGCGCCGGATCACCGTTCGCGCGTGTTTCGAGGCGTGTGTCTGCGGCTGGAGTGTGATTCTGCGAGAAGCGAGGGCGGCGTAGGCCGATCAAGACTCACGGCGCACGATGAAACGTGGGGCATCGGATGCGATGAGCGTTTGCCCACGCATGCGGCACCAGGCGGCCAGGTCGGGGCCGGCGGCAGGGTCATCCGCAAGCAGTTCCAGGAGCGAGCCCACGCTGACCTCCCCGATACGGCGCGCCACCTCGATGATCGGTCGCGGGCATTTCATTCCTCGACAGTCCAGCGACAGCCCCTCAAACGATGACGCGGCCTCGTTCACTAGGCGCCCACCGTCGCGCGGATCCCTGCCACGATCGGCGGCAGTGCGGCGAGAAACTGATCGATCTCCGCCGATGTCGTCGCTTGGGTGAGCCCGATGCGTACGTTGCCGTGGGTCAGGGCTCCCATGGCGGCCAGGACGTGTGAGGGGTGTTCGCTGCTGGCACTGCACGCTGACCCGCTCGCCACCGCGAAACCCGCCTTGTCGAGTTCCAGGGTCAGCGTCTCGCCGTCCACGTAGAGGGCCGAGAACGTCAGGAGGTGCGGCACCCGGCGTACCGGATCGCCCGCCACATCGACATCGGGCACCCGTTGCACGATTCCCGCCCGCAGCTGATCGACCAGATCGTGCTGGCGTTCGCCGACCGTACGACCGGATTGGGTCCAGCAGTCCAGGGCTACTGCCGCAGCGTAGATGGCGGGCACGTCGGGCACCCCGGGCCAGCGGCCCCCCTGGTAGTCGTCGGTCAGGTAGGGCGGCCGCCAACGGACGTTCTTCTTGATCACCAGGATGCCGACCGAAGCTGGGCCGCCAAAGGCGCCGGCCCAGCCCGTCAGCACGGACCAGCCATTGGCGTTGCTGAGGTCGATGCGACCCAGCGCAGCAGTGGCATCCAGCACCAGGGGCACGTCCGTACGCCGGCAGATCTCAGCGGCCTCGGCGTACGGCTGCACCGTACCGACCTCATGGTTTGCCACCTGGATACAGGCAGCGGCGGTGCCGGCAGTTCCGACCGCGGCGGCCCACGCATCCAGGTCGACATGGCCCTCATGATCGACTTGCACCGCGTCATGCGCGCCGGAGGCGGCGGCCGCGGCGAGCACCGAGGAGTGGTCGATTGCCGTTGTGACGATGCGGGGACCCACCCGGCGGCGGCCTAACGCGAGCCCGGCGGCGGCTGCGTGACTTGCGTGTACGCCAGACGCGGTGAAGATCACCTCATCCGGTCGCGCTCCCACGGCGGCCGCGACGACGTCTCTCGCCTGATCCAAAGCTTGCGCGGCAAGCCGACCTGGTCGGTGGAGCCGCATTGGATCGCCCCACTCAGCCTGCTGCGCATCGAGCCAAGCCTGGCGCGCTTCTTGGAGCATGGGCTCGCCCGACGAGGTGTCCAAGAAGACCTCGGAGCCGTGATGCGTCACGCCTCGAAACTAGCGCTGTTTTGAATTGCACTCTGACATCGGTTCGCTGGAGTCCGGCGTCTTCGTCGCTTCGGTGAAGCGGGGGCGTCGGAGTGTCTGCGGTCGATCACCGAGGCTCCTGCAGACGCCGGAGGCGAACCGACGTCATAGCGCCGTTTGCATGGCACTCTGACATCGGGTGAGGACGGAGACGCCGTTGATAAGCGCTGTCCGAACCACCAAAAACGCAACCCGCACCGGTGATGACAGAGTGTTCCTACGTTAGGGTGAACAGCAAAGAAAGGGTGGCCGCCGCGACCGTGGGCGGGCATGATTCCTCGGTGTGTACGACGAAAGGCGCAACGTGGGTGGCAGGACTGAACGGTCCGCTGTGGACGACATGACAGTGCTCGCGGCCCGCAGCCGGTTCGGCAGCCGTGTTCGCCCCGCCCTGCTGGCCCTGTCGGTACTTGGAGTGCTCTTCCTGACCGGCTGCTCGGCTGAGACAGTCGCTCAGATCAAGCGGTTGGGCTTCCCGCCGCCGGCCAGCGACCGGTCTCCGTTCATTCTCAATCTCTGGATCGGCACCTGGATCGCCGCATTCGCTGTGGGGTTCATCATGTGGGGGCTCATCTTGTGGGCCGCGAACCGCTATAAGACCAGGCACGCCAAGATGCCACGGCAGAATCGTTACAACCTGCCGATGGAGATCTTCTACACGATCGCGCCGTTCATCATCATCGCCGTGCTCTTCTACTACACAGTCTTGGCACAGAATGCGGTTACGGCGAAGGCACAGAACCCTGAGGTCACCATCGATGTCGTAGGCCAGAAGTGGTCGTGGACCTTCAATTACAAAGCGGCTGACAACCCAGCTGTCGGCCAAGACGTCTGGGAAGCCGGCACGATCAACAAGACCCCCGATCTCTACCTCCCGGCCGGCAAGTTGATTCAGTTCAACCTCTCCTCCCCTGATGTGATCCACTCTTTCTGGGTTCCTTCGTTCTACGAGAAGTTGGACGTCATTCCGGGTCGCCATAACACTCTTCAGATGAAGCCGACAGCCGAGGGTGTGTTCGCCGGGAAGTGCGCCGAACTGTGCGGCACCTATCACTCGGCGATGCTCTTCAATGTGCACGTCGTGAGCGAGAATGAATACAACACTTACCTGAAGTCGCTGGTGGCCAAGGGACAGATCGGCGAAGCCAAGGGTCCGGCCAAGGCCAACGCCCCCGCGAGAAGTTCTGAGGAGGGTACGCGATGACGACGCTGCAGCGTACGGCCACCGCCGTCGAGATTGCGACGCCTAAACGGCAGCTTGGCACGATCGCGTGGAAGTGGATGGTCACCACAGACCACAAGGTGATCGGCAATCTCTACTTCGTCACGTCGATGATCTTCTTCCTGTTCGGTGGCATTTTGGCCATGGCGATACGGGCCGAGCTCGCCTGGCCTGGCATGCAGTTCCTCTCGTACGAGAGCTACAACCAGTTCTTCACCATGCATGGCACGATCATGCTGCTGCTGTTCGCGACTCCGCTCTTTGCCGGCTTCGCCAACGCGATCATGCCGCTACAGATCGGTGCGCCCGACGTGGCATTCCCGCGGCTCAACATGATCGCCTACTGGTTCTACCTGTTCGGCGGATTGATCGCCTCCGCCGGCTTCCTGTCGCCGTCGGGCGCCGCGAGCTTCGGCTGGTTCGCGTACGCGCCGCTGAACGACGCCGTCAATACACCGGGTGTTGGCGGCGACCTGTGGATCATGGGCCTCTATATGGCGGGTCTTGGCACCATCCTTGGCGCGGTTAACTTCACCACCACGATCTTGTGCATGCGGGCGCCTGGCATGACCATGTTCCGGATGCCGATCTTCACCTGGAACATCTTGGTGACATCGTTCCTGGTGTTGGTCGCCTTCCCGATTCTCGCTGTAGCCCTCTTGGTGCTGGAGGCCGATCGGGTCCTCGGAGCTCATGTCTTCGCACCGGAGAACGGCGGGCCGATCCTGTGGCAGCACCTGTTCTGGTTCTTCGGGCATCCCGAGGTCTACATCATCGCCTTGCCGTTCTTCGGCATCATCACCGAGGTCTTGCCGGTGTTCAGCCGAAAGCCGATCTTCGGTTATGTAGGCCTTGTCCTGGCCACCATGCTGATCGGGGCTCTCTCGGTAGCGGTGTGGGCGCACCACATGTTCGTCACCGGGGCGGTCAACCTACCGTTCTTCTCCTTCATGACCTTCCTGATTGCCGTGCCGACGGGCGTGAAGTTCTTCAACTGGGTCGGCACGATGTGGGGTGGCAATATCGCCATGAGAACGCCCATGCTCTGGGCCGTCGGCTTCCTCACGACCTTCTTGTTCGGTGGCCTGACCGGCATTATCTTGGCCAGCCCGCCGCTGGACTTCGCGGTTTCTGACACCTACTTCGTGGTCGCGCACTTCCACTACGTCGTGTTCGGCACCGTGGTCTTCGCGATGTTTGCTGGCTACTACTTCTGGTGGCCAAAGCTGACTGGCCGGATGCTGGATGAGACCCTGGGCAAGATTCACTTCTGGCTGCTCTTCATCGGCTTCCACGCCACGTTCCTGATCCAGCACTGGCTCGGCGTTGAGGGAATGCCGCGCCGCTATGCGGACTACCTGCCGAGCGACGGTTTCACTCTCGGGAACCAAATCTCCTCGGCAGGCGCGTTCCTGCTCGGAGCCTCAACGCTGGTCTTCTTCTGGAACGTCTGGAAGAGCCGGAACAACCCGAAGGTGACCAGCGACGATCCGTGGGGTTGGGGCCGTTCCATGGAGTGGGCGACGACCTGCCCGCCGCCGCGCCACAACTTCACTCAGCTGCCGAAGGTGCGCTCGGAGTCACCGGCTTTTGACCTGCACCACCCCGAGGTTGCGCTCATGGAGTACGGCCTCGATGACGAGGAGTTTGACGAGACAGCCGCAGATGCGCCCGATGACACCGGTCGCCTCGCGGAACTCAAGCACCGGGTAGCTGGTGATACCAGCGACCTAGCCGCGCAGTGGGATCATGAGCACCACGGCCGCTCACCCGAGGCTGAGGAGGATCAGAGGTGAAGGTCGAAGCCTGGGTCTTCGGCTCCCTGACCATCTTCTTTATCATTGTGACGCCGATTTACTGGTTCATCACAGCGGACGCCAACGGAGTGCCTGAGATCACCGGAACCGTCGCGTTGATCATGTCAACCCTCTTGGTGCTGATGATCTGGGTTTATCTTTTGCTCGTTGCAAACCGGATGGAGCCGAGGCCTGAGGACAGGAAAACCGGGGAGATCGCCGAAGGTGCAGGAGAGTTGGGCTTCTTCCCACCACAGAGCAAGTGGCCGCTGTTTCTCTCACTCACGTTCGTGCCCGTTGTCCTGGCTCCGGTCTTTGGATGGTGGCTCATGATCATTGGCTTCGGGTTCGGCTTCATCACGTTGACAGGGCTGATCTACGAGTTCTACCGCGGAGACCACGCGCACTGAGTCGGCGACCTTCTCGGCTCCGGCGTTCGGTATGGCTGACGGGGCCGACGCCAGAGGATGTGGGCTCAGTCCGCGGTGTCCTGCGGTTTTGCAGTGCTACCGTTTCAAGCGTTCTTAGCCTCTGACGCCGTCCCCGTCAGCCATACCGAACACCTCGCATCGGGTCGCCGCCTCTATTTCCGCGCGGCTGGGGCGCGCCGCTGCGCGGCGCGAAGGACCATGGCTGAGAAAGGCGTATCTGCTCCGCGAGCGTCGGAGTCGCGCCGCTGGCGTTCGGAGGAGTGATGAGCGAACACGCTTTTCGTTCGCGAAGAGCGACGACGACGGCAGCTCTCCGGCGCGACGTGCGCGAGCGGAGCACAATAAAGGGATGTGTCGGAATATCCACCCTTTGCATAACTTTGAGCCGCCGGCGACTAGGGCTGAGGTGCATGATGCGGCCTTGCAGTACGTGCGGAAGATAGCGGGGACATCGAAGCCGTCAAAGGCGAACGAGGCTGCATTCAATCGGGCTGTCAGTGAAATCGCGCACGCCACCCAGCACTTGTTGGAGGACCTTGTCTCAACGGCGCCGCCTAAGAACCGCGACCTGGAGGCAGCCAAGGCCCGGGCGCGATCGGCCAATCGCTTCGCCACTGCCTGAGGCGACGACCGCTAGGAGGTGCGGTGATGCGCGGCACCACGCCTACCAGTTGATGTGGAGCGGACGCCCCTCCTCGTAGCCGGAGTTTGACTGCACGCCGACCACCGCCAGGTCGTGGAACTCCTCGAGGTTGGACGCCCCGGCGTAGGAGCAGCTGCTGCGCAGGCCGGCCACGATGGAATCAATCAGATCCTCCACGCTCGGACGCTCCGGATCCAGATACATACGCCCCGTCGAGATGCCTTCCTCGAACAATGCCGCACGCGCCCGATCAAAGCCTGAGGAGTCCTTGGTGCGCATCTTCACCGCACGCGCCGAGGCCATCCCGTACGACTCCTTGTACATCCGACCTTCCGCGTCGGTCATCAGATTGCCGGTACTCTCATACGTCCCGGCGAACCACGAGCCGATCATCACGCTGCTGGCCCCCGCCGCGAGTGCAAGCGCGACATCACGCGGGTGGCGTACGCCGCCGTCAGCCCAGATTGATCGCCCTGCTGCACGCGCCGCATCGGCGCACTCCAGGACAGCGCTGAACTGCGGCCGCCCGACGCCTGTCATCATCCGAGTGGTGCACATCGCGCCCGGACCGACTCCCACCTTGATGACATCCGCGCCGGCGCCTGCCAGGTCATTGACTCCGTCAGCTGAAACCACATTGCCGGCGACCAGCGGGACTCGGCGTCCTCCGGTGTCCGCCAATCGGTCCCGCACCTCACGTACCGCCTTCAGAGACTCCAGCATCCGCTCCTGGTGACCGTGTGCAGTGTCAATGACCAGCACGTCGATCCCAGCGTCGAGCAACGCCTCGGCCCGAATAGCGACATCGCCATTGATCCCGACCGCCGCGCCGATCATCAGCCGCCCATCTGGATCCAGAGCCGGGCTGTACAGCGTAGAGCGCAGCGCGTGCTTCCGCGTCATGACGCCGAGCAGCTGCCCGTTCTCCACAACAAGCGCCACCTCGAGGTGCCGGTGAGTCAGCTCGTCGAAAATCTCAGTCGGCGGAGAATCCGGAGTGATCGTCAACAGATCGCCGGACATCACCTGGTGCACCTGGGCGAATCGATCGACGCCGGCAGCCTCGATCTCGCTAACCGTGCCGAGCGGCTGACCATCTTCCACGACCACAGCGAGACCATGCGCCCGCTTGGGGATCAGGGAGAGCGCCTCGCCTACGGTCGTGTGCGGCTTCACCGAGACCGCGGTGTCATAGACCGGATGCGATCGCTTGACCTTGCCGATCACCTCGGCGACGACATCGGTCGGAATGTCCTGGGGCACGATCGCGAACCCCCCGCGGCGCGCCACTGTCTCAGCCATGCGCCGACCGGAAATCGCGGTCATGTTCGCTACGACCATGGGCAGTGTGGTACCGATTCCGTCTGTGCTCCGCAGGTCCACGTCAAGCCGCGAGGCGATTGCTGAGCGTCGCGGCACCATGAAGACATCGGAGTAGGCCAGGTCGTACGGCGGCAGGTTCTTGAGAAATCGCACGTGCACATTCTCACCGCCGCGCCACAGTTTGCCTATTCGCCGCTCGCGAAATCCTGCCGCTAACGACTGCTGCTGGGAGTCGTTTCCGGTGCCGTGGTGGCTTGGGCCTCGGGTGTCGGTTCTGTCGTCGTTTCCGTCTCTGTGGGCTCGGAACTGGCAGCTTCGCTGGGTTCGGTGGTGGGTGTTTCACTCTTGGTGGTTGTCGCCTTGTTCGTCGGCTCCTTTGACGGTGCCTTCTTCTTGGTGTCCGACTCCTTCGCGGGCTTGCCCTCGCTCACCTGCTGGATCGTGGTGCCCTGACCTCCTGAGAGGGCGTGACCAGTGACCAGCTCGAAGGTGGTCAACGCGACGGCCGCGATACCAAATGCGGCCAGGGCCGCGACCGCGACACGCTTCCAACTCAGCTTCGGGCGACGTGGGGGCGGCGATGGATCGCCATTGGGTTCCGGTGCCACAAGGTGGCTGCGCTGGCCCGCAACATGACCTGTGCTGTCCGGCAGAATCTCCATCACGGTGGGGTCTTCGACCTCATTCGGCTGCCCGGTCCAGAAGACGGTCTTCACCTTGTCATGCGTACGGCGGATGGAAGCCGTATACAGCGAGCCAGCGACAGCCGCGATGATGCTGGCGAGAGCCGCGCCGATCACCGTGCCAGCCACACTCAGCTGAGAACCCAACGCGGCAGCCGTCATGGCGGCAAGTGCGCCGCCGACGACCTGGGTAGCGGAAAGATCGAACTTGTTGCCCTTGGCCTTCTTGTCGCCTGCTTGGCTCCTGGTCCCAGACTCGGCCGTACGGTTCGTCAGCTTTTGGTTGTTACTCATGTCCTCATCGCGTCAACTCGGGCGGCATGACCGCCAGGCGGTCTCGTCCAGACGCGTCAACGCCTGCTAGCTCCGGATCATTGCCAGGTTCTACGAAGAGTGATCAATGCCACAATCCTCCCCCATTGGACGGTAACGCGGGGCGCCAGCCGCCGTAGGTCTGCACAGCTTCATTGCGCTCTGCATAGGTTGCAGAGTGTGCAGACAGACACGAACCAACGTACACATCGGTTCCTGAGAAAGGAGCGGCTGGGTCAGAGAGTGGGATCCGCAGCGAGCGGAGCGAGCAATTCAACACCGCGCAAACACCGACAGCGCCCGCGGATCAGACAAGAAACGCGAGCGCAGCGGAAGGGTCTGGCTACTTCGCCAGGTGGTGCTCTTCCTCGGCTTCGATGGCGTGATGCTCACCATCGCCGACGATCATCGGGTGCAGATGATGATGTTCAGCCTCTTCGATCTCTGCCCGGGTGGGCCGACGCAGGGTGTCCATGAAGTAGAAACGGGTTGCTTTACGGCGGAGCTGTTCGCGCTTGATTTCCTTCTCCGAGAATCCGTCGGTGTCAGGTGCCGGCAGCAGAGCGGGAATGTCCTCGTGCTCCGTCAGTGCGAACGCTTCGCCCTCACTGATCGGCCGGTGCCGCTCCGAGTACTTTCCTGAAGGAGCGCGATCGATGACACCGGACTCAGCGCCGTGGAGCATCCGGTCGCGATCGGAGCGCTGCAATCCGATGCAAATCCGCTTCGTGATCAGGAATGCGAGCACCGGTGCCACGAACACGGCTACCCGCAGGAAGTAGGTCACCGCGTTCAGTGACACGTCGAACTGTGTGGCGACCAGGTCGTTGCCACCCCCGATCCACAGCATCGCGTAGCCGGTCATTGCTGCTACTCCGAACGCGGTGCGTGTCGGGTTGTTGCGGGGGCGGTCGAGGACGTGATGCTCGGACTTGTCGCCGGTGACCCAGGCCTCAATGAACGGGTAGATAGCCATCAAGCCGAAGAACAGCCCCATCAGCCCGAGACCGGGTATTGCCACGTTCCACGACCAGGTCGTCGATCCGATGTGCCATTCCCAGTTCGGCATGAGACGAATGCCGCCCTCGACAAAGCCCATGTACCAGTCAGGCTGTGAGCCCGCAGTCACCTCGGCCGGGTTGTAGGGCCCGAAAACCCAGACCGGGTTGATCTGCATCGTTGCGCCCATCAGTGTCAGGACACCGAAGACGATCAGGAAGAACCCGCCGGCCTTGGCGGCGTACACCGGGAAGACCGGATAGCCGACGACGTTGCCATTGGTCCGGCCAGGGCCGGAGTACTGGGTGTGCTTGTGGTAGACCACCAGCGCTAGGTGAGCCGCAATCAGCCCCAGGAGTATGGCAGGGACCAGCAGGATGTGCACCATGTACAGCCGAGGGACGATGAGCTCGCCCGGGAACTCACCGGCGAAGACGAAGAACTCGGCCCAAGTTCCGATCAGCGGAATCGCCCGGATCAGACCGTCAACGAATCGTAGGCCAGTGCCAGACAGCAGATCATCCGGCAGTGAGTAGCCTGTAAAGCCGTTGATTATGCCGAGGGCGAGCATGGCCACACCGATCAGCCAGTTGATCTCGCGCGGCTTGCGGAACGCGCCGGTGAAGAAAATGCGCAGGCTGTGGGTGAGCATTGCGGCGACGAAGACCGCGGCCGCCCAATGGTGCATCTGCCGCAGCAGCAGGCCGCCGCGAATGTCGAAGGAGAGGCCAAGGGTCGATGCGTATGCCTCCGACATCTGCAGTCCGCGCAGTAACTCGTAGCTGCCCTGGTACTCGATCTCTGCCATCGACGGCTTGAACCAGATGGTCAGAAAGATGCCGCTCAGAATCAAGACGATGAATGAGTACAGCGCGATCTCACCGAGGAGGAACGACCAGTGGTCGGGGAACACCTTGCGCAGGAACGGACGGCCCAATCCGGCAACGCCGATCCGATCATCGAGCCACTTGGTAGGCCCGGCGGCTAGCTTGAAGACAGGCCCCAGTTCCTTCTTGGGAGTCTCCGCCCGGACGGACGAATCGTCATTCACTGTGGTGGCTGGCTGGGCCATCAGTTATCGCCTACCTTGAAATCTTTCCGCGAGTCCCGCTCGAAGAAGCTCGGTCCGGTCGGGACATCGAATCCACTACGGGCGATGATATAGCCTTCGGCGTCGGTGGTGATCGGCAGTTGCGGCAGCGCGCGTGCAGCGGGGCCGAATACCACCACTCCCGAGTTGCCTAGATCGAAAGTCGACTGGTGACACGGGCACAGCAGGTGGTGCGTCTGTTGCTCCCACAGGCTGATCGGGCAGCCCACGTGAGTACAGATCTTGGAGTAGCAAAGGATGCCGCCGATTTGCCAGTCCTCACGCGAGGGAGGGATCGTGATCGTGTTGGGATCCATCCGGACGACGATGACTGCCGCCTTGGCCTTCTCTATCTGGTACTCAGATCCCTCGAGGTCTTGGAGGTTCGCGGGCTCCGCGTTGACCAACTGGCCGATCTCGATGTCCTGAGGCTTCATCGGTTCGAAGGTGACGTCGTGAACGACCCGCACGCCCGGGGCCCAGATGGTTGTTTCGATCGTCTCGGCCCGCTTCTTCTTGGTAGGCCATGGGCCGAGATCTGCGAGCCCGACGATCATGGGCAGCAAGATCGTGGCGAGGGCTGCCAGCAGGGTACGTCCGATGATCTTCCGCCTGGTGAGCTTGGATTCCTCGACGACCTCGTCCAGCTCGGTCAGCATGTAATTCTTGTCGTCATCGCTGGACGCTGCGCTGTGCCGGTAGTCGATCCTTTCCTCGTCGTCCATGAGCTTCCGAGCCCACTGCACAGCGCCAACGCCGAGGAAAAGCAACGCAAGGCCGAATGTCAGGCCGAGTAGCAGGTTTCTGCTGTTGGCCCGCAATGGACCGAAGTCGATCCACGCCTCGCCGGGCACAGCGAAATAGACGACAGCAAAACCGATTGACAGCAGCGGCACCAAGCCAAAGAAGGTGGCCACCTGACGGGTTGCCCGGTCGGCAGCCTTCTCGTCGACATCGGTAAGCCGTGGCAGGTGCTCCTCCAGTCCTGGATCGGGGACCGGGTATCGCTCCTCGTCGACTGTTGCAACCTCGGTGCCGGGCTGGCCGTGGGAAGTATCGTCACTCATTTGGCTTTCGCCCCTCTGGCTGCGATCCACATGGCAAAGAAAATTAAGCCGCCGACGCCGATGATCCAGGCCCACAGACCCTCACTCACCGGTCCGAGGCCGCCGAGCGCCAGACCGCCGTCGGACGGCCGCTCGTGCAGGGAGTTGAGGTAACCGATGATGGCCCGCTTGTCCTCCGGCCGCAGCACTTCCTCGGAGAACACCGGCATTTGCTGTGGCCCTGTCAGCATCGCTTCATAGACCCGCTGGCTGTCGAGGCCGATCAGCGGCGGCGCGTACTTGCCGTTGGGTAGTGCACCACCTGCGCCCTCGAAGTTGTGGCAGGCGGAGCAATTGGTACGGAACAGCTCACCGCCGCGCGCGAGATCCTCTGCGCTGAGGTTCGCCGTGTCGTAATTAGCCGGCTCAGGGATCGCCGGGCCTGGGCCAAGCGACGCCACGTAGGCAGCAAGGGCTGCGATCTCCTCTTCGGTGTAGACATTCGGCTTGACAGGTGCCTGCTCACCCGGCCTGGCCATCGGCATCCGCCCCGAGCTCACCTGAAAGTCCACCGCCGCGGCGCCAACACCGGTGAGCGGGGGGCCCTGGATGGTCCCGCTGATCTGGCCCTCACCGTTCAACCCATGACAAGAAGCGCAGCCGACGGCGAATAGTGCCTTACCCTCAGCGATCTGCTGGCTGTTTCCCGTGTCCGCCGACACCTGGGCCGGCGGCGCGATCACGCTGTAGAGCGCGCCCATCATGAAGAGCCCGAACACCAGCAGCAATGCCTTGGCTGCCGGGTGTCGGCGCCGGGAAGACAGGAGTCGCACTCGGGTCCCTCTCGTGTCCTGATGCAGGTGTGGGCCAAACAATATTCAGTTGTCCTGGACCGGAAACGGATGCACCGGCCCTGATGGTTCCGGTGCCTATTGCAGGATGTAGATGACGCCGAAGAGCGCAATCCACACCACGTCCACGAAGTGCCAGTAGTAGGACACTACAACCGCGCTGACTGCCTGCTCGTGAGTAAAGGTTCGAGCCAGGAATGTGCGGCCCAACAGCAGCAGGAAGGCGATCAGGCCACCGGTCACATGCAATCCGTGGAAGCCCGTGGCGAGGAAGAAGACCGACCCGTAGACATTGGATGAAATGGTCAAACCCTCATGGAACAAGGCGGCGTACTCGTAGGCCTGGCCGCCAACGAAGAACGCCCCCATAAGAAAGGTCAGCGTGTACCACTCCCGCAGTCCCCACCGCCGAAGGTTGAACAGTCCTCCGGCTCGGGAGACTTGGCCCCGCTCGGCGGCGAAGACACCCATCTGGCAGGTGAAGGAGCTCGCGACCAGCACGCTGGTATTGATGATGGCGAACTGGATGTTGATCAGCTCGGGCTGACTCGTCCAGAGCGGCACTGTCCCGGTCGCCGCGGCTTGGGAGTTGGTCACGTTCCGGATGGTGAAGTAGGCCGCGAACAGAGCTGCGAAGAACATCAGCTCCGAAGCCAGCCAGATGATCGTGCCGACGGCCACCGGCTCGGGCCGATTTTCACGACCACGCAGGCGCGATAGCGGGATGGGGTGCAGCGCGCCCTCCGGCATCGTCATGGATCCAGAGACTGCGTGTGTGTGCATTGCCACGTGGTCATTATTGCCGTAACCCGTGCTGAGGTCACCCCACGGCACAACTTTGTTATCCCGAGTCGCACGCGTTTGTTATCCCAAGTCGTAAGCGGTTCAACAGGGATTGCTGCCCTTCGACAACCCGAGGGTGGGCGCTTCGGTGCCAATGCGGTGCTGGCAGAGCCCGTCGGCGAGCCGACACTAGGCTGGGAGCGTGTTCACCAGGTTCGCCATGGTGCTCGTACCGCTGCACGCCACACCCACCAATCAGCCGCCCCCGCTGACGCCAACTCGGTTACTGACCGAATGGAGTTGGGAGTGGTCGATGGCGCTCGGCATCGCCATTGCAGGGGGGCTCTACATTGCTGGCCTGGTCGTGCTGCATCGCCGAGGCGATCACTGGCCTGTGCCGCGCAGCTTCTCGTTCCTGCTCGGTGGACTGGGGTCGATTGCATTTGCCACCATGTCGGCACTGGGTACCTACGACACGGTGCTCTTCAGCGTCCACATCGTGCAGCACATGATCTTGATGATGGTGGCTCCAATGTTCCTCGCCTTGGGGGCGCCGATCACCCTTGCGCTGCGGACGCTGCCGGCTCGACCGCGCACCATGCTGCTCGCCGTGTTGCACTCACGAGTGGCCCGAGTACTGACGTTCGCGCCGCTCACATTGGCGCTGTTTATCGCAACCCCGTTTGCCCTGTACTACTCACCGTTCTATGAGGCCTCGCTGCGCTCCGGCTTCTGGCATGCGTTTCTGCATCTGCACTTCATCATCATTGGCTCGCTGCTGATGTGGCCGCTGATGGGGATCGACCCCGTTCCCGGACGAATCAGCTATCCGCTGCGGCTGCTGATGCTGTTTCTGATGCTGCCCTTCCATGCATTCCTTGGCATCTCGATCATGAGCTCGACCGTGCTGATCGCAGAGAGCTGGTATCTCGCGTTCAATCGGACCTGGCAGCCCAGTCCACTAGATGACCAGTACCTCGCTGGTGGCATCTTGTGGGCTTCTGGAGATGCCCTGGCTCTGCTCATGCTGATAGCGCTCTTCGCTCAGTGGTACGCGCACAGCCAGCGGGAGGCTCGGCGCGAGGACCGTCGGCTTGACCGACTGGAGGCGCGAGCGCAGCAAGCAGCGACAGCGCCCGTGGGATCACGCGATCACGAGGAACCAGCACGCTACGATCAGGCCCGGGCCGGCCAGGCGGCCGAGGCTGAGATGCGACCGGCTGCTACCGGAGGACAACCTGGAGATGATCAATGAACCGCGATGAGGACCCTCGAGATGACGAGGTTCTGACGATCTTGTTGTACGCGTCGGACCGAACGACGCGCCAAGACGTCCGGCTGACGCTGGGGCGCAAGGTGGCAGCCGACCTGCCGCCGGTACGCCTACTGGAGGTGGCGACCCAGGCCGCTGTGCTCACCGCGATGGACGCTGGCGGCATCGACCTGGCGATCTTGGATGGCGAGGCGGTGCCCGGCGGGATGGGGCTGTCCCGGCAACTCAAGGATGAGGTTTTGCGCTGTCCGCCGATCCTGCTGTTGATCGGGCGTCCCGACGATGCGTGGCTGGCGACCTGGTCCCGAGCCGACGGCGCCGTATCGCACCCGGTCGATCCGCTCCGACTGCCCGCTGCGGTAGCTGCGTTGCTGCGTCCTCAAATGTCGACTGAGACAGCGGTCGCGCGGACGACCCCCGTGAGCTGACCGGTGGCGATCACGATGAACTGGCCGGAATTGCTGAGTGCCCTGGTGCGGGGCGAGGACCAGCCGGCCGAGGCCACTGCCTGGGCAATGGGACAGATTCTGAGCGGCGACGCGACGCCTGCGCAGCTGGCGGCGTTCGTCATTGCCCTGCGGTGCAAGGGCGAGACGGTCGAGGAGCTGACCGGCCTTGCCGACATGATGATCGAGTTCGCAACTCCGATAGAGATCGGCGGGCCGGCGGTCGATATAGTCGGCAGCGGCGGCGATCGGTCGAACACTGTCAACATCTCGACCATGGCCGCAATCGTGGCCGCCGCAGCGGGCGCGAGGGTCGTCAAACACGGCAACCGGGCGGCGTCGTCGGTGTGCGGTGCCGCCGATGTCTTGGAGGCGCTCGGCGTGGTGCTCGACCTGGCACCCGAGGCTCAGCAGCAGGTGGTGGACCAGGTTGGTATCGGGTTTCTGTTTGCCGCGCATTACCACCCAGCGCTGCGGCATGCGGGACCTACCCGACGCGAGCTCGGCATACCGACGACGTTCAACTTCCTGGGACCCTTGGCGAACCCGGCCCAACCCATCTCCCAGGCGGTCGGCGTGGCCGATCCCCGAATGGCTGACCTCATGGCCGGGGTCTTTGCATCCCGCGGCAACTACGGCCTTGTCCTCCACGGTGGCGACGGACTGGACGAGCTGACTACGACGACAGCCTCCACGGTGTGGGTGTACGCCGATGGGGAGGTCGAGCGGATGGAGCTGGACCCATTGAATCTAGGTGTGCCGCGGGCCAGCCTCCCGGACCTGGTCGGTGGAGACGCGACGGCCAATGCGGAGGTGGTGCGCGAGATGGTCGCCGGCAAGCCCGGTCCTATTCGCGATGTCGTTGTGCTCAATGCTGCTGCTGCCCTGGTCGCGTACGGCAAGCCCGCGTCGCGTCGGCTCGAGGCTGACTTCGCCGACGAGCTGGAGCGGGCACGGTCGGCAATCGACTCGGGTGCGGCGCAAGCCAAGCTGCAGGAGTGGATCGAGGCCACTCAGTCCGTTCGCTAAGGCTCAGCGAACGGTGAATGTCTGGAGTGCGTCGCGGGCCTGGCGAGCGATGTCGGAGGCGGCGTCATTCGGCACCGAGCTGGCCGCCATGATCAACGATCCGTCGTCAAGCCTGACCAGCAGTGCAGTGACGGTGTCGTAGCGACTGGGCAGCCTGTCCACCGAGTAGTGCACCTGAGCAGAGAACAGCATCGCAGGTTGCCCGTCTACCGTGCGTTGCTGCCACGTCATTCCCTTCAGCTCCGTGGGGCGCTGGGCGAAGATCGCCTGGCTCAAACGGTGCAGGGCAAGCCTGCCCTCGGTCTGCAGATCGCCGGCATTGTCCGATTCGGCTACCCGACCGAGGAGCACGCCGGACGACCAGTCCTGCTTGCCGTCATACCGAGTGTGCACTGGGGCGGCGGCCCAGAAGAGAAGATCGAGCACCCCCCGAACGGCCATCGGGTGGGGCGAGAGCACGTACGGATCGCCGGGCATCGTCAGCGAGGCGGGTCCTATCGTTGCCGTCCTGGTGCGCTCGTCCAGATACCCAACGGGATCGGTGCCGACCCCTCCGGCGCTCGGCAAGCCAGCCGAGCCGCCCACTGTGCGCTGCGTCGAGGTGTTCGATGGGTCACGCCAGATCACCAGACCAAGTCCGATCGACGCGCTGACAAAGAGGGCAAACCCGAGGGAGAGAACAGCTGCGGCACGCAACGGTGAGGCGTGCCGAGGAGATGGGCCGTTTCCGGCTGCAGCCTCGGTCTGGACCGGCATGGGCGGAGGTGCCTGGGCGGAGTCGCTGGTCACCTCGGCCCAGTTACTGCCATCCCACCAGCGGTAAAGTCCAGTCGCGCCGGCTGGGTCCGGGTACCACCCAGGTTTCGGCGCGACGGTCACGTCTTTGAGCCTATGCGGGCTGCGAAGCCCGGCTGCCTAGTGTCGTGTTCTTGTTCTGCGCGACATACTGCACCCGTGATCTCCCGCGAACTCGCGACGCGGCTCGCACCGTATCTGTCCTGGAAACCGGCGAACGGCGACATGTTCTTCATCCCCCGGCCGGAGATCGCCGACTCTGTTTTCATCATCAGCGACATGGTTGTCGAACTGGTCGAATCGGGCGGGGAATCGCGCTTCCATTTCAATGGGACGGTTGAATGGGCACTCGACTCCGTGGAGTCCGACGGCGTGGTGTGGCTGCCTCGGGAAAACCAGTTACGCGAGCTGCTCGGGGACTACTTCTTGTCTTTGGATTCCTCTGCGGGCGGTTTTGTGGTTACGGTCACCGGCCCTGGCAAGGCCTACCACACGGAAGCAGAGCTCGATGCCGCCGACGCGTACGCGCGCGCTGCGTTCTACGTTCTCGAAGTGGAGCAACCGAGCATCGTCAGATGAGCATGGTGACCAGGCAGGCGGCGTAGGCGCCGGCCAGCATTGATGGTGCGTACGGGAATGCGTTGCGCCGACCCTGTGCTAGTCGCAGCACACCCATCAGCCCACCAGCCACGCTGCCGAGCAGCAGGGTCCACCAGAGCAACGTCCATGAGTCGGCAGCTGCAGCTGCTCCCAGCAACGGCGCAAACCGCACGTCACCGAAGCCAAAGCCACCATGTGAAAGCAGCCAGACGAGCAGATAGAGCGCGCCGGCGATCGCCGCTCCGGCTACGGCCCGAACGGCGACCCACACACCTCCGCCTAACGAGGCCGCCAGGACTGCGGCCACCGACATCGCCACCCAGGCCATGCGGGTCAGCCGCAGAGGCAGCCAGCTGGTGCGCGCGTCGATCGCGGCCAGCAGCACGCCCAGGATGGCGAGTACCGACCACATCGGCTGGGCGTAGCGCGGCAGGCTTAGCCAGCTGATGGCGGCGGCGACTCCCGCAAGAACGCCGCAGACCAGCAAGAAACGGCTCGTGCCAAGGTCGCGGTAGGCCGGCTTGCCGTCCCCGGCGACCGGCACTGGAAGTCCCCGCAGTAGCGGCCGCACCAGCAATGCAGAAGTCGCGGCGATCATCACGGCGATGACGACTGCTGCCAGGCCTTCCTCGATCACCCGGCGATCCTAGTGTCGCGCCACGGTCAGGTTGGGCCGCCTCATGCTGCGTCTTCAATTGCCAGCAAGCCGAGCCGATTGCGATAGCGCGAACTGTCCTCTGCGCGGGCAGCAGCCGTCAGTCGAACGGTGAGCAGCAGTGAACAGGTATCGGCCCCTGACGCCAATTCGACCAGCTCAGGAACTGCTGCACGTACCCGCTCTGCGATAGCAGGACCCTCCAAGCCCGCGCGATGGAGCCGATGCAATTGCAGCCTGGCTGAGGCGGCTGGCACCATGATGCGACGCAGTGCCTGCACGTGCTGATCAGAAATCTGGATCAGCCGGCGTGCGGTGTCGGGGCTGATCCGTCGCAGCGGGCGACCGTCACGCCCATGGAGCAATCGGTCGGCTAATCTGGCAGAGATGCCGGCAATGGCAGCAACGTCATCAACGGTGAGCCCGCCACTGGCCATCAGGAAGCGCAACTGGGCTCGAAATGGCCCGGCATCCACCCAATGATCGCTAACCCCATTTCCTTTGGCGCATGCCGCCATACCCAACGTCCCCTTCGTCGAAGCCCTCTATCTGAAGAAGGCCTCGCGAAGGGGACGAATGTTAACGCTCGGCGGAAAGTTGCTTGATTTTAGCGATCAGGCGGCCACTCACAGTCAAAACCGCTGCGAGCGTCGGGAGCGGGGCGACGCATTGCGTTTCAGTTTGTGGCCGCCCGGAATTTAGCGCTGGGCGCGGACGAAGCCGGCTTGCTGGGCCGCTTCCTCACTGTTGAACCAGACCTCGGCTACGGTGCGGTTGTAGCCTGCCGACTCTGGCACGTGGTACTTCATTGACCGCTCGTTGCCTTTGATGGTGAAGCCCTCAGGCGGCTCGCTTCCGACGTAGACCCCCTCGCCCTCATATCGCGCCCGTCTGGCTTCCGGAGTAGCTGCCATCTCGCCGAGCAGCGCGGCGCCCTCATCGCCAACCGGAGTCTGCCCAGCCAGTGTTTCGTCGGCAGCTGCGGTTCCAACTTCGTCGATTGTGGCGGTCTCGGCCAGCGCCTCCTCACCGACGCTTGTTGCCTCGGCGGGAGCTTCGACGCCGATCCTGTCTGCTGCCTCGGCGAAAGCCTCGTCGACAACAGAAGTCATATCGGCGGGAGCCTCGTATTCCCCGCCCTCAGCCGGCTGATCCGGCATTGCCGCTTCGTCGACAACGGAAGTCATATCGGCCGGAGCCTCGTATTCCCCGCCCTCAGCCGGCTGATCCGGCATCGCCGCTCCGTCGGCTTCCAGATTCATCAGATGTGCCGACATCCCGCTCTGGGGATCCTCACCCGCCTCGTCCATCTCATCGACCACGGGTGCCGTTGCGGCTGCGCTACCAGCGCCCGTCCCCTCGGCCGTCGCTTGCTGCCGAGGCGCGTACGGCGTGGTCGGCCGAGCAGCCTGCCAGTCGGCGTCTTTAGCGCCCAGGAACTTGCGGACTACGACCACCGCGGCTCCTGCGATCGCGGCGACAATGGCGAGCCGCACGAACCAGCGACTCTTCTTCTTCTTCTTTTCCTCCGGCAACTCCAACTCCCCCTTGGCCGCGGCAACTGCGGCCTTGCCGCGCTTCTTCACTTCTACGACAACCGGCGCACCTGCGGCCGCGCTCAAGGCCTCGCTGAGCTTGGGCAGTACCTCGCTGGACATCTTGCCGCGCGCCGCTTCAACGGCCGGGCTGACCCGCTCGAGGGCCTCGTCGAGCGCTGGCCCGAACTTCTCGACCGCGTCGTGAGCCACCCGAGCACCACGTTGCTTGGCCGAGGTGGCGATCGGCGTGATCAGCTCCGCAGCCTGGTGCGCGTATGGGGAAACTAGCCCAGCCGCCTGTTGTGCGTACGGCGAGACTCGGCCGACGGCTCCAGTGGCCAAAGGAGCGATGCGATCCGCAGCCGAATGGGCCAGCGGAGCCATCCGATCTGCAGCCCCGTGGGTGACTGGGCCAACGCGCTCCGCGGCCGACTGAGCCATCGGTGCGAGCCGATCTGCCGCGGAGTGGGCGAGCGGTGAGACCTTGTCAGCGGCCGCGCCAATCCGATCTGCGGCGGCTTCAGCAAGCGGCCCGACTCGGGTGGCGGCTGACTGCGCGAGCGGCCCTACTCGATCAGCTGCGGTGTGGACCAGCGGTCCGACACGATCAGCGGCCGAGTGGACGAAATCCTCGGCGGCTGGCGCAACCTGCTTTCGGGCGGCTTTCGCGCGGCGGGAACTCTTAGACACGTTTCCTCCGTTGTGAGAAACCAATGCTCCCGGGTGGAGCATTTCCCACCGTATCGCCATCTTGTGCGGTCTGACAGGATGGCTGCCGGACCAAGACCAGATGATGATCACGACAGAAAGGTGCCTCGAAGTGGCACAGCAGACCGCAACCCTGCACACTAACCATGGCGACATCAACCTGCTGCTCTTTGGTGATCAAGCTCCCAAGACAGTGGACAACTTCGTGGGCCTCGCCTCAGGCACCAAGGGGTACGCCGACCCGAAAACCGGGGCGTCAACAACCGGCAAGTTTTACGACGGGCTCACCTTTCATCGGGTGATCGACGGCTTCATGATTCAAGGCGGTTGCCCTCTAGGGACAGGCACCGGTGGTCCGGGATACAAGTTTGGCGATGAGTTCCATCCCGACCTGGCCTTCAACAAGCCGTACCTGCTGGCCATGGCCAACGCTGGTCCGGGCACCAACGGTTCGCAGTTCTTCATCACCCTCGGCCCGCAGCCCCATCTCAACCGCCGGCACACGATCTTCGGTGAGGTGGCCGATCAGGCCAGCCGGGACGTGGTCGACGAGATCGCTAACGTGCAGACGGGACGGGCTGACCGCCCCGTCAACCCGGTCGTCATCGAGTCGGTGACGACCGATTCGGGTGACGATTCCGCGTGAGTCAGACCCCGGGCGCCGGCCCGGACTTCTCACCTCCGGGCTTTGCTCCCTGTTATCGCCATCCGGAGCGGATGACTGGCATTTCCTGCCAGCGATGCCAGCGGCCGATCTGCGGCGAATGCATGAACTCAGCATCGGTTGGCTTTCAGTGTCCCAGCTGCGTCGCATCCGGACGGGCAACGGTACGAGCCCCGCGGACCGCTTTTGGTGCGATCTTGAAGCCGGGCGGTGGTACCGCGACCAAAGTCATGATGGCTGTGCTCGCTGCCGAGTGGGTGCTCAACCTGGTGAGTGGCGGGCTGCTCGATCGCCTGCTGGTGATGAGCAATGAGGCCATCTATCTTGGTCAGTTCTGGCGATTGATAACGGCGTCGCTGACCTCAGGATCGATCCTCGGCGTTCTGATGAACCTGCTGGTGCTCTGGATTGCCGGTCGGGCGATTGAGTCTGAGCTGGGCGCCTGGCGTTTCGTTGTGCTGTACCTCGCAGCTGGCCTGGGCGGCACCACCATGCTCTTCGTCTTGGGTCCGTACACGAGCGCTGGCTACGGCGCGGCAGCTGCCGTGATCGGTCTGCTTGCGGCTAACGCGATCTTCAAGCAGAAGATGCGAGAGGACGTCCGTGCCGACATCGGGCTGTTCGTCTTGCTCATCCTCTACAGCATCTTGATCGGCTTCCGCAGCTTCGGCTGGCTGATGTTGATCGGCGGCATTGTGGTCGGCGCTTCGGTCGGCGTGGTGTTGGCGTACGCGCCGCGCCGCAACCGCAGCACGGTCCAAGTGGTCGGGATGCTCGGAGTGATCATGGTCTGCTTGCTCGCCGTTGCCCTGAAGCTGACGATCTTCTAGTGGACCCGCGGGCAAAACGAGATTAGGCCTGCACGACCGAAGGCAGGTCGAGGGGCTGCTCGGGAGGCTGGCGGGTGATCACCCATGCCGCGATAGCGGCGCCCGCCACTGTGAGTAGTAGCGCCACTGTCGCGATCATCAACGCCATGGTCGAAACGCGCGCGACGCCGCTGCCGGTCGTGTCTTTGGGAGCGCTAATCACCAAGCGAGAACGCCGCCTCAAGATCATGTGCGGAGTATGCACGGAAGGCGATATGAGTCTCGGTGCCAACCACTCCGGGCACCTTGTTGAGCTGGTCCGCGACAACTTCAGCCACTTGATCATGGTTGGACACCCGGATCATGGCGATCAGGTCGATCGTTCCCGTCACCGAATAGACCTCGCTGACGCCGCGGAGCGCGGCGATCTGCTCAGCAACCTCCGAAATACGCGCTACGTCAGCTTTCACGAAGACGATCGCAGTGACCATGGCGGTCACTTTAATCTTGAGCTGCTCGCGCATCGCGCTTGGGATCCGCCGCCGTCGTCGTCTCTCGCCGAGGAAAGAACGCCTCTGCTCGCTCCTTGGGCATTGCTCGCTCCGCTCGCTGAGGCTGGCGCTCGTGAGCCGCTGCCTTCCTCACTCCCTCGCAGACGAAGAGCGTGTCTGCTCGCTCGTTCGTCCAGGACAGCGGCGCGCCAGCCTGGCTCCGTGCGGCGGCGCGCGATTTCCGACGCTCGCAGCTCCGGTCTTGATGCCGGTCATACAGCCGCCACTTCACCGAGTGCGTAGTGCACCAGCGCCTCATGGTCCAGCACGGCGTGCAGCGGCCACATCCAGTCGCCGGTGATGTCGATCAATCGGGTACCGGGTTGTTCGAGCCAATCGGCGATCCGCTCAGTTTCCTCGATGCCCGCAGCCGGTAGCGGGTCGAGCGGCTTCGGAACGGTCTCGGCTGTGGCGCGCACTGCGCGCGCGACCGCCTGCGGCACTTCCCGAGGTGTCGCGAGCCCCGCGCCGGCTAACCGGCCGTAGCGGACGACGTGTATCTCCCAGTCAAGGTCGACCTTCCGCGCGGCGACGATCTCGGTGCAGGCCGCGAGGCTTCGGATGCGATGGAATCGCGCAGCGGTGCGGGTCAGGGTCTCCAGCCGTCGACGGATGATGGCAGCTTCCTCGAACCGTTGCTGACTGATCAGCCGGGCCAACCTAGCCTGCACGCCGCGTACCGCGGGCCGCGCGTCGACCGACAAGGCTGCGCGTACCCCTTCGACGATTTCCCGGTAACCGTCCCGGGAGATCGTGCCGTCACATGGCGCCGCACATCGGCCCATGCCAGCCAGTGAGCACGCGGAGATCGGTGTGGTCATGCTCAGCCGTGGAGTGCACTGGCGGATGGGGAAGCCGTCGTAGATGGCGAGCGCAACGTCCTCGGCGGACTGGCGGCGGGGGAATGGACCGAAGTACGTAGCGCTGTCGTCACGGACGTCCCGGACGACGGATAACCGCGGAAAGGGTTCCTCGGTGATCTTGATCCACTGGGTGCGTTCCGGGAACTTCGACCGACGGTTGTAACGCGGGGCGTGACTGCCGATCAGCCGCAGCTCGGTTACGTCGGCCTGAAGTTGGGTGACACACGGTAGGGCTTCCACTCCGGTAGCCAGCCGGACCATCTCATCGATCCGCGGCCGCTTCTCGGCGGCCGTGAAATAGGTGCGGACCCGAGCCCTGATGTTCTTGGACTTTCCGACGTAGAGAATGTGGCGCTGACTGTCGTACTCGGCGACGAACAGATAGACCCCAGGTGATTCCGGCAGGCCAGCGGCCCAGGTGCGTTTGGCGCGCCGCTGCGGAGAGACGCGGCGGGCGAACTCGCCCAGATCCTCGATGGTCTGCACACCGAGATTGCCAACCCTCTCGATCAAACCGTGCAGCACTTCCACGGTGGCCTGGGCGTCGGTCAGCGCACGATGGTTCGGGGTGACGGCCGTATGGAAGTGTCGGGCAAGTGTTGCCAGCCTGCAGTCGGACACCTCGTCGCGGAGCAGGATCTGCCGAGCCAGGGCCGCTGTGTCGATCACCGGCCACCGGGGGTACGGATACTCACACGCCTCGCAGGCGCGGCGTAGGAAGCCGACGTCGAACCGAGCATTGTGGGCGACGATCACGGTGCCGTAAGCGAAGGCAAGGAACGATGGCAACACCTGGCGGAGCGGGGGAGCGTTGACCACCATCTGGTTGGTGATGCCGGTCAGCACGGCAATCAGCGGTGGGATGTGGGCCTGGGGATTGACAAGGGTCTGGAACTCGCCCAGCACCTCACCACCGCGTACCTTGACCGCTCCGACCTCAGTGATCATGTCCGTCTCGGCGGCGCCAGTGGTTTCTAGATCGACGACGCAGAAGGTGACTTGGGACAGATGCGTCCCAAGATCATCAAAGGAAGCCTGTACGGCCATGCTGGCGACACTAGGGATCGCCTACGACAGTGGTGGGCGACTCGCCGGAGCTCCGCTGGCCGTTCGCGGCGGACCTTCGGACGGAAACCTATGTTTACCTGGGTTTCAGACGGTTTGGACAGGTTGCAACCCGTGCAGACCGCATGCAACGTACGTGAACGTAGGTTGCCGACAAGGAGCTAGCACTTGGGTGCTTCGAAGTTCTTATCTGCCTTCTTGAACGCCTTGATGTTCTCGGGCGCAGCACGGTACTGCTTCAGCCAAGCAGCCTGTGCCTGCGATGGGCTGCCCGCCTGGTGTTCCTTATTGCGCTGCATCTGCTTTTGGTGACTCTCCCAGTCCTTCATGCCAGCAGCTGTCGCCTTCAGCACTGGTTGCTGAGCCTTGCTTCGCGCGCTGCACTTCTTGAGGGAGGCAGCTACTGCACTGTCGGCGCCCTTCGCCTTGCCGCAGGAGCCCTCGAGATCCTCATAGGTCGACAGGGCATCGTTATAGCGACTGAGATCAGCGCCGCCCTTCACCCTGGTCTTCTTGAACTGCGCCCTCATCTCCTCGACGCTGATTTTGCCGTCGAAGTTGTCAGTCTGGGCTTTGACGTGATCAACCCAGTGCAACACGCCGATCTTTCCTTGCTTCAGCACATCATCCGCGGCCCTTACCCTCGTCTGACACGCCTCCAGGGCTTTCTGCGAGGCTGCGCTGGCGGGCTCGGCGGTAGCCGATGCTGAAGCAGATGGCGAAGGACTGGAAATCGCGGTGCTTGGAGCTTGCGACTCCGCTGCCGTGGTGCTGGATTCCGCCTGCGGACCCGCCGTCGTTGTCTCTGGCCAGAACTTCCATGCTGCAAACGAACCACTAACCAGGAGTGCTGCAGCGACCGCCAGCGGAATGATCACGCGTACTGGCCGGACTTTCGCCCGTCGTGCTTGTACCACATTTCCCCCAAAAGACTCCCCCAGGGCCTCTAACTTACTTGATGATGCGCGGTGGGGCGAATCGCCAGCTGCCTTACGAGACAGTCACCGGCGGCAAAGAATTTCGCCATGGAGGACGGCAAACCAGGCGTCGGAAAGCACCGCCCAGCGGCGCCAGCCTTTCGCCAGTTGCGCCAGTTCCAATGGGTCGGAGAGCCCTCGCTCGACGGCCTGATGAGCGAAATCGGAGTGCCTCAGCCGCTCTGCCCAGGTATCGGACCACCATGCGATATCCGTTGGCGTGGCGAAGCACCAGGCGCTGGCCGAGGAATCGACACTGCCGAAACCGGCGGCATGCGCCCAGCCAAGCAGCCGGCGTCCCGCATCGGGTTCGCCTCCGTTCGAGCGGGCTACGTCGTGGTACAGGTCGAGCCATCGGGTTAGCGCCGCACTCGGCGGGTGCCAGGTCATGGCCGAATAGTCGGCATCGCGTACGGCCACGAGACCACCTGGCAGGCATACCCGGCGCATCTCGCGAAGGGCTGCGACCGGATCTGCGAGGTGTTGCACCAGCTGATGGGCATGGACGACGTCGAAGGAGGCATCCGCAAACCCCAGCTGGTAGACGTCCCCGATCAACAGCCCGAGATTCCCCACCCGTTCGCTGGCAGCCAGGGTCTTCGTAGCCGCCACGGCGGCAGGTGCGGAATCGATGCCGACCACCCAGCCCTGAGACAGCTCTCGGGCGAGATCGAGGGTGATGGTCCCGGGGCCGATGCCGACGTCCAGCAGCCGGTCGGCAGGCTTCAGCCGCGGCAGCAGATACCCCACGGAATTCTCAGCGGTCCGCCAACGATGCGATCGCAGAACCGAGTCGTGGTGTCCGTGCGAGTAGACCTCACGCGCCGAGGGTGTCACGAAGAAAGTGTCAGTGCCCTGCGAGACGGTACAACCAGCGGGGGTCTGCTGCGGAAGGAACGAGTATGGACATGCTGCACGTGGATTGCGACACCTGCGTCGCCAGAGGGAACGCCTGTAGCGACTGTGTCGTCACCGTGCTCCTCGGTGCCTCCGGCGGTGTAGTGGATCTCGACCCAGACGAGCAGGCGGCGCTCCAGGCGCTGGCCGGTTCCGGATTAGTGCCGCCGCTCAGGCTGATTCCAGGCGCCCGAGAGGTCCGGGACGTGCCGGCGCCGCTGGACTGGCGGGACTACGCATAATGACTTGTGACCAAATATCGGCGATCCCAATTGCCAGTGACCTAATCGTGACCTAATGTGTCACTCACTGTCCGGTGACCACAGATGACATCACTGTCATCCATCGCTCAGTAGGCACGTCCATGACAGCTCTAGCTGTGCGCAGGCCTGGGGAGGGCTGAGCACAGCACCAGAGAGAGCTGCGCGCAGGAGTCGGGGAACACTGTGAATTTCGCTGCGCGCGTGACGTCACGCGCATTTGAGGCTAGCCGCGCCACATCGATCCTTCGAAGCGTACGAATCGCTGCGCTCGGGCTCGTCTCGGTGGCATTGACCGCATTGTTCGTCTTCCCAGCCAGCTTGCCGGCTGCGGCGGACCCACCGCTGACGGCAGCAGAGGCCAGAGCACTGATCGCGCAGTTGGAGACCGATGCCGCTGCCATCGACCAGCAATACGCCGGTGTCAAGGAGCAGATCAAGCAGGGCCGCGCCCAATTGAAGCTGAAGCAGGCTGATGTGCAAGCCCAAACCGACAAGGTCGCACGGATGAAGCTTCAGGTGGGCCAAGTTGCGCTCGCCCAATTCCAGAATCGAAGCCTCGACACCGCCGCCCAGCTCTTCGTGACGTCCGACACCGAACGATTCCTCAGCCAGATCTCCACAGTCCAGAAGGTCAGCGAGAATCAGAACTCGGCGCTCCAGGACTATCAGCAGGCGCAGGCAAATCTCGACACCCTGGAGCATTCGGCGGAGACAGACCTTGCCGCTCTCGCCGAGAAAGAGAAGCAGCTCAAATCCCTGACCGACGCCTCGGACAAGAAGATCGCCCAGGCTAAGAAAGTGCTGGCCAAGCTCAGCGCAGCGCAGCGGCAGCAGATCGCTCATGCCGAGAAGAGGGCGACTGCCCGGGCCAATGCGGCGGGTCGCGCCGCGTCGCAGACGTCGCGGAATGCCTCACGTGGCCCAGTCACCGGCAGCGGCCGCGGCGCCAAAGCGCTGGCATTTGCCAAGGCTCAGCTCGGAAAACCGTACGTGCGCAATGCCGATGGGCCAGGCTCCTATGACTGCTCGGGTCTGACGATGGCCGCCTGGGGATCCGTCGGGGTTAGCCTGCCGCACTCGTCTGGGCAGCAGTACAACCGTGGCAAGCCCGTTGCAAAGTCGAATCTCCAGTTAGGCGATCTGGTGTTCTTCTACAGCGACATCAGCCATGTGGGCCTCTACGCCGGCAATGGCCGAGTCATCCACGCCCCGCGGCCGGGCAAGTCGGTGGAGTACATCAAGATGTCCTACATGACTTACGCCGGAGCTCGTCGCCCGGGCTAGCAATTGCGGATTGCGCTCGGCTCAGCGGCGCGACTCCGACGCTTGAAGTTAGGCTGCCTTCGTGTCAGCGTCCCGCCGCCAATGCCGCGCCGTGTGGGCGTTGTCAGTAGCTGCACTGATACTGATGCTGCTTGGCTGCTCTGCTCCCGCTGTCGCACCAGCTCCGACGCCGCTTGTCGCAAGATCGACGGCACCCGCGAGCTCGCGGCTAGGCCTGGTCAGAGCGACCGTTGATGCCTTCCTCCAAGCGGCTCGTACCGGCGACGATGCCCGCTTTGATCGGCTGATCAGTGATCGAGATCCCACCTTTCCCCAGCGCGCCCGGTTGCTCTATGACAACCTGAGCACACTGCCACTGACCAGGCTTCAGATTCGTATGGAACCAACCGAGTTCGGGCTTTCCGATGCGCGTCGGCGGCTCCTCGGTCCGAGTGCATGGATCCAGCGTGGGGTCGTGACCTGGCGACTCGCCGGCGATAGCGCCGAAGTTGAGCATGTGGTCTGGCTGACGTTCCTTGAGGCTGCCGGGGAGGTCAAGGTCGCCGGCACCATCGATGAACCATCCGGCAGCGTCCGGGAGCAGAAGCCGAGCTGGTGGCTGGGTTCCCTGAACGCCCGGGAGCAGGGCGGGGTCACGCTGCTGGCTGGCCCAGGCCAATCGCTCGATCGTTGGGCCAAGCTTGCCGGAGCCGCCCTGGTCAGCGTGCGACAGGAGCTGCCGGACGGTCTAGGAACCTCCTGGAATCGCCAAGCCGTTATCGAAGTGCCCGCAACTGAACGCGATTTCGCGTCGGTCCTGGGCAAGCCGGGCGGCAGTTACGCCTCCATCGCGGCTGTGACCCATCGTGCCGACACCGTGGGTGACGCGATCCGCATCGTCGTCAATCCCAAGACGGGACAGCTCTCCTCAGGCGCGGTGCAGTCAGTGCTGGAGCACGAGATGGTCCATGTCGCGACCCGCTCACCGGATTCGCCCACGCCGACCTGGGCAGAGGAAGGCCTCGCCGAGTGGGTTTCGATGCAAGCCCATCCGGGCCAGAGGAGCGAGGGCACCGATGAAGTGCTCGCCGGCATACGCAGCGACGGCGCGCCCCACTCCTTTCCCTCTGACCAGCGGTTCGAGGTCGGCGCCCGCAATCTCCAACTGGCCTACGCGGAGGCCTGGCTCGCGTGCCGCTTCATTGCCGACCAGTATTCCGATGCCCAGCTGGGTCAGTTTTATGCCGAGCTGGCCCGTGGAGATTCGGTGGACGAGGCGAGCCGGTCCACTCTCCACCTCAGCGAGGCCGAGCTGACCGCCGGCTGGCGGGCGTATCTTGTCCGCTTGGCGCAGTACTAGTGCCATCGACCTTGATCATTACCAATGACTTCCCGCCGCGGGTCGGTGGCATCGAGTCCTTCGTCAGCGAGGTCTGTGAACTGCTGGACCACGACGTCGTCGTGTACGCCTCAGGCCCCGCTGGGGCCGCAGCCTCGGATCGCGATCGGCTTTTTTCGGTAGTCCGCGATGGGCCGCTGCTGTTGCCTACCCCACGAGTTGCGGCTCGCGCAACGGCCCTGCTCCGTGCTGTCGGGGCGACTCGAGTGATCTTCGGCGCGGCGGCTCCGCTCGGTTTGCTGGCTCCGTCATTGCGGCGTGCCGGTGCCCGCCGGATCCTCGGTCTCACTCATGGCCACGAAACCTGGTGGGCGCAGCTGCCCGCAGCGCGCCAGATGCTGCGCCGGATTGGCGACAGCTGTGATCACCTCACAACGATCTCCGGCTATACCGAACGCCGCATTGCCAGCGCTCTCAGCCAAAGCGCGCGCCGGCGCTTGCTCCGGCTGGCACCACCGGTCGACATCGAACGCTTTCGACCGCTCGACGGACCTGCGGTGCATAGCGTCGCGCGTTGCATCGCGGTCGCCCGTCTAATTCCCCAGAAGGGTGTGACCACGCTGCTACGCGCCTGGCGGACGGTGATCGATCGGGCCGCACGGAGTGGCGTTGCGCGCGAGCTGATCATCGTCGGGGACGGTCCGTTGCGCGCCCGGCTGGAACGAACCATCCATGATCTTGAGCTGTCAGATTGCGCACGCATCTTGGGTGCCGTGCAGCGTGCCGGTGTGATCCGTGAGCTGCAGCAATCCAGCGTCTTCGCGCTGCCCGTCCGCACCCAATGGGCCGGACTTAATCCGGAAGGGCTTGGCCTGGCGGCACTTGAGGCGGCGGCCTGCGGATTGCCCGTCATCGTCGGTGACTCAGGCGGCGCGCCCGAGACGGTATTGGATGGCGATACCGGCTTCGTCGTGCCGTCACATGATCATGGTCGGTTGGCGGACCGGCTCAGCCTGCTGCTGGACAATCCTCGCCTGGCGCACGATATGGGGGTCCGCGGCCGCCGCCACGTACGCGCGCAGTTCAGCACCGAGTCGGCTCGAGCGAGGCTACGCGACGTGCTCGACCTTTGATGCCGCGGATCGCGCGCCGTTGAGCTACGACGAGAAGGCGGATTCTCGATGTTCGCGCCGCCGATCTGCAGGAGGAGATGGCGGAACAACGCTTTTCCGTTCCGTCAGCTCCGACGAAGACGGCGCCAACCCAGCGAACATCGCGGCGAGCGGCAGCGAGCAGTTAAACACAGCGCGAGCAATCAAACCCCGGATCGCGCGCCGCCGTGCTGAGGAGGAGGGAGGGGACGCGCATTTTGTCCACGAGCGACGACGAAGAAGGCGGACTCCAAAGCGCGATCCGCAGCGAGCGGAGCGAGCAATCCAACGCAGCCCGCGCGTACGCTATGGCTCGTGGCGGATCAGACCAGCGCCAGTATCGACATCGCAGCAAAGCCCGATGCGGTCATGGCGGTCATCGCCGACTTCGAGCACTACCCGGATTGGGTCGACTCGATGAAGAGCGCCGAGGTCTTGACCTCGGTTGCAGGCAAGGCCAAGACGGTCCGCATGGTGCTCGACCACACGCTGGTGAAGGACAACTACGTCTTGGCATACGAGTGGAAGCCGCAGGCCGTCAGCTGGCAACTCATCGAGGGAAATCTCCTCAAGGGCATGGACGGTTCCTACGTGCTCAAGGCCAACGGCGCCAAAACAACGGTGACCTACACGCTGGCCGTTGATATCAACATGCCCATGATCGGGATGTTCAAGCGCAAGGCGGAGAAGACGATCATCGACAGCGCACTCAAGGGCCTCAAGAAGAGGGTTGAAGGCTGACCACTCTGGGGACGACGACGCGTCGCAGCATGGCCAGGATTGCACCGCTGCTGAGCATCGGCGTCGACATCGGCGGCACGAAGGTGGCTGCTGGCGTCGTCGATGAGGAGGGTGCAATCCTCGATCGTTGGCAGGAACCGACGCCGTCGCACAGCCCGCAGGCGGTCGAGGATGCGATCGTCCATGCTGTCGAGCACTTGCGTAAACGGCACCGGGTCGAGGCGGTGGGCATCGGTGCGGCGGGCTGGGTGGACAACGATCAAGCTGTGGTCCGGTTCTCCCCCCATCTGGCCTGGCGGTCCGAGCCGATCAAGGAGCGGCTCACCGGGCGGATTGACATACCGCTGATCGTGGACAACGACGCGAACGCTGCTGCCTGGGCGGAATACCGCTATGGCGCCGGTCGGGGCTCGTCGGTGATGGTGTGCATCACGCTCGGCACCGGCATCGGTGGCGGCTTGGTGATCGGGGGCAAGCTCTTCCGCGGCTCGTACGGGATGGCCGGAGAATGGGGACACATGATTTCAGTGCCAGGTGGTCACTGGTGCGAGTGTGGAAACCGCGGCTGCTGGGAGCAGTACGCCTCAGGGAACGCATTGGTCCGGGACGCCCGGGCGCTGGCGCGTACTAATTCACCGACGGCCTACCGGCTCCTCGAGATCGTCGGTAGCGATCCCGACAAGATCACTGGGCCTGATGTGACCGCTGCGGCCATTCAAGGCGAACCCACCTCGGTAGAGCTGCTGGCCGATGTTGGGACTTGGCTCGGCCGGGGAATCGCCAACATCGCCGCGGCCGTGGATCCTGAGGTAGTCGTCATCGGTGGCGGAGTGAGCGCTGCAGGCGATTTGCTTTTGGTGCCCGCACAGCGGGCCTTCAGCCGAACGTTGACCGGGCGAGGCTTCCGGGAGGAGGCCAGGTTGGTGCTCGCCCGCTTCCGCAACGACGCTGGACTGATTGGTGCCGCCGATCTGGCACGGCACGCCATGATCGAGCCGCCCGAGTCGGCGCAGTTTGGCTTCTGGCCGCGCCGCCGCAAGCGGAGGGTGCGGAAGTCACGGCCACGCCGAGAGTCATTGCGAACCCGGGCTTCGTCGTGAGGGTTTTTGCGACCCTGTGTTTTCTGCGACGCTCCGCGTCGCGCGGATCGCGCTGATGATCCGCTGCCGTCGTTCTCGCTCGGAGACGGAAGAGCGTGTCTCCTCCCTCGGCCTCCGATCAGCGGCGCGCGATCCTAGAGCACTGCTCCATCCCCGGCGTCCGGTGGTCGATCGCGAGGCAGCCGGGTCATCAAGATGCCGAATCCGCCAACGAAACTCCCGACGGCAATCCAGCCCGTCCACGGCGGGAAGCGCAAGCCGAAGGTCGCTGCCAGGACGATGATGATCGCGTACCCAATGCCGATCCAGCCAAGTAGGGCCGGCACACCAGGTCGCCCGAGCGGCGGCAGCGGCTCTGGGACGTAGCGGTCCTGGGACGGTTCGCCGGACGTTGCTGGAGCGTCGGCCGGCGCTTCGTTGAAGCCGAACAGCGGGTGATCGATGGCCCAGTTCGGTGCGTCTGCCGTATCAGAAATTGACGTTACGGGCTCGGTGGGCGGCTCGTTGGTGAACGGATCGGGCGGGTCGGCGGTCAGGTGATATCCCGCGACCAGCTCGGCAAAGGCACGGTCGATCGCGTCCCGGTCGTCCTCACTCGGCAGTACCATCGGCCTCCTTCGTGAGTCGTCGGAAGAACGCAATGCTTCCGTCGAAGATATCCTCCGCTTCGTAGTCCAGGGTGGCTACATGGTAGCTGCGCTGCAGCTCGACATATGTCTGATCGCTGGATCGTACGCCGGCCTTGATCAACCGTACAGAGGAAGGGTCGGCTACATGATCATTGATTGCTCGGTAGACGAGCAGCGGCTGGTCAACATGGTGAAGATTTCGTCGCACATCAGCCCACAGGAAGGTCTGGGAATACAACGCACGCAGTGGCAGCCGGTTGTACCCCCACTCGTCCTGACCAGGCTTGGCAATGTCGTTAGCGATCCCCCCGAGCGAGGGGAGCAGCCTCAAGGCCGGCAGTGCCCGCATCCGCGGATCGCTGATGTTGATCACTGGATTGACCAGGGTCAGGCCGGACACGCCGGCGCCATGCTGCTCGGCCAGCCGAAGACACAACGCACCACCCATCGACAGTCCAGCGAGGAAAACCTGCTCGCATCGGGCTCGCAGCGTCTCGAAGGCCTCGTTCACGCAGGCGTACCAGTCGGTCCATGCCGTCTGGTTGCACTCCTGCCAGCTCGTGCCGTGGCCCGGCAGCCGCGGCAGCAAGACCTGGAAGCCTGCAGCCTCGAGGTGCTGCGCCCACCCGATCATGGACTTCGTCGAGCCTGTGAACCCGTGGCACAACAGCACTCCAGTGGGCCCGCTGCCGCCCGCGTACGGCTGCGCATCTGGGTGTATCGAGGCCGCTATAACTGGCCTCGATGACCTGATACGCCGCCGCCGTCGGCTGCTCGAGCTCACGGTCGGCCGCGCGGAGGAAGCCACGAGCGAATGGTGGCACGCCTGCTGGCATAGCGAAACCGCACTAGGGTTTGTTCCGCCCTACGATGGGATGAAAAGGCGGAGGTCGGTTTGCTCTACTGGGTCTTCAAATGGGTGGCGTTTGCCCCTTTGTGCCGGTTGCTCTTCAGGCCCTCGATCAGCGGAGCTGACAACATCCCGGAGTCCGGTCCAGCAATTCTGGTCAGCAATCACATCTCCGCAGGTGACACGTTCCTGCTGCCGGCCATGATCAAGCGGCGGCTTACCTTTCCGGCCAAGATCGAGCTGTTCCATGGTCGAGGTCTCCGCGGCCGGCTTCTGACCTGGTTCCTCAAGAGCGTCGGTCAGCTTCCAATGGACCGCTCCGGTGGGCGGGCCAGCGCAAGCAGCATGGACGGAGTGTTGGGCATACTCCGCAGAGGTGATCTGCTCGGCATCTACCCAGAAGGCACCCGGTCCCCAGACGGCCGCCTCTATAAGGGCAAGACCGGCGTGGCCCGGCTCGTACTGCAGGCGGGGGTGCCTGTGATACCGGTCGGCATGATCGACACCCAGTTGGTTCCGTCTCGGTTCTTCAAGATCCCGACGATGCGACGCCCAAAGATCCGGATCGGCAAGCCCTTGGACTTCAGCGCTTACGCCGAGGCCAGCAAGGACCGGGACGTCTTGCGGTGGATCACTGACGAGATCATGAACGCGGTGATGGAACTCTCGGGCCAGGACTACGTAGATGTCTACGGCACTTCGGCCAAGGCGGACCGGGATGCGGGCAAAGGCCTCCCGGCCAGCGCCGATCATCGTCCGGGAGTAGGCCGCACTACGCCGCCCGTCCCGATCCGATCCACCCAGCTGAAGATTCCGCCAGTTTCGGATGTGAACGCGTGACCGAGCAGCGAGAAAACTCGCCACCAGCTGGGAGCGAAACGATCTCAGAGACCAGAAGCGAGGCGCCCCGACGCCGCGTGCCCCGCCGACAACCAGCCGCGAGCGATGATCTGGTTTCGGTGGACCGCCACGGTAACGTCACGGTCGAATCCGGTTCTGGCGCGGGCAGAGCGATCTATTGGGCGTTGAAGAACGTGCTGCTCGGCCCGGCAATCACCAGAGTCTTCCGGCCGATCCAGGAGGGCATTGGGAACGTCCCCGATCATGGTTCAGCGATTATCGCCAGCAATCACCTTTCCTTCGCCGACTGGCTGTTCATGCCGATTGCGTTGGATCGCCGGATCACTTTCGTCGCCAAATCTGACTACTTCACTCGGGCTGGCATCAAGGGCTGGGCGCAAAAGCGGTTCTTCGCCGGCACGGGCCAGGTGCCGATTGACCGCAGTGGTGGACGGGCAAGTGAGGGCGCTCTTCGGGCCGGGCTGAAGGTGCTGCAGCGCGGTGAGTTGTTCGGCATCTATCCGGAGGGAACGCGCAGTCACGATGGCCGCCTCTACAAGGGGCGGACGGGTGTCGCTCGGCTGGCGCTGCTGTCGGGGGCGCCGGTGATTCCTGCGGCGATCATTGGCACCGATATCATCGCCCCGCCGGGGAAGATCCTTACCAAGATCGTCAGTCCGACAGTGAAGTTCGGACGGCCACTGGATTTCTCCCGCTACGAGGGGATGAGCGAGGACCGGTTCATTCTGCGCTCGATCACTGACGAGATCATGTACGCGATCATGGAGCTGTCCGGCCAGGAGTATGTGGACATGTACGCGCCGGCGGCGAAGGAGGCCGCGGCGCGGGAGGCAAAGGCCCAGGAGATCGACGAAGTTTCCCCTCAGGCCTGAACCGAATCCCGTCGGCTGTCGGCAAATGTGAGACGTCCGGAATTGCTCCAGCCACGAGATTGCTGAGCCGAGTTCGCTTGCAGGCGCTACCGATCGCGGATGAGTCGGGCGACCAGCGCTTCGGGCTGACTGAGGGCAAGCAGATGACCGCCCGGAAGTTGTTCCAGCTCCAGCCCCAGCCGCTCATCGGCGACCCGAGATTGGAACTCATAAGGGAAAAACCGGTCATCACGGCCAGCCAAGACGGTGGTCGGCACGTCTGGCCAGCGGGTCAGCGGAAAGCGGGTCTGGAACAGCGAGTCCGCTGGCTCCTCGTCGGGGGAGGACATCAGGAGCGCAAGGATCTCAGGTGACAAGTCATGAAGGAAATGGGTCTGCGCATCGAAACCTGCATCGGGATCGCGACCCTCACGTAGGTCGTTACTCCGCATGGCTTCGGCCTGGCCGGTATTGCCCCACCATTCGCCTGCCGTCTCCCCGGGCGCTGGGATCATGGCGTTCAGCAGCACGAGTTCGGAGACCGGCAGCCGATCGCAGGTCAATGGTGCGCTGAAGGCACCCATCGACTGAGCGAGGAGGATCACTTCGTCGGGCGTGCCCGCGGCGGCGACGATGGCGTCGGCATGATCGGCGAAGGTCGCACCGGACCAGTTGGGCAGGGGCACTGCAACACTGCGGAAGCCGGCCTTGTGGATGAGCGGCTTCACAAGCTGCCAATACCCGGCGTTGCCGCCTGCGCCGGGAACCAGGACGAAGCTGCGTCGATGCATGCGTGTAATTCTGCGGTGGGCGTCCAGCGGCCGGTAACTCGGCTGCCCCGCTGAGCGCCAGCGTCTACAGTGTCTGCGTGTCTCTGACGAGTCAGGTCCCGACGCTGAATGCACTGCATGCGCTGAATCCGCTGCAGCAGCCGGCCTACTCTTCACCCCACGCGCTTGCTCACGCCGTCGGCAAGCTTCGTACTCTTCCACCGCTCGTATTTGCAGCCGAATGCGACAAGTTGCGGGCCAAGATGGCCAGCGTGGCGGCCGGTGAGGCATTCATGCTGCAGGGCGGTGATTGTGCCGAGACCTTCGCGGACGTCACGGCTGCGAACATCCAGGGCAAGCTTCGGACCTTGCTTTCTATGGCTGTAGTGCTGACCTACGCCGCCCAGGTGCCGATCGTGAAGGTCGGCCGGATGGCAGGCCAGTTCGCCAAGCCGCGGAGCTCGGCCACGGAGACCCGCGAGGGCGTCACACTGCCGGCTTATCGCGGCGATGCTGTGAACGGCTTCGATTTCACGGCCGAGGCTCGCGAGCCGGACCCTCAGCGGCTGCTGGAGGTCTACCACGCCTCGTCGGCGACGCTGAACCTCACGCGAGCCTTCGTCACAGGCGGATTCGCCCACCTCCGCAGCGTGCACAGCTGGAACGCCGACTTCGTCAAGAACTCCGCAGCTGGTGTGCAGTACCAGAACCTTGCAAACGAGATCGATCGGGCGCTCGCCTTCATGGTCGCCTGCGGCATTGACGACGACGTCTTCCGAACCGTTGACTTCTACTCCAGCCACGAGGCGCTGATCTTGGAGTACGAGCATGCGCTCACCCGGATCGATTCCCGGACCGGGCAGCCTTACGGCACCTCTGGGCACTTCTTGTGGATTGGCGAGCGCACCCGGCAGCTTCACGGGGCACATGTTGAGCTCCTTCGGCACGTTCGCAACCCGCTCGGAGTGAAGCTAGGCCCAACGAGCACGGCCGATAGCGCGTTGGAGCTGGCTGATCGCCTCGATCCTGATCATGAACCGGGACGGATCACGTTCATCACCCGGATGGGCGCGGGGAAGGTACGCGATGTGCTGCCGGACATCGTGGCCAAGGCGACGGCCAGCGGTCGGCAGGTGGCCTGGGTATGCGACCCGATGCACGGCAATACCTTCGAGGCTCGTAACGGCTACAAGACTCGGGCATTCTCCGACGTCATGGCCGAGCTCAATGGCTTCTTTGACGTGCATGAGGAGCTCGGCACGTGGCCGGGTGGGGTACACGTCGAACTCACCGGCGATGACGTGACTGAGTGCGTCGGTGGCGGCGACGACTTAGTCGAGGCCGACCTGGTGAGCCGGTACGAGACGCTGTGTGACCCGCGACTGAACCGCAACCAATCGCTCGAGCTGGCGTTTTTGGTCGCGGAACGGCTGACCCGGGGTGGCATCAAGAGGACGAACCCGGTCCAGGCGTACGTGCCACTCACATTTTGAGTTCCGCTCACCCGATACCCTCCCTCCATGGCCCGCCCACCGATAGCGCCGTTCCCCGATGACGCGTTCTCTCGAGTGCTCTGCGCTGTGGCCCACCCCGACGACGTTGAGTACGGGACGTCATCGGCAGTCGCGGCCTGGACGTCGAAAGGAATCGAGGTCGCCTATCTGCTGTTGACCCGCGGCGAAGCCGGCATCGACACGATGGACCCGAAGGCCACAGCTGAGTTGCGGGTACGCGAGCAGATCAAAGGATCGCATGAGGTCGGCGTCACTCGTGTGGAGTTCCTGCAGTATCCGGACGGAGTGCTCCAGTACAGCTTTCGATGCGCCGTGATATCGCGCGGGCGATCCGGTCGTTCCGGCCCGACGCGCTGGTGGTGAGTCCTTGGGACGTGGAGTTCGCCATCGGCTTGAATCAGGCAGATCACCGAGTCGCCGGGTTGGGCGCCGTCGACGCGATGCGCGATGCGGGCAATCGCTGGGTGTTCCCCGAGCTGCTCGCCGAAGGACTCGAGCCGCATTCGACCCGATGGCTGCTGACCAACGGCTTGGAGAATGGGACGCACGGCGTGGACGTCAGTGGTGAACCGCTCGAGCGTGGTATCGCCTCATTAGAAGCGCATGCGGAGTACCTGGCGGCGATTCCCGGCCATCCCGCCCCTCGGGCGATGATTTCAGCCTTCACCGCGATGCAGGGCGAGGCGATGGGCGTCGCGAACGCGGTGCTGTTCCGAGCGTGGGACTCCCAGGCCCGTCCAGCCATCATGGAAGAACTACAGGTGGCCGAAGAAGAGGCAGCAGCCAAGGCGGGATAGCTTTTTGATTGATCTTCGCTCCGACACTGTAACCAAGCCGACCGCTCAGATGCGCGAGGCGATGCTGGCCGCGCCAGTCGGCGATGACGTGTACGCCGAGGACCCGACAGTGGGCGAGCTGGAGCAGCGGGTGGCGCAGCTGCTCGGGCATGAGGCAGCGCTGTTCTGTGTCAGCGGTTCGATGTGCAACATGCTCGGGGTACGGCTGCTGGTCGAGCCAGGCCAAGAAGTGATCTGCGATGCCCAAGCCCATGTCGCGCGTGCCGAGATGGGGGCCCATGCCGCAGTCCAGGGCCTGACCATGCGGACCTTTCCCTCTACTCGAGGAAGGTTGGAGCTCACAGAGGTGGCCAAGATCATCGCCCCGTCGGCTGGCCCCTATCTGGTATCGACGGCAGCGGTGGCAGTAGAGAACACCCACAACTTCGGCGGCGGCACGATCCAGCCGTTGGACGAGCTGACCGCGGTGGGTGAGCTATGCCGGGAGCACGGCGTCGGCTATCACCTCGACGGCGCCCGATTGTGGAACGCACATATCGCAACCGGGGTGGGCCTCGAGGCGTACGGGCGGCTCTTTGACACGGTCAGCGTGTGCTTCTCCAAGGGCCTCGGGGCTCCGGTCGGCTCGGTGCTGGCGAGTACGTCGGAGAAGATCGCCCGCGCCCGAGTATTGCGGAAGCGGCTTGGCGGCGGCTGGCGCCAGGCTGGCGTGCTCGCCGCCGCCTGCCTGTACGCCCTTGATCATCATGTGCAGCGATTGGCCGATGATCATGCAGCAGCACGCGTCTTCGCCGAGGCAGTAGCCGCCTGCGTCCCGACCGCTGTGGAGCCGGACGCCGTGGAGACGAATGTCGTAGTGATCAACACCGGCTCGATTCCTGCTGCGCCGATCGCTACCGCAGCAGCTGAGCGCGGCGTTCAGGTCTCCGCTCTGGGCCCGTTCATGATCAGAGCGGTGACCCATCTTGATGTCACGGTCGAGGACTGCGAGTGGGCTGGTCAGCTCGTCGGCAAGCTGCTGACTGAATAGCGGCTCCCTCGAAAGTACACTCCAGCCGAGCTGCCCTCATCTAAGTTACGTTCAGCGATCGACGCGAGATATCGGCTCGGGTGAACTTTCGAGGGAACCGCGCACCCATCACCGGATCTGCAACAGCCTGCCCCTACGGTTGGGGCATGCGGATCACCCACCTTGGGCATGCGGCTGTCCTCGCCGAGACCGACGGTGCCCGGATTCTCATCGATCCGGGGAACTTCTCCGACGCGTGGCACAACCTAACCGATCTTGATGCGGTGCTGGTGACACACCAACATCCAGATCATCTCGATCCTCAGAACCTGCCCGCCTTGCTGGCGGCAAACCCATCCGCGATGCTCCTGGTGGAGCCCTCGATCCTGGATCTCGCGAGCTCCGGCGAACTGCCGTCGCTTGGTGAAAATGCCGCAGGGTTGGCGCCGGACAATCAAGCGACCATCGGCGACGTGCTCGTGACCGCCTCGGGTGGGCAGCATGCAATCATCCATCGCGACATTCCACGGATCGGAAATGTGGGCTACGTGCTGCGGTCTGAGGGCGAGCCGACTCTTTTTCATCCCGGTGATGCTCTGGACACCGTTCCGGACGGCGTCGACATCGTTGCTGTCCCGGCGTACGGGCCCTGGGCGGCAATGAAGGAGACCATCGACTTCGTGCGGGCAGTCGGCGCTCTGGAAGGCTTTCCGATCCACGATGAGCTGCTCAGTGACCGAGGCCGGACTCTTGCCTTCAACAGGCTCAACGAGATGACTGCGACGCGGGTCGTCAACCTGCGCGGCGGCGCCACCCACGAATTCTGAGGTGGTGCAGTCAGCGGCTAGCGCCCTATGTGGGAAGCTGCGGCAGCGGAGGTTTCCCGGAAGCCAAGGCGCCGGGACAGCTGCAAAGCCGCTCCGGTTACGGCCTCGGCCAGGCTTGCTTCGGTTCGGTGGTCCATCTCCTTGGCGAGAAAGGTGACCGCGACCGCGGCCGTGGGGTGACCCGCATGATCAAGCACCGCCTGAGCGAGTGAGGACAGACCGCTCGTTACCGACCCTGCTTCGGTGGCGTACCCCCGGTTACGCACGTCGCTCAGCAGCTGCCGCAGCGCGCTGGGCGTGGCGGGCCCATGCTCGGTCTCGATGAAAGCGGCCGCGTTCGGGAAGAGGGCGCGCACTTGGTTTGCGGGCAGTCGCGCCAGCATGGCTAGCCCGCTGGCGGTGAGCACCGCCGGCAGCCGCACCCCGACATCGGTAATGAGTATCGGGCGACCCGCTGCTCGCTCCTCGATCACGTAGAGCACGTCTCGCCCATGCAGCACGGCAAGATGGGCGTTTTGCTTCATCCGGTCGACCAGCTGCCGCACGATCGGCCGAGCGATGCGCTGCAGCGGCGCCTGCCGCGCGTACGCCGAGCCCAGCTCGTACGCCACCACGCTCAGTCCATACCGTCGCTCGTCGGGCAGGTAATGGACGAAGCCGTGGTCGACGAGCACCGAAAGCAACCGGTACGTGGTGGACCGCGGCAACCGGAGTGTTGCCGCAACGAGCCCGGCCGACACTGGCTCGGGATGGCGCGACAACAGCGCGAGCATGCGTAGCACGTGATCAGCGGCCGGTGCGGCTGACATTACGCCTCCTCATGTCTCAGATTTGAGACACAGTTTGCCGCGCGACTCTGCCCCAGAGGCTGGTAGGTCGATGCAATGGACTCATGGAACAGCAGAGCGTCACAGTGGGCATCGGCCCGGTCTCATTCGAAGACGTCGAAGCGGTGGCACGGCACGGTAGAAAGATCATCATTGGCGACGACGCTTGGGCTGAGGTGCGCAAGTCGCGGGAGATTGTCGAGGCCTTGGCTGATCATCCCGAGCCGCACTACGGGGTGTCTACCGGCTTCGGTGCACTGGCAACTCGGCACATCCCAATCGAGCTCCGCGGCCAGCTGCAGCGCAGCCTGATCCGTTCCCACGCTGCAGGGTCTGGACCAGAGGTCGAGAGAGAGGTGGTGCGGGCCCTCATGCTGCTGCGGATCTCCACCCTCGCCACGGGCCGCACCGGTATCCGTGAACAGACCTTGCGGTGCTACGTCGATATGCTCAACGCCGGCCTTACGCCGGTCGTGTACGAGTACGGCAGTCTCGGCTGCTCCGGCGACCTCGCGCCGCTTGCGCACTGCGCTCTGGCGCTGATGGGGGAGGGGGTGGTGCGTGACGCAACGGGCACGCTCATGCCGACGTCCGACGCGCTCGCCGCTGCCGGCATCGCACCGATCACCTTGGCCGAGAAGGAGGGCTTGGCCTTGATCAACGGCACCGACGGCATGCTAGGCATGCTGGCGCTTGCGATCATCGATCTCCGGCGGCTGCTCAAAGTGGCCGACATCACTGCGGCCATGAGCGTAGAGGGTCTGCTTGGCACCGACGATGTCTTCGCCGACGATCTGCACGCGCTGCGCCCGCACCCAGGCCAGGCCGCTTCAGCCGGCAACCTACGCAAGATCATAAGCGGGAGCGAGATCAGGGAAAGCCACCGTACCGAGGCCTGCACTCGGGTCCAGGACGCCTACTCGCTGCGTTGCGCGCCGCAGGTCGCCGGCGCCGTACGCGACACAGTTGATCATGCGGAGCGGATCGCCCTGATCGAGCTCGCGTCGGCCATCGACAACCCCGTGATCACCCTCGACGGCCGAGTCGAGTCCAACGGCAACTTCCACGGGGCGCCGCTTGGCTACGTCCTGGACTTCCTGGCGATCGCAGTGGCCGACCTGGCCAGCATCGCCGAGCGGCGTACCGACCGGTTCCTCGACAAGTCCCGGAGCAGCGGGTTGAATGCCTTTTTGGCGGCCGACGTCGGTGTGGACTCCGGCTACATGATCGCGCAGTACACCCAAGCTGCGATCGTCTCCGAGCTCAAGCGGCTCGCGGTACCAGCCTCAGTTGACTCGATTCCCAGCTCGGCGATGCAGGAGGACCACGTCTCGATGGGCTGGTCGGCAGCGCGTAAGTTGCGCCGCGGTATCGATGGGCTGACGCGGGTGCTGGCCATCGAGCTGCTGACGGCCGCCCGCGGCCTTGAGCTGCGCTTGCCGCTGCAACCTGCGCCCGCCACCGGCGCCGTCATCGCGGCTGTTCGCGCCGCCGGAAGCCCGGCGCCCGGCGCGGATCGCTGGCTCGCGCCTGAGATTGATATCGCTGTCGAGCTGATCACCAATGGCGCCGTTATCGCGGCCGCCGAGTCGGTGACCGGCTCTCTCAATTGATCAACGCCCCGCTCGAGCTGCGAGCGTCGGCATTGCGCGAGCAGCTCCCAACAAAAGGAGACTTGCAACATGGAAGGCGCCCGACTCGTACGCGCACCTCGCGGCAGCACGCTGACCGCACGCTCATGGGCCACCGAAGCCCCGCTACGAATGCTCATGAACAACCTCGATCCCGAAGTTGCCGAACGACCCGATGATCTTGTCGTGTACGGCGGTACGGGCCGCGCCGCCAGAGACTGGCGTTCGTTCGACGCCATGGTCCGTACCCTGACGACTCTGGCGCGGGACGAGACCATGCTTGTGCAGTCCGGCCGCCCCGTCGGAGTCATGCAGACCCACGAGTGGGCACCACGGGTAATCCTGGCCAACTCCAACCTGGTCCCGGACTGGGCGACGTGGCCGGAATTCCGCCGGTTGGAGAAGCTCGGGCTCACCATGTACGGCCAGATGACGGCGGGCTCATGGATCTACATCGGCACTCAGGGCATCGTGCAGGGTACGTATGAGACTTTCGCAGTGGTTGCGGAGAAACGGTTCGGCGGAACGCTCGCCGGCACTTTGACCCTGACCGGCGGTTGCGGAGGGATGGGCGGGGCGCAGCCGCTGGCGGTGACATTGAACGAGGGAGTTTGCCTGATAGTCGACGTCGACCGCTCCAGGCTGCAGCGCCGAGTTGATCATCGCTATCTCGACGAGATCGCTGATGATCTTGACCAGGCAGTGGTACGCGCGGTTGCCGCCAAGACCGAGCGGCGTGCCACCTCGATTGGTGTCGTCGGCAACTGTGCCGAGGTCTTCCCGGAGTTGTTGCGGCGCGACGTGCCGATCGACATCGTCACCGACCAGACCAGCGCCCACGACCCGCTGTCCTACCTGCCGGAAGGGATCAGCGTCGAGGACTGGGCAACCTATGCCGAGCAGAAACCCGAGGAGTTCACCGACCGGGCTCGGGCCAGCATGGCCCACCATGTTCAGGCGATGGTGGAGTTCCAGGATGCCGGTGCTGAGGTCTTTGACTACGGCAACTCGATTCGCGACGAGGCGCGGCTGGGTGGCTATGAACGTGCTTTTGAGTTCCCCGGTTTCGTGCCGGCCTACATCCGGCCGCTGTTCTGTGAGGGGAAGGGCCCGTTCCGCTGGGTGGCGCTGTCTGGCGATCCGCGCGACATCGAGGCCACTGATCGGGCTGTGATGGATCTCTTCCCCGACAATCACCGACTACACAAGTGGCTGCGTGGCGCTCGGGACAAGATCAGCTTTCAGGGTCTGCCGGCCCGGATCTGCTGGCTGGGCTACGGCGAACGGGACAAGGCCGGCTTGGCCTTCAATGAGCTGGTCGCCGCGGGCAAGATCAGTGCGCCCATTGTCATCGGTCGTGATCACCTGGACTGCGGCTCGGTTGCCAGCCCGTACCGCGAGACCGAGGCGATGCTGGACGGCTCGGACGCGATCGCGGACTGGCCACTGCTGAACGCCATGATCAACACGGCATCGGGAGCCTCCTGGGTATCCATCCACCATGGTGGCGGGGTAGGCATCGGCCGCTCGATCCATGCTGGTCAGGTCTCGCTGGCCGACGGTACGGAGCTGGCGTCCCAAAAGCTGGCGCGTGTCCTGACCAACGATCCCGGGATGGGAGTGATCCGGCACACGGACGCCGGCTATGAGCGGGCCGAGCAGGTCGCCGCCGAGCGTGGCGTACGGATCCCCATGCAGGAAGGAAACTGACGGTGATCATGAGCCAAGCCCGGACGTTCGAAGAGCTCTGGTCGGCGATCGCGGACATCGGTCGCGATCCGACCACTGGCGGCTATCGTCGCTTCGCCTGGACTGAGGCCGATTTGAGCATGCGCGAGTGGTTCAGCGGCGAATGCTCCGCCCGAGGCCTGGACCTGATCGAGGATCGGATGGGCAACCAGTGGGCCTGGTGGGGCGATCCCGACATCTCCGCTGACGGCAGCGTCCTGACGGGCTCTCACCTGGACAGCGTGCCGGACGGCGGCGCCTTCGACGGGCCGCTCGGCGTGGTCAGTGGACTGCTGGCGATCGACCGGCTCAGATCCAACGGCTTCACGCCGCGCCGCCCGATCGCCGTCGTCAATTTCGCAGACGAGGAGGGCGCCAGGTTCGGGGTCTCCTGTGCCGGATCGCGCGTGATCACGGGTGCTCTGAGCGCTGATCGAGCGCGAGCACTCCGTGACGCGGACGGCGTCACGATGGCGGAGGCGATGCGGGCCGCTGGGCGGCAGTCGGACCACCTGGGCCCGGATCCCGAGGCCCTGGCTCGCGTCGGAGCTTTCGTCGAGCTACACGTGGAGCAGGGTCGCGGCCTGATCGACCTAGGGCGTGCCATAGGAGTCGGCAGTCGGCTCTGGGCGCACGGTCGGTGGCGGATCGAGATTCCTGGTGAGGCCAACCACGCTGGCACGACGAGACTGAGCGATCGCCGGGATGCGGTGATCGGATGTGCACGTGCTGTGCTTGTCACGCGTGCGGCGGCTGAGGCACATGGCAGCCTCGCGACCATTGGCAAGATCAGCATTCAGCCCGGCGGGGTGAACGCGATTGCTGGTTCGGTCACTGCCTGGCTCGATGCCCGCGCTGCCGATGAACCGGCGCTGCGCGCCACCGTGGCTCAGATCGAGGACGAGGTCGGCAGCTCCGGTGCCGTGGTGACCGAGGAGTCGCGGACTCCGCAGACTGCATTCGACGATGCCCTGGTCAGCAGGCTGGCCAGCCTGCTCGATGGTGCACCAGTGATGAGCACTGGCGCCGGGCATGATGCCGGGATTCTCGCGAACGCCGGGGTGCCGGCGGCAATGATCTTCGTCCGCAACCCGACCGGTGTGTCTCACTCGCCTGCCGAGTGGGCTGATCCTGAGGACTGCCTTGCCGGTGTTGCCGCCCTGGCGACAGTGCTGGCTGATCTCGCCGGAGGGGAACAGTGAGCGCCTACTGGGCGGCGTACGCGTGGCTGCCGGATGGTTGCCGAGCCGGGGTCAGCTTTGAGGTGGACCACGGGCGCTTCGCGCAGGTGCGGGTCGGCGTCGAACCGCAAGATGGTCAGGAGATCTTGCGCGGCGTGATACTTCCCGGTCTCGCCAACGGCCACAGCCACGCCTTCCACCGGGGACTCCGGGGCCGAACGCACGCCGCAGGCGGCAGCTTTTGGACCTGGCGCGAGCAGATGTACGCCCTTGCCGCCCGTCTCGACCCCGATTCCTATCTGGATCTCGCCCGCGCGGTGTTCGCCGAGATGGCGCAGGCCGGATACACCGTCGTGGGGGAGTTCCACTATCTGCACCATGATCAGAACGGCCACCCGTACGCCGATCCCAATGTCATGGGCAAAGCGCTGATCCAGGCCGCTACGGACGCCGGCGTCCGGCTGACACTGCTGGACGCCTGCTATCTGGCCGGCGGGCTGACCGCAACCGGCCATCGTCCGCTGGATCCGATACAGACCCGCTTCAGCGACGGGGATGTTGATCACTGGCAGGCCCGGGTCAGTCTCCTCAACGATAGTGATCAGATACGCATCGCCATCGCGGTGCACTCAGTTCGGGCCGTACCCGCCGACGCCCTCAACAAGATCGACAAGGCGGCAGGGGAGCGTCCCCTGCACGCCCACCTCAGCGAGCAGCCGGCCGAAAACGCTGCTACCCAGGCCTTTTACGGTCGCACCCCGACCGAATTGCTTGATGATCATGGCCTGCTCGGCCGTCGTACGACCGTGGTGCATGCCACCCACCTCACCGACACCGACATCAAGACCCTGGGCCGTACCCAGACGTCGGCCTGCATCTGCCCGACGACCGAGCGTGATCTTGCCGACGGCATCGGTCCAGCGCGGCGGCTGGCCGACGCAGGCAGCTTACTGACCCTCGGCTCGGATCAACAGGCAGTGATCGACCCATTTGAGGAATTGTGCGGAGTCGAGCTGCACGAGCGGCTCGCTACCGGCGAGCGCGGCCGCTTCACTCCCGCAGAGTTGATCATGATCGCTAGCGAGGCCGGCTACCGCAGCCTTGGCTGGTCCGAGGGCGGTCGGATCGCCGATGGAGCCCTGGCGGACTTCGTCGTGGTTCGATCAGACTCGGTGCGCACCACGGGCGCCCGCCCTGATCAGATCGCCTACGCTGCGACCGCGGCCGACGTCGACCAGGTAGTCGTCGCCGGTCAGGTGATCGTCCGCGACGGGCGGCATCGGCTTGGTTCACCGGCCCGGCTGCTCGCAGCCGCTCTTGATCAACTGGGCGCTGCATGAATAGCACAGTGGTCACCGGAATCGGTGAACTTGTGACCTGCGACGGTACCGATCCTGACCTGCTCGGCATCCGGTCCAACGCCGCCCTCGTGGTCGAAGACGGCATGATCGGTTGGATCGGACTGGCGGCCGATGCCCCGGCCGCGGACACCAGGATCGACGTTGCCGGGCGGGTGATCATCCCGGGTTTCGTCGATTCGCACAGCCACCTCGTGTTCGCCGGCGACCGCAGCGCCGAGTTCGTGGCTCGGATGACCGGCCAGCCCTACGACGGCGGCGGTATCGGCGTCACGGTTGCCTCGACCCGCACCGCTACCGACGATGAACTGGCCCGGCTGCTCGGGTCGCGGATCGACGAAATGCGAGCTCTCGGCACGACCACGGTAGAGATCAAGAGCGGCTACGGGCTGACGGTTGCCGACGAAGCCCGGGCACTCCAGATTGCTCGTCAGTTCAGTACCGAAACCACGTTCCTGGGCGCCCATGTGATACCGGCCGAGTACCTCCATGACCGGCCGGGATACGTCGATCTTGTGACTGGGCCGATGCTGCAGGCAGCGGCACCGTACGCACGCTGGATCGATGTCTTCTGTGAGCCCCACTTGCCGCATGCCTTCGGCGCCGACGAGGCCCGCCAAATCTTGAAAGCCGGAGCGGCAGCCGGCCTCGGCCTGCGCGTGCATGCCAACCAGCTCGGTCCCGGGCCTGGCGTTCAGCTGGCGGTGGAGCTCGGCGCGGCCAGCGTTGATCATTGCACCTACCTTGAGGACGCCGATGTGGATGCACTGGCAGCTGCTGCGGAAACCACGGTGGCCACGCTGCTTCCTGGAGTCGAGTTCTGCACCCGTTCGCCCTATCCCGATGCCGCCAGGTTGCTCGCCGCGGGCGTCTCGCTGGCATTGGCGACCGATTGCAATCCGGGAACCTGCTACTCGAGTTCGATGCCGTGGGTGATCTCTCTTGCAGTGCGGGAGATGGGCTTCACCCCGGCTCAAGCGCTGTTCGCCGCTACCGCGGGCTCGGCAAAGTCATTACGGCGTACCGACATCGGCCGTCTGGTGCCTGGAAACCGGGCTGATCTGACCGTGCTCGACGCGCCGTCGTATCTGCACCTGGCCTACCGCCCCGGAGTGCCGATCGCCCGGGCTCTCAGTTTGACGGCAGCCGCCGAAATGCTGGCGGAGTGATCTGCAGATTCTTCCAAACAAAGGATGGAACGCGACCGAAGAACTCGTGGGCGAAGTCGGCACACAAACCGATCAGCTGCGTATCGTGCTTGTCGACCGAGAAGCGCATCACATCGCCCTCGATCCGAAAGCCCGGCGGCTGCACCGCCATCAAGAACTCCATCGTGCGCGGATGGATGACCTCAGATGCGAACTTGGCGTCCTCGGTGCGGACCGTGAAACGGTCGTTGAACTCCTCGCTCTCAAACCGGACCTTCTTGCCACCCCAGCCGCCGCCCACAGAGATCAGCGGAAACGAAAAGGGCATCGTGATCGCGGTGAGGACCTCTGAGTGATTGTCGGTCACCGTGCGGGTCTGGGTGCGGCCGTTGGAGTCGGTATAGGTCTCCTTGCGCTGGGTCTTCCAGCGGTGGATGAACGCCTCGACGGGCAGCCCGTCGTTGGCCCCGCGGATCACCTTCTCGGTGCTGTGCCCGAAGCCTGCTTTGGTCAGGCCGTACTTGGCGATCAGTGCGTCGTCGCGGTCGATCAAGAGCCAGTCCGGATGACCGTAGAACCCGAATCCCGGCGGCGGTGGCGTCGTGGTGTACGGCGCTAGGCCAGCTGGGTCGATGGCCTTGGCGACCCCGCCGAGCAGCTCAAGATAGGTCTGCAGCTGGTCGGGATCCTTGGGCGCACCGACCGCAACCAGGTGCTCGCCATCGATACTGAGGTCGACGTGTTGCCCGGCTTGACCGAAGGCGGCGATCGCTTCTAGCACGGGAGCGGACAACGCCATGCGGGCATATCCAGAGTCGGCAGCGCGTACCTGGTAACGCGGATCGACCTCGATGGGCGTGGCCTGTACGCCACTGCGCACCTGATCAGCGGACACAGCGGACACGAAAAGATCAGGGAGCGGTAAGGGCAGCTGCATGCTCGCGATGCGCTCGTCGAATCGCGACCCGCCCTCGCTGGTCGCGTACTCGAACACCCGAAACGGGACGCCGGCGGCTGTGGTACCGGAGACTGCCTCGTCTACCTCGCGCTCGAAGCCGAGGCCGAACGGCGGCGCGTGGTGGTCGAGAACCGACTCCAGGGCGGGCCGGGACTCGAACGTCCAGCCGCGTCCCCGCAGCGCGCGGACGTAACGCTGCCTTCGGATGATCAAGAAGGCGATGACAGCAAGAACCAGCAGCGCGATCGCGATCAGGATGATCACGATAGTGCTGTTCAACCGACGTACTCCTTGCTCCTGAGGAAGCGTCTCTCGGGCTGCTCGACGAGGTACATCGAAGACACAATGAGCAAACCGCCGATAACCATCCGGGCGGTAATGCTCTCTCCACCAAACGCGACCGCGAAGGCTGCCGCCCAGACCGGCTCCATGGCCATGATCACCGCAGCCCGGGAGGGCTCGATGTGCGCCTGGGCCCAGGTCTGGAGGACCATCGTCAGCGCGCTTGCAATGAGCGCGAGGTAAAGCACGATGAGCCAGTCGTGGTTCGTCTCTGGCAGCTGAATGCCGGCTTCTGATGTCGAAGTTGGCCACCAGGCGACCGCCGCACAAATGAGCGTAATCACGATCAGTTGCACGAGGCTGAGGCCCATCGCAGTCTGCGGCGTGCTGAGGTGTCCCAAGGCCACGATGTGACGGGCATAGAGCAGCGCCGCTATGACGGTGAGCAGCTCACCGTAGCCGAGTGCAAACCCGCGCAGCGACAAGATGCCGAGCCCGATCATGGCCAGGCAAACCGCCAACCATGTCACACGGGCGATCCGACGACGCAGGATCACTGCTGCGAGCAGTGGTGTGGCAACGACGTACAGCCCAGTGACGAAGCCCGAGACACTTGCAGCGGTGTGGGCGAGACCGGCGGTCTGCAGGATCTGCGCAGACCCGTAGAGCAATCCGAGCAGAGCGCCCTTGGCCAACACATCACGGGATATCTGGATTCGCGGCCCGACAACGATGCCAAGCGCCAGGCTTGCGATGGCGAACCGGACCGCAAGCAGGTCGGCTACCGGAATCCGGCTTACGACGTCCTTGATCAGAATGAACGTCGATCCCCAGGCGGCGGCCATCACCAGCAGTGCCAGGAAAGCCACGCGCGTGTGTGACCTGGCAACAAGCATCGACCCAGCCTAAATCACGCTCACGCGATACTGGTGTGGTGACCAAGGTCGAGCTAGCCGGCGAGAAGCCACACTCCTAGGTCAGGCGAGTGGCAAGTGCTGGCAAATCACCGGTTCCATCGCTCGAAACATGCCATCTTTCAGCACTTTCATGGCAGCACGGGATGTCAGACGACGTAGAGAGTGATCGTCGAGCCTTTGGCCGCTGTCGCACGCGCTCCTGGGGAGGTGTAGACCACGAAGGCAGCTCCAGCGCGGTTGATACCGACACGCTGCACCTGGGTCTTGAAGCCTGCTTCCCGCATCACCTTCCGGGCGGCGGGTAGGGCCATCCGCTGCACATTGGGCACGGTCACCTGAAGCGACCCCAGTGATCTAGTGAGTGTGATGGTCTCACCATTTGCGCCGCGACCAGACTGCGGATCCTGACGGAGCACCAAGTCTTTGGCGACCTTGTTGGAATGGGCGCTTCGCTCCACGACGCGGAAGCCTGCACTGGTCAGAGCTGCAGCCGCAGTATCGTACGGGGTGCCCTGGTAGTTGGTGATCACGATTGGCTTGGGCCCGCTCGAGACCACAAGATCGATGGCAGTGCCCTTCTTCAACCTGGCCCCGGAGCGCTCCGATGCACTGAGCACAGTGCCGACGGCCACCTTGTCGCTATAACCGTCAGCGACCTTGCCCGCGGCCAGCTTCGCCTCCGTGATCGCGGCAACAGCCGCAGCCTGCGACAGGCCGACGACCATGGGCATTGGATACCGCTCGGGCCCCTTGGACAGAGCTGCCTCGATCTTCGCGCCTCGCAAGATCTTGCTGCCAGGTCCAGGCTTGGTGGAGATCACCATGCCACGGGGCACCGTCTCGCTGTACGTGTCGGAAAAGTCGATCGAGAGGCCCACCTTCGCCGCCGAACGCTGGGCATCGGCTCTGCTGAGCGAGTCAAGGGCCGGCGCCGTCGTGAACCTGCCTTCCATCAGGTACCAGCTGGCGAGGGCGGCGGAAGCCGAGATCATGATCACCAGTAAGAGAGCCAGCCAACCCCGGCGACGCTTCCGGGCTCGGCGCTCGCGCTCGCTCGCAGCCAAGCGCTCCACAGTCGGCTGGTGCAGGGATCGTAGAACGGGTGGCGGCGGAGCGTCGATCACGGTACGCGTCCCGAAGGGTCGAGGCTGGGCTGAAGCAGCGACCATTGGTGCCGGCACCATCTGGGTCACCTCGTAGTCGGCGCGGTCTCGCCGCTTCTGTCCGCCGGTTTCCTGCCTCGGTGCGTTGCGCAGCTCACGGGTGAGCTCAGGGTCATCGGCCAAGCCTTGCTGGATCGCGATCCGAGCGCGGCGTACCTGAGCCAGCACAACCTTTGCGTCCGGCTGCCGGAGGTTCGCATCCCGAGCTGTCGCCCGTGTGACCAGAGCGTCTACGTAGGGCGGAATCGCCCCTGCGGTTGGGCCAACCGACGGCGGGGGCACGTCGCGATGCACGTGCGCGTACGCGATCTGGATGGGGGTGTCACCGGTGTGCGGCTTGCGCCCGGTCAGCAGCTCGAAGAGCACCACGCCGGTGCTGTAGACGTCCGATCGCGCATCGGCTCTGCCGGACACCACGAGCTCCGGCGGGAGGTAGGAAACGGTTCCGATCAGCAGGCCTTGGGTGGCGGTGGAGCTCTGCGAGGACACCGCCTTGGCCAGCCCGAAGTCGGCGACCTTGATCCGGCCGCGGTCGCTGATCAATACGTTCTCAGGCTTCACGTCGCGGTGGACCAGTCCGGCGTCGTGGGCAGCGGCGAGAGCAGCAAGCACCGGCTCGATGATCTCTAGTGCCCTGGCCGGCGGCAGCGGGGCCTCCCGATTCAGCACGTCGCGGAGCGTTTGCCCCTCGACGTACTCCATCACGATGTAGGGACGACTGTTGGGGCCCTCGACATCTTGACCTTGATCAAAAACCGAGACCACATTCGGGTGGGACAGCTTGGCAGCCGCGCGCGCCTCACGATCGAACTTGCGCGCGAACTCGGCGTCGTCACCGAGCCCGACATGCATGACCTTAACCGCGACCGTACGGGTCAGACGCCTGTCGACAGCCCGGTAAACGGTGGCCATTCCACCACGGGCCAGCCGCTGGGTGATCTCGTAGCGACCGTCCAAATGGCGACCCACCAACGGGTCGCCAACGGTCGTCATCGTCACGCTTGCTCCAAACACGGTGGGGAAGGTGGCCGTGCTGGCCTCGGGCCCGAGTTTAGAAGTCGGCTCGTACTGCCACGACTGAGGCGCGCCGCGGCTCGTCGATTCGTCGTGCATTAACGGCTAGTGTCCCTAGTCGATTCGTCCGGCATGAGTCGAGGATGCCTCAGCGTATCGCCGAACCGGAATCCGTCCTGCACATCGAGCCAGCCGGCCCGCCCGTACGGCGTACTTCATCGCTTCGGCCATACGTACGGGATCCTCCGCCCGGGTGACCGCCGAGGCGAGCAGCACAGCATCACAACCCAGCTCCATCGCTCGGGCCGCTTCGGAGGCGGTGCCGATGCCTGCGTCGAGTACGACCGGCACCGACGCGTGCTCGACGATCAGTTCGATGTTGTGCGGATTGCGGATGCCAAGGCCCGAACCGATCGGTGCGCCCAGCGGCATCACCGCAGCGCAGCCGGCATCCGCAAGCTTGCGCGCCAGCACCGGATCGTCGTTGGTATAGGGAAGGACGACAAAGCCATCAGCGACCAGGCGCTCGGCTGCGTCCAGCAACTCGATTGGATCGGGCAGCAACGTGATCTCGTCGGCAATCACCTCGAGCTTGATCCAGTTGGTTTCCAGTGCCTCCCGCGCGAGTTGGGCAGTCAGCACCGCATCTGTGCTGGTGTAACAGCCGGCGGTATTGGGCAGCACGGAGATCTGATGCCGGTCGAGGATCTCGAGCAGTGATCCCGGCGTGCTCACCTCGATGCGACGCATGGCGACCGTCGTCAGCTCGGTGCCCGACGCCAGCAGCGCTGCCTCCATCACCTCGAGGCTGGGTGCACCGCCAGTGCCCATGATCAGCCGCGACATGAACTGCTTGCCGGCTATGACGAGGGAATCGGCTTGCACGAGTGTGTCAACCACCCTGCACCGCCGTCACGATCTCCACCCTTGCGCCTTCGGTCAGTTCGGTGTTGGCGTGCTGGCTTCTCGGGACGACCTGTCCGTCCACGGCGACGGCTATGCCGCGGGGGGTTGTGGCATCGTCCGGCAGGTCGAGCACATCGCGTAGCCGAACCGGGGGCGCGACCTCGCGAGGCTGACCGTTGACGTGGATGATCATCGCGATCGCCCGCTGGCCAAGGCGAAGCGGTCGATGGTGAACGGGGCCGCGAGGCTGTCCACTTCACCCGTGATGATCAGGGTTGAGATGACGTCGGCCGTAATCGGGGTCAGCAGCACGCCATTGCGATAGTGGCCGGTGGCCAGTACCAAGCCGTCCAGATCGCACCCTCCCAGGATGGGCGCATTATCTGGAGTACCAGGTCGCCAGCCGACTGAGGTTTCGGCCAGCGCGTATTCAGCGGTCATTGGCATCACGGTACGTGCATCCCGGAGCAGCTCGTAAACGGCGCCGGCAGTCACCAGATGATCAAACCCGAGCTCCTCGACAGTCGCACCGAGAACCACCTCACGGTCACCTTCGCGTGGCACCAGGTAGATCTCCGATCCGCGACTGTACGCGCGAATGGTCAGGCTAGGCGCCGGCAGCCGGCCTGGGTCGAGGCGGACGATCTGGCCCTTCACGGGCCGAACGGGAAGATCAGGAAGTCCATCGATCTGGCGTGCCCAGGCGCCGTTCGCCACCACGACGCAGCTGGCATCGATGGCTTGCCCGTCCGCGAGCTGAACGCCCGCTACCCGACCGTTCGACGAGTTCACGCGGTGGACGAAGCCGGGCACCTCTCGTACGCCGGTCTGGTGTCCGGCCTCTATCAAGGCTCGCCAGAGCAGTCGGTTGTCACAACTCCAATCCCCCTCGACCAGCAGACCGGAGCGGATCGTGGGTGCCAGCAGCGGCTCAAGGCGACGGCACTCCCGGCTGGTCAGCCTCTCGCCGGCATGTCCGGCCCGTGCCAGAAAGTCTGCGAAGGTTGCCAGTCGCGCAGAATCGTCAGCGTCATAGGCCACTGAGAGGTTGGGCGTACGGCGAAGTCCAGCTGGCAAGCCGCTCGCCGCCTCAAGCTCGGCAACGAACTCGGGGTAGCGGCTCAGCGAGGCGAGGTTCAGCTGCAACAGTCGCTGTTCAGTGAAGGTCGTCTCGGTGACCGGGGCGAGCATGCCGGCAGCGACCCCAGAAGCGGCCGCAGATCGCTCTCCGATGACGACCGCAACATCGAGGCCAGCCTGCCGCAGTCGCCAGCCGATAGACGTACCGATCAGGCCACCGCCGATGACGACGACATCAGCGGTCGAGGAGATCCGGACGGAGCTCACCACGTTAGTTTAGAGTCGCCCAGCGGCACGCTGTGATGTCGTCAACATCCCACGCTACGTGGGATGTTGACGCTGTACGCGGCATGCAGGCCTGGTACAGCGCGGGCATCCCACGCTGCGTGGGATGTTGACGCTCCAGGCGTCCCTGCTGGCGCGAGATCAACCCACGCTTACTGTGTGGGTAAGCAGTCTCGTCGAGAGGTGTCACACGGTCATGGAGCTAGGACTGACCACATTTGCTGAGGTCACCGATCCAAAAGTGTCGCCGGGGGAGCGGCTGCGGCAGGTCGTCGAGGAGGCCAAACTCGCCGACGAGCTCGGCCTCGAGGTCTACGCGATTGGCGAGCACCATCGTCCCGACATGGCAGCGTCCGCTCCGGAGATCGTTCTTGCCACGATCGCCGGATGCACGAAAACGATCAAGCTCTCCAGTGCCGTCATCGTGCTCAGCTCCGCCGATCCGGTACGCGTGTTCCAGAACTTCGTCACCCTCGATCTAGTGTCGAATGGACGGGCTGAGCTGATGGTCGGCCGAGGTTCGTTCACCGAGTCCTTTCCCTTGTTCGGCTACTCCCTGTCCGACTACGACGAACTCTTCGCCGAGAAGCTCGATCTGCTGCTAGCGCTGCGCGACCAACGGCCAGTGACCTGGCACGGAAAATTCCGGCCGCCGCTGGACGACGCCACGATCTATCCCCGCCAAGAAGGCCACCCGCTCCCCATCTGGGTCGCTGTTGGTGGCACGCCGAATTCGGTCGTCCGGGCCGGCACCCTCGGCCTGCCGATGGCACTCGCGATCATCGGTGGCCGGCTGGCGGCCTTCACGCCGCTGGCGGAGCTCTACCGCAAGGCCCTTCAGTACGGAGAGCATGACCCCGGCACGCCGCTTGCTGTACACAGCCACGGTTATGTCTTCACCGACGAGAGCGCGGCACGGGCGGAGTTTCTGCCGGCTTACCGCCAGACGTTCGCCAAAATCGGCCGGGAGCGAGGCTGGCCCCCAATGTCTGATGAGGCTGTCGAGGAACTGATCGCGCCTGAGGGTGCGTTGTTCTTCGGCAATCCAGAGACTGTGGCGGCCAAGATCATCCGGCTGCACCAGCTCATGCAGATTGATCGTTTCGAGATGCATGTCGCCCATGTTGATCATGCAAAGACCATGCGCTCGATCGAACTCTTCGGAACCGAGGTCGCCTCGCTGGTCCGGGAGGAGCTGGCTGCTCGATCGCCGGTCTGAGCCGACCCTGTGTTCGGGACAGTGCGTCTCCAGGCGACCGACGAGCTGATCGCAGGGAGCGGGAGCGAGCAATCAAACAGAGCGCGATTGCGCGAGCAGCTCTACAGAAAGGATGACGCCATGCGCGAGGTGGTCGACGGCGTCATTGAGATCCCCATCGGATACGTCAACGCTTTTGCCGTTGTCGTCGACGACGGCGTGGTGCTGGTCGACACCGGGATTCCTGGAAGAGCCGACAAGATCGAGAGTGCTGTCGAGGAAGCCCAGCGCCGGATCGGCGAGGTGCACACGATCCTGCTGACGCATTGGCATCCCGACCACGTCGGCAGCGTGGCCGAGCTGCGTCGCCGGTCCGGCGCCCGAATCGTGGCCCATGCGATCGATGCACTGGTGATCTCCGGCGCGGAACCGCAGCCGAGAAGGGGCTTCCTACGCGTCCTGGCGGCCGTCAGGCCGGCGCCGGAGCCGGTTCCGGTGGACGAGACGCTCACCGCAGACGGGCCGATATCGGTGCCGGGTTTTAGCGCGTTCCACACCCCAGGTCACACCCCGGGACATGCCTCGTTCCTCCTCGAGCGGGGCGGCGGCGTGCTGTTCGCGGGCGACGCGGCCAGCGGCGGGCGCAACGGACGGATCCGCCGGTCGCCGCGGATCATCACCGATAACCGAGCGGTCGAGTCAGCAAGCATCTCCCGGCTCTCAGACCTCAGGTTTGAGGCGGCTGCATTCGGCCACGGCAGAGCAATATCCCACGCCGCAGCGCAGCGGTTCCGGGAGTTCGTCGCCCGCGGTTAACGCCGACTGCTCGATCGCCAGTTTGAGATAGCCGGCCTGAGAACCGTGCGTGGCACGATGCATTCGTGCTTGCTCTCCAGGTTCGTGGCGTATCTGATCCCACCCGCCGCGCGCTATCGGCCGAGGCGAGGGCTCGTGGCGAATCCTTGCAGGAATATCTCCTCGATCTGCTGGATCGTGAGGCGCGTGACATCGACAACCGTCGACACCTTGCCGAGTTGGCGGCTGGTCCTTCGGTGGACAAAGCTCAGCCGGTCGACTTTGTGGAGCTGATTTGCTCCGAGCGAGAACGCCGAGAGTCGCAACTCGCGCGCGGCCGATCAAGCGTGGAGTGATCGTTCTCGATGCCTCATCATCTGCCGACATGATCAACAAGCGCGTCCGCGCGAGCGAAACTACTATCGTGGCCTTGTGACTGCGCTGATGGGCTTGGAGGCACGCCTCCGCCTGGCCCGGCTGTATCTGTGCACGGACGCCCGAGAAAAGCAGGGCGATCTTGAGAGCTTTCTTCAGGCGGCTTTTGCCGGGGGCGTCGACATCGTGCAGATCCGCCAGAAGGGTATGAAACCAGAGGCTGAGTTGGCGGCCCTCGAAATAGCGCGTCACGCCGCCGGGCCGCACCAAGGCATCGTCTGCGTGAACGATTCTCCTGAGCTGGCCAGACGCTTCCAGGCGGACATGCTGCATCTCGGTCAGGCCGACGGCTCGTCTGCGCGGGCGCGCGGGTACTTGCATCCCTGGGCGTTACTCGGCCGCTCCACCCATGCGCCGCGCCAGACCGACAAGGCGATCAAGGACCGCAATGTCGACTACTTCTGCGTCGGACCGGTGTACGCCACGTCGACCAAGCCGGACTACGAGCCGGTTGGCCTCGACCTGGTCCGTTATGCCGCCCGAAAAGCGCCAGTCGCTGTGATCAAGTCGAAGCCGTGGTTCGCTATCGGCGGGATCTCGCTGGACAACATCGACGATGTGATCGAGGCAGGAGCGCGGCGGGTCTGCGTCGTCCGAGCCATCACCCAGGCCGCCGATCCGCAGGAAGCGGCTCAGCGGCTCACTAGCAGGCTGCGCGCCGCCTGGAAGGCGGATCCAGCGATGGAGCGGTATGTGTTCCAGGCATTGTCGGCACCCGGCACGAAGTCTTGAGTTGCTCGCCGACGCTCGCCGCTACCCCTGACGAGCCGCTAGAACTCCCGCCGCACGGCGGCGTCGGCCAGGGCGGTGAGGCCGGCACGACCCTCCTCGGTGATCTCGGTATCGTGCAACGCCTTGAGCGCTCGCTCATGGTACTCACTGATCATCGATTCCACAGCGTCACGCGCGCCCGACTCGACGATCACCTGCTGCAGCTCACTGATGCCGGTTTCGTCGAGCCCGGGATCGCCGAGCCGCTGCAAGAGGAGCTTCTGGCCGGCGTCGCCGGCGTGGGCGTACGCGTGCGCCACCAGCACCGTGCGCTTGCCCTCCCGAAGATCATCTCCGGCCGGCTTGCCGGTGACTTGCGGATCCCCGAAGACACCCAGCAGGTCGTCGCGGAACTGGAAGGCCCGGCCCAGCGGTGAGCCGTACGCGCCGAGGGCGAAGTACAGCTCATCGTCGCCGCCACCGATCGCGGCGCCCATCTGAGATGGGCGCTGCACGGTATAGCGCGCGGCCTTGTACTCCACGACTCGGCTGGCATCGTCCAGTGCCAACTCGATGGTGGGCTTCAGTGACCCGATCGCCGGGGCCCGCTTCCGCAGGGGATGAGCCTGCGCCACGATGTCCAGGTACTGGCCACAAGTGACCTCGGTGCGCATCGCCTCCACGATTGGAAGTGCTCGCTCCAGAGCGGACTGCTCTACGCCGGCGCCGTGCAGCATCTGAGCCGACCACATGACGAGCAGGTCGCCGAGCAAGATCGCACCGGCCCTGCCGAAGGCAGCCGAGTCACGCAACCAGCCGGCATTGGCGTGCAGTGCCTCGAACTGCCGATGGGCGGCTGGCCGGCCGCGCCGTAGGTCGGAAGAGTCCATCAGATCGTCGTGGATCAGCGCACTCACGTGAAGGACGTCGAGGCTTCCCGCTGCAATGAGCAGGGGCTTGAGGTCGTCGTTTGAAGGCATTCCTGCAGCGGCAACGTAGCCCCAAACGCAGAAGGCGGGCCGCATCCGCTTGCCTCCGCACAACATCTGACTGGCCATCAGGTGCACGGGAACGAGCTCTGGCCCCATGGAATCGAGTACTGATGATTGCTCGCTCAGGAAGGCGCTGATCTCGGCCGATACCGCATCGCGGAACGCCTGTGACAGTGGCGCCTGCGGATCCAGAACCTCCTCCGCGCTCTTGACAAGCGGCTTGTTGACCACATGCTGAGCCTACGAAGCACTCAAGGGGTGTCGTCCTTAGGGTGTTCGCATGCCGCGCCGCGATCGTCTTTGGCGCCCGCGGACGCCCAGCATCGCGGACCTGCTGACGGCAGGGGACCGACCGCTGTTTTCCTTCGAATTCTTTCCACCCAAAGACGAGATCCAGCAGCGCCAGCTGTGGCAGACGGTGCGCGAATTGGAGTCTCTCGGCCCCGATTTCGTTTCAGTGACCTATGGCGCCAGTGGGTCAACGAGGGATCGCACAATCAAGGCCACTGAGGCGATCGCCCAGCACACCACGCTGCGGTCGATGGCACATCTCACCTGCGCGAGCCAGAGTCGCGATCAGTTGCGCCGGGTAGTCGGCTGGTACGCAGCGGCCGGCCTTCATCATGTGCTGGCGATCCGCGGCGACATGCCCGGCGGGCCGCGCGCACCCTGGGTCGCTCATCCCGAGGGGCTGAAGAATGCCACTGAGCTGGTGGCGATGGTCCGCGAGCTCGGCGACTTCTGCGTCGGCGTGGCCGCGTTCCCCGACGGGCATCCGGAGCGGAATGACTTCGATCTTGATGCCCGGGTACTGGTTGCCAAGGCACAGGCTGGGGCCAGCTTTGCGATCACCCAGCTGTTCTTCACTGCCGATGACTACTTCGCGCTAGTCGCACGGGTCCGGTCACTCGGCTGCGACATTCCGATCATTCCCGGCATCATGCCGATCACGAACGTGCGCCAGGTGACCAGGTTCGCTGAGCTGTCCGGGGCTGCATTACCAAGATCGGTGACGGATCGGATCAATGAGGTGGCCGACGACGATGATCAAGTCCGGCGGGTAGGGATCAGGATCGGGACCGAGCTGTCGGAGGAGCTGTTGACCCGGGGAGCGCCCGGACTACATTTCTTTACTCAGAACCGATCTCGGGCGACTCGAGAAATCTACGCCAACTTGCACCAGGTGCGGCGTCGAGCGTGACGAGGCGCTGCGTCGGTCGGGTGAGGGCAACGTAGAGGGCCCGGACGCCACCGGGCGACTCGGCCACGATGTCATCTGGAGCGACCACCACGACCGCGTCGTACTCAAGACCCTTCGACTCCAGCGGTGTGATGACTGCAACCCGGTCGGCCCCGTCCAGTTGGGCCCGCTCCAGCTCGGCTGCCAGCTCGTCTTTGGTCGACGGCGGGCAGATCACGCCGACCGTACCCTCCACCTCGGCGAGCAGCGTCCGCACAATGTTGATCATGGCTGCGTTGATCACGGCTGGGGCGGTCGTCGGGTGCTCCGGGGCAGCGTCCGCCGCCACCAGGACCCGCGGCTGATATCCGGTTGCGCGCGCCGCGATGGGGAGGTCGGCGTCCGGAAACTCTGCGACGACGATCTTCGCCGCAAGGTCGAAGACCTCGGCCGGGCTGCGGTAGTTGGTGCTCATTCGGAAGTGCCGTACCGGCGCGGTCCCGATGATCTCCTCGATCGCTCGATTCGCCTCTTCAGCGTCGGTCCAGGCGCTCTGGGCGGGGTCGCCAACGATGGTCCAGCTGGCGCTGGCGCCACGCCGCCGCAGCATGCGCCACTGCATCGGGCTGACATCTTGGGCCTCGTCGATGAGCAGATGGGCGTACGTCTCATGCGGCAGCTCGAAGGGGTCGGCTTCTCGCGCCGGGGAAAGCAAGTCGGCGGTTGTGAAAACCTCCTCCATTCCAGAGCCAAGATCGGAGAGGCCGGGCACGTCCTGCTCATCCAGTACCGGGAGGGGCCCAAGCAGATGCACCAACTCATCGAGCAAGGCGCCATCGGCGGCGGTCCAGTCGGTCGCATTCTGATAGCTCGCGCTGACCAGCTCGCACTCCACGTCCGACAGCATTGGCGTTGAAACCCGCTTGAGCAGCTCGACATCGGCCAGCCGGGCGAGCGCTGCCGGAGCGCTCACTGCCGGCCACCACGCGTTGCAGAACATCTTGAACGAGGCGAGATCGGAGACGCGGTCGTCGAACTCCGCACGTTCGTGGTCATGATCGGAACTGTCCTCGGAGTCGGGATGCCGGACCCGCCAGAGAGCGCTCAGCAACTCCTTTTCGGCTGCCTCCCGGCCGCTGTTGAGCTTGTGGTGTGCGAGCACGTGAGAACGGACGCGCGCCAGCGTCGTGGCCGGCAGTACCAAGACATTGCCATCTACGGTGATCTTCAGTTCGAGCGGTACATCCTGCAGTGGCTCATGCACCAAGCGGCGCAGCACCTTCACCATGCGCAGGCTGCCCTTGATCCCCGCAACCTCAGGCGGATCGACGCGATCACCAGTGATCCGAACGACGTCGGAAGCGACAGCGCCAATCGAGCGCAAGGTGACCGAATCCTCACCGAGCGACGGCAGTACGCGTGCGATGTAGTTCATGAACACCCGACTCGGGCCGACCACCAGGACACCGCCGGACTCGAAGCGGCGACGGTTGGAATAGAGCAGGTATGCGGCCCGATGCAGCGCGACCACCGTCTTCCCAGTCCCCGGCCCGCCGTTGATCATGGTGAAACCCTGGTACGGCGCGCGAATCGCCTCATCCTGCTCGGCCTGGATGGTGGCAACGATGTCCCGCATGGTGTGATCACGGGCTCGGGTGAGTGCTGCGAGTAGCGCACCTTCGCCGATCACCACCAGCTCGTGGTCGGCGCTCTCGCCGTCGAGGAGATCGTCTTCAATCCCCACCACCCGGTCGCCGCGGCAGTGCAGCACCCGACGGCGGATCACGTGCATGGGATCGCTCGGGGTCGCTCGGTAGAACGGCTCGGCCGCGGGTGCCCGCCAGTCGATGACCAGAGGTTCGTAATCCGCGTCGCGTACGCCGATGCGGCCGACGTAGCGGACGTCACCGTCGGTCCGGTCCAGCCGGCCGAAGACCAGGCCTTCCTGCTCTGCATCCAGTACCGCCAGCCGTCGAGCGGCCTGGAAGGCAAAGACATCACGCTCGTAGAGGCCGGTACCGTCCTCCTCGCGAACGTATGAGTTGCGGTCGGACTGGTAGAGGGAGAGGCCGGCCCGGGCGACCTGCTGGGCGGATCGTGTCGCCTCGGCGAGCCGCGCGTACACCAGATCCACGTGAGCCTGTTCGGAGGCCAGCTCGCGCTCGATGACGCTAGCGGCTGGAGCGGCGTCCGTCACGCTGTCCGAACCCGTCTCGCTCTGCGCGTGTGTCAAGAAGGATGATCCTTACCCAGAAGAACAAACATCTGAGTATACGGAAGTTGTCTGGGTCCCCAAAGTTGCCGCGATCAGACCTTGTGTGAATCGCGACGCTCCGCGTCGCGCGGATCGCGCTTGATGGCCTGCTGCCGTCGTCCTCGCTCGGAGACGAGAAGCGTGTCTCCTCCTCGTCCTCCGATCAGCGGCGCGCGATCCGGTTTTTGATTGCGACGCTCCGCGTCGCGCGGATCGCGCTTGATGGCCTGCTGCCGTCGTCCTCGCTCGGAGACGAGAAGCGTGTCTCCTCCTCGTCCTCCGATCAGCGGCGCGCGATCCGGGCGCGGAGATGGTCCTGGCAGCCGTACACGGCCAGGGCTGCTGAGAGCATGACCTGGGATGAGCCAGCGCCCGCCGGAGAAGACGGGCTTGCGGCGTAAAGGCCTGGGATCTCGGTCGTCACCGGCGGCCGGCGCAGCCAGCTCGCGAAGCCGCTCCAGGCCACTCCGTACGAAGCTCGGGGGAGCTTGGCGTTGAAATCGTGAGTGGTTCGTAGCCCCTGGTCGGCCAGCTGGCGGAGATAGCTGACGGTCGGCACGCCGGCCTCGGTGAGGCTGACTGTCTCATTGAGCAGGGCGGTGGGCGCCGGAACTTCATGGTGTGTGACGAGCGGAGCTGCTGCCGGGCTGAGCCCTCCTAGCTGGCGTCGGGTCTGCCGCGCCGCGGTGGCCGGAAGCAGATCGTTGAAAGTCTGCCAGGGGTCGCAGGTAGCGACGACTGCTAAGGCAGGGCGTTCTCCATCGCTGGTCGCAACTGCGGCGACCTGACCGTTGCGAATGTGGATGTTCTCGACCGGGCAGCCGAGATGGACGTGCACCTTGCGCAGCCCGAGACGGCCCACCAGAGCCTCCACCAGGACCGAGGACCGGCCTGCATCGAGTCCGGAGTTGGAGTCGATCGGCTGCACCTGCCAGCGTCCGAAGGTGCGCTGCATGGACAGCTCTACGGCGACGAAGGCCGGGGTCTGCTCTGGGAGCGAGCCCATACGGTAGGCGACGCTGCGAATCAGGGCGCCGAGATGATCATGGTCGATCGAGGTCGCAAGGTCCGCCAGCGTCATACGGCGCCCGAACAGGCTGCGCCGGATGGCCCTGTTCAGCTGGCGGCTGCCGCCCAGCTCGGCCTCCAACCCGAGCCCGCGGAGGGTTTGCCACACGGTGTCGAGTCGGTCGAGCAAATCCCGCCAACGCTCTGCCACCGAGGTGCCGTACGCGGCCGTCAGGGTGGCGTACTGGCCGCCACGGTCGGTCGGCAGCGTCAGTTCGGCACCGTCAGCGAAGATCATCGTCGCCGGCTGGGCAGGCTCCAGGGCGTAGCCCATCTTGGCCAGCTCCGCTTCCAGTGGGCGGCCGCTCTTGCGAAACAGGTCACGCCAAGGCGCCGGGAAGCCAATGATGGACGGCGCATCGTCCACCGTGACAGCACTGGTGAGCTGGTGCGGCGCCCAAGTACCGCCCAGCCTGTCGGATCGCTCGTAGAGCTCCACCTGGTGGCCGACTTTCGCGAGCCGAGCGGCAGCCGCCAGACCCGCCAGGCCACCGCCGATGACAACCACCGGATCGGGCATCAGCCTGTTGGGTAGGGCGGCAGTTCCATGAGAGGAGCGTAGGGGAGCCGGTCATTGTGCAGCGCTCGAAGCCCTGCTATGGCCCACGCGAGCGGGCATCCGCGGTGGCTTGGGAAGCGTGACGTCTATCGGACCGCAACCGAGGCGGGACCTAGTTGATGTTTACACCTCCTGCACTAGACGTAGGCTGAAGTCGATACGTAAGCCGTGATCCGTCTTGACAAGGGAGTCATGCGGTTATGAACACGTACGACATATCACGCCGCCGGTTTTTGCAGGTTGCCGGAGCCACGATGGTGGGTGCAGCGCTCGCGGGATGCGAATCCGGGGAACAGGCAGTCCAGCCGCCGCCCGCGGCTGACGTTCTAACCCCGTCGCCTACATTCACTGCGCCGACGCGGAAACTTTCCGGGGACCTCAAGATCCTGCTCTGGAGCCACTTCGTGCCCGCACACGATCAGTGGTTCGACCCGTTCGTGCAGGAGTGGGGGAAGCAGGTCGGCGTCAACGTCACAGTCGACCACATCAACCAGGCGGAGATCCCGGCCCGCACCGCGGCTGAGATCCAAGCCAAGCAGGGCCACGACCTCATTCAGTACATCGCCACTTTCTCGCAGTTCGAGCCAAGCGTTGTCGACCTGAAAGACGTTGTGCAGGAGGCCGAGAAGCGGCACGGCAAGATGCTCGACGTCGTTCGCAAATCGAGCTTCAATCCGAACACCAACAAGTACTACGCGTACGCGCCGGCTTGGGCTCCCGATCCCGGTGACTATCGAAAGAGCATGTGGGAGAAGGTAGGCCTGCCCGCTGGGCCGTCGACGTGGGACGAGCTACTCAGGGGTGGCGCCGAGATCAAGAAGTCCCAGGGCATCCAGATGGGTATCGGGATGTCTCAGGAGATCGACTCCAACATGGCCGGACGTGCCCTGTTGTGGTCGTTCGGCGGCTCGATTCAGGACGAGAACGAGAAGGTCGTCATCAACTCGCCGGAGACCCTGGCGGCTGTCGAGTTCATGACAAAGCTGTACAAGGAGTCGATGACGCCTGAGGTGTTCTCGTGGAATGCCGCCTCCAACAACCAGGGTCTCGTCGCAGGTCAGATGTCGTACATCCTGAACTCCATTTCGGCATGGCGTACGGCCCAAGGTGAGAACCCGTCGGTGGCCGACGACATCTCTTTCGTCAAGGCGTTGAAGGGACCGAAGAATGCGCTCGTTGCGCAACACGTCATGTACAACTGGATCGTCCCGTCGTTCTCCCGCAACGTTGATGCTGCGAAGGAATTCCTGCTCCACTACACAGCGAACCTGCCATCGGCGACCTACCACTCAAAGCTGTACGACTTCCCGGCGTTTCCTAATTCGGTGCCGGACCTCGACGGCTGGTTGACGAAGGATCCGTTCGGCGCCAACCCGCCAGACAAGCTCGCCGTATTGAAAGATGCGACTGACTGGTGCACGAATATCGGCCATCCTGGACCAGCCAGTCCTGCCATCGGCGAAGTGTTGTACACCTTCATCATTCCGAACATGTACGCCAAGGCAGCGCGCGGAGAGCTCTCCCCGCAGCAGTCTGTTGCGGAAGCCGAAAAACAAATCAACTCCATCTTCCAGAACTGGCGTTCCCGCGGACTCGTCGCGGGCTAGCGCGTACGACGAGGAGGCGCCAACGTGGCTGTCGTCGAGGTACGCAATCTCACGAAAAACTTCGACGGCGGACATGGACACGTGCGCGCGATCGATGGCATCAACCTCGCAACGGGTGAGGGTGAGTACCTCGTTTTGCTAGGCCCATCCGGCTGCGGCAAGACCACACTATTGCGTACCATCGCCGGCCTCGAGGAACCGACCGAGGGCGAGGTGCTTATTGGCGGCAATGTCGTCAACGGCCTGCCGCCCCGACTGCGGCGCATCGCCATGGTGTTCCAGAGTTATGCGCTGTATCCGCACAAGACGGTCCTCGACAACATTGTCTTTCCCCTCAAGGCTGCCCAGCTCAGTAAGGCAGAACGCGAACGCAAGGCCCGCTGGGCCGCCGAGCTGCTAGGCATCGATCAGATGCTCGACCGCCGCCCGCGGCAACTCTCCGGCGGTGAACGACAACGCGTCGCACTGGCGCGAGCACTCGTACGAGAACCCGCGATCTTCCTGCTCGACGAGCCGCTGTCCAACCTCGACGCCAAACTGCGAGCGAGCGCTCGTGACGAGCTCAAGCGGTTTCAGCAACGCGTCGGGACCACGACGATCTACGTGACGCACGACCAGTCGGAGGCGATGGGCCTCGGCGATCGGATTGCCGTGATGGACCACGGCCGCGTGCGGCAGCTGGCTCCGCCTGTGGAGGTGTATGACGATCCAGCGGACACGTTCGTTGCGACGTTCCTTGGCTCGCCACCGATGAACCTGGTACCACGGAACGGCCATCTCGTCGGATTCCGACCCGAGCACCTGCTGCCCGAGGATCTGGTTCCGGGAGAAAACAAGATCCGGGTGCCGTTCACCGTGGACCGGATCGAACATCTCTCCGGTGATCGACACCTGTACGGGACCGTGCACCGGCTTGGCGAGGAAACGCGCGTCATCACCCGACTCCCGGCGACCGTGACGCTTCCCATGGAGCCTGGCGAAGAGCACACCTTTGCCGTTGCCGCGGACCGACTGCGGTTCTTTGATGCAGACACCGGCGAACGGTCAGAGCCGATTCGGTTGCGTGAAGGCTAGTCATGGTCCAAGCAACGACATCAAAGCCCGACATCGAGGTGTCAGCCGGGAACAGGGTCGGTCGCCATGATGGCCGCCGCCTTGCCGACCGAGAAGGATTCCTCGCTTGGGCGTTGTTGTTGCCCTCGGTCGTCTACATCGTCGTGTTGGTTGGGCTTCCGCTTCTGTTGGCCATCGCGTTCTCCTTCAGCGATGTCACCGCTGGTGATCCGTCGTTTGACTGGGACGGTCTATCGAACTATCGAAAGATCTTCGACGACCCGGTGTTCTGGCAATCATTGCGAAACACCATCATTTTCACCGCCGGTTCGATGGTGCTCATCGTGGTGTTCGGCAAGGTGCTCGCCAACATTCTGGTCGCCGACTTCCACGGCAAGTGGATCGTACGATTCCTTGTTCTCTTGCCCTGGACCACGCCCGTTGCGTTGTCGGCCATCTCCTGGCTGTGGTTGCTGGACTCACTCTTCAGCCCGATCGACTGGACGCTGCGTCAGGTCGGGCTGATTGACGGCAACATGTACTGGCTTGGTCGACCCAATCTGGCGTTGCTCTCCGTCATCGCGGTCCACGCGTGGCGGCTCATCCCGTTGGCTGCCGTCATCATGATGGCCGGGCTGGTGGCAATCCCGAAGGACTTGCAAGAGCAGGCGGAGATCGATGGCTCCGGTTACTGGCGGCGGATGTTCGAGATCACCATCCCGCTGATGATGCCGCTGATAGCCGTCGCAGCCTTGTTCGGCGCAATCGTGACGTTCACGGACATGACAGTGGTGTACGTACTCACGCGCGGCGGACCGACGAACTCGACGCAGGTGCTGTCCTCGTGGGCGTTCTTCCGCGGTATCGAAGGTGGGGATATCGCGCAAGGGGCGGCGGTGGCGCTGTTCCTCTTCCCGCTGTTGCTGGCAGCGGCGATTCTCATTCTTAGGGCGGTGCGCCGAAGGGAGGTGCTGTGACATGGCGACCGTCGATGCATCGATCGAAACCCTGCGGCACCGCGCAATCCGCCGTCACAGGCTTGCTCGTGTGGGGCTGTACCTGGCCGCCATTGCTGCCGCACTCATCTGTGCCGGTCCGTTCCTGTGGTCGTTGATCACCGCGTTCAAACAGAGCCCGGACCTCTATCAGCGAGACAATAACCCGTTCTTGTACAACCTGCCATCCACCCGCAAGCACGTGATGTACCTGTTCCAAGAGACAGCGTTCCTCACATTCGTCTGGAACACGCTATGGGTGGGCCTGCTCGTGGTTGCGATCACATTGGTGCTGAGTCTGCCCGCGGCGTACGCACTTGCCCGACTCAACCGGCCGTGGTCGGGGCCGATGGCCATCGCAATTTTCTTCGTGTATCTCGTGCCGCCAACGTTGTTGTTCCTGTCGCTGTCGCGTCTGGTGGTTGCGGTTCACCTCCAGGACAACACCTGGTCACTTGTACTCGTCTATCCCACGATCACCATCCCGGTATCGGTGTGGCTCTTGGTCGGCTTCCTCAAGGGCATTCCGAAGGACATCGAAGAGCAGGCCATGGTCGACGGATATAGCCGGCTGGGCGCGTTCATACGGGCCGTCGTGCCACTCGTCTTTCCAGGGATCGTCGCTGTCGTCGTCTTCACATTCACGCTGACCGCGAGCGAGTTCATTTATGCACTTGCTTTCGTCGCACCTACCGCTGAAAAGGTGATCAGTACCGGGGTACCCACGGAGCTCGTGCGCGGTGATGTGTTCTTTTGGCAGTCGCTGCAGGCAGCCACCGTCCTCGTGGCGTTTCCGATTGCATTCGTGTTCAACCTGTTTCTGGACCGGTTTATCGCCGGCTTCACAATGGGCGGCGCCGTCAAAGGTTGATGCAGTATTTGATTTGCTCGCTCCGCTCGCTGCGGATCGCGCGGGGAAGCCGCCGCCATCGTCGTCGCTCGCAGAGGAAAGACGCCCCCGCTCGCTCCTCCTCCGTGCGGCGGCGCGCGATCCGCTGTTCGATTGCTCGCTTCGACTCGCTCCATCGCGGCACGGCGGTGCGCGCTTACTGACGATCGCAGCCGTACTCTAAAGCCCATGTCTGATCTCGAACCTGTTGATGAGTCGTGGACCACTGCGCTCTGTGTCGTCGCCCATCCAGATGATCTTGAGTTCGGTACGGCGGCAGCCATTGCTCGCTGGACCGACCAAGGAAAGACCGTGGTGTACGCCATGGTGACCAGCGGCGAGGCTGGCATTGATGGAATGGATCCGGCGGAGGCGCAACGGGTACGCGAGGCGGAGGAGTTGGAGTCAGCGAAGATCGTCGGAGTCGACACCGTCGACTTTCTGGGGCTGCCCGACGGAGTGCTGGAGTACGGGGTGAACTTGCGGCGCGCGATCTGCGCGAGCGTGCGCCGGCATCGACCGGAGATCGTGATCACCAACAATTTCCGCAGCACCTGGGGTGGCCAGAATCTCAACCAGGCCGACCACATCGCCACTGGCCGAGCGACTCTGGACGCCGTACGCGATGCTGCGAACCGCTGGGTGTTCCACGAGCAGATCGAGGATGGCCTGGAGCGCTGGGATGGCGTACGGGAGGTGTGGGCTGCCTTCTCCCCAGACGGAAAGCATGCGGTGGAGACCACCCAGACGTTCGAACGTGGCGTCGCGTCACTGGCCGCTCACAAGGCCTACATCGACGGGCTCGGATGGGAGTCCTTCGATCCCGCCGAGTTCTTGGAGAGCGGCGCTCGCCAGGCAGGTACGCGGTTCGGAGTCCCGATGGCGGCCACCTTCGAAGTCTTCAACATGGGTTGGGGTAGCTAACGCGAAAACCCCGCGTTGGGCTTTGCACAGTTTTCTAACGGTCTGCCTACGAGGCAACCTGTGCAGACGGCCCGAAACCTACGTGCACGTAGGTTTCGACATCAGCGCGAGGCGAGCCGGTAACCCAATTGGATCAAGCGGTCGAACCCGCGGTCAGGCAGGATCCGCTCGGCCATCAGAATGCCTCGAGCTCCGCCGCCGGCTGGGTATCGGGTACGCGGTTTAGGGCTCTGCACGGCTTTGGCAATGACCTCGGCAACCACCTCAGGGCCGGATGCGATCGGTAAGCGATCAGCTGCGCGAAGCCCGGCGCCGACACGCTTGGCCTGCTTTGCGTACGGGGTGTTCGCGGAGGTTGCTTCCAGCTTGTCGGCTGCAATCCCGGACCACTCGCTTCGGATGGTGCCCGGTTCGATGATCACGACCTTGATTCCGAACTCCGCCACTTCGACTCGCAGGCTGTCACTCAGCCCCTCGACGGCGAACTTGCTGGCGTGGTACCAGCTACCCAGCGGCTCCCAGATCTTGCCACCCATGGAGGAGATGTTCACGATGTACCCGTCGCGTTGGGCTCGCATCTGGGGAAGCACCAGCTGAATGAGCCGGGCCAGGCCGAAAACGTTCACCTCCAACTGACGTCGGGCCTCCTCGACGGGCACGTCCTCCAAGGCGCCGTACAGCCCGTAGCCGGCGTTGTTGACAAGCACGTCGATCCGTCCGGTATCGGCGATGATCGTCTCCACCAGGGCCACCATGGATTCGTCGTCGGTGACGTCGACCGACGTGGTGCGGATACCGCGATCGGCCAGATCCGACATCCGATCGACGCGCCGTGCACCGGCATAGACGGTGTAGCCGAGCTCCGCCAGCTGCAGCGCCGTTGCCTCACCAATGCCGGACGACGCTCCAGTGATCAGCGCAGTCTTCTCGGAGTTGTCGGCCATGCGCTGGATCATAGGGCGTTCGGGCCACGAGCAAACCACCGCCGCCGCAGCAGCCGTTCGAGGGTGCGGATGGTGGCACTACGAGAGGGAACTGGCGCCCTCGGCGCTCAAGTGTTCGGGTTCGTTCCTTGTCCAGATGCGCCTCTGCAGGGACATCGACGCGTCGTCGATGGTTTGCGGGCTCGGCGGCGTACATTCACTTGACGAACTGTCGGTCGTGAGGTGTAGCTTTGGTTTCGTTCGAACAGGCATTCTAAAACCGGCTGGGTGTTGAGCCGTTGCGAGTGCCTGGCGACATCAGTGCGTGTTCGCGGCGCGCACCAGGGCTTGCCTCGATGCGGATGGATCTCGACCCCCATCTGCATCGAGGCCGCCAACCCACAGCGAACGTCAGCGAGCAAATCCAACTTTGCGGTCGAGTGTGCTGATCGGATCCGACATCAACAGAGGACGAACCTTGATGGCCTGCAACGAGGACCTACGGCGCGCGCGCAGCTCCCTTGCTGAAGCAGAGCTGGCGCGGCGCCCTAGCGACCGATACCTGGCCGCGCACATTGCCGCGCTACGCGTGGTGGCCATTGTGTTGACGTATCGGGCACCTCCGGGTACGGGCCGCGTCCAGGGCCGGCCGCGCAATGCCTGGCAGATGCTGGCAGAGGTTGCCCCCGAACTCGCTGAGTGGGCGGCGTTCTTCGCAGCCACCGAGGGCAGGCGGGATGCGATCCGCGCCGGCGCGACCTCGATCGTCAGTGCACGCGAGGCGGACGACCTGGTCAGGGATGCGAGGGCCTTTCTCCGTCTGGTCGAGCGGGCAATCGGATTCAGTACAGTGCTGGAACGCCCAATCGACGTGGCGTCGAGCTAATTAAGCCCTGAGGCGGCTAGTCTGTATCGAACACATGTTCGATAGGAAGACCAGATGCCACCCCGCATTGTGATGCATGTCGATATGGATGCCTTTTATGCGTCCGTTGAGCTGCGTCGGCGCCCGGATCTACGCGGAACGGCGGTCATCGTCGGTGGCTCCCCACGGGGGGTAGTGCTGTCAGCGACGTACGAGGCGAGGGCGCGTGGCGTACGGTCCGGCATGTCCTCGACCGAGGCGAGGCGCCTGGCACCGCACGCCACCTTCGTCGTCCCCGACTTCGACAGCTACACCGCAGTGTCCAAAGCGATCGTGGCAGTCTTTCGGTCAGTCACCTCTATCGTCGAGTCGGCGTCGATCGACGAAGCCTTCTTGGACCTGACCGGTGCTGTGCGGATGTTCGGCAGCCCGACCCAGATCGGAGAGTACGTCCGGGCGATCGTGGCTGACGAACAACAGATCACCTGCTCGGTCGGTATTGGCCCAACCAAGTTCGTCGCCAAGGTTGCCTCGAGGGCGGCGAAGCCGGATGGACTGGTCGAGGTCACCCCGGAGGGCGTCGCGGGTTTCCTGCACCCACTACCGGTCGAGGCGATGTGGGGAGTGGGTCACGCGACCGCACAGAAGCTGCATCGACTTGGCATCTACACCGTCGGCGACCTTGCCCACACGCCACGAGGCTCCTTGCGTCCAGCCTTCGGCCCGCATGCCGGCGGCATGCTCAGCGAGCTCGCGTGGGGACGGGACCGTCGCCGCGTGACCCCACAGGAGCCGGAGCACAGCGTCGGCTCCCAGGAGACTTTCAGACGGGACACCGACGATCCCGATACCGTGCGCCGCGAGCTCCTTCGGATGGCGGATCGCACGGCTCACCGAATGCGGAAACAGCAAATGGTGGGCCGCACAGTCACCATCTCGGTGAGGTTCGCCGATTTCACCGAGCTGACGCGCTCCGCCACACTTGCATCGCCCACCGATGTCACGGTCGAGATTTACGCGCAGGCGCTCGAGCTCTACGAGCGGCTCGGCGTGGAGCGGGCACGAATCCGGCGTGTCGGAGTTCGAGTCGAACAGCTCGTGGACCGGCATCGTGTCTACCGGCAACCGCAGCTGACCGACCCAGAGTGCGGATGGCGTGAAGCCGATCTTGCAATCGATGCGGCGGTCGGAAAGTTCGGGCCGAAAGCAGTTCAGAGAGCCGTGCTCACCCGCCGTTGGTAGCGAATGTGCGACTGGTCCGGCAGTTGGCCGATGGGTTTCCCATACCCACCGGCGCAACCTAAACTGGAGCCACATCGCCCAGCCAAGGACGAGGTCCAATGCCGTCGATAACGGTGCACAAGTCACACGTCAGTGGGTATTCAGGATCCAATTGGATCGAATCTCCTCCTTCCGTGTGAGAGGCGTATCATGACGGCACGCGTACGACGAGACCCTTGGGAGGTGGCTAGTGGCCCTCTCAGATGAGGAGCAACGGCTTCTCGAGCAGATGGAGGCCGCGCTAGCGGCTGAGGATCCTAAGCTGGTCAACGCCCTCCGGGGGACCAGCGTGCGGCGAGTCCATCGGCGTCGCGCGGCGCTTGCTGGCGTGGGATTCTTTGCAGGCCTCGGGCTCCTCATCGCAGGCATCTCGATCAATCCCTTCCTGAGCGTGCTTGGCTTCGTGATTATGGTTGCTGCGGCGGTGACCGCCATCTACTCCTGGCAACACGTCGGTGGCAACGCCGATGCTGGTCAGGGTCGGGATCGAGCGAAGACCTCTCAAGCATCGCGTGCCCATGACGGGCAGGGCTTCATGGACAAGATGGAGGAGCGCTGGCGTCGTCGACGCGACGAGGGTTTATAAGTCGTCGTTGCCGCGACGAGGATTAAGAGTCGCTGCCGCGACCGGGTTTATGACCCGTCCCTCCAAGATCGACAGACGCGTAACCAGTTGACTACTGATCGGGGTTTCTTGGCGTGCGCCGGAAGAGCGACCGCGGCAGCAACAGTGCGATGACCTTGTGTCGCCAATCGGCCGGAGCAGCCACGCCACGCCGGATCTCCGATGTCATGGTTGGCAGCTCACTCACAGCGCCGCCGTGGTCGAAGCTGCGCGCATAGCGCGACCGTTCGACCAGTGTGGCAACCCGGCTCATCGACTCCGACTCCTCATCCTCAAGTCGGTCCGAGACCTCGCGACCGATGACACGCGGTGAGCCCTCAGGCCACGATCCGCCGTAGTCCAGCACTGTGTCCCTGATCTCGGCCCAGGCAGCCTCCACCTGCTCCTCAGCCGGTCCGCTCCCATTCAGCCGGCCGCTGCGACGTCGCACCCGAATGGTTGCTGGAGCCGCGAGGATGGCCAACAAGACCAGAACGATGCTGGCTCCGAAGAGAGTGCGGCCCCAGCCGCCACCGGCGCCGGGCCCAAGATCAGTCGGTTGCTCGCTTGGCACCGACGATGGCACGCTGCCGGGCGACGCCTCGTCGGCGGACTGCTCGGAGGACGGATTTGCTGACGGGTCGCTTCGGGAGGAGTCCGCATTCTGCACCGTCCACGATGGCGCAGATCCGGTAACGGTGGCCGGCGTGGGCTCGAACCGCACCCAGCCGTAATTGGCGAAATACAGCTCGGGCCATGCATGCATGTCGCGGATCGAGACCTTCCAGCCGTCTTCATCCTGTTCGCCTGGGAGAAAGCCGACCGACACCCTCGACGGAATGCCGACCACCCGCGCCATCATGGCCATCGCAGACGCGAACTGCTCGCAATAGCCCCGATGATCGCGAAGCAGGAAGTTCTGCAGCGCCTCATAGCCACTACCGGGCAGTGGCTCGGTGCTGTAGGTGAACTGGCTGCTGCGTAGATAGGCCTGGATGGCGGCCGCCTTTGCGGCCGAAGTGTCGGCCTTGGCTGTGATGCGGTTGGCCAGCTGGATCAAGGGGTCCGGTAGATCGGACGGGATGACTGCGGTCACCGCAGCGTCTGCAGGAGTACCGGCAACGGCATTGTTGAGATCACTGCTGGTGGGCTCGATGTCGACGCTCTCGACCGTGTAGGTCAGGCGGCGGAGAGGCTGCGACCGGTTGTCGGCGTCCACCACGATCAAGGAGTTGGCGTCGAAGCGCCAGTCTCCTGGCGCGTCGTAGGTGCGCGGCGCGTACGGAAGCGGCAGGTACTGGGACGCGAAGTCCAGCACCTTGATCGTGGTCCGTCGCCTATCGCCGGGCTCGCCGCTCCGACCGGGGATTGCGGGGAGGGTCTGGCCGTTGTTCAGCCGTATCTGTACATTGCTCCAGCCGTTCGCGTTCAACTGAGGCAGCGAGGCCAGGCGCAAGTAGACCCCGCCGGGAGCGGTGGTCTGGTACTGGATCACCTCGCGATCCTCTGGCTGGTTGAGATTGCGGCGCAGATCCAGAGTGGGATCGGTCAACTGAAGCGGGCCGCTGCCGCCGGGCCCGTTACCGAATCCGATCCCTGGCAGGGATAGCGTGGGCAAGCTGAACCCGAGCACGATGGTTGCCAGAATGGCCGGAATCGCGAGATAGCCGGCAGCGCGCCAGACCACCGGCATGGACGTTCCGAAGCCCTCAGCTGAGTCGCGGGTGAGTCCCCGAGTCCATCTCGCCGTAGCGTTCAGGCCCTCCGCAATCAGGATTGCGAGATAACCAACGGCGATGTAGCAGAAGCTGAGCACTCCCGTGTCAGCGCCCAAACCGAGCGCCGGCACCAGAAACAGCGTGGCGGGCGGTGCAATGGCCCAAGCCGGTCGCCCTATGCCGGACACCAGCAGATCGGTCATGATCATGATCATCCCGATCACCGTCACGAAGATCAGCTTCACCCCGTTGTCGGGATCCATGGGCGAAGCCTGGGTGCGCATGTGCTCGATGCCCTCGGCCCAGAGCGCGGGGTAGTGCTCGAACCACGGCACGCCTAGGTCACTCGTTGCCGAGGCGAGAGTGAGGCTGAGACCCAAAGAATAGAACAGCAAGATCGCGATCTGGGCACTGAGCACCACGCCGCTGGTCAGTCGGATCCGTCGCAGTCCCAGGCTGGCGGCGCCGATCGCCATGATCAACACCCAGCTCAGCCCGATGAAGCCGGAATCGGAGGTCAGTGGCGTAACGGTGAGGCACGCCAGCATCACCGAAATCGTTACGGCGATGGAGCTACGGTCGGACGCGCGCATGGTTCAGGCCGCCGTGTTGAGCTGTTCGAGGGCGGACCACGCATCGGCCACCCCCATGCCGCGAGTTACGTCGATGACCCGCCACTGGTTGTCACGCAAGATCTGACCCGCCAGCTCGTGCTGTGCCCGCTGCTGCTCGCTGGCCGGGTCGTCGGCAAAGGTGTCGACATCCAGCAGCATCGCCAACCCCTGGGCCCGATTGCGACGCACCCGAAGCAGCGAGTGCGCATCTTGGGCGTTCATCCGCCCCATGATCGCGATGGCCAGCTGGCCGGGACGGTCAACAGTCGCCGACTCGACGGCGTAGTGAATCGTGGTTGTCGAGCGCGGCTTGAGGTCGGTCAGTCGGCTGATCACCAACTCTTGGGAGGCCGAGCTGTGCTGGCCCATCGTCCCGCTGATGCGCAACGGACCGTCGGCCTCATAGATCTCGATGCCGAAGCCGTCGTCCAAGAAGTGGACGCCGATCGAAGCGGCTGCCGAGATTGCCCACTCCAGGGAGCTCTGCATACCTCGGCCTTCGTGGGCGCTTGATCTCGAGTCGAGCACGATGCTGGCACTCGGGTCCCAGGCCTGCTCCTCGCGTCGAACCATCAGGTCCCCCCACCGGGCAGTGGAGCGCCAGTGGATCCGGCGCACGTCGTCACCTTGCCGGTACTCGCGGACGAGTGCGTCATCTTGGCCGACGACGCCAACGCGGTGTGGTCGAGCCTCGCCTGTGCCGCCGCCGCCACCAATCGTTCTGATCGTCGGCAGCGGCACGATCCGCGGAGTCACCATGACCTCGCTGGTGGCGACGAACTGCCGATCGAGTTGCACCAAACCAAAAGGATCAACAGTCCGTACGGTCAGCGGTCCCGCGGAGAAGCGCCCCCGTACCCGTCCCAGCAATGGATATTCCACGACCCGGCGCCAGCTCTGATCAGCGCGGTCCACCAGGAATCGTGGCCGGGTGCCCAGCTCACGCGGCACCGAGTCCTCGAGCAGCAAGATCCCGGCCGGCAGCCTGCCATCCTGGCCGATGATGATCTGGCCTTTCATCGGTGAGCCCAATGGCACTTGGGCAGGCTCGATGGAACGCTCGCATGACATCCGCAGCCTGGCGCGGGAGACCAAAATGGCGGCGATGACAGGGAGGGCCACAAGCAACAGGCCCAGTCGCATGACATCACGTTGCCCGGCTGCCATCGCCAGCAGCACAACCATCAGGCCGATCAGTACGAAGAACCGCCCCCGGCTCGTGAGCAGTCGCCACGGACGCGACATGGTGCCATCTATCTCCGGTCTGGAATGTGTACGGATTGGATGGCCTGGGCGATCACGTCGGTCACCGTACGGCGGGCGAGCTGGGCATCGGTAGAGGGCAGCACGCGATGCGCCAGGACCGAGACTCCGAGGGCCGCGACGTCGTCTGGAGTCACATAGTCTCGGCCAGACATCGCCGCGAAAGCACGGCTCGCACGGAGCAGTTGCAGCGTCGCGCGAGGTGAAGCGCCGAGTCGCAGGTCGCGCGAGTTCCGCGTGGCGTTGACCATCTGGACGATGTAGTGCTTGACGGCCGGGCTGACATACACCTTCTTGACCGCATCGATCAGCCCTCGGATGGTGGAGCCGTCAGTCACCGGTTGCAACGCAGCGAGCGGATCGGATGAGCCATGGGATTCGAGCATGTCCAGCTCGGAGTTCGGGGTCGGGTAGCCCATCTGGATCCGCGCCATGAACCGGTCCCGTTGCGCCTCAGGCAGCGGGTAAGTGCCTTCCATCTCGATCGGGTTCTGGGTGGCGACCACCATGAACGGCGGTTCCAGCCGATAGGTCGTGCCATCGACGCTGACTTGACGTTCTTCCATCGATTCCAAAAGGGCCGACTGCGTCTTCGGCGAGGCACGGTTGATCTCGTCACCCACCACGATGTTGGCGAAGATGCCGCCAGGTTTGAATTCGAAGTCGCGTGTTTCCTGATTGAACACCGAGACGCCGGTGATGTCTGACGGCAACAAGTCGGGAGTGAACTGAACTCGGCGTACTGAGCATGCGATGGAACGGCCCAGTGCCTTGGCGAGCATGGTTTTGCCGACCCCGGGCACATCCTCGACAAGGAGGTGACCCTCGGCCAGCAGCACGACTAAGGCGAGGTCGACCGAGCTCCGCTTTCCCTCGATCACGCTCTCCATCGCGTGCCGGACTTGGCCCATCACTTGGACCACGTCGCCCAGAGAGTAGGCCCGGTCAGGACTTTGCCCGATCCCGGCCGCCTTCTCATAGCCCAGGGACATGTCCAAACCCTACGTGTTACCTGCCGCTGTCAGGAAAAGGGCAACACGCCGAAGTTGAACAGACAAGCGGGCAAAGGGTGCCTTGTGGGGAGAAGTGGGGTATCGTGGGGCAAAGTGGAGAAGGGTGGACAATGAGTGGAGTGAGGAGGGTGGCCCATGTTTCTTGGCACCCACACTCCGAAGCTCGACGACAAAGGCCGCCTGATCCTTCCGGCGAAGTACCGCAACGAGCTAGCTGACGGCCTGGTGATCACTCGATTCCAGGAGCGCTGCCTGGCCATCTGGCCGACAGAGAAGTTCGTTGAGGTGACCAAAACCGCAAGGAGCGCCTCCACTAGCCAGCAACAGGTCCGGGACTACCAGCGGATGCTCGCGTCGGGAGCTTCGGATGAGACACCAGACAAGCAGGGCCGCATCACGATCCCGCCTCATTTGCGGGCGTACGCGGGCCTCGACAAGGACTGTGTCGTGGTAGGTGCGATCGATCGTGTGGAGGTATGGGATGCCGCCGCATGGGAGGAGTACTCCGCCACGAAGGAGCCGGCGTTTGCCGAACTGAATGAAGCCGTGTTCCCCGGGGGCTGAGGAGCGTGGCAGCAAGAGAAGACGAAATACGGCTCGTGTAGAGAGGCTTCAACCCGCAGGTTCGACTCCCTGACACAACTTCCCCGGTGCCAGGTAGGACTCCCCGCGGATCTCGGGTTGAAACCCCTCTACACGAGCCATCTCCGTACCACTACGGATCAACGAAGGGTCGAGATGTCGGATGAGTGGCCTCGCCGAGCTGCACCTGCCCGTCATGTTGGCAGAAGTCGTGGCGTTGCTGGCTCCGGCGCTGGAAGCACCGCTCACTGATCCGGTAGGTGAGGGCAGCAGCGTTCTTGTTGACTGCACGCTTGGCCTCGGCGGCCACGCCCATGCCTTGCTGGCTGCCTGCCCCGAGGCCCAGCTGATCGGACTTGATCGTGATCCCCAGGCGCTGGCTCTGGCGGGCGAGCGGCTTGCCGAGTTTGCCGACCGGATCACCCTCGTCGAGGCGGTCTACGACGAGTTGCCGGCGGTGCTCGCGAGGCTTGGACGCCCCACGGTTCAAGGGATTCTGCTTGACCTCGGCGTCTCCTCGCTCCAGATTGACGATCCTGAGCGCGGGTTCGCCTATGCACAGGATGCTCCGCTTGACATGCGGATGGGAAGTCAGAAGCTGACTGCGGCTCAGGTCCTCAATACCTATTCGAGAGCAGAACTGTCCCGAATCCTGCGAAGCTACGGTGAGGAGCGCTACGCCGACCGGATTGCCCGCCGGATAGTCGCTGAGCGAGAGCGCGAGCCTTTCGTCACTTCGAGCCGACTCGTCCAACTGCTCTACGAGACGGTTCCGTCAGCTTCCCGCAAAACCGGCGGCCATCCCGCGAAGCGGACGTTTCAGGCTCTCCGGATCGAAGTCAATGCCGAACTCGAATCGCTCGAATCCGTGCTGCCGAGTGCCCTCGCCGCGCTCGCGCTTCACGGACGGATCGCCGTGTTGGCCTACCACTCGCTGGAGGACAGGTTGGTCAAGCAAATCCTCGGTCTAGCCGCTCGGGATCGCGCGCCACGCGACCTTCCCGTTGTTCCGGCTGGCCTCCAGCCAGAGCTGCGACTGTTGACCCGCGGTGCGATCCGGCCCAGCCCCGCCGAGGTCGCCCGCAACCCACGCGCTGCCTCGGCGCGGCTCCGTGCGGCGGCGCGCATCTCTGAGATGGCGGTCGCCGGATGAGCGCGCTGTGGGCACCCATCGCCGCCTGGGGTGACGGCGTTCGGACGACAGGTCGGCCGCTGCGGGCAGTGGCGCAGCCGGCCGCCCGCCTGGCTCGATTCCCTTTCCTCCTGGTGCTGATTGGGGTCTTTGGTCTTGGCATGGTGGGTCTGCTGATGCTCAACACCACCTTGCAGAGTCAGGCATTTCAGTCCCGAACGCTCAATCGGCAGGCAGGAGAGCTCGCGTACGCTCAGGCCGATCTCGAGAATCAGCTTGACGCTCTCGCTGCTCCCCAGGAGCTCGCCCGTCGGGCCTCCGAGCTCGGGATGCGCCCCAACCCGTTTCCAGCGTTCCTGGTGCTGCCCAGCGGCAAGGTGGTGGGCAAGCCGATTCCGGTGAGCGGTCATGAGGTACCCGCCCTGATCGTGAAGACACCAACACAACTCGCGGCCGAGCAGGCGGCCAAGCGTGCCCGTGCTGAGGCGAAGGCTGCCGCAAAGGCCGCGAAGGAAGAGGCCGCCGCGGCAGAGGCCAAGCGCAAGGCTGCCGAGCGGGCAGCGAAGCAGAAGGCTGCCGAACGCGCGGCGGCGAAGCATAAGAAGGCCACGTCGCCTGCTGGCACGACAACCAAGAAGGGCACGCACGGCAGGGGACAGCCGTGATGGATGAGGAGCATCGTCGCCAGCCGGCACGCGAGGCCTTGTCGCGCCCGTCGCGCTCGCTCCGCGCTGGAGACCGCTCGCGGCCGAGCGACCGACCGTCCACGTTGCACGCCCGTGGTGTACGCATTCTCCGCGACGGCACGGTACTTACTCCTCGGCCGCGGGACCGCCAACCACCACCGATCCGGCTCGTTCGTCGCCGGCCTCCGATGCGGCTGCCACTGGCCTCGGCCCCTCGGCGGTTGCATGTGCTGCTCATCGTGGTCGCCATGGCCCTTTCGCTCTGCGCGGGTCGACTGCTGCAACTTCAGGGCTTCGACTCGTCCTCCTATACCGCCGACGCTCTGACCCGGACATTGCCACTGCTGCCGGCGCGTGGCGAGATCACAGATCGCAGCGGTCTAGTCCTTGCCTCGACCCAGCCGGCCGTCGCAGTGACAGCCGATCCGACACTGACAGGTCCCCGTGCAGCGGAGTTTGCCAGTGTCCTTGCCGGCCACCTCGGCATGTCGCCGGTGGAACTGATGCCGCTCCTGACCAAGACCGGCACCCGCTTTGTCTATCTCAAGAAGAAGGTGCCCGCTCTCACCTACAGCGCGCTCGCGGCCGACTTGTCCAGGCACGATCTCCATGGCGTTTTCCGGGAGAGCGATCCCATCCGGACGTACCCCAATGGCTCGGTTGGCGCGTCCGTGGTCGGCTTCGTCGGGGCAGATGGCAAGGGTCTGGCCGGGCTGGAGCGAACCCTCAATGCCCAACTGGCCGGCGTTGAAGGCAAAGAAACCTATGAGAGCGCTCCCAATGGCAGCAAGATTCCGCTCGGCCAGAGCTCCATCACACCGGCGCGCAATGGCCTGAGCTTCCAGCTCACCCTCGACTCTGAGGTGCAGTGGGTCGCTGAACGGCGGCTTGCCGAACAGGTCGCCAAGACTCGTGCCGATTCAGGCTTCGCCATCGTCATGGACATCAAGACAGGTCAGCTGATCGCACTGGCCAATGCGCCTACCTACGACTCGTCCAGGCCACAGGCTGCAAAATCAGAAGACCGCGGCAACCGTGCTGTCTCCGCCCCATACGAGCCCGGCAGCGTGCAGAAGGTCCTGACTTCAGCGGCGTTGATCGACTCCGGCACAGTGGCACCGTCCACTCGCGTTGTCGTTCCCAGCCGTCTCGCCTCGGGTGGCCGCTCGATCAAGGATCACTTCTCTCATGGAGTGCTGCGCTACACGATGCGCGGAGTGATCGCGGAATCGTCCAACATCGGCACCTCTTTGCTGACCCGGCAGCTCGACAAGCAGAAGCTGCACGATTACCTGGTGAGCTTTGGCCTCGGGTCGAAAACCAACATCCAACTGCCTGGCGAATCGGCAGGCATCATCCCCAAACCAGACATGACCGATGGCCAGCGCGATCAGATCGCGTTCGGGCAGGCGATTGCGGTGACAGGAATCCAGGAGGCCGCTGCTATCGCGGGGATTGTGAACGGCGGGATCTACAACCCGCCGACAGTGATCAAGAAGGCGACAGACGGCGAGGGCAAGGAAGTGGCGTTGCCGCGAGCGCCGCAGCGGCGGGTCATCTCGGAGAAGAGTTCGGCTCAGGTACGCGAGCTGATGCAGGCTGTCATCGATAGCGTGAACGGTCAGCAGAACCTGAAGCTCGACAGGTACACCACTGGCGGCAAGACCGGCACCGCACAGCGTGCGGATACCAGCTGCGGCTGCTATCGGGGGTACGTAACCTCATTCGTGGGATTCGCGCCGCTTGACGATCCGCAGATCCTGACCTACGTCGTGATCAGCAACCCGAGAGCGGGCGACACAGGATCGATCACAGCAGCGCCGGCGTACCGCGACATCATGAACATCGCCTTGCCGCGCTACTCTGTCGCTCCTGATGCCAAGCCGCACAAGCCGCTACCGACGCAGTGGTGAGCCGCAATCCAATCAGTGAGCGGAGCGAGCAATCAAAACATCGGATCGCGCGCCGCAGCACGGAGGAGGAGCGAGCAGAGGCGCTCTTCCTCTGCGAGCGACGACGACGGCGGCGGCTTCCGCAGCGCGATCCGCGCGGAGCGAGCGCAGCGAGCGGAGCAATCAAATCAAGAGGGTATTGGTCCAGACGGGCCGACGAGTCGATAACGTCACCAGCGTGTCTTTTGCTCCACGGGGGGCCGTGCTCCGGCCGCGCACCAGACACCAGATCGGTTTGGCCGAGCTGTTCGGGGACCGCGCCGCGGTAAGCGACCCGGTTGTCAGTGGCATCAGCATCGACTCCCGGCTGGTACGTCCAGGCGACCTCTACGTCGCATTGCCTGGTGCGCATCATCACGGCGCAGAATTCGTCCGACAGGCCGCCCAGGCGGGTGCGGTTGCCATCCTCACCGACCCGGCTGGCGGCCAGATCGCCAACGGCCTACAGCTTCCGGTGATCGTGGTCGACCAGCCCAGGCAGGCAATGGCGAGCGTCGCCGCCACCATCTACGGCCGGCCCGCCGACGCACTCACCATGTGTGCCGTCACCGGCACCAACGGGAAGACCACCACCACGTTCCTGCTCGAGGCCGCCCTGCGGGCGGGGGGAGTGAGCACCGGATCGGTCGGTACGGTCGGTTTCCGGCTGAACGGCGTAGCCCTGGACTGCATCCCGACGACCGTAACGACGCCGGAGTCGACAGATCTTCAGGGCCTGCTCGCCTTCTTACTCGAAGAGGGAGTTGAGACGGTCGCGATGGAGGTCTCCTCCCACGCCTTGGTGCTTGGCCGTGCCGATGCGATCACCTTTGATGTCGCAGCCTTCACCAACCTCGGCAGAGATCATCTGGATTTCCACGGCGACATGGAGTCCTACTTCGAGGCGAAGGCCTCGTTGTTCACTCCAGAGCGGACCAGACATGCGGTGATCAATGTCGATGATCCGCGAGGCCGCGAACTGGTGCAGCGCATCGGTCGCGAGGCTGGAATCGGCCTCACCACGGTAAGTCTGGACGGCGATGCAGCGTGCCGCGCGTTGGCGTACCAGGCTCTACCCGATGGACGAACAGCCGTTCGCGCTGACCTGCGAGGTCGTACCCTCGACTTCAACCTCAGACTCCCGGGTGACTTCAACATTCGCAACGCGTTGACTGCGCTGGCCATGGTCGATGCGATTGGCGGGGACCTGCAACGTGCTGCGGCGGGTTTGGGCCAGGCCGATGTGTCGGGCCGGATGCAGCGGGTTGAGCTGGGAACCAACGCGCCGCTGGTCTATGTCGACTTCGCGCATACCCCCCAGGCGATCGCCGCCGCGCTGGAGGCAGTCGGAAGCCGGCGCCGCATTGTGGTCGTTGGCTGCGGTGGGGATCGCGATCCCCAGAAACGAGAGCCGATGGGCGAGTCGGCGGCCCGCCACGCGGATGTGGTGATTGCCACAGACGACAACCCACGGTCCGAAGACCCCGCTGCGATCCGGGCACAGCTGATCACTGGGGCGCGCGCGGCGGTCCGCCAAGAGGGCCTGGCCACTGAAGTGATCGACGGCGGCGACCGGCGCTCGGCCATCAACCTCGCGCTCCAACTGGCGGCTCCAGGTGACGTGGTCGCAGTCCTCGGCAAAGGCCACGAGGTCGGTCAGGAGATCGCTGGGTCAGTTCTGCCGTTCAGCGATCCGGTAGTGGTAGCTGAGGAGTGGGCCGTGCTGCATCCGGATCTGGTCCGGCAGACCGGTCAGCAGGATTCGATGCCGTGATTGCAGTGACGGTCGACGAGATCGCCACGGTGCTGGGTGCGCAGCTATCTGGTCCCGGCGACACGACTGCGGTGCTGACTGCCCTGACGGCCGATTCCCGCGCGGTGTTCGCCGGTGCCCTGTTCGTGGCGCTACCCGGAGAGCACGTCGACGGTCATGACTACGTTGCGGCGGCCACAGCCGCTGGCGCGGCCGCGTCGCTTACGAGGCATCCGGTCGAAGGCGCGCTGTGTCTGGTGGTGGTCGATCCGCTGGTCGCGCTCGGCCGGATCTCCCGATATCTGGTCGACCGGGCGAGTCCCGGAGGTCTCCACGTCGTCGGCATTACCGGCTCGGTCGGCAAGACCTCGACGAAGGATCTGCTCGCGCAGGTGCTCGAGCGCGCCGGTCCGACCGTGGCAGCAGTCGGTAATCTCAACAACGAGCTCGGTGTGCCGCTCACGGTCGGATTGGTTGATGAGCAGACCAGGTATCTCGTCGCGGAAATGGGGGCGCGTGGGATTGGCCACATCGCCTATCTCTGCGACATCGCACCACCGCGGGTCGGAGTGGTGCTGAACGTCGGCCAAGCCCACGTCGGGGAGTTCGGCGGGCAGGCTGCAATTGCTCGCGCCAAGGGTGAGTTGGTGGAAGCCCTCCCACCTGATGGGTGGGCAGTACTGAATATTGACGATCCGCTGGTCTGGTCGATGCGCAGGCGTACCCTGGCCCAGCTGCTGCCCTGGTCAACGATCCAGCCACTTGAGGACGGCGTTTGGGCCTCCGGATTAGCAGGTGACGCTTATGGGCGCTACTCCTTCGAGCTCCATAACGGTCGAGACAGCCAATCTGAATCTCAGGTGCAGCTTCAGCTAACCGGGCGGCACCAGGTCGCGAACGCGGTCGCCGCCGCTGCTGCAGCGGTGGCTGTCGGCCTTGAGCTCGACCAGGTCGCCACTGCGCTTGCTGCGGCCGGTCCGCGATCCCGCTGGCGGATGGAGCTGCACGACCGATCAGATGGCGTCACCGTGATCAACGACGCCTACAACGCCAACCCCGAGTCGATGCGTGCCGCGCTGACGACCTTGGCTGAGCTGGGCCGAGCGGGTCGGCACACCTGGGCCGTGCTTGGAGACATGCTCGAGTTGGGGGAGACGGCAGCCGAGGAGCACGCTGCGATCGGCCGGTTCGCAGCACAGAGCGGGGTCGAGCACCTGGTGGCGATTGGTGAGTACGCAACGCAGATCACCAGCGCCGCCGTCGCCGCCGGTTTGCCGTCCACGCGAGCGGTCCCCGTGGCGGACAAGGCTGCTGCGGTTGCTGTCGTCACAAGTGATCTTGGTCCTGGTGACGTTGTCTTGGTCAAGGCATCCCGTGGCCTAGCCTTGGACACCGTGGCTGACGAGATCCTTGCTGCCGTCGGCCCACCGAGTCACCAGGATGCCGTGTGAAGGCCATTGTCTTCGCCGGCTGCCTCGCACTCCTCGGCACCCTGCTCGGCACCCGGCTGGCCATCCTCGTCCTGGTCAAGAAGGGCTATGGGCAGCTGATCCGCGACGACGGCCCCACGTCACACCACGTAAAGCGCGGAACTCCCACCATGGGTGGCCTGGTCATCATTGCCGCCGTATTGATCGCCTACTTCGGCAGCCATTTGATCACGTTCTCAGCACCTTCTGCGTCGGCATTGCTGGTGCTCTTCCTCTTCACCGGCTTAGGTGTGGTCGGGTTTCTCGATGACTACGTCAAGATCAGCAAACAGCGCTCGCTCGGCCTGCGTAGCAAGGCCAAGATCGGCGGTCAGTCGATCGTCGCCATTGTGTTCGCGGTCGCGTCGCTGCAGTTCCCCGACGAGCGGGGCATTACCCCTGCCTCACCGGCGATCTCCTTCCTGCGGGACATCGAATGGCTGCAATTGCCGCTCATTCTGGTGATCATCTGGGTCATGCTGCTGATCGCGGCCGCCAGTAATGGGGTCAACCTCACTGATGGGCTCGATGGTCTCGCCTCCGGTGCCTGCGTCATGATCTTCGGCGCCTATACGCTGGTCAACATCTGGCAGTACAACCAGTCCTGTGCCTACACCGCATCCGCCGGGCCGAAGTGCTATGAGGTGCGTGATCCCTACGACCTGGCGGTTGTGGCGGCTGCGCTCGCCGGAGCCTGCTTCGGCTTCCTGTGGTGGAACGCCGAACCCGCAAAGATCTTCATGGGCGATACCGGCTCGTTGTCTCTTGGCGGTGCGCTTGCCGGCATGGCGATTTTTACTCGAACCGAACTGCTCCTGGTGATCTTGGGTGGCCTGCTGGTCATTGAGGTGATGTCAGTGATCCTCCAGGTCGGCTTCTTCAAGATGACCCGTGGCCGACGGTTGTTCAAGATGTCGCCTATCCACCATCACTTCGAGCTGCTGAACTGGGCCCAAGTGACGATCGTGATGCGCTTTTGGATCATTGCCGGCCTGTGCGTTGCCGCTGGCCTAGGCATCTTCTATGCAGAGTGGGTGGCCGGCACATGAGCCCGGCATGGTTGGCACATGCTGATAGCCGATCACCGTGGCGCGAGGTGCACGTTGTGGTGGCAGGCATTGGTGTTTCTGGTTTCGCGGCTGCCGACGGGCTACTCCATTTCGGCGCGCGCGTGACGGCTCTGGACGACGTGCTCGACGACCTGACCTCCGATAAGGGCAAGCTGCTGGAAGTGCTCGGCGGCTCGGTCCGGCTGGGACCGGGTTCCACCGCGACTCTTCCTGACGATGCCGACCTGGTGATCGCGACCGGCTGGCCGGCCAGTTCACCGCTGCTCCTGCAGGCCGCCGCGCGTGGGGTGCCCATCTGGAGCGAGGTGGAGCTGGCCTGGCGGCTCAGCCGGCCCGACAAGATCACGCCTTGGCTCGGGATCACCGGCACGAACGGCAAAACCACGACCACCCAGATGCTGGAGTCAATCCTGACCGCTGCCGGACTGAGGACGGCCGCAGTGGGCAACATTGGCCGCCCCATCATGGAGATCGTGCTGGACCCGCAACCGTATGACGTGCTTGCGGTCGAACTCTCCAGTCACCAGCTGCACAGGTCCAACTCGCTGGCCTTGCACTCGGCGGCTGTCCTCAACGTGCAGCCCGATCACCTGGAATGGCACGGCTCGTACGCCGCCTATCGCGACGCCAAGGCCAGGATCTACGCCGGCGTCCAAGCCAGCTGCGTCTACAACGTCGCCGACCCGGTCACCGAGCAGATGGTCGAGCAGGCCGAGGTGGTCGAGGGCGCTCGAGCGATCGGTTTCACGTTGGGAACACCGGGACTCTCGATGCTCGGCGTGGTCGATGACTTGCTGGTTGATCGGGCGTTCATCGAGCAGCGTCGCGACTCGGCGCTGGAGCTCGCCAAGGTCAGCGACGTCAGTCCCGCCGCGCCGCACAATGTGGCCAACGCGCTGGCGGCTGCCGCCCTGGCTCGCTCGTACGGCGTGCCCGCGACAGCGGTCCGCAAAGGATTGCAAACGGTCAAGGTCGGCCCGCACAAGATCCAGACCGTGCTGGAACGCCATGGGGTCTCCTGGGTGGATGATTCGAAGGCGACCAACCCTCACGCCGCCGATGCCGCGCTGAGCGCTTTTAGCTCTGTGGTGTGGATCGCCGGAGGTCAGGCCAAAGGCACCACCTTCGACGAGTTGGTCACCGCCCATCGGAGGAGGTTGCGCGGTGCGGTACTGCTCGGGACAGACCGGGAGATCATCGCGCAAGCCCTCGCTCGACACGCGCCTGAAGTCCCCACACAAATCATCGAGGGAGTCGACACTAGAGCAATGGCACAAGCCGTTGCGGCGGCCGCTTCCCTGGCCAGACCTGGTGATGCTGTCCTGCTCGCGCCGGGGTGCGCCAGCAAGGACATGTTCACCGACTACGCCGCCCGCGGGGATGCCTTCGCAGCCGCGGTGCGCGCGCTCGCAGAGGAGTGACGGTCAGTGGCGACCCTGACCCCGCAGGGCGAGACCGCGTCCAGCCACCGAGCTGGCTCGGTTCGCCATTCCCGGACCGCCCACACCCGGCGCCCACGGTCGGCTCTCGAGATACTGCACTGGCTCCGCTCGATGCTGGATCGGCCGCTGACCAGCTATCACCTGGTGCTCGGCTCTGTCGCACTGCTGGTCATCGTTGGGTTGATGATGGTGCTCTCGGCATCCAGCGTGAATGCCTATCTCACGGTCGGTGACTCCTACTTCTACGTGAAGCGCCAGCTGATCTTCCTCACTGTTGGCGTATTGGGCGCATTCGCGATCATGAAGCTGCCGCCGTCGACACTGCGGCTGCTGAGCTGGTTCGGGGTGGCACTCGGCGCCATCTTGTTGATCTTGACCTATACGCCGCTCGGCATCTCGGTGAACGGTAATCGCAACTGGCTCTACCTCGGCTCCTCGCTGTTCTCCGTCCAGCCGGCGGAGTTCGCGAAACTGGCCATGATCGTTTGGGGAGCTGACGTGTTGGCCCGCAAGTATCGCTTGCTCGACCAGCCGAAGCACCTGCTCGTGCCGTTCCTGCCGGTGAGCGCCGTACTGATCTTGCTCGTGCTCTTCCAAGGCGACGCGGGAACGGCGGTGGTGATGGCGGCCATCGCTGCGGCCATGCTGTGGGTTGTCGGCGCTCCATGGCGAGTACTCGCGGCCTTGGCGTCCGCCGGGTTGGCGGGTGTGATCGCGATCTTCGTCACCTCGCCGGTGCGCATGCGCCGTCTCGCTGCCTTTCTGGACCCGACCCTTGATCTCAACGGGGCCAATGATCAGGCTAACGCCGGCATGTTCGCGATTGCGTCTGGCGGCTGGTGGGGGGTCGGTCTTGGCGCCAGCCGGCAGAAGTGGGGCAGCCTCCCGGAGGCGCACACCGACTTCATCTTCGCGGTGCTCGGCGAGGAGTTCGGCCTGTTCGGCAGCCTGGTCATCCTCGCCATGATCGGCATCTTGGGCTATGCCGGCATCCGGATCGCGACGCACGCCGACGATCTCTTCGTACGCTATACAGCGGGTGGCATCACGGCCTGGTTCATGGTGCAGGCGTTGATCAATCTGGCAGTCGTGCTGCGGCTGCTCCCGATCGCTGGAGTACCGCTGCCGCTGGTCTCCTATGGGGGCTCGGCGTTGGTTGCCAACTTGCTGGCAGTCGGCGTACTGCTCGCGTGCGCCCGCCGGGAACCCGAGGCGCGCAAGCTGCTGGCTAAGAAGGCAATCAGGCCCCGGCCGCGGATGACGACGGTGGTCGGCTCGCGGACGCGCTCGTGAACGAATCGGCTGCCGGTTCCGGCTCTGTGGTGCTCGCGGGCGGCGGGAGCGCCGGGCACACTTCGCCGTTGATCGCAACTGGCCTTGAGTTGCGGCGGCTGAGCCCAGGCGTGACGCTCACAGCGCTGGGTACCGCCCGCGGCCTGGAGACCACCGTTGTCCCAGCAGCCGGACTAGAGCTCGAGCTGATCCCTCCAGTACCAATGCCGCGGCGAGCGGGGAAAGACCTGGTGCTGCTGGGGCCGCGCCTCATTGAAGCGGTGAGGGCGACCGTACGACTGCTGCGGCGTACCCAGGCCGACGTGGTGCTCGGCTTCGGCGGCTATGTGTCCACTCCGGCCTATCTCGCTGCCCGTCGGCTGGGGGTACCGATTGTGATCCATGAACAAAACGTGCTTCCCGGTCTTGCCAACAGGCTGGCGGCCCGCCTCACCGGCCAGGTCTACACCTCGTTCCCGCAAACTGCGCTGCCGCATGCACGCTGCATCGGGCTGCCAATGCGGCGTGCCATAACCGACCTTGACAGAGCCGCTCTGCAGCGTGAGGCACGCATTGGCTTCGAATTGCACCCTGAGCTTCCGACGCTGCTCGTCAGCGGAGGCTCACAAGGTGCGATGCGCATCAATACTGCCGTTGCAGGTGCCTGGCCGGAGTTGCTGGCCCGCGGGATCCAGGTGCTTCATGTACTGGGTCCAAAGAACCTCACTCCTGGCATCGTGCGAAGCCTCGACGAGTGGACGGGAGCTGTCTACCAGCCGGTGGCCTACGTGGATGAGATGGAGCGGGCATACGCCGCAGCCGACCTGATGTTGGCTCGAAGCGGTGCCAGCACGGTGCTGGAGACGGCCGCGGTCGGGCTCCCGGCTGTGTTCGTGCCATATCCGCATGGAAACGGTGAACAGGCCCGCAACGCAGAGCTCGTTGTGAACGCTGGTGGCGGCATCATGCTGGCCGACAGCGACTGTACGTCCGCCTGGGTGGCCGAGGAGATTCCTGCTCTGTTTGCGCATCCGGACAGGCTTGCCGGAATGAGAAACGCGCTTGCCGGCGTTGCTCGCCTGGATGCAGCTACCGTGTTGGCGTCGCGAGTTCTGGAGGTGATCCGCTGATGGGTCTGATCACTCCTGTCGAGCTGCCGAGTTTGGACGAGCTGGGCGGGGTGCACTTCATCGCCATTGGCGGCTCCGGCATGAACGGGATTGCCGCGATGATGCTGGCCCAGGGCATCCCGGTGAGCGGCAGCGACCGGCAGGACTCGAAGTATCTGCGATCACTGGAAGCGCAAGGCGCCCGCGTCTACATCGGACACCGCGCCGAGCAGCTGGGCGATGCAACCACGGTCGTGGTGTCCTCAGCCATCCGGGAGGACAACCCAGAGCTTGCGCAGGCCCGACGCCGCGGCCTTCGGGTGCTCCATCGCAGTGCGGCGCTGGGTTCCCTGATGCTCGGCCGCCGTGGCATTGCAGTCGCGGGAACGCATGGCAAGACCACAACGACGGCGATGATCGCGCATGTATTGAGCGGCTGCGGCTTCGATCCCTCCTTTGTGATCGGAGGTGCACTCACCGGCACGGCCACCGGCGGGCATCTCGGCGGCGGCGACGTCATGATCGTCGAGGCCGACGAGAGCGACGGCACCTTCCTGCAATACCCGTGCGAGGTGGCGGTGGTGACCAACATCGATCCTGATCACCTCAGCAACTGGGGGAGTGCAGAAAACTACGCCGACGGTTTCCTGCGCTTCGCAACCGCCGCATCAGTACGGCTGCTGGTGACCAGTGCCGATGATCCGGGAGCTGTCGCGTTAACGAGGGAGGTACGGCGGCGGATCGCCGCCGGCTCGCCGGGGCCGGAGATTATGACCTTTGGCGCGTCCGACGAAGCCGACGTACAGATCATGGGCACCCGCCTCGCCGGCACCCAGTCAGCCTTCACGCTTGGCTGGGCCGGCCACGTTGGCCCAGTCGAGCTGTCAGTGCCGGGAGACTACAACGTGCTGAACGCCGCAGCGGCGTACGCGGTGGCCATCTGGCTCGGCGTAGACGAGGCCGACGTACGGCGAGAGCTGACCAGGTACCAGGGCACCTACCGGCGGTTCCAGCTGATTGGGGCTCCCAATAACATCCGGGTTTACGACGACTACGCCCATCACCCCACCGAGGTGCTCAACACGTTGATCGCGGCCCGTACCGGTGTCGGCGACGGCCGCGTCGTGGTCTGTTTCCAACCGCACCTCTACACCCGCACTCGAGACTTCTGGCGCGAGCTCGCACGGGCTCTGGAGCAGGCCGACGAGGCAATCGTGATGGATGTCTGCGGTGACCGCGAGGATCCCATTCCCGGAATCGACGGGGCCCTGGTGGCCAATGCGGTGACGCCTGGCACGGCGCACGTGACGTACCAGCCTGTCTGGGATGAGGCGGCGCCAACCGTGGCCAGGATCGCTCGTCCCGGAGACCTGGTGATCACAGTCGGCTGTGGAGACGTCACCAAGGTGGCACCAAAGATCGTGGACGAGATTCAGCGCCTAACCGAGGCGGTGCGATGACCGCTCAGACTACGGTCCGCCGACGCACCAATAAGAACCGACGCACCAGTAAGAAGACGCAGCCGCGCAGCACCCACAGGGGCCGGAAGACACGCCGGAAGACACGCCGGTCGAGGCGCCGCAAGGTCTTGGCTTTCACCAGTATTGCGCTGGTGTTGGCGCTCCTCGGGGTCAGCGTATGGGGCGTTTACTTCTCCACAGCGCTGGTCACCAAGCGAGTGAGTGTGATCGGTACCCATGATCTAAGCCCGATGCAGGTGAGCTTTGCCGCGCAGATCCCTCTCGGCGTGCCACTGGCTCGTCAGGATCTGGACGCGATTGCTGCGCGCACGACCACGCTGCCCCCGGTTGAGTCCGCGGCCATCACACGCGACTGGCCGAGCACGATCAGGATTACGGTCGTCGAGCGTAGGCCGGTCCTGGCGATCCGGCAGCCGAACGGTTTTGTCGTGGTCGACAAGTCCGGGATCGCCTACGAGACGAAGCCGGTGCTGCCACGGGGGGTTTCGCTCGCGGAGGTCAATCCCGGAGACGCACCGCTGCTCAGCGAGGTAGCCATCGTTGCGACTGCGCTGCCGAAGAAGCTTCGCGGAATAGTTGATCGGATTACGGCCAACAATCGCGACAACATCGTGCTGGTCCTGGAGTCCGGGCGCACAGTGACCTGGGGAAGTTCATCGGATTCGGCACTGAAGGCTCAGGTCGTTACGGCACTGCACAAGCGGAAGCCGAAGTCCTCCATCGACGTTTCCAGCCCCCACAATCCCGCTGTTCAGTAGCTCCTTTGGTGTGGCCCTTTTCGGTCCTCGAT